>Ga0081538_10002773_pt1 | contig 16788 bp, 13 predicted proteins | sample TabmetS5T2R1_FD_71022 | JGI IMG/M metagenome (GOLD analysis project Ga0081538, IMG submission 71022) | Tabebuia heterophylla rhizosphere microbial communities from the University of Puerto Rico - S5T2R1 | ecosystem: Host-associated > Plants > Roots > Rhizosphere ... | reverse complement strand
AATAACACAACGAAATCAAAAAACGTCTTGCCTTCAGTTCCTTTCTTTATACCTTCTCGGGCTATTTTTACCAGAAACATAGAGGTACCGTGGTAGAAGGGAACAGCAATAGATAAGAAGATGAGGAGTGAACAAAATTCATTAGGGGATGCTGAGACCAGATCCAACGGGCTTCGCGGTTCTCCTTCCAATGGAACAAATGCACTCTGCAATGCAGTTGTTATTGCAAAACCAGCGACAACACCATATATTCCCGACAGAATCAAAATAGGATTTTGACCTATTCTTCTTTCATCGTAACTTGATTCGGTTTCTTTTGTTTGTTCAAAAGTGGGTTTACTCTTCCTTAAAATACGGTGTAAAACATAAATCATTATAAATATTGCAGATGTGATTCCGGCGAGCAGAGATAGCGACGAGAGGGAACCTGCTGGGATCAAGAGTGACAAGTATGCAAGATTAAAAATAAATGGCAATACCAGCCATATGACTCTGCTCATCCAATACCCACACCTTTGGCATGTTAATATGCATATCAAGGAAATAACAAATGAACTGCATGCTTGAGCTTGTTTTCGCTTGCCATCCTTTGAGAGGAAGGGGAATGCCGATGAACAGGAGAAAACTTGGTGCTAATGGTTTTTGAGGGATCACGGATTATGCAACACAAGCGTCTTAAGGTGATTTTTTGATTCGTAGTCGGCATATCGATTTCTCATTCGTTCTCCGACAGTTTCTTAATTCAAGAATCATCTGAGCTGGAAAAAACCGGCAAATATCGCAACTTTACCGAAGATGTATTATTAAGTAGACACAAAATTGTCGGAGCACAAGAAATAAGTCGATTTTTAACATAACTAGACTCTCAAAAAACCTTATATGCACTGCATGGTAAGTTATATTATGACAGATCCTATCCAAGGGCAGGAAGAGGAAGCAATAACATATCCGCTAAATAGGATGAGAGAACAATTTAGTGAATTACAGAAAACATATAGTAAGGAACTTCCGAAGGTTGACCCTGTATTACTTAATGATCTACTCGGCCGTGAAACATCTTCTACTGCTGAAAAGCCATTTACATATACAATAGAAGTATTTACAAAGGATGGAATTGACACGGAGGCTGCAAAAGACTACATCTATGAAAAGACAGGAAAAATGCCATCTCTACTTGATAATGGAACTCACTATGTGACATCCCAAAATTTGACACTGGAAATACTCAAGGAGATATCGGACTCTGAGGACGTGGTCGATGTCAGAGGCAGCTATTGTGGCGGAATAGGCATACAAGCTTCATATTATGAGCACAGGCGGGAAAAGAATCTTTAGCTGCCATATTTATTATCAAATACCCACAAGCATTTTCTAATCAATTTTATTCAATATAGAACCATAGGTTATGGGCGCGGTTTTTACTTCTATTCCAATCTTGCTGAATTGCTGTGTAATAGTGCAATGATAAATACCGAATCACATCTAGTCTTTGGATTCAAATGAATTTTTATCCAAATCCCGACAGGCCCTACACGCCGAGAAACCTTTTTAGCTTTTTTGACACTATCAGAACATAAGAATCCACTTTTTGAATTGATATAGCACTTGATGGTGCGAGGGGCTCACAAATCATATGAGTTCTAATATCGTCGGTGGTGGTGCCGATGCAATAATGACGAAACGCACAAGGGTGAAAATATAACGTCGATTCCTGAAAAGCTTGAAACCGTGTTGGATAAGATTTCAACTATAACCTATACGCTCCAAATTTTTTCTTATTTATGCTAAACAAATAACATTAACAATGGTCATAGAAAAGTCTGAGCAACTATATCTCAATGCTCTTCTATTTGTCCTGTGTTTAACTAAAACACACAGTCTGGAAAATATTTAGGATAAAACCTTGTATTGGGAAAGACATATTAATTTACCTCAGCCTGAATCCTGCAGGTCAAAAGAGGTTCAGAAAGGATTCGCAATTATAAAAAAATAGTCTCTCATGCAAAACGTACAGTGCCGTCAAGAAATGACTTTTCTAGTATTCTGCTTGTAATAGGAATGGGAATAATGCTATCTACATCATTGTCAACTACATTGGGAAAGCAAGCTTTTGCGGACTCGGACAAATTCGGGATAGAGGAAATTTATCCTACAGAGAATAATGGTCCCGTATGGTTCCTTAACGAAGAAGATCCAGAAGACGACGAAAATTTCTTGATGACATCAGCTGAGGATATAGAATTAGAAGAAGAAGAAGAAGAAGAAGATTCTGGTGTATTTCAATTAGATGCAGAGACAGGGACGCAAAAACACGGAGTAAGGATTCATGCAGATTCTCCAGATGACGAGTGGAAGAACGTGGAAATGACAGGCTACTTTAAGTTAGAAGAAGGAGATGACCAATTTACTCTAGTAGCAAGACAGGGTCCAACTTATAATGATGATGGCGGATGCGGTGCTTATGGTTACTATGGAATGTTGAATTCTGAAGGTGATGCTTTCTTTAAGAAAAAGCTATTTCATCACGGAGGATACACAGATAGGACTGCGGTAGAGGAAAATGTGGTAGATGAACTAGAGGATAGATGGGTGGGTATCAAGTTGATGGTCTATGATCTGGACGGCGATGAAGTCAAGTTAGAGCTTTGGGTCGATGATGAAGATGAGGGGAACAATTGGAAGAAAGCTACAGAATATGTAGATGATGGTGACTGGGAGGTTTCAGGTAGCGATTGCGATAGATCGGATGACGACATGATAGAGGATGGTACTCGAGGAGGCTTCAGAGTAGACGATTCAGTGTTTGAATTTAAAAATTTGTCAATAAGAGAGATAGAAGGAGATGACCAAGGAGCGGTAGACTAAGAAGACTAGGAATAGTGATGTCTTCCTATGCTTTTTATTATGAAGACTTGTGAACAAGGTAGTATATACAATTCCGTTGACATGGTAGAACGACAATGAATTTGCAAAATATTTAATCCAAGGAATAAATAATTTAAGAAACATAGTCAGATCTAGTAGGATATGGGCTTAAGTCCAAAGATAACTTAAGCTAAGAATGATATCAAGAATAGGGTTCAGAGGTATTAGAGCATGATAGGAAAGAAGAAGAATAGTAATGATAGCAACAATAACAGTATCAAAGCTAAGTGGGGTAATAGGTTTATTATCGCAGCTATAATCCAGGGAGGAATAATTACAGGAATGGCATTATTCACAATAGCATTCCAGCTATTAACTATAGATGTTGATATAATTCAATTCCTTTCCTTATCATTTGAAGGACCTGCAAAATGGTTCTTTATTGGGATCATTCTATATTTGATCCTAGTAGTTGCTATAGCAACAACTGCTGTATTTTATAACCATTTAGAAATCAATTTGAGAAGAAAGTTCTCCAAGATATCAAATGTTCTTGCTTGGATTCACTTATTTGGTATGAACATTGGAGGCGCTGGTACTACCATACTTATGATATTTGCAGGTCTAGCGGGTTCTGGAGTTCTCTCAGTTTTTACGGAAGGGAATTTAGGGAATGAAGACGTAGCAATAATGACTTCCTTTATACCTCCTATAGCATTTTTTATTGTGGTATTAAGTATAGGGGTAATATGCGGCGGTACTGCTTATCTAGTAGCTTACAGATCGAAAGCATAACATTGTTGACATTGCAGTTTTTGTTGTTGTCGCTTTAATATCAAGATCTCCAAAACAAAGACGTTACAATATTTTTCAGTATATGCATCTGTCAAAGAAATTCCTTGAGATTCAAAGAAATTTATATCCAAATCCCTCTGGCCCAATATTGCAGAAAACTTTTTAGCTACCCCTTACATACAAAGACCAATAAAGAATCCCCTTTTTGAAGTATGATATATCACTTCTCGGCGCGAGGGGCGGCATGGATTTTCATTCGAACCTTGCAATGTTTACAATAGCCGAAGCAGAGTTATTGGTGGATTAGTAAAGGACGGAACTATACTAAAACAATAAAAGGAATTTACACCTGATGACCCAGTAGATAGATATATGAAGTAACGCAAAACCTAAACAAAATATGCAAGGACTTTAGTCATAGTGGTTTGTCATTTAAGGCTTCTGGATAAGGCAATTCTATTACAAATCTTTCCTGATGTAAATGCCAAGTATATTGACCATTAATTTACAAGAAACATTCTTGCTCTCATAAAGAGCAACTTTTCCCAATTTTCACACAATTCTCCAAAAAGAAAAAAACTGAATTTATGGATGTAATTATAATATATCAGTAGAGCAACTGTATGAAACCAGAATCTAAAAAGAAGACAGCAATTATTACGGGCAGCGGCAGAGGTATAGGCAAAGAAACAGCCATAATATTAGCAAAAAAGTCAGTGAATGTAGTTGTTTGTTCTAGGACTCAAAGTGAAATAAATACCACTGTAGAAGAAATCAGCAAGCTAACTAGTAATTCCAGTGTTTTAGGTATAAAGTGTGACGTAAGTATACCTTCCGAGGTCAATTCTCTTGTTAAATCCGTAATAGAAAAATTTGGAAGCGAGACTATAGATATTCTTGTAAACAATGCCGGAGTTGCATTTAACAGAAAACTAGTCGATACATCTGATGAGGAATGGGATCAAACAATAAACACCAATTTGAAGAGTGCTTTTCTTTTTGCAAAAGCTGTTCTTCCATATATGATTTCAAAGCGCTCAGGAGTCATATTAAATGTCAATTCTGGTGCTGGCAGAGAGGGTTCTAATAATTTATCAGCTTACTGTGCAAGTAAATTTGGACTTGTAGGTTTAGCAGAAAGCCTAGCATTGGAAGTTAGCGAATACAGGAATATCAGAGTGTTAACAATATTTCTTGGAGCGGTAGCTACAAAAATGTGGCAAGAATATGATTTTAGTTATTATCAAAGAAATAAGAGTAAAATGCTTCAGCCTAAAGATGTGGCGGTAAAAATTGCTGAAATGATATTTGATGCTAAGACCTACAAAAATGGTGATTCCCTTGAAATGTACAACAATAATGATATATGAGTCGCATAGACTGCGATTCTAACACTATCACCGAGCCAGTTGAGCTAGCTCTACCACAGTTTACAGATACATCCTATAACTTAGAGCAAACCAAGAACTAACCAAGAGTTCAATATTTGACCACGACTGTATTATTGCTCTTTCATTTAGAACGGAAGAAGGGAGATATAGAAGATAGATGCCACATGCAATAAAGCACCAAATTAGAAATGAGGAACTCTACCTTTGGATTCAAATGAATTTTTATCTAAATCCCGACGAGCTCACTGCCAAACACAGATACTAAATCTTCTTTAATGTTTATATTCGACAGTTCAGCCTTAGTTTGAACCTCGGTTTTTCAAAGATGCAATCCTGACTAGCAATGATTAATAGACCGATGTGATTGAGTTCATGAAAAGTGTGACGACATGAGATGCGAGAACCCTGTCATGAATCAGATCCTCGATGCTTACAAACCAATGTGGTCGCTAAATCATGCCATTTCTCTATTGGGTTGGGACTTTGAGACTTATATGCCTAGGAAAGGTACTGAAGAAAGAGGAGTGGCCGATTCTCAACTTCATCTGCTGCATAAAGAGCTCCTGCTAAACAAAGATTTTGTTGGTCTTGTAGAGTCAGCGAAGAAACTGGAGAACCTTAACGATCCAGAGAAGGGCATTGTACGAGTGCTCAACAGGGACATAACCAAGCAGAGAAAGATACCAAAAGAGTTGACTGAAGCAGAGTCTCTAGAAAGAATAAGGGGCAACATGGCATGGAGACAGGCCAGAGAAAAATCGGATTTCATGATGTATGCACACCACTTGAAGAATATGATAGAAATAAAGAAGCAAATCGCGGATAAGATAGGTTATGAAAAGCATCCATATAACGCGCTTTTGGATACATTTGAAGAAGAGCTTACAGTAGCTGACTTGGATAAGGTATTCGGTGTATTGACTCCTCGTATTCAGAAGGTTTTGAAAAAGCTCGTAGAATCAGGCAGCCTGTTTTGCAAGGAGAGCAAACTTGGAAAATCAAAGTATGATATCCAAAAGCTTGATGAGCTCAATCGTGATATTTTGACTCTTCTGCAATACGACATGGAGCGTTTCAGAATGGATTTATCTACACATCCTTTCACGGAGACTATGGGCCTCAACGACGTCAGAATAACTACCCGGTATGAAGGGACTGATTTCAAAAAGTCGATATCTAGTACTATTCATGAAGCTGGTCATGCCTTGTATAATCTGCAATGCGATCAGTCATTGTCTATTACTCCTCTTGAAGGCGGATCTTCGCTCGCACTACATGAATCTCAGTCCAGGTTTTGGGAGAATATTGTGGGCAGAAGCCTGCCTTTTGTTCAATTGATAGCTCCCTTGATTAGAAAGCAAGTAAGTTTCGCAAACCAAGCAACAGATGAGGAGCTGTACCTGTATTTCAATAATGTCAAGTCTGATTATATACGAGTTGACGCCGACGAAGTTACATACAATCTCCATATAGCAATAAGATATGAGATAGAAAAAAAAATATTTGGAGATGAGCTAAGCGTCTCTGAAATTCCTGAATTCTGGAACGATAGAATGGATCAGCTGCTTGGAGTGAGACCAACTAAGGATTCCCAGGGCGTGCTTCAAGATACTCATTGGAGCAGTGGCCTCTTTGGCTATTTTCCAACTTACACTTTGGGAAACTTGGTTTCAGCGATCATTGCATCAAAGATGCGCAAAGACCTTGAGGATTACGAGGAAGACATCAAGAAGGGCAATTTCAAGCCTATCAGAGAATGGTTAAGATTAAAAATACACCAACACGGGTCTGTTTATGCACCCAAAGTGCTTCTTAATAATAATTTCAATGAAGGCTATAACCCGGATTACTTCATGACCTACATAGAGACTAAATACCTTGGTTCCTGAACCCTACCTATTTGACTAAAGCTGTATTCTAATTCTTTTTCTACTATTTTTTTGATTTCTTTTGCTGGAAGTGGAAGAAAAAGTGGATAAGGATTTTTCTGTTATTATATATAATATATTAAAATCATCATTTCCTCATTGTCTATTGCTGTTGATAGCAAAATATGTGTGTGCGCCCGCTCTCTATCTCTTCTGCAACGGAGACAACGTGACTAATGTTTTTACAGGTGTGTCATCTAGTAGTGGATCACCAATTCGAAGCCTGATTTTTCAAAGTTGTAATAATCCCTATGTGCTTGCATTAATTTTCAGTTAAATCCTGCGATGCTTGAACTGTCTTGGATGTTTCGACCTGCACCATATATACAGAATGATAAAGCAGGATCTGTTGTTTTAAATGCATTTCTATTAGAAAAATAACAACAAAAATAGTTGTAGGACCGTCTTCTACCTCCAGTGTCAAATTCGGTAGAGATATTTCTCGTAGAGAAGATTACAAAACACGCAGCCACGAAGGCTTTAAAGAAGATCAGTAGGAGAATCTTATTACACGCAGGAATCTAACCCCGACGAGCACATTGCAAACTACATCTACATGAATTGTGAAGGTTTTTCTGTCGAATCACTATAATCCTATGTCATAGAAATGTCTACGAATAATACGAATAAGGGCGGCATTTGTAATAACTGCGGTAAGAAAAGAGAAGAACTTTTTCCTGTGTTTATAGAGGGCCATACAAAAGCCAGCGAATGCGAATACTGGTGTAGAGAATGCTTGATGAATAGGAAGTAGCTAAATGCTAAATGCTCGAAGTAAGAGACTGCCGAGATTGGATAATTGTATTCAAATGACTTTTTTCCAAATCACTCTGACCTATCATTGGAGAAACCCTTTTAGCTATCCGTTGTCTCCCAAAAGACTAGCAAGAAGAATCCTCTTTTTGAAGTAAGATATCACTCTGCGGCGCGAGGAGTCTGCTGTATTATTAAATATAGATGTAAAGTTGTTGTCATGTATTTGCATATGATTTCTAAAGACAGGTCGTATGCTACGATCCCCAATTAGCGTCTAATCTTAAATGCAAGAGAGGACATTGCTTATACTTAAGAAGGATTAAAGATGTCATCTTCATTATTTGAAGATGTTTGTCATAATATTCTAGACTTAGATAAGACCATCAGATTTGCAGGTATCGCCAGTATGCGGAGAACCATAGTATCATCAAAATATAGGGCCGGATTGGTTCCGTTGTTGACACAAGAAGAGACCTTAGGGTCAGTTGAGCATTCGATCTCAAGGATGGACACTAGGCGACTATTGGAAGCAAGGCTTGGAAAGACCATATATTCTATAACCATCTATGAGAAAGTAAAACGCGCCATTATACCGATAGGTAAGGATGGCAATTTTGTGCTCTTGGTCTCATTTGACAACGAAGCTGACCATGATTCGATAATTCGTAATAAAATAATGCCCCTTGTATCCCATCATCAAATATAGCAGCAAAATCTAGCTAATGTGTTGATCGGATCATTATTATTCCAAGAGGACTTGGACTTGTAATTCTGTTGGTTGTATATCATATTATGATTGATCAACAGGAGTTATTAATAAGGCCCAGTTCCTTTCCATGAAATTTTCTGAATGCTCCCATAACTGTCTTCATATTCAAATTCAAAGTATCCATCATTTACCACAAGCATCCTTGAGGACGCCATGTCCATTCTTGCAGATTCAAAGCCGCCTGCCGGTAGTATGATGCTTACTTGATGAGCTTCACCTGTCACAGGGTTCTTTATGGGTTCAAGCTGCGATTCACCTACGCCTTCTGCCTTTATTTGACTTCTAATCCCGTTCACCTGAAAAGTCATTTTAGCTAGTTTGGGCTCTTCAAAGTGATCGAGCGTAGTACGGTATACATCAAACGCAGAGCCTTGGGCCCTTCCAGTGATAATCTTTGACAGCCTGTCAAACTGTTCTTCAGATGCTCTATTGTCTATGTATATTGATGCCTTGCCATGACCTTTATGTATTGGTCCCGGCCATGAGCCTATCCATATAAAATTCAGTCCGTCGAGCTTTACATCTCCGTATTTTCCTTCTGTAATATGAATGGCTGATAGGCCTTCACAATTTCCATGAGTCGGATTTGCATTGAACTGGCATGGACAGCCCCAGTCACAGTTGCAGCTATCAAGATAGACGCCGCTCAGATGCCATTTGGTTTTGACCTTTGTGTTAGTTACCCCTGCTTTCATGTGTCGGTCAGGGTCCTCTAACTATTTGAATTTTTTCAAATTCCATACATCCTATCAATGCCAGTATGGGCACACGCCATATTTGTATCCCCATGACCAATTAAACAATCTTTAGAGATCCTGCAATAGGACTCAATTACACAGCGGAATCTAATCCCAACGGGCCCGCTAATCATACGGGTTTCAATATCAGTGCTTTGTATAAAGTAATGACGAAAAGATACAAGGATGAAAATAACAACTACAAAAGACCTAAGACCTAGAGACCGTATTAGACAAGGCTTATACTCGATATCAAATCCTGTTAATTCTCAGTGATACAGAGGAATTTTATCAATTGTTGGCGGATAATCGCAAGTCAGAGGGCTATAAAAAGAATAATGTTAGGACACTTTTAAACTATTCAACCATAAACATAGTTTCGCCCTAACATCACAACTTCTACGACATTCGCACAAAAAAGAAAAGATACTGGAATTTCCAAGCAAAAGAATCAAGCTTGAGAACTGCTATTTTAACTGGTGTTAAACGACCATCTTTTAGTTGAAGCCATTGCATTACCTGCTAGATCTTTAGCACCCGTACCGATTTCAGCAATATATTTCGTATTTGGAGATAAGTCTTGATCAGGATCAAATATGGCAGTTTTACCGTCTGGACTAAGGGATAAGGCACCTTTTATCAGAGTAGACTCGTTGTCGGCTCTCCTTACGGTGAATGTATTTTCATTAATAGTTGGACTGCTCATAGGCTCACTAAACGTGGCGGTAATAAGTGAAGTGATGGGAACTTGCGTAGCTCCATCAGCAGGTATAGTATTGAGCACATGTGGTGGCTCTTTCTCGTCAGCAGCCGCTCCTGCTGCTGCTGCTGCTGCTCCTTTTGTAACAGCTGCTGTCGCCTTCTCTGTAGCAGATTCTGCAGCCCTCGTTCCAAAATAAAATGCAATTATTGTTGCTAGCGCTGTTCCAAGTATTGTACCAAGGCTCTTTAGTACGTCAATCAAAGACTGAAGAGCAGGACTTGTTGAATCATTAATGTTTAAAGTAATCAGAGCAAGAAGATAAAAGATAACCGTTCCAACTAATACTATAATTCCAAAAGTCATTAAAGACCTGTATAAATCTGGCATTCCGACAACTCGGTTGCTGCCGTTCTCCCCACCGGTGCTTACAGTAGGAGGCTTTCTCCGGTAAGCTAAGATGATATCAAGAACCAGGGGAACACCTATAATGGAAGCAATTACAATTATGAAAACAGCTGGGAGATTATTATCAAAAATTGAACTTATTACGGTAGTGGTATTAACTGTACTTGCATTAGTACTGGTGTTAGGAGCAGGTGTTCTGGCAGGAGGGTTGCTGACAACACTTTGAAAAGCATTTGTAGCGTTAGTCAATGCTGCAGTTGCATTTGCTAAAGCGCTTGTGGTGTTTTCTAATCTATCATTAACGATTTCGGATATAGCACTCCCAGTAGCATTGGTAGGATTAGCTAATCCGCCGCCTGTAGTAGTAGTTGTAGTAGTAATAGTAGTATTATCTCTCAGAGTTTCTGTAGCATTAGGACCAGGTGAAGAGGAGATAGTAGTAGTAGCTACTGCCTTGTCTGAAGATGATAAATTGTCGATGAATAACAGAGATACAAGGATCACCGCAGCAACTGTGTTTATATATACTCTTTTCGTTTTATTCATAGTGTAATAAATGCTGAATGCTTTAAACTTTTTCTCCTAATTCTTCTATTGATGAATAAAGCTTAACTTGTTCATTTTATCCCATCTGTCCGATACTTACAACAACGATAACTTGGTAGCCCTTTTGAACCTTAGTAAAAAGAGAACACTGAAAAAATATAGAAAAAAGGGTGGTGATCTTAGGCTGTATCCAATGCAGTTTTTTTATCAATTCTCTTCTTCATCCGTAATTCTATCACAAGTATTGCAGAAGTCAGACCAACAAATGCCCATTGCATTATTTCAACTGCAATTCCCATTTCATTAATCATACCGCCCCTTCCAGTTATCGGGTTTCCATCTATCCTTGTGATTATCCATATTGCAATGAAAACCAGTGTGCCTCCTATACCAATGCCGTACCATAATCTTCCCCACCTTCTTATCATAGGAACCGCCCAGAATAACTGAGCTGCTCCACCTACAAAGAAGAGTATAGCGCTGCTTGGGTTAAAGTTAAGCATGTTTGGAGCTAGTATCAGATGAAGTATGCCCGCTATCGCAGTCGTTCCAGCAGCTGAATAATACAACAACCATTTTGTGTTCATTTCTCTGATTCTCCTAATCATTGGCTTGTTGTATTAGTAGGCGAAGTTAAGAGTCTGGAGTGACCCTCGTTGGATGTTCACTGTGGCAGTTTGGTCGGTGCCGTCAGGATAAGCTACATAGACTACATAGTTGCCAGGTGGTAGCCTAATGTCATAGTCACCTGTAACGGATATTAATGAATTAGCAACAAAATCGCTTCCTTGTTGTACGGCCAATACCGTTGCGCCGACTGCGGGAAGGCCTCCAGGTCCAGCCACAACCCCGTGTAGTACTCCTGGTTCCACTCCTGCAGGGATTGCTTCTTCGTTGATATTTGAGTTAGGTAGAAGCCCTCCGCTTATTATGAACCCTGCCAATGCGATAGCACCTGCAATACCTACAGCAGTATAAATTGCAATTTTGTAGTTTTTATTTCCCTTTTGTCTTTCAACAGCAGGTTTCTCATAAGCTGTACGCCTAATTTCTTGCTGCAAAGTCTTCGTCATTGGCAATGTTGATGCTGTTTCTGTCGTTGTTGTCGTTGTTGTTGCTGCTGCTTCAGCTGCTCCTGTTATCAAACGTCTCTTATTGTATGGACTATTATGTTCATGACTACGTTCATGGGAACCACCATAGCCCCCAAGCCCACCGGTATATTCTCCAGTGACTTCTATTACATCTTCAGAATCCGATATTTCCTTGAGGATGTCAAGTGTAAGCTGTTGGTTGGTCACATAATGAGTCCCACTGTCATATATTGCTGGGCTCATGCCTGTCTTACCAATTATGTAATTCCTTACTTCTTCTGTGTTTAGGCCTGGTTTGGTGAACACCTCTACCATGTAGATGGGTGTGACCCTAGGATTTTCCATCTGACGAAGGAGTAGGTCATCTATTAGCTCTGGATCTACCTTTGGCAGGTATTTCTGGTACCTTTTTTGAAGCTCCAGAAACTGATCCTTTATTTCTAACATAGTTGCTGACATGTATATTCTCTATATTGGTGGTGAACTGATATTCTTGCTTTAACAGAATTGTTTAGCCTTTAACAAAATTGGTTAATTTTTGTAGTGTTTGTTTAAACAAGAATAATATATAATATTGCATTGAATGAACTGTCCATTATAGAGTTTTAACTAAAAAAGCAGTAATTGCGCTCAGGGACCTATAAAAATCCTTATTATCACAGGATAATATAACACCTTTCAACGTGGAACAAACTTCTGACAAGACTTCTAGGGCTTCTGAATTGTTTATGGAGCTAGCAAGCGAAACTAGGCTTTCAATACTGACATATTTAAATGAAAGGCCCGCCAAGCTAAGTTCTCTTTCAAGAGAAGTCAATACTACTGTTCAGGACGTATACAGGAACCTGAACAGGTTAGTGGAGGAAGGTCTGGTCAGGCGTAGTACAGACAGCATGTTTCATCTAACAGAATATGGCATGATAGTAATGAAGCAGATTCCTGACTTTATGTTCATGAAAGAGAATAAGAAATTCTTTGAAGACCACTCCCTCGTCGGTGTTATCCCTGACAAATTCTTGCAAAGGATTGGAGCACTATACAATTGCAAGACTGTAAGCAGCGCAACTGCTGTTTTCCAGAGTTTAAAAAAGATGCAATCATCTGCAACGAAATCCCTTAAAATAATCGTCTCGCAAGCTTGGCCTGAAGAGGGAGAAATACTCATAGACAGAGCCAACCACGGTGTCAAGATATTCGCCCTAGTTGGTCAAAATACAATATTTCCAAAAAATGTGATAGAAAATATCATGCCAAAAGTCAACACATTGATTTCAAAGGGGATTATGGAGAGAAGGATGATTGAGAAAGTAAGGGTTGCGACTTTCATTGTCGACGATCGAGAAGCTGCCCTTATGTTTCCCCATACAAAGGACGAAGTTGACATGACGACCCTCCTTGTAAGCCGAGACTCTGATTTCTGTGAATGGTGTACAGATTACTTTGACCATGAATGGAGGGACTCTAAACCATTTGATATGAAGAAAATAAAAGTCGTGGAATACTGACTTGGATAACCAACAATAAATTCATCAGGCTATCTCAATGGTAGAAGAGAGGAGATTAATCTCCCGAATTCCTGTGTCCTGACTTGAAGAAACCTTTTTAGCTCATGTGATATTCAATGACTCGAATAATCCACTTTTTGAATTGATATCACTTCATAGTGCGACTGGGCCTGTAGGACATTTAAATAGATTTCAAGGAAGAGATTTTGCTCCAAAAAATAGGGACTTATGATATTGGAAAGGGTAGCCGATTATTATTAATAATGCTGGAAAGCCAGAATCCATCATGTTGTTTGATGCAGGTCTATTATACGAACCTATCTACTCCGTTTAAAGAAGAAGTAGTAGATCTTTCTGTTGGAGGGTCCTCCAGATTATATGTCCATATTATATCGATGAATAAACCTTTGGAAAATCTATTGCCTTCTTTCTTTTTTTAATCTTCGTTGTTGTATAGATTTCCATTTTAGCGTGTATGTTTGAGTAACATCTTCTATCTTATCTGCAGTAAATGCCAGTACATATTCGTATTCCTTTGCCCAATTTTGTTCGTAATGGTAAGGGTGATCTAGAGAGATTGGATAATCCAAAGTAGAATCTACATGTACCCATTGTTCGCCTTCTGGATAAGAAAGCATAGCCTCATTCCAGCAATGGTCAAGGAAGTCATGTACGATTCTTGTTTTTATTCCTAAACTACTCAACATAGCTCCAAAAAGCATAGACCATTCGCTGCATCTTCCGCTTTTGGTTTCTGCAATCTTTAGAATTTCGCCATATCTAGGAAAAGCATATTCATAGTTACAGGTGTTGCAGATAAAGAGTTCTAATTTGCGCATCTTCCATGAGTTTCCTATTAGTATTTTCTTAACTTGCATTGTTGGTGCCGCTTTTGCTACCGACCTATCATTACTGCAGACCTCAATAACATTCCTAAGACCATCACTTCTTCTGTTAACGCACATTTCACAGATAGGATCTTTTGGAGTCCACTTCATAAAGTCATTTTTGAACCATCTCAATAAAGGCACAATATTCCAGCCATCATCCTTTGTTGTTGTTGTTGTTGTTGTTGTTGTTGTTGTTGTTGTTGTTTGCAAAACAATATCTTGAGGTATTAATGATCTAACTATCCTCAGAATCTCTGGGTTTCTATACTGTTCTGTGACTTTTTTGTAGAGCAAAAAAGTATCTTTCAATGGGTCGAAAGAAGACAGGCCAAATAGAGAGCTGCTGCAACCTAGCATGACATTCTCCTCTATACACTAATGAAGAGATACTACTTAATATGCACTAGCTGAAGTTCAAATATTATTATTATTATTCTTTGCAAAGGAAACATATTTCATGCCGCTTTCGCAAATACCTGGCTTAACATTATAACAGATGCAACCAGATTCGATTCTGGGATTATGAAATGAAATTGGATACCGCAAACTTGATCCTTCGCTATTTGGCATTAATGCGTTATATGGTAGATAGACTACGTATTCAGAGTCTGAAGGATTATTATTATCAATGTCTGACAGACCATACATAAGTTGCGATATCTGCACATGATATCTTAATGGATAAGGAAAGTTACCGGTTTTGTTCCACCATTCTATTCCAGTAAAATGGTTTGATGCTTCAAAGGCAAATGATAATAATCCCCTTCCGATGTTCAAACGTAGATCAAATCTTTCTATTTGCTTTGTATTTCTATCCTGTAGAAGGTAACTAATGCATTCTGTTTGTGAATTCATGATTATTTGACGAAGGTACGAGTGGCCAAGTATGGGCAATACTTCTTTGAATCTATATCTATTTACACCATTAAATATCGCTTCAAAGTAATTCTGGTTGTCAAACTGGCAGATAAGGTTTAGTTCAATTGCAATATTCTGCTGCTTATTGAATAATTCCAGCAAATAAAGCATCCATGATTTATCCGGTATTTGGTTGCCTACATCTTCAACTAATGCTATAATATCAGTACCAGCAATGACTCTTCTTGGAAATGCAGGTTTCTTACTGCTGCCATCGAGAATGCCACAAAACGAACCTGCCCAGAAATGCAATATAATATAAAGTTATCAATATGAGGATATTTATTCTGTATATTTAGCACCGCAAGTGTAGAGTCATACTACACTAGCACTTTTTATTCTCTAATACAGGACAGGCATAACAAACACTTGCCAAATATCTATCTCTACTCTATGTCGAAGAACTTATTAGTTTTGCAATAAATTGGACAGTCTATTTTTCAAGGTTTTTCTCAAGAATTTCTCTGGAAGTCTCGTGCTTCCGAAAATAAACATCAGAGTTCTTACCTTTTGATTCAAATGATTTTTTATCCAAATCTCGGCGGGCCCCCTCCCTTCTCAGTTCTTTTGAGAGGAAGTGCATTTATAACGAAATAAGGGGATTGAAGTCTAGTGCTTCAGCTATGCATCTACATTATCTAGAATCTTTTTATCCTCCAAGGTCGCTCCTTGGATCCGATGCCACAGTATCGAAATAATTTGCCTCAGTTGTATAGCGGCGGCCCCTTCCTTACAGACGGAGGGTTAGAGACTAGTCTCATTTATCGCGAAGGGTTAGAATTACCGCACTTTGCAGCATTTCCTCTGTTGCAAGATGATAAAGGAATGGAGGCTCTTCAAAGGTACTATAGAATGTATGCTTCAATTGCGACAAGTCATAAAGCAGGGTTTATTCTGGAGAGTCCCACGTGGCGCGCCAACCGTGATTGGGGAGCAAAGTTAGGCTATGACAGCAAAAGTCTAGCAAATGTGAACCGCATGGCAATAGAGCTTCTCGCGGGTATTCGTCAAGAGTACGAGAACAAACAGTCTCCAATGGTTATCAGCGGATGCATTGGTCCCCGCGGGGATGGGTACAATCCATCAAGCCTCATGTCTGTAGACGAGGCTGAACAATATCACTCTGAGCAGATCAAGGTCTTTGCAAATACTGACGCAGACATGGTTACTGCCATCACTATGAACTATAGTGAAGAAGCGGAGGGCATTGTTCGAGCGGCAAAGCAAGCGGGCATGCCTGTTGCTGTTTCATTTACTGTCGAAACAAATGGGTCGTTGCCAACTGGTCAGTCCTTGGAGGATGCGATTACAACTTTGGATAAAGTCACCGGCAATGCTCCTGTATACTATATGATTAATTGCGCACACCCGAGCCATTTTGAGGCAGTATTAAGTAATGGCAAACCCTGGTTAGATAGAATCCAGGGTCTAAGAGCAAACGCTTCATTTGCAAGCCATGCAGAACTAGATAGGGCGACAGAGCTTG
>Ga0081538_10002772_pt1 | contig 16794 bp, 18 predicted proteins | sample TabmetS5T2R1_FD_71022 | JGI IMG/M metagenome (GOLD analysis project Ga0081538, IMG submission 71022) | Tabebuia heterophylla rhizosphere microbial communities from the University of Puerto Rico - S5T2R1 | ecosystem: Host-associated > Plants > Roots > Rhizosphere ... | reverse complement strand
ATCGCGGAGCTCGAGGTCGCCCTTCGGCTGGCTGATCTCGCCGGCTACGCGTTCCTCCGCGCGCTCGCGCTCAACAACCGCGGCGCCGCCCGGTTCCACCTCGGACGGCTCGAGGAGGCGATGTCGGACCTGGAGGCCGCGAAGACCCTCTACCAGCAGCTCGGCTCGCTCGACGTCGCCTATCCGCTCTCCTACATCGCGGAGATCTACCGCCGGCGCGGCGATCTCGCCCTCGCGCGCTCGGTGCTCGAGGAGGCGGCCGAGCGGGCGGGCGAGGCCGGCGACGTCCAGGCGCTCGTGCCTGCCCTTTCCGGGCTCGCCCGCGTGCTTGCCGGCGAGGAGCCGGAGCGGGCGGCCGAGCTGGCAGAGCGCGCCGTCGGCCACGGACGCGGGATGGGCCACGTCGGGGCCCTCCTGGCGGCGGCCGAGGTCGCCCTCACCCAGGGTGACCGGGCACAGGCCGCCGAGCTCGCCCGTCGGGCGGAGGCCGAGAGCCGTTCCCGCCGCGACCGGGCGGGGCTCGCCGAGGCGCTCGAGCTGGACGCAGCCGCCGAGGCCGACCCTGCGCGGGCATGCGCCCGCGCCGAGGAGGCGATCGGCATCTGGCGCGAGATCCGAAGCCCGCTCGGCGAGGCGCGAGCCCAGCTGGCGTTGGCCAAGCTCCTCTCTCCGGCCGAGGGCCGCCCGCTCGCCCTCCGGGCGGAGGGACGGCTGCGGGAACTCGGCGCCCGCGGGCTCGCCGGCGCCGCCCGGGCCTTCCCGGCCGCGCCGGGCGAGGTCGCCGCCGCGCCGGTCGCCGTCGAGTCACTCGGCCGTTTCCGCGTCCTACGCGGGGGCACGCCCGTCCCGCTCGCGGCCTGGCAGTCGAAGAAGGCCCGCGACCTGCTCAAGCTCCTGGTCGCCCGGCGCGGTCGGCCGGCGCAGCGGGAGCTCGTGATGGAGGTGCTCTGGCCCGAGGGCGATCCGGCCAGGCTCGGGAACCGCCTGTCGGTGGCGCTCAGCACGCTTCGCTCCGTGCTCGACCCGGAGCGGGAGTACGAGCACGACCACTTCATCCGCGCGGACAAGGACGTGATCCAGCTCGAGGTGGGCCACCTCGATGTCGACGTGGAGCGGTTCCTCGCCGACGCGCAGGCCGGCCTCGCGCTGCTCGCCGAGGGCGCGGCGGACGCGGCGCGGGAACGCCTGGCGACTGCCGACACCCTGTATGTGGGCGAGTTCCTCGAAGAGGATGCGTACGAGGACTGGGCCGTCGCGCTCCGGGAGGAGGCACGCGCGACCTACATCGCCGTCGCTCGGGCGCTGGGCGAGGACGCGCTCGCCCGCGGCGACCACGACGCCGCCGCCCGCTACTTCCTGCGCACGTTGGAGAAGGATCGCTATGACGAGGACGCGCACCTGGCGCTGGTCGCGCTCCTCGCCTCGGCAGGCCGGCACGGCGAAGCGCGCCGTGCCTACCGAAACTACGTCGCCCGCATGGACGAGATCTCCGTAGAGGCGGCGCCGTACCCCGGCTCTCCTTAAGGTCACTTTAAGACCCGGCACCGATCCTTCCCTCCGTGGATACGTTCGTCGTTCGGCTCTGGGACGCGGGACCAGCGGATCCTGCGGCAGATCCGCTTCGCGGCACCGCCCTGCACGTTGCGAGCGGGGAATCGACGCCGTTCGTCGGCGCCGACGAGCTCCTCGGCTTCTTCGCGGCGGCGAGCGTGCAGAACTCCGGGGCAATGCGGCAGCCCCGGAGCCCGGAAGGCGACGACGAGCGCCACCACGGTCGGTAGGCGCGGGCGCGAGGCGGCGGCCCGTCCTCTGCGCCCGCAGCCCCGGCTCGAGCCCACCCGAGCCGGCGCAGCCTCCCGCTTCCGGGCTGCGCGTCTGCGCACCTGTTTCGTATAGCTTCCCTGGCGGTGGAAGCGAAGCACGACGTCCTCATCGTCGGCGCCGGCTGTGCGGGCATGCGCGCCGCGATCGAGGCATTCGACGCCGGTGCCGACGTCGCGGTCATCTCGAAGATCCACCCGACCCGGAGCCACTCCGGTGCGGCCGAGGGCGGGATCAACGCGGCGCTCGGGAACGCCTCGGAGGACGATCCGGAGAAGCACGCCTTCGACACCGTCAAGGGCTCGGACTACCTGGGCGACCAGGACGCGATCGAGGTGCTGTGCGACGAGGCGCCCGGCGACGTCTACCAGCTCGAGCACTGGGGCGCCGTCTTCTCGCGCACGGAGGACGGCCGGATCGCGCAGCGTCCCTTCGGCGCGGCCGGCGAGCCGCGCACCGCGTACGCGGCCGACATCACCGGCCACGTCCTCGTCCACGTGCTCTACGAGCAGATGATGAAGCGCGACGTCAAGACCTACGAGGAGTGGTTCGCCTGGAAGCTCGTCGAGGACGACGGGCGCTGCCAGGGGGTCATCTGCTGGGATCTCCAGAGCGGCGGCCTCAAGCTCGTGGGCGCGAAGACCGTGATCCTCTGCACGGGCGGGGCGGGGCGGCTCTACACCGGCACGACGAACGCCTACTCCTGCACCGGCGACGGCATGGCGCTCGCGCTGCGGCTGGGCGTGCCGCTGAAGGACATGGAGATGATGCAGTTCCACCCGACGACGCTCTCGCCGTCGGGCGTCCTCATCACCGAAGGGTGCCGGGGCGAAGGCGCGTACCTCCTCAACTCCGAGGGCGAGCGCTTCCTCAAGAACTACGCGCCAAACGCGATGGAGCTGGCCAGCCGCGACGTCATCTCCCGGGCCGAGCAGATCGAGATCGACGAGGGCCGCGGCGTCGACGGCAACGTCCTCCTCGACCTTCGCCACCTCGGCGCCGACCGGATCATCGAGCGCCTCCACGGGACGCGCGAGCTCTCGATGGTCTTCGCCGGCGTCGACCCCATCCACGAGCCGATCCCGGTGCGGCCCGGCTCCCACTACCACATGGGCGGCGTCGACTCGGATCTCGACGGCAAGACCGTCCTAGACGGCCTGTACGCCGCCGGTGAGTGCGCCTGCGTCTCCGTCCACGGCGCCAACCGCCTGGGCGGAAACGCGCTCATGGAGACGATCACGTACGGCAAGCGCGCCGGTCGCGCGGCGGCCGACTGGGCGGCTGCGCACACGGTGGTCGCGCCGCCCGAGTCTGCGCTCGCCGCCGCCGAGCAGGAGCTCCAGGAGCTGCTCGGCCGCACCGAGGGCGAGCGGCCGTACGCCATCCGTGACGAGATGGCCTCGACGATGCACGAGAACTTCGGCGTCTTCAGGCGCGAGGAGCAGATGCGCCTCCAGGGCGAGATCATCGGCGGCCTGCGCGACCGCTACGAGCGCGTCGTCGTCGAGGACAAGGGCGACGTCTTCAACTCGGACCTGACCCAGGCGCTCGAGCTCGGTTTCCTGCTCGAGCTCGCCGCCTGCATGGTCGAGGCTGGTCTGGCGCGCAAGGAGAGCCGGGGCGCGCACGCGCGGCCGTACGACTATCCCGAGCGGGACGACGTCAACTTCATGAAGCACACCCTCGTCTCGTGGGTCGACGGCCGCCCGCAGCTCACCTGGGCGCCGGTGCGGGTGACGAAGTGGGAACCCCAGGAGCGGAAGTACTAGTTCATGCGACGCCGGGGGCTCATCGCTCTCTGGGCGGCGCTGGCGCTGCTCCCTCTCGCCTGCTCCGGCGGGGACGGGGCGCCGAGCGCCGGCCCGGCCACGACGACGGCCGCAGCGACAACGAGCCCGCCGGCGCCCACGGAGACGGAAGCGCCCCCGCCGACCACCACCGAGGCGGCACCGACAGAGGAGCCCGCAGACCCGACGGCGATCGCGGAGGCGGCCCAGGCCACGGCGGCGCAGGGGAGCGCCCGCGTGGCGGCGAGCGTGACCGTGACCGGGCCCGGCGACCTGGAGCAGGCCCTTGTTGGCGAAGGGGCGTTCGACTTCGAGCGGCGGGCAGGCCGGATGACGATCGAGCCGACCGGCGGCGAGGAGGCGGACGTCGTCTTCGTCGACGACGTCGCCTACTACCGGCCGCCGGCGGGCACCCTTCCGGCCGGCAAGCGCTGGCTGCAGCTCGACCTCCAGAGCGTGGCGGACGCGGCGTCGCTCGACCTCGGGCCCCTGGTGCAGGCCGCCCAGGCGGATCCGTCCCAGTCCCTGCTCTGGCTGAGGGCGCTCGGCCCGGAGGTGACGAGGCTCGGCGAGGAGGAGGTGCGGGGCGTGCCGACGACGCGCTACCGGGCCGAGATCGTCCTCGGGCTGCTCGAGGGCCAGGCGCCGCCCGGCAAGGAAGCGGAGTGGCGCGCATACGTCCAGACACTGCGCGGCCGGCTCGGCCTCGAGGCGATCCCGGTCGAGATCTGGGTGGATGCGGACGGCCTCATCCGCCGCCTCCGCCACGAGCTCACCTTCGCCGCCGAAGGGACCTCGACAGCCGCGACCACGGAGCTGTACGACTTCGGAGTTCAGGTGAAGGCGGAGGCGCCTTCCCCCGACCAGGTGGCCGCCGTCGGTGATTTGATCAGGCCGTGAGCGAGGAAGGAGGGCGTTGGACGTCGCACTGAAGATCTGGAGGTTCGACCCGGGCTCGGGCAAGCGGGAGCTCGTGGACTACGAGGTCGAGGCGCCCGAGTGGGCCTGCCTGCTCGACGTCCTCGACATCATCAAGGACCGGGTCGACGGGACGCTCTCCTACCGCAAGAGCTGCCGCATGATGATCTGCGGCTCGTGCGGGATGCGCATGGACGGGCGGGCGGTGCTCGCCTGCAAGGAGCGCATGAAGCCGATCGTCGAGAGTGGGCACGTGCCCGTCATCTCGGCCATGGGGAACATGCCCGTCCTCAAGGACCTCGTCGTGGACATGCAGCCGTTCTGGACGAAGGTCAGGAACATGAAGCCGTGGGTCGACACGGGCTACGCCGACGTCCCGGAGCGGGAGTTCCGCGTTTCGCCGGAGGAGATGGCACCGATCCAGAAGGAGGCGCTCTGCATCATGTGCGGCTGCTGCGTCTCCGAGTGCAACTCGATGGAGTCCGACCCGGAGTTCTTCGGCCCCGCCGCGCTCGCCAAGGGGTTCCGCTTCGTGGGCGACCCGCGTGACCAGACCGCGGTCTCGCGGCTCGAGGCGTACAACGACGAGCACGGGATCTGGGACTGCACGCGGTGCTACTTCTGCAACGAGCGCTGCCCGAAGGGCGTCGACCCGCGCGACGCGATCGCCAAGCTCGGCGCGGAGTCGATCAGGGTCGGCATCGACCGCGATATGGGCGCGAAGCACGCGAAGTGGTTCGTGCACTCGGCGAAGACGACCGGGTGGCTCCGCGAGACCGAGCTCGTCCCCAAGACCCAGGGTGTCGTCACCGCGCTCAAGGAGACGAAGTTCGCGCTCTCGCTCTTCAAGCACGGAAAGGTTCCGCTCGTCCCCCATGTCGCCGACGACGTCGAGGAGGCGCGCGCGCTCTACGAGGTCGTGAAGGCCCAGAAACGCGACGGCGCCGCCGGGATTGTCCAGTCCGAGCGCGCGCTCGCCCGGCTCGAGCACGGCGGCGAGATCCCGCCGGAGGCGGCGGAATGAGGGTCGCGTACTACAAGGGGTGTCTGGCCTCGCTCTCCGCGAAGGAGCTCGACACCTCCACCCAGGCGCTCGCTCCGAAGCTGGGGATCGAGCTGGAGGAGCTGAAGGCTGTCACCTGCTGCGGCGCCGGCGACATCCACGAGGCCGAGCCCGACTACTACCTGCACCTGAACGCGCGCATCCTCGCCTACGCCGAGGCGACCGGCTGCGACACCCTGATGACGATCTGCAACGTCTGCACGCTCAACCTCAGGCAGGCGAACCACGCGCTCGTCCACGACGAGCCGCTCCGCGTGCGCGTGAGCGAGAACCTGGCGAAGGTGGGCGCGCCGCCCTATTCCGGCGGCGTCGAGGTCAAGCACCTCCTCTGGCTGATCGCCGAGGGGGACGGCTACGAGAAGTTGAAGGGCGTCGCGCACAAGGGCCTCAAGGGGCTCAAGGTGGCACCGTTCTACGGCTGCCAGATCCTCCGCCCGTCGAAGCTCCTCGGCTTCGAGGATCCCGACCGGCCGCACTCGCTCGAGGCGATCATCGAAGCCTGCGGCGGCGAGGCGATCGACTATCCGGCCAAGATCAAGTGCTGCGGCTTCCCCATCATCCAGGCCCGGGAGGAGACGGCTCTTGGCGAGCTCGTCCAGCCGATCCGCCAGTCGATCGAGGCCGGCGCGGACGCGATGGTCACGCCCTGCCCGCTCTGCCACCTCTCGCTGGACGCGTGGCAGTCGAAGCTCGAAGTGCAGACCGGCGAGCGCTTCCAGATGCCGATCCTCCATCTCTCGCAGCTGATCGGCGTCGCGGCGGGCCTCGAGGACTCGGAGCTGAAGTTCAAGCGCCACGTCGTCCCAGTCGAGCCGGTCCTGGAAAAGCTCCAGGCGCCGTAGGTGGGCTGGCTCCTCGGCCTGCTCGAGAGAGTTCGGCTGTTCGAGCCGGAAGGGTCACGACAAGACGCAATGCCCGAGATCGCGCCGCTCGGCGACGAACGTGTCGACCTGGGCCGCTGCGACGTCCACGAGCTGCTCCTGGTGATCGAGGATGTGTTTCCGCAGGACGCCGTTCTCCGACTTGCGGCTCCGAGCGGCGAGATGCGTGAGTTCCTCGAGACCCACGCACTCGCGGCGAACCGCTCGCTCTACGACCTGCCATTGGACAACGGCAGCTTTCGAGAGTTCCAAGCGCTCGCGGCGACGAGCGCGGACCCCGAGATAGGTGACCACGTCTTTGTCCACATGGGAGGGCGCATGTTGCTTGAGGCCTATGACTGTGGACTCGACACGTTCATTGCTTCCGACCTGCCTCCAGAGGCCATCGTCCGGCTGCGACAGACGATCCGACGATGAGCCCTACTACAATCGGCGCCGTGCCCAGGCGCCTCCTCGCGTTCGCGCTGCTCGCGGCCTCCGCAGCCGCCGCGGCCGCTGTGGCCGCCTCCCGCCGGCGCGGCTCGACCGAGGCCGCCGACGCCTCGCAAAACGGCGGCTCGCGCCGACGGGCCGCGCGGCTCCGGCGCGAGCTCGAGCGGCAATAGATGCCCGACCGCCGGTCAGCGCACTCGTGGCTGGCGGCTGCGACGCTGCGCCGGATCGTCGCATTCGCCCTTACCCGTACTAGCCAGTACGGGCTGCGGCCGACCGCGGCCCCCGGCTTGGTCGCAGCCATCCCCAGCGAGCACGCCGACCACCGGCCGGGCATCTAGATGCTCTGGATCCTCGTCGCCGTCGCCGTGGTGGCGGCGGCCGGGCTCGCGTGGGCGCTCTTCGAGGCGCAGTGGGTCGAGCAGGTCGAGCTGGACACGCCCGTTCGCGGGTTGCCCCCGGAGCTCGACGGCTTCCGCGTCCTCCACCTGTCGGACTTCCACCTCGGCACGGTCTCCCTCAACGGCAGGGCGCTGCGGAAGGCGGTCGACTGGGCCGTCCGGCGTGAGGTGGACCTCGTCGCCGTGACGGGAGACCTCGTCAGCCGGCAGCGGGGAAGCCGAACGCTCGCCCGCGAGCTCGGACGCCTCGGTCCGCGCCACGGAACGTACGTCGTGCTGGGAAATCACGACGTGGCGGCGACGCGCGATCCCTTCAGCAGGCCCGCCGACCTCAGGCGGGTGGAGACGGGCGAGCTGCTCGAGCACGCATCGGCTACGTTCACGGCGGACGGCCGCACGGTGCAGGTGGCCGGCGGCGACCCGCGCCGCTTCCGCGAGCCGCACGGGCCGCTCGCCGACCGGGCTGCCGACCTCCGCATCCTGCTCGTCCACTTTCCCGACCCGGTGCGGTGGCTCGCGCCCGGCGAGTTCCAGCTCATCCTCGCCGGGCACCTGCACGGCGGCCAGATCTGCATCCCGACCCCGCGCGGCAAGGTGCGGCTCGAGCACCTGCGGGCCCCGTACTGGGAGGGCCTGTTCGAGCTTCCGCAGGGCACGCTGCACGTCTCGCGCGGGCTGGGGACGAGCTTCGTCCCCCTCCGATTCCTGGCTCGGCCGGAAGCGACGATCCTCAGGTTGAGGGCGCCGCAGTAGACTCGGGGCGGGAATGGCCTACCGCCTCACGCCGGTGACCCGGGCGTCGCTCGAGGACGCCCCGCCGGTCTGCGTCGGCTGCGTCTTCTGGCAGTCGCGGCGCGGACGGTCGGTGGCGAAGGACCGCTGGGCAGAGCGCGTGGAGGAGGACTGGGGAGCGTGGGGGACGCTCTACCACGCCGAGGGCGATCGCCTGCTGGGCTTCGTCCAGTACGGCCCGTCCGGGCAGTTCCCGCGCGCGGCCGAGTTGCCGGCCGGCCCTCCTTCGCCGGACACCGTCCTGGTCACGTGCGCCTACCTCGTCGACCGCTCCACGCCCTGGGTGCTGCAGAGCCTCTTCCTGGCCGCCATCGGCGAGGCCCGCGACCGTGGCGTCAAGGCGATCGAGACGTTCGGCTACCGCTACCCCGAGGGCGAGACGAGCTACGAGCGCTTCCTCGTCCACCGCACGGTTTTCCCGTCCGACTTCCTCGCCGACTTCGGCTTCAGGGCCGTCCGGTGGGAGGGCGAGGTCTGCCTCGCCCGGCTCGAGCTCGGCGGGCTCCAGCCGGTAGAGGAGGCGCTGACGGCCCGGGCGTGGCGGAAGGTCAAGGAGGCGCTGGTGCCGGCGCCCGTTCCGCAGCGGCCCTAAACGAGGCTTTCTCGGCCGCGGCTAAGCCTCGTTCCGCGGGACGGTGAAGAGCGTCAGCTGCATGCCGTCGGGCGCGCGTACGCGCGCGTTTCGGTCTCCCCACGGCGTGACAACGGGGGCGGCGAGCGCCTCGGCGCCGCCGGCGACGAGCTCCTGCGCCGTCCGCTCCGAGTCCTCGACCTCGAGCGCGAGCCGGACGGGGCCGGCGACTCGCTCGCCGACCTCGACACGGTCGATCAGCTCGGCCTGGTCGATGGAGACGACCTCGAGCGTCGCGCGGCCCGCCTCGAAGATCGTGCCGCTTCCCTCCGGCTCGTCCCAGGCCATCCGCACGGGCAGGCCGAGCGCGTCGCGGTAGAACGCGAGTGCCCGCCCGTAGTTCTCGACGGTCAGGGCCACGCGCAGCTCCCGCACCGGATTCCCTCCGCCGCGGGGCTCGACGGCGCCCGGCCGAAAGCGGGCGAACGGCTCCTCCGCGCCCGGCGTCTCGACGTGATCGACCGGCAGCGTCGCGAGCGTGCGCAGCAGGGCCTGCATCTCCGCGGCGACCGGACGAAGCTCGAACCCCGCCTGCGCCGCCACCTCCTTCGGAGCGGCGTAGACGATCCGCGAGACGCCGACGAGAGCCGCGGTCGCCTGGCACATCGGGCAGGGCTCGCAGCTGGCAACGACCGTCGCGCCCGCGAGGTCGACCGCGCCCGCATTCCTGATCGCCTGCACCTCGGCGTGGGCGGTCGGGTCGGCGTCCTCGAGCGCGGTGTTCACGCCGCGGCCGAGGATCTCGTCGCCGCGCACGACGAGCGCGCCGAACGGCCCCTGGCCGGCCTCGGCGTTCTCGCGCGCGAGCCGGACGGCCTCGGCAAGCAGGTCCTGCAGCGACCTCGGCACTGGAGACAAGCTACCCTAGGTTCAGGCGACCGAGGGAGGTTGGCGATGCCGACGACGACACGGGACCGGACTGACGACCTTCGCGCGCTGGAGGAGCTGTGGGCGGCTCCGGCGTACGGCGAGACACAGGCGCCGCGGCGACGGCTTCCCGTTGTTCCCGGCGCGCTCGTCGCCGGCGGCTGGGCCACCTTCTTCTTCGTCGCCCTCGCTTTCCAGCCGGCGCCCGAGCACGGGATGACGTGGCCCGTCTGGGCTACGACGGTCTCGGTCGTCCAGATCGTGCTCCTGCTCGGCGCCGCCGCCCTCGGCCCGCTCTTCTCCAAGGTGGGCTTCGCCGGCGCAGCCCTCGCGGGCCCGCTCGCGATCGCGCTCGCGGTCAACTGCCGCGCGAGCGAGCATCACCTGGGGAACTGGTGGCTGCTCGAGCTGGGGGCGGCGATTGCCCTCACCGGCCTCGCCGTGGTCGGGCTGGCCCAGCGGCTACGCCGCTAGCAACCGGCGGGAGAGCAAGAGCTCGGCGATCTGCACGGCGTTCAGCGCCGCGCCCTTGCGCAGGTTGTCGTTGACGATCCAGAGCGCGAGGCCGTCGCCTGCGGTGTCCCTCCGGATGCGCCCGACGAGCACCTTGTCCTGACCGGCCGCGTCGGCCGGGGTCGGCAGGTCGGCGAGCTGGATCTGCTCCGACGAGGCGAGCGCCTCGCGGGCCTGCTCGGGCGAGAGCGGCTCCTCCGTCTCCAGCCAGACCGCCTGGGCGTGTCCGACGAGCACGGGCACGCGCACGCAGTTCGCGTGCAGGGGCAGGCCGGGCAGGCCGAGGATCTTGCGCGTCTCGGCGCGGAGCTTCCACTCCTCGGAGAACTCCTCGCCGTCGAGCTCCCAGTCCATGCCGAGGTTGCCCTCGGCCGGGCCGAGGCTCTTCAGCCGCTCGATGCCGGCGTCGCCCGCACCCGAAGCCGACTGGTAGGTCGAAAGGCGCACCCGCGCGAGGCCCGCCGCCTCGTGCAGCGGCTGGAGCACGCACGTGAGCTGCATGGCCGAGCAGTTCGGGTTGGCGACGATCTCGTTCCCGTTCAGGACGTGGTCGTTGACGCCCGCGACGACGAGCGGGATCCCCTCCTGGAGCCGGTAGGCGTCGGACTTGTCGATCGCCACCGCGCCGCCGCGGACGGCGTGGGGGACGAGCTCCCGGCTCGCGTCGGTGCCGACGGAGAAGAAGACGAGGTCGAGCCCTCCGTCGGCCAGCGCCTCCGGGGTCGCCTCCTCGACGACCAGCTCGCGGTCGCCGTAGTGGACGGACTTCCCCGCCGAGCGTGAGGAGGCGAAGGCGCGGACGTCGGCGAAGCCTCGCTCGGCCAGGAGCTCGAGCGTGACCGTCCCGACGGCGCCCGTCGCGCCCACGACGCCGACGCGGACGTCAGGCATCGTGGTGCCTCTCCGCCGCCGGCGAGTCGAGCTCGAAGACCTCGTGCAGGGCCCGCACGGTGTCCTCGACGGACTCGTGCGGGACGTAGAAAGCGATCTTGATCGGCGAGGTGGCGACGAACTTCGGCTCGACGCCGAGGTCGCGCAGCTTGGCGAACGTGCGCGCCGCCACGCCTGGATGGCTCTTCATCCCGGCGCCGACGACGCTGACCTTGCCGAGCCCGAGCTGCTCCTCGAAGCGGGAGCCGAGGCTCGTGAGCGCCTGCTCGGCGTGCGCCCGGTCCTCGACGGGCGCGGAGAAGACGATGCGGGAGTCCATCTGGATGATCGTGTCCACGTTCACCTCGGCGGCTGCGAGCGCCTCGAAGAGGTCGGCGGGGCGGACGCCGTCCACCTCGTACACCGCCTCCTCGGTCGTGTGCGTCACGCCCGAGATCAACGCTTTCTCCAGCATCCGCTCGTCCTCCTCCCTGATCCACGTGCCCGGCTCGTCGGTGAACGTCGAGCGCACGTGCACCATCACGCCATGGTTCCGCGCGAACTCGACCGAGCGTAGCGCAAGCACCTTCGCGCCCGAGGCGGCCAGCTCGAGCATCTCCTCGTAGCTGACCGCGTGGAGCTTCTGCGCCGCCGGAACGAGGCGCGGGTCAGCCGTGAAGACGCCGTCCACGTCGGTGTAGATCTCACACGCGTCCGCGCTCAGCGCGGCGGCGAGCGCGACGGCCGTGGTATCGGAGCCGCCGCGTCCGAGCGTGGTCACGTCGTACTCGGTCGAGACGCCCTGGAACCCGGCCACGAGGACGATGCTGTCGTCGTCGAGCGCCCGGTGGATCCGATGCGCTTTGACCTTGACGATCTTCGCCTTGCCGTGGGCGGTGTCGGTGACGATGCCGGCCTGCGAGCCGGTCAGGGAGACCGCGTCCGTGCCTAGGTCGGAGATGGCCATGGCGACGAGCGCGCAGGAGATGCGTTCCCCGACCGAGATGAGCATGTCCAGCTCGCGCGGCTTCGGCTGCGGCGAGACCTGGTGCGCGAGGTCGACCAGCTCGTCCGTGTGGTAGCCCATCGCCGAGACGACCGCGACGACGCGGGAGCCCGCCCGCTTCGTGGCGACGAGTCGCGCGGCCACGCGGCGGATCTTCTCCGGGTCGGCCACGGACGTGCCGCCGAACTTCATGACCACGGTGCCGGCCGCCGCCTGCGGCGCCGCGGGCGCCAGCTCGGGCAGGGTCTCCGACTCGTACGCCGTCTCCGTCATGTCTCGATTGTAGGGACGTGCTAACGCGGGAACAGGACTTCGCCCGTCTCCGCGTCCACGACGGTGATGGCGCCGGTGGGGCAGTAGCCGGCGGCCTGGAGGACGACGTCCTCGGGGGCGCCGGCGGGATCGACGACCTCCGACTGGCGGTCGTCGTTGTGCCGGAACACCTCGGGCGCGAGCAGGACGCACTGGCCGTTCCCCATGCAGACCCCGTGGTCGACGGTGATGTGCAGCTCCCGGGCCACGGTCAGTCCCAGGCCACCGGCAGCGAGGTGAGGGAGCGGAACTGGATGCTCGGCTGGTACGAGAGCTCCTCGGTCTCGAGCCGGAGCGAGGCGAAGCGCTCGGCCAGGGCCCGGAAGACCTCCTGGCCCTCTATCCGCGCGAGGGAGGCTCCCAGGCAGTAGTGGATCCCGGCGCCGAACGAGACGTGCGGGTTCGGCTGACGGCCGATGTCGAACCGGTCGGGATCCTCGAAGGCGCGCGGGTCGCGGTTGGCGGCGGCCATGATCCAGCGGATCCGGTCGCCGTTGCGGATGGTCTTGCCGCGGCGCTCAACGTCCTCTGCCGCGATCCGCTGGGTCGACTTCACGGGCGGGTCGTACCGGAGGCATTCCTCCGTGGCGAGCCGCGCGGCCCCCTCGGGGTCGGCGCGGAGCCGCTCCCACTGCTCCGGGTGCCGGAGGAAGGCGAGCGTCCCGTTGCAGATCAGGTTCATCGTCGTCTCGTGACCGGCGAAGAGCAGCAGGGCGGTGTTGACGAGCACCTGATGCCGGGTGAAGACGCCCTCTCCCTCCGCCTGCGCGAGCACCGAGATGAAGTCGTCTCCGGGCCTCTCGGCGCGCTCGTCGACCTTCGGCGAGACGTACTCGATCATCCCCTCGATCCCCTCCATAAGGAAGCGCATCCGGTCGGGCTCGCCGCGGTTGATGTAGAGGAGCCGGTCGGCCAGGTGCCGGAGATGCTCGCGGTCTTCCTCGGGGACGCCCATCATCTGGGTGATCACCCGGACCGGGAGCGGCGCGGCCAGCGCCTCGAGCACGTCCATCCGCCCCTGCGGCTCCCCGCCATCGAGCAGCTCGGCCACCGCCGCGCGGACGAACGGCCGCCAGCCTTCCATCGCCTGCGGCGTGAAGTACTCGTGCACCGCGTTTCGCATCGCCTGGTGCGGCGGTCTGTCGCTCTCCACGAGCTGGTCGGAGCGGAAGGCGCGAACCTCCTCGAAGAGTGGGCGGTCGGCCACGTCGATGGGAGGATGCGGGGGCCGCCGGTCGTTCCTGATCACGGCCGAGGAGAAGAGCTCGTGATGCCGGACGAGCCAGACGAGATCCTCGTGGCGCGTGACGATCCACATCTCCGCCCGCGGGTTCCAGTGGATCGGATCGGTCTCGCGGAGCCGCCCGAAGTACGCGTACGGGTCGGCGATGACCTCGGGCGCGAAGAGATCCTCCGGGTCGGCGGCGACGGTCGCCATGGAGGAATGCTACGCCGCCCGGAACGTCCCGTTAAATGTTGAACCGGCCGACCCGAAGGCCGCCCGGTTCAACGGAAGGGACTCTATACGGACCCGCCGCCGGAATGCAAGTCGGTTCGGGTCGCGGTGTCTCAGCGGCGGCGAAGCCGCACAGGCTGAGACGGGGAGGGAGGTAGCGGCTTTGCCGCTGCCTCCCGTTCACATGTCCCTGCGGCCGGCAAGAGCGCGTCCCAGGGTCACCTCGTCGGCGTACTCGAGGTCGCCGCCGACAGGCAGGCCGCTGGCCAGGCGGGTGACGCGGGTGCGTCCGCGCAGTCGGTCGGCGATGTAGCCGGCGGTGGCCTCGCCCGTCATGTTCGGGTTCGTCGCGAGCACGACCTCCTCGACGCCGTTTCGCTCCACGCGGGCGAGCAGCTCGTCGATGCGGAGGTGCTGCGGCTCGATGCCGTCGAGAGGAGAGAGCGCGCCGCCGAGCACCTGGTAGACGCCGCGGTACTCGTGCGTGCGCTCCAACGAGAGCACGTCGGCGGGCTGCTCGACGACGCAGACGATCGTCCGGTCTCGCCGCTGGTCGAGGCAGATGACGCAGAGCTCCTCCTCGGTCAGGTTCCCGCACTCGCGGCAGAAGCCGACGCGCTCCTTGGCCTCGCGGATGGCTTCCGCCAGCGCGAGCGCCTCCTCCTGGGGGACGCGCAGGAGGTGGAAGGCGAGCCGCTGCGCCGTGCGGGTGCCGATCCCGGGCAGGCGCGAGAGCTGCGCGATCAGGTTCTCGACGACAGGGCTGAACACGTCAGCCCCTAGTCTGCCTAGCGGCGAGGACTAGAGGCCGGGGAGGCCCAGGCCCTTGAGGTCACCGGCGACGCCGCCGAGCTTGGACTGCGCGAGCTCGTGGGCGTTCCGAAGCGCCTCGTTCACCCCGGCGAGGACGAGGTCCTCGAGCGTCTCCGGATCGTCGGGGTCGATCGCCTCCGGTGCGATCTTGATGCCGACGATCTCGCCCGAGCCGTTGGCGGTCACGGTCACCATGCCGCCGCCGACGGACGCCTCGACGCGCTCGTTGGCGAGCTCCTCCTGCGCCTTGAGCATGTCCGCCTGCATCTGCTGCACCTGTTGAAGCATCTTGTTCATGTCCATGCTCATGGCTATTCGCTCTCCTTCGGAAGCTTGCGGGCGTCGAACGTCGTCTGCATGAGGGAGATGATCTCCTCCTCGGTGGCGGGCTCCTCCGCCTCGGGCTCCTCGGCCGGCGGGCCCTCGCCGAGCTCGAACGCGAGCGCGAGCCTGCGCCCGGTCACCTCGTGCAGGACGGCCGCGAGAACCTCCGCGTTCTTCGGATCCTCGGCCAGTCCGCGATGGAACGAGGCAGCCGGTGGAAACTCGAGCACGAGCCGGTCGTCCTCGAGCGCGACCGGGCGAGCCTCGGCGAGGACGGAGCCCGTCGGGATGGACTTCTCGGACACGGTGGGAAGGATGGACTGCTTCCACGCCGCCTGGATCTCGTCGAGGTCGAGCGGGGGGCCTTCAGCTGTCTCCTCGGGCTGAGGCGCGGGCGCGGCGGCCGTCTGCTCGGCCGGGCGCGAGGCGGCCGCGGAAGCGGGCCGCTGCGGCTCGACGCGCAGGCGGGTCTCGAGCTGCTCGAGCCGGTAGGCGGTCGACTCGCGCGAGAGGTCGGCGCCGGGCCGGGTCACCTTGACGAGCGCGAGCTCGAGCGGAAGCCGCGGGTCGCCGCCCTGGCGGACGTCGTCCACGGCGACGTGCAGGAGGTCGATCAGGCGCAGGACCTCCGCCTCGGCGAGCTGGTTGGCCTGGGAGCGAAGCCGGTCGCGCGTCTCGGGCGTCACCGGCAGCGAGTCCGGCACCTCGCCCATGTGCTGGACGAGCAGGAGGTGGCGCAGGTGCTCGAGCAGGTCGTTGACGAGCCGCGCGAGGTCCTGCCCCTGCTCGGCGAGCTCCTCGACGAACGCCAGGAGGCCGGCCGTGTCGCGGTCGACGATCAGGTCGCAGACGCGGAAGAGCGCCTCCTCGTCGACCGCGCCGAGGAGCTGGAGGACGGCCTGGACGGTCACCTTCCCGTCCGTGGCGGCGGCGAGCTGGTCGAGCGTCGAGACGGCGTCCCGGAAGCTCCCGCGGGCGCTCCTCGCGATGAGCGAGAGCGCGGCGTCCGGCGCCTCGAGCTGCTCGCCGTCGGCGACGAGCCGCAGGAGCTTCGTCAGCTCCGCCAGCCGCGGGCGCGAGAAGAGGAACGTCTGGCAGCGCGAGCGGACGGTTGGGAGCACCTTGTGCAGCTCGGTGGTGCAGAAGACGAAGACGAGGTGCGGGGGCGGCTCCTCGATCAGCTTCAGGAGCGCGTTCCAGGCCGCGTCGGTGAGCTGGTGCGCCTCATCGAGGATGTAGACCTTGAAGCGACCTTCGACCGGCTGGAGCACGACGTGGTCGCGGATCTCGCGGATGTCGTCGATCCCCCGCTGGCTGGCCGCGTCCATCTCGACCACGTCGAGGGAGGTGCCGTTGGCGATCGTCAGGCACGAGTTGCAGGTCTTGTCCGGCGTGGCCGTCGGGCCCTGCTCGCAGTTGAGCGCCTTGGCGAGGATGCGCGCGAGCGAGGTCTTTCCCGTCCCACGCGGCCCGGCGAAGAGGTACGCCTGCCGCACCTGGTCGTGGACGATCGCGTTCCGAAGCGTACGCACGACCGCCTCTTGGCCGACGACCTCCTCGAAGTCCTGGGGCCGGTATTTGCGGTAGAGGGCAGTCACGAGCGCGCTCCCGGAAGCACTAACAGAAAGTGCCCGGTCACGCACCTTCCGTCGTGGACGCTCTCGGATCGGTGCCCACGACGCTCGCTCTGACCAGGTCGACCCGCGGCACCCGGGAGAGACTGCTTAGCGCTGCTTCCTCCCGGACCTGACGCGGTTCACAGGCTCCCGATGCGCGGAACCTGGCCGTCAACACTCGCGTGCGCGAGCCCGTGCCCCGATTGCTAACCCCTCGGGAGGGAGTTCAGCCCCGCTGGAGCGGATTGCGGGTTCAGGGAACCGCTAGCTCCCCGCCTAGCGCGACCGGGC
>Ga0081538_10002771_pt1 | contig 16803 bp, 13 predicted proteins | sample TabmetS5T2R1_FD_71022 | JGI IMG/M metagenome (GOLD analysis project Ga0081538, IMG submission 71022) | Tabebuia heterophylla rhizosphere microbial communities from the University of Puerto Rico - S5T2R1 | ecosystem: Host-associated > Plants > Roots > Rhizosphere ... | reverse complement strand
CGCCATAGACGTTGAGCGGGCTGGGGGCATCGGTCTCCAGATAGGGCGAGCGCTTCTCGCCATCGAACACGTAATCCGTCGACACATGCACCAGCGGAATATCGAGCGCACCGCACGCTTCGGCGAGCGCGCGCGGCAAAGCTACGTTCAACGCCGCCGCCGCCTCAGGCTCGCTCTCGGCGCGATCGACCGCGGTGTAGGCCGCCGTGTTCAGCACCAGGGATGGCTTCCCGGCTTCGAGCACGGCGCCGATTCCAGCGGCGGGGGCACCGCCCGGCAGATGCCGGCGGCCAAGGAAGGTGAGATCAAACCCCGCGGGCCAGCGCAGGCCACTGAGGGACCGGGCAAGCTGTCCGGTTTCGCCGATAACGAGGATCTTCGGCACGGGAATCCGGCTAGGCGTTCAATGCCGGGGTGGCCCTGGAGATCGGCACCACTTCCGCCGACTCGCCAGGTTCGACCGGCACGATGCTGCCATCGGCGATCTTGTAGATCCGGTCTGCCATATGGCGCCACGCCTCGCCGTGGGTGACCGCGAGCACAGTCAGACCTTCCCGCGTCACCATTTCGCGGATGCGGGTGCAGATCGTCTCCTCGGTCTCGCGGTCGAGTCCGGCGGTCGCTTCGTCGAGGATCAGGATCGCCGGGCGATGCAGCAAAGCGCGGGCGAGCGCGATACGCTGGCGCTGGCCGCCGGAGATCATCTGGCCGCGCTCGCCCACCACATGGTCGAGACCATCCGGCAGGGCTTCGATGAACTCATCCGCGCCGGCCGCCCGCAAGGCGCGCCAGACCTCCTCATCGCTGAAGCGCTCCTCGCCCAGGGCGACGTTGTTGCGCACGCTGTCGTGGAACAGCGTGACATCCTGCGGCACGTAGCCGATGACCTGCCGCCACTTGGCAAGATCGACCTCGGTGCTGTCGGCGCCGCCCAGCAGCAGCCGGCCGGAGCGCGGCGGCAGCAGCCCGATGACAAGATCGAGCGTCGTGGTCTTGCCGACACCCGAAGGGCCGACCAGGGTCGTGATCTTGCCCGCCGCGACCTCGAAGTCGACCTTGGCCAGCAGTTCCTTGCCGTCGGCATGCTTGAACGACACGCCTTCGAAGCGGACTCCAGCCGCCGGATCGGGCGGCACCGTGCCGGTCAGCTGCTCCTGGCTCGACTCGGCGGCGGCGATCAAGCTGCGGGCCGAGGCCAGCCAGACCTGCGCCATCATGAGGCGCTGGCTGCCGCGCTGCACGAAGCCGAAGGTGTTCACCAGGCGCACCAGCAGGATCGCAGCCAGCAGCAGCTCGTGGCCGCCGAGATGCAGCAGCTGGCCGCCGGCCAGCAAGCCCAGCACCATGCAGATCGCGATGATCGGCGCCTGCAGCTCCTCGGCATACTCGGCCGACAGCACGCGGGATCTCATGCTCCGATCGAGCGCATCGCTGTCCTTGGACAACAAGGTCGACATGTGAGCTTGCCGGCCCATCGCGCGGATCGATTTGATGCCGATGAAGACATCCGTCAAGTCCGCCTTCATCCGGCTCATGGCCCGGCTCTGGCCTTTCGCTGCCCGCTTGGACTGCCTGACCAAGGCGCCATAGCTCACCGCCATGATGGCCGCGACGCCGGCGGCGACCAGCACCATCGCCGGCGCGATCACGTAGCAGATCAGCAGATAGATGCCGATGCGCAGGAACGCCGTCAGCATCTCGGTCGAGAGCTGGAACGCCTCGCCCACCGCGTTCGAGCTTTCGCCCGCCGCCGACACCAGGCGGCTCAGCCGTTGCCGCGCATAGAAGCTCCAACGCGCATGCATGAGGGTGCGGATGACGTCGAGCCTCGCCTCGGTGTTGATGCGCGCCATGACGCTGGCGACATAGCGCGTGACGGCGATGCTGATGACGGCCTTGATCACCATGAACAGCAGGATGGCGAGCAGCAGCGTCTCCCAGATCATCGGGAGGCCCACGGTCGCGAAGGCATTCTCCATCGCGTTGTGGATCATCTCGCGCCGGCCGCCCATCGGCATGTCCGTCTCCGGACTCATCAGCGACAGCAACGGGATGATCGCGGCGAAACCCACCAGCTCGAACACGCTGGCGATGCAGACACCGACGATCACGAGGGCACGCTGCAGCGGCGGCACTGCCCGCAGCGATACGATCATCGAGCGCAGAAGGCCCGGCTTTTTCTGGGGAGTCTTCGCCATTTGCCTCGATCTAACCTTTAACGCGGCGCTCAGGCCATCTGGACGGCCGGCTGCCAGTAGGCGCCGGGTGCCGACAACTCGGCGCGGCCGCCGCCGAGAACCTCGTTCCACTGCCGGCCGATCGCCTCGATGCTGAAGTGCTGCGCCAGGATGGGCTGCGCCCGCGCCAGGTGGTCCCGCACGGTATGCGGCTCGAACAGATAGGTGTCGATGCCGGCGCGCCAATCGTCCAGCATCATCACGTCGCGCAGCGGCTCGAGCGACTCGAGATAGGTCGCCACCACCGGGACGTTGTTGGCGAGCGCAAGGACTGCGCGATTGGCCGACTTGCACAACGAGAACGGGTCGGCCGCGCTCGGCATCACGAACAGATCGGCGCGCGATAGCTCGAAGAACACCCGTTCGTTCGACCAGGCTTCGTAGCGGGTGAAGATATGGGCGCCATGGGTCAGGGCGTCGAACCGCACCCGGTTGTTGCTGATCACCACCAGCTCAATCGGCCGGTCGCGATGGGCGCGCTCCAGCTCCTCGATCACCGGCTTCAGGAGGCCCATGCCGAAATCGGAATGGAAGCTGCCGTGGCGGCCGAACCAGATGACGCGGGCCGTGTCTTCCGGCAGATGATCGACCTGCCAGTCGGATTCGACGCCGAAGGTCTCGCCGTCATGCAGGTCGCGGCCCGCAAAGGGACCCAGTACCGGAAGAGCGACGGATTGCGGCAGCCAGGCGGAGATCGCCTGGTAGGCATCGGGCGTGATGGCGGCGTCCGGCACTACCCAGCTCGCCCTCTCTTCGCCCAGGTGACGGCGCGCCACCCGCTCGAGCGCGCGGGTCGGCGTGACGAAGGCATCGGCCAGCCGCGCGAGGTCGCCGGCGCTCTCGGCCGACAGCTCCGGCCCGCGCCGCTGTGCATAGCCGGGCACGAAGATGTTGTCGCAGAGATCGAGAAAGACCGGCTTGCCGCGCGATCTGAAGTCGCGCGCAACGTCGTGCAGACGTTCGCCAGCCTGCTTCACCACGATCAAGGCGTCGAACGAATTCGGATCGGGATGCTGGTCGGAGAAGATGACGCTGTCGTGGCCCGCCTGCTGCAGCGCCCAGGCCGGAATGAGGCAGCGATAGCGGAAACTCGCGACCGCCGGGTCAGCGTCCGGAACGATCCAGGCTAGGCGCATCGGGAAATCCCGACCCGGCGGAGCTGTGCCCGCTTGGCCCGTGCGCCAGTATGCGCGCCCAGACAGTGCCGTCCCCACGCATGGATCATCCCGTTATCCTCGTTGCCTGGACCCGACGGATATCGCCCCGCGCCAGGCACCCCAAATTGGTACGCTCGGCCCGCCGGCAGACTTGTTATGCGTGGTCCTGCGGAGGGCCGTTCCCAGTGGCCCGATTAGTACCCATTCTCCCTAGGTTATTCAAGGACATAACCGTCGCAGCCGGTGGCAATGCCGTGTCGCCTAACGAGCCCCTTAACTGTTGCGATTCCAGGGCATTTTGCGCCGCGCAGAGTAGACGGCGCACCATAACAACGGGTATGAACCAGCGTGTCCTAAATACCGCAATCTGTAATGCAATCTGGGAGAACGGCGCTGAGCGAGCGGGACCTGCGAACTGCGCTTGGCCGGCGCACCATTCTGGTGACGGGCGGGGCCGGCTTCATCGGGTCGGCGGTATGCCGGCTGCTGCGGGATACGACCGACTGCCGGATCGTCAATCTCGACAAGCTGAGCTACGCCTCCAGCCCGGCCGCGCTCGCGGCCCTGGCCGGCGATCCGCGTTACCAGTTCGAGCAGGTGGACCTGTGCGACCGCGCCGCCATGGCCGGCATCTTCCAGCGCCACCGGCCCGACTCGGTCATCCACCTGGCGGCCGAGTCCCATGTCGACCGCTCGATCGACGGGCCGCAGGCCTTCGTCATGAGCAATGTGGTCGGCACCTTCAATCTGCTGGAAGCCTGCCGCGCGCATATGGGGTCTCTGCCCGAAGCGGCGCGCGCGAAGTTCCGGCTGGTGCACGTCTCGACCGACGAGGTCTATGGCTCGCTCGGCGACGATGGCCGGTTCGACGAGCACAGCCGCTACGATCCGCGCTCGCCCTATTCGGCGACCAAGGCGGCATCGGATCATCTGGCGGCGGCGTGGCGCCACACCTTCGGCATCCCGACGCTGATCACCAATTGCGGCAATAACTATGGGCCGTACCAGTTTCCGGAAAAGTTCATCCCGACCCTGATCATCCGCGCCCTCAGGGGACAGGAGCTGCCGATCTATGGCGGCGGCACCAATGTGCGGGACTGGATCCATGTCGAGGATCACGCGCGCGCCTTGCTCGCCGTCCTCGCCTTCGGAACGGTCGGTGACAAATATCTCATCGGCGCCGAGGAACAGCGGCGCAACCTCGATATCGCCGAGTCGATTTGCGACCTGGTGGATCGCATGGTCCCGCGTAACCAGCCGAGCCGCGCGTTGATGAAATATGTGGCGGACCGGCCGGGACATGATCACCGCTACGCCATCGATTCCTCGAAGGTGCGCGCGGAGATCGGCTGGACGCCGTCCTGCTCGCTGGCCGAGGGTCTGGAGTCCACCGTGCGGTGGTACATCGACCACAAGGACTGGTGGGAAGACATCTTCCGTTCCGGCCGCTATGGCGGGGAGCGGCTCGGCCTGCAGGCGTCGGGAGCCGGCAGATCATGAAGGGCATCGTTCTCTCCGGCGGCCGCGGCACGCGCCTTTATCCGGCGACCAAGGCGGTGTCCAAGCAGCTGATCCCGCTCTACGACAAGCCGATGGTCTATTACCCCATCGCCAGCCTGATGCAGATGGGAATCCGCGACATCCTCATCGTCACCACGCCGGAGGACGAGGAGCGCTACCGCCATCTGCTGCGCGACGGCGCGCAATGGGGCATCCACCTTTCCTATTGCCGGCAGCCAAAACCGGAAGGCATCGCCCAGGCGCTGCTGCTCGGGCGCGACTTCATCAACGGCGAACCGATCGCGCTCATCCTCGGCGACAACTTCATCTACGGCGAAGGCTTCAACCAGAGCCTGGCCCGCGCCAGCACACTCACCAGCGGCGCGATCAACTTCGCCTACCGGGTCTCCGATCCCGAACGCTACGGCATCATCGAATTCGATCCGGGTGGCCGTCCCCAGCGCCTGGTCGAGAAGCCGAAAAAGCCCAGGTCGAACTGGGCCGTCATCGGTCTCTATGTCTATGACCAGCGCGCGCCGGAGCTGGCCGCCGAGCTGAAGCCGTCCGCGCGCGGCGAGCTTGAGATCACCGATCTCAACCAGCGCTACCTGGACGCGGGGCAATTGCAGGTCGAGAAGCTCGGCGCCGGCAATGCCTGGCTCGATACCGGCACGCACGATTCGTGGCTGGAAGCCTGCCACTATGTGCAGACCATCTTCCACCGCCAGGGCCAGATGATCGGTTGCCTGGAAGAGGTCGCCTATCGCAACAACTTCATCAATGCCGAGCAGCTCGAGCGCCTGGCCGACGAGATGAAGACCTCGGAGTACGGCAAGTACCTGAAGGCGCTCTTGGCCTAATTTCGTTTGAAGAGCCGCGGGCGCGGCGCGGTCGCCAAGCGGCCACGTTTTCCAGACAGCGATAGGTTCGGATTGAAGAACGGATCGTCGAAAATGACGTGCGCCCAGCGCGCGCGCATGTATTCGCGCTCCCAGGTGAAGCTGGCGAGCCGCTCGATCCGGATGTCCGAACCGCGGCTGGCCGAATGATGATGCAGCAGCCGCGCATGCGGCGTGTAGATCACGCGCAGGCCCGCCTCGCGTACGCGCAGGCAGAAATCGATGTCGTTGTAGGCGACCGCCAGGTGGCGCTCGTCGAGTCCGCCGAGCTGCTCGAACAGCGCGCGCCGCATCAGCTGGCAGGCGCCGGTGACTGCGCTCAGGTCCTGCGTCACGTAGATGCGGCCGGCATGACCCGGATCGTCCGGCGTCGCGTCGGCATACATGTGGCCGGCGACGCCGCTCAAGCCCACGATTACGCCGGCATGCTGCACGCTGCGGTCGGGATAGAGCAGCAGGCAGCCGACCACACCGACGCCCGGCCGCGACACCTGGCTCACCATCTCGTCCAGCCAGTCCGGCTCGAACGCCTCGATGTCGTTGTTCAGCGTCATCAGCAGTTCGCCGCGCGCATGCGACGCGCCGAGATTGATCAGCCGCGGATAGTTGAACGGTCCGGGCGCCGGCAGGATACGTACGTCGGACCGTTGCGACAGAGCCGCAAAGTATGTCTTGGTCGCCGGTTCCTCGCTGTCGTTGTCGAGGATGATCATCTCTTTGTTCTGGTAGCTGGTCGCGCGGTCGAGGCTGTTGATGCAGGCTTCCAGCAGGTCCTGGCGGTCGCGCGTCGGGATGACGATGGAAACCAGCGGCGGCGGATCCGGCAACGGATGGCGCAGGCGCAGGAAGCCTCGCGGATCCGGCTCGTCGACCTGCGTTCCGGCGAGCGACGTTCGGCGTGCCACAAAGCTCTCCACGACTGGGCGTCGCGTGCTGCCCGCTAGATGGAGCACGCGCGCCCTGGGCGACACGGTCTGTTCGCCGCCCACATGCACCAGGATGCCTGGGCAATGGAGCGGGTCGCGGCCAGACGACAACGTCACTTCCAGCGCGGCCGCGTAGATGCCTTCATCGAGTCCGGCAACTGACGGCAAGGTCAGGCCGTGCAATGCAGCCCTCTTGAAAAAGACTGCGCGTCCAAAGCCGTTCTGGCACAGGAACAGGTCATCGCCGAAATCCGGCTTGAACCAGGGCGCAAAGCGCCGGCCGTTCGCATCGATCTGATCTTCGTCGCCAAAGATGACGGCTGCATCGGGCACCGCTGTCGCGGCAGCACTCAGTCTCTGCAGGGCCGTCTTGGAGAGCCGATCAGAGGGGCGCAACACGGCTATGTAGTCGCGTGCAGACTCGAGGGCACCGGCCAGACCTTCTTTGACCTGCCATCCTCCAGAAAATGCGGCGGTCACGACGATGTCGAACCCGTACTCCCGCGCTGCTCGACCCCAATAGCCATCGTCGTCTTCCGAACCGGCAAGCAGGATGGTGAGCGGCAACGACGCGGTCGAGGTCCGGGTCGGCCCGTAATCCTCCCAGGTCTCGATCCAGCTCTGGTAGCCGCGTTCGATGTTGAGGCCGCGGGCGAGCTGCAGATAGAGCTCCTGCCGCGTCGGCTCGCGCCGGAACAGTTTTCGGAAGCGGCCCATCGGGACTTTTCCCCCTACGCGATACCCGCTCACCTCAATACAAGGTGGCCGACAGCCCGCCAAGAGCCTGATTCAGCTTGTGTAACGCCGGATCGTCGACTAATCACTCGGGCAAAGCCTGAGGGACATCCCACCCGTGCAGATCACCGATCTCGCCTTGCCCGACGTCAAGCTCGTGCAGTTGAAGGTTCACGGCGACAGCCGCGGATTCTTCATGGAATCCTACAAGAAGGCGGATTGGCTGCCGATCCTGGGCGACCGGCCCTTCATTCAGGACAACCAGTCGCTCTCCGGGCCGGTGGGCACGGTGCGCGGGCTGCACTATCAGATGCCGCCCTTCGCCCAAGCCAAGCTGGTGCAGACCCTACGTGGCCGCATTCTCGATGTCGCGGTCGATCTGCGCCGCGCCTCCCCCACCTTTGGCCAGCACGTTGCGGTCGAGCTGGCGGCCGGTGATGGCCAGCAGATGTTCGTGCCCGAGGGCTTTGCTCACGGCTTCATGACCTTGGAGCCCGATTCGATGGTGACCTACAAGGTGACCTGCGGCTATGAGCCGAAATCGGAACGCGGCATCGCGTGGGACGACCCGGACCTCGGCATCGCGTGGCCAACGGCATTGAAACCCAACGTGATCTTGTCACCACGCGACCAGCAATGGCCGCGGCTCAAGAACGCTAGCGATCTGTTTTAGAAGGCTTGATCCCGAGCGCCGCTGCTGCGCCCCGGATGACGGGCTTGATCCAGGATTCCGGCTCCAGCTCCCATTGCTTGATGGGCTTGGACGGATCCTGCCGCAGGTCGTAGACGACGCCGTTGATGTTGGCTTGGCTGAAGTCGCCGTTCAGGTCTTCCATCGCCACAGTCTTGGCCGCCAGGCCCAGCTCGGCCGCCGGGATCGACATGCGCTGCGCCGCCGCGCTCAGCTGGTCCATGACTTCCGCCGCCGGCTTGGCGCGGTCCTTCAGCAGCAGATACTCGCCCGGCTGCGGCTGGGTCGCGATGTTGTCGTAGGCGTTCTCGGCAACGATCTCGTTGAACTCGCTCTCGAGCTTCTTGCGCACTTCCGGCGAGGTCTTGCCGGCGGATTGCTCGCTCAGGATCTCCGCCTTCACCTGCATCAGGTCGACTTCGCCGTTCAGCTGACGCGCAGCACTTTCGACCATCATCATGAACTCGTCGCCCTCGGCAAGACCGGTCCGTTCCAACGCGGCCAAGGCCGGCGTCTCGTCACGCAGGCTGGCAGCCAGCATCAGCCACCATTGCCCCTCGGCCGGAGAGTCGCGCAACGCGGCGAAGAATTCCTGGGAACCCTCGTTGCGCGTCATCACGCGCACGCGCACCATCTCCAGCTTGCGCGCCACCATCTTGATCAGGCGGCGGCGAAACGGGCCGCGATTGTCAGGGTCGACATATTCGATGAAAAAGTGGTCGGGCAAATGGCGCGCTTCGACACCAAGGTGATGCCCGGTCATGCCCCGTGCATCGAAGATCTTGGTCGACGTGTCGATCAGCAGAGAGAGATCCCAAGTCTCGGCCATGGTCGCGCCTTATCCCAGACGATTGGATAAGGCCGCCCGCATTAAGGAATGGTTAGCTATGTCGAATGGCTCAGCGAAGCGCTGCCACAAAGGCCGCCGCCTTTTGCTTCAGCTCATCTCGCGACAGGCCTGGCTTGTAGAGGGCCGAGCCGATCCCGAAGCCGTCGGCGCCGGCCGCCCGGTATGCGGCGACGTTGTCCGGTGTCACGCCGCCGGTTGGAACCAGCAACGTGTCCTTGGGCAGGACCGCGCGCCAGGCCTTGACCGCGGCCGGCGGCAGCAGTTCGCCGGGGAACATCTTCAGCCCATCCGCACCGGCCGCCAGCGCGGTGAAGGCCTCGGTCGGCGTCGCGACGCCGGGCAAGGCGATCATCCCGCGCGCCTTGGCGGCGGCGATCACCGGCGCCGCGCAGTTGGGCGCGATGATCAGCTTGGCGCCGGTCGCCGCGACGTCGGCGACCTCCGCTTCGGTCAGGACCGTGCCGGCGCCAATCAGGACGCCCGACGGCGCATGGCGCACGAGATAGGCGATGCTCTCCAGCGGGCGCGGCGAGTTCAGCGGCACTTCCAGGATCGAGAAGCCCGCCAGGGCCTGCAGCACCGCGGGCGCCTCTTCCGGCTTCATGCCGCGGAGGATGGCGATCAGCGGCAAGCGTTGCAGGCAATCGCGAAGCATGTCGGTCATCGGCGCACCAATCCGGCCTGTTGCCCGATCCAGAACAAGGCGGCGGGCAAGACATCCTTGTTGTCGATTCCGTGCAGAGAGAGACCCAGCAGCTTGGCGCACGCACCGTAGCGCACCAGCATGCCGTCCGAGCCGATGCAGGTGACGCCGGTCCGCGCGAGATCCGGCCATGCCGCCAGCGCATCGCGCATCTCGGTCCCCACCAGCATGCCGGACACGTAACTGGCGATCTTGTCGCCCGCAAGGCGATTGAACAGCGCGAGCGACCGCGCGCTGAACAGGCGGTTAAGCAGTTCGGAGTCAGCCGATGTTGCCTGCACGCCTTGAGCGAAAGCGGACTCATCATCGCCCTCGCCCGCCATCAGCTGGGCCAGCGTGCCCAACTGGCGCAGCAGGTTGAACATCTCGCCGGTGATGTAGGTGCGGAACTCAAGCAGCTTGCCATCGGCCACGCGCACCCACTTCGAATGCGTACCCGGCGTCAGGAAGACGCCGTTGGTGCGGCCCTGCCGCAGCAGCGCGCCCAGCATCTGGCATTCCTCGCCGCGCATCACCTCGGGCTGGTCGGCGCTGTCCAGGTTCATGCCCGGCACGATCCAGCAATCGCTGTCCGCGATCCGGCCGGCCTTCATCAGGTTGCGCGCCAGGTCTGCCAGCGGCGCCGGCGCCGCGACATAAGGCACTTCGACCCATCCCATGCGGCTGCCCGCCATGCCGGCGATCACCACGGGAACGCCGCCGCCGAGCCAGCCGTCCAGAAAAACTTCCAGCGACTCCGCGAAGCGCCGGTCCTTGATCGCCAGCAGGCCAGCGGAATCGGCGCGCTCCTGCACCGACTCTCCGCCGGCGCCGAGCGCCCAGGCACGCCGGTTGGTCGAGCCCCAATCGACCGCGATACAGGAATAGGTCGCCATGACGCCTTTATAGGGCTCCGACGCCACCATAGGCAAAGCCGCCGGGCGCCGGCGCCAGCCGGTTGCGCAGCGGCGCGCCGAACTCCGCCATCTCGATCTCGAACACGTCGCCCGGCTCGGTGCGGATGCCGTCGCCGAAGCTCAGGGTCGCGGTGCCGAAGTAGTGCACATGCAGATCGCCGGGCCGGCGGAACAACCCGTATTTGAAATGGTGATACTCGAGATTGGCGATGGTGTGGGACATGTTGCCCTCGCCGCTCAGGAACGGCTTGCGCCACAGCACGCTCCCTTTGCGCACGACGCGGCTTTCGCCTTCCAGCTTATCCGGCAGCGGCCCGGTGCGCAGCTCCGGCCCGATGGCGCAGGCGCGCAGCTTGGAATGGGCGAGATAGAGATAGTTCTGACGCTCCATCACGTGATCGGAATATTCGTTGCCGAGCGCGAAGCCGAGCCGCCACGGCTTGCCCTTCGAGTCCACCAGATAGAGGCCGACGATCTCCGGCTCTTCACTGCCGTCGAGCGCAAACTCCGGCAGCGGCAGGTCGGCACCAGGCGCCACCACCGAGCTGCCGTCGCCCTTGTAGAACCATTCCGGCTGCACGCCGGGTCCAGGCCGCTGCGGCTTGCCGCCTTCCAGGCCCATGCGGAACATCTTCATGGAATCGCTCAAGGACTCGACGTCGCCGGAGATCTTCTTGTGCATCTTGTCGCGCGTGTCGGCGCTGCCGAGATGGGTCAGGCCGGTGCCGGTCACCAGGCAATGGGCGGCGTCGGGATGATCGACCGGCGCCAGCACGCGGCCTTTCGCCAGCAGCGCCGCATAGTCCAGCGCTTCGCCGTCGCCGGCTTTCTTGACCGCGTCCTCCAGGCTGTGGCCGGCGGCGATCGCCTGCTGCGCCAGGGCGATCATGGTGGTCGCGCCTTTGACCGCGATCGCGCGATTGCCCTCGATGCGCGCTACGCCGCGCGCGCCGGTGTCGGTCAGATATTGGATGAGACGCATCGGAACACCTTCTTTCCACGAATGGCCGGTCTTTTATCATACAAACTGAAAAGCCAGCAACGAAGGATCGCCCCGCCGCCGAGGGAAATGATGGAAAGAGTTAATCGCAATGCGGAAGCGAAACTATCCGTTCTGCAAATTGCGATGGCAAAGCGGCTGGCTTATAGTTCGCTCGGCACATTTGTCCGATAAATATGTGCCCAAACAAAACTCGGGAGGAAACAATGCGGAAACTACTTGCTTCGGCAAGCATCGGCGCTATGGCGGTGTTGTTATCCGCCGGCGCATACGCCCAGGAAGGCACGGTTGCGAAGGCCGTGGGCGGCTACACCTTCGAGGAAGCGGCGAAGGAAGCGCCAGGGACAAAGGACTTCCATTCCGCCGACGGTCATCTGACCTTCGCGATCGTGACGCACACCGCCGGCAACGGCTTCTTCGATCCGGTCTATGTCGGCGCCACCGTCGCCGGCAACATGATCGGCGCCAAGATCCTGCTGCTCGGCTCCGAATCCCCGACCGACGATCCGCAGCGCGAGATCGAGATCCTGAACCAGATCGTGCAGGACCCGACCATCGACGGCCTCATCATGACGACGCCGCAGGTCGGCGCCTACAACGACATCGTGAAGGCGGCGGAGAAGGCCGGCATTCCGGTCGCCACCACCAACTCGTTCGACGGCAGCATCACCAACCGCAACGGCATCAGCCATACCGGGCAGGATGCCTCGGCGGCCGCGATCGGGGGCGAGGCCCTCGCCAAGTGCGTGTTAGACAAGGGCGTCGAGAAGGGCTCGATCATCCTGCCCTCCTCGACCGCGATGGGCAACGTCGAGGTCAACAACCGCGTGACCGCCGCCTTCAACGCGATCGTCAGGACGCTGAAGGACGCCGGCAAGCTGGAGAACTTCAAGGTCGATGCCGGGCCGGAGAATGTCGGCGTTGATGCCAACCCGCAGGATCCTGTGAATGGCATCGTGTCGCTGTTCGAATCGCGCGGCGACGTGGTCGGCGCCTTCACCGCCAACAACGTGTTCACACCTGCCCTTGCCAAGGCGGTGGCCCAGATGGGCAAGACCGGCGAGATCTGCGCTTATGGCTTCGACCTGGGCCCGGCCCAGCAGGATGCCATCCGTTCCGGCGACCTGACGGGCTCGCTGGGTCAGCAGCCGTTCTTGCAGGGCTTCTGGCCGGTCATGCAGCTCTATCTCCAGATCGACCGCGGCATCTCCGCCTCCAATCTGGACACCAGGGCGCAGCTGGTGACCAAGGCCGACATCGAGAACGTCGGCAAGCGCTTCGAGAACTGAGCCAGCCGCAGTCGCGGCAGATCGCGAATCGCGGGAGGGATCATTCCCTCCCGCGATCGTGCTATCCTTGTCACCTGCACGGAAGCTGTTGAGGGGCGATGTCTGACAGCGTGCAATTGCGAATGGGCCGCATGCCCGCCCAGCTGGTGGGCGGATGGGAGCTTGGGCTGCTCGTCCTGATGGCGATCCTGTTCGCCGGCGGGGCGCTCATCAATCCCGGCTTCTTCCTCAGCGGCGATGCCTTCCACGCCATCCTGCGCGACACCGCGCGCTACGCGGTGGTCGCGGTCGGCATGACCTTCGTCATCATCAACAAGGACCTGGACCTGTCGGTCGGCTCGACCAACGGCCTGGTCGGCGTCGCCTTCTCCATCCTGTTCGCGCCGCAGTTCAATGACTGGGGGCCGATCCCGGCGACCATCTTCTGCCTCGTGCTCGGCACCATCATCGGCCTCATCAATGGCGTGCTGGTCACCATCCTGAAGGTGCCATCCTTCATCGCCACCCTCACCATGCTGCTGATCGGGCGCGGCATCATCCTCGGCCTCACCGGCGGGCGGTCCATCGGCTACGCGGTGAAGGCGCGCGAATATCCGGAGTTCTTTCATCTGGGCGAGACAAACGCCTTCGGGTTCAACAACCAGATCCCGATCGCGCTGGTGATCGTCATCATCGGCGCGTTCGTGCTCGCCAAGACGCGCTGGGGCTACGAGACGTTCGCGACCGGCGGCAACGAGCAGGCCGCGATCTATGCCGGCATCCCGACGCGCTGGGTGCGCATCCGCGCCTACCTGCTGTCGTCGATCTGCGCCACGATCGCGGGCCTGATGGCGGTCACCCAGGACAAGGGCGTGACGGCGCAGGCCGGCCTTTCCTCCGAGCTGATCGTGATCGCCGCCGTCATCATCGGCGGCGCCTCGATCCTGGGCGGACGCGGCAGGGTCATCGGCGCGTGTCTTGGCGCCATGCTGACGGTCGTCATCGACAAGGTGCTGCGCGAAGGCTGGCCCACCACCCGCATCGTGCAGATCGACGGGCAGGATATCGAGGTCGCCGCCATCGCCCAGCTGCCGGTCGGCGCCGTCCCGGCCCTGCTCGGCGCGCTGCTGCTGCTGGCGGTGCTGGTCGAGCCCTATGTCCTGCGCCGGCGCCTGATCGGGCGGTTCTTCGCCTGGCTGCGCAAGAAGGAGCCGCCGCTGATCATCGAAGCGACCGGCATCGCCATCGAAGGCGTGCAGACGAAGGGCACGATGGCCAGCGACAAGGCGCTCACCGCGCGCGGCCTCGGCAAGTTCCTGGCGCGGCGCGACGCGCTCGCCATCATCCTCGCCGTGGTGCTGTGGCTGGTCGGCCTGTGGCTGCGGCCCGACTATTGGTGGAACCTGCAAAACAGCTTCGCCATCCTGCTCAATTACACCGAGCTGGCGCTGCTCGCGGTCGGCCTCACCTACGTCATCGCCTGCGGCGACATCGACCTGTCGGTCGGCGCTGTCCTCGCCCTGGCCGGCGCCGCCACCGCCTTCTGCATGAAGGTCATGGGGTACGATCCCTGGGTTGCGGTGCTGATGGGATTGCTGGCCGGCACCGCGGCGGGTCTGGTCAACGCGCTCATCACCATCGGCTTCAACCTGCCGTCCTTCATCGCGACCCTCGGCATGTTCTATATCGCGCGCGGCCTCGCGGCCTGGATCGTCGCGGGCAAGCAGCTGACCGGCTTCCCAGAGAGCTTCAACCTGCTGGGCCGCAAGGTCGGCAACATCCTGGATCACTTCGGCATCGACATCGGCAACGGTCCGCTGCGCGCCCTTAGCGAGGCGCTCAGCGTCCAGACGCTGTGGATGATCGTGATCGCGGTCATCTTCGGCATCATCCTTGCCTACACACCGTTCGGGCAGATGATCTATGCGACCGGCGGCAACCGGCGCGCCGCCGACTATGCCGGCATCAACACCAGGCGCGTGCGCTTCATCTCGCTGATGTTCTCCGCCTTGTGCGCGACCATGGCCGGCATCATCTACACCGCGTTCTTCCGCAGCTTCAACCCGACCGCGGGGCAGTTCCGCGAGCTCGACGCCATCGCCGCCGTCATCATCGGCGGTGGCTCGATCTTCGGCGGCTATGGCACCATGATCGGCGCGCTGGCGGGCGCCGCCGTCATCACCCTCATCCGCGCGCTGCTGCAGCTCAACATCATCCTGCCGGGTGGCGGCTCCTTCGTGATGCCGCAGCATTGGGTCAACGTCTTCACCGGCCTCATCCTGATCGTCGCGGTGCTGATCGACATCTGGCTGCGGCAGGCGAATATCCTGGCCGGCATCAGGAACCGCTTCGGGCGCCTCGCCCGCGCCAAATCGGAGCCCGAACATGCCTGAAGCCCAGTCCGCAGCCGCGCCGATCATCGAGATGCGCCATATCAGCAAGGCGTTCGGTGCCGTGCGCGCCTTGAGCGACGTCGACCTCCGGCTCTATCCGGGTGAGATCATGGGCCTTGTCGGCGACAACTCGGCCGGCAAGTCGACCCTGATGAAGATCCTGACCGGCGCCTACACCCGAGATTCCGGCGACGTGCTGGTCAGCGGCGCGGCGACCCACTTCAAGAGCCCGCACGAAAGCCGCGCCGCCGGCATCGAGATGATCTATCAGGACTTCGCTTTGTGCGGGAACATGGACGTCGGGCAGAACATTTTCCTCGGCCGCTGGCCGCGCCGCGGCCTGTTCGTCGATCGCGGCAAGATGTACAGCGAGGCCGATGCCGTGCTGAAGCGGCTGAAGGTCGACGTGAATTCCGTCTACCAGCGGGTCGAGAGCCTGTCGGGCGGACGCCAGCAATCGGTCGCGATCGCGCGCGCCATCTCGTTCGATCCGCGTGTCGTCGTCCTGGACGAGCCGACCGCCAACCTTTCGGTCATGGCGACCGAGCGGCTGCTGGAGACCATGCTGGAGCTGAAGAAGCACAATGTCGCGCAGATCATCATCTCGCACCGCCTGCAGGACATCTTCGCGGTCGGCGACCGGGTCATGGTGCTGAAGCGCGGCGAGAATGTCGGCGAGCGCCACATCAAGCAGACCACCGAGCAGGAGGTGCTTGAGATCATCGTCTCAGGCAAACGAGAGAAAGCGTCTTAGTCGCATTTGCGGCAGCGATCGATCTTCGTTGTGCTAAGATTCGAATGGTGCCATATAATCCGCACTGAAAATGAGGAAACTAAAAAAAGCCGCTAAGGCCAGGGGAGAGCGCCTTCATCATTCTTTGGCGCAGGATATCGGGGCCCGGATTCTCCGAGGGGAGTTCGCGCCCGGATCGCTGCTGCCCAATGAAGCCGAGTGGTGCGACGTCTATGGCGTCAGCCGCACGGCGGTGCGCGAGGCGATCAAGATGCTGGCGGCCAAGGGGCTGATCGTCTCGCGGCCCAAGATCGGCTCGCGCGTGCGCCCGCGCGAGGCGTGGAACCTGCTCGACCGCGACGTGCTCGCCTGGTACTGGGCGGCGTCGGACCAGCACCATTTCCTCAGCAACGTGCAGCAGATGCGCGAGATGCTGGAGCCCGAGGTTGCCGCCCTCGCCGCGCTCAACCACACCGACTCGCAGCTGGCCGCGATCGAGTCGGCCTACATGGGCATGGTCGATTCGACCAACACCGCCGACTGGAACACCAACGACGTCAAGTTCCACCTCGCGGTGCTGGGCGCGGCGGGCAACGAGTTGCTGGTGCCGCTGGGCTTCCTGATCGAATCGGCGCTCAGCAACATGTTCGAATACACCGCCTCGCACAACGAGGAGCTGCGCGCCGCCCTGCCGTTGCACGAGGCGATCCTGATCGCGATCCGCCGCCGCTCGCCTGTCGCAGCCAGACGCGCGGCGCGGGCGCTGCTGGCCGATACCAGCGGCGTGATCAGCAAGGCGCGCAAGCCGAACAACG
>Ga0081538_10002770_pt1 | contig 16803 bp, 14 predicted proteins | sample TabmetS5T2R1_FD_71022 | JGI IMG/M metagenome (GOLD analysis project Ga0081538, IMG submission 71022) | Tabebuia heterophylla rhizosphere microbial communities from the University of Puerto Rico - S5T2R1 | ecosystem: Host-associated > Plants > Roots > Rhizosphere ... | reverse complement strand
AGGCGCGGGATGTGCGAGAGTTAGCCAACACACCGCTGCCAAGTGGAAGGAGAACACTATGAGCGGGCTTCTTTTCTCCGGCGGGACCGTAGTCTCGGCCGAGGGCAGTTACCGGGCCGACGTGCTCGTCGAGGACGAGAAGATAGTGGCTGTCGGCGCGAACCTCGACATGGATGGCGCCGAGACCGTAGACGCATCGGGCAAGCTGGTAATGCCTGGCTTTATAGATGCACATACCCACATGGACATGCCGTTCGGCGGCACCGTCACGGCCGACGACTGGGCCACGGGTACAGAGGCGGCTGCGGCAGGCGGCACGACCATGATCATCGACTTCGCCCTGCAGGAGGCCGGCGGCACCCTCGCCGGTGCCTTCGATACCTGGACGGAGAAGGCAAGGGACAAGGCGGTAATCGACTACAGCTTCCACGTCGCCATAACGGACCTGCGCGACGACATAAAGGCCGAGTTGCCCGACCTCGCCGAGAAGGGCGTGGCTTCGGTCAAGATCTTCATGGCCTATAAGGGAACACCCCTCTACACCGAGGACGAAGACCTCTTCGAGGCGCTTCAACTATCCAAAGATGCAGGGGTGCTTGTCATGGTACACGCCGAGAACGGCGACGCCATCGCCAAGCTGCAACAGCAGGCTCTCTCACGCGGCGATACCGCCCCCCGCTTCCACGCCCTCACCCGTCCCGAGCCCGTCGAGGCCGAGGCTACGAACAGGGCGATACGGCTCGCCGAGGTCGCGGGAGCCCCGATACTAGTCGTCCACGTCTCGTGCGCTCCTGCCCTGGAAGCCATCCACCTGGCGCACGAGCGTGGCCAGACGGTCTACGCCGAGACCTGCCCCCAGTACTTCGCCTTCGAGTACGAAGATCTCGCCCGTGAGGGTTTCGAGGGCGCCAAGTACGTCTGCTCCCCGCCGCTGAGGGACCCGGAAAACAGGCCAGCGCTGTGGAATGGCCTCAAGTTCGGGGACCTCCAGATCTTCGGTTCGGACCATTGCTCGTTCAACTACCGCGAGCAGAAAGAGCTCGGCAAAGACGATTTCACCCTGATCCCCAACGGGCTGCCCGGCGCCGAAGAACGTGCCATGACGCTCTGGACGCTCGGTGTCCGCGAGGGGAAGCTCTCCGAGAACCAGTTCGTCGCCGTCCTTTCCACCAACCAGGCGCGCATCTACGGCGCGTACCCGAGAAAGGGAACCCTGGCCCCCGGCGCCGACGCGGACATCGTACTGTGGGACCCCGAGCTCTCCACGACGGCCACGGTCGAGAACCGTCACGGTAACGTGGACTACACGCCCTACGAAGGGACGGAGTTTCACGGCGGCCCGGCGGAAGTGTACGTGCGTGGCGAGCTGATCTACAGAAACGGCGAGGTCGTCGGTGAGCGGGGCTCGGGTCAGTTTATCCAGCGGAGCTTTACGGCGACTGAGGGATTGGAGGTGCGGGTATGACGAACCCGGAGGAGCTATTGCGGCGGCACAAGGCGGCGCTACCTTCGTGGACGCCGTTGTACTATGAGCAGCCGCTCGAGCTCACGCGCGGTGAGGGTTTCAGGGTGTGGGATTCCGAGGGGAACGAATACCTGGACTTCTTCGGTGGGATCGTCACCACTATCAGCGGGCACGCCGTACCTGAGATCGCCGAGGCTATAAAGAGCCAGGTGGACAAAATCTTTCACACTTCGACGCTGTACCTGATCGAAAACCAGGTAAGGCTCGCCGAGAAGCTTATAGATCTCGCCCCCATCTCGGGCGAGAAGAAGGCTTTCTTCGTGGGCAGCGGCTCGGAGGCGAACGAGGCCGCGCTCCTTTTCGCGACGCGCTACCGCAAGTCCAGCGAGATCATCGCCCTCCGTTCTTCCTACCACGGCTCCACCTTCATGACGATGGGCATAACGGGCCAGAGCACCTGGAGCCCGACCTCGCGCTCGGCCCTAGACGTGGCCTACGCCCGCAACCCTTACAGGCTCCGCTGCCCCCTGTGCCGCGACGAGGGGCGCTGCAACCTCCTGTGCGCGGACGACGTGCGCGCGGTCGTAGAAGAGGAGACCACGGGCAACGTCGCGGCGTTTATCGCCGAGCCCATCCAGGGCGTCGGGGGGTTCGTCGAGGCGCCGCCAGGCTACTTCGAGCGGGTAAAAGAGATCCTGGACGAGTCGGGGATACTCTTGATCTCCGATGAGGTCCAGACGGGCTTCGGACGTACGGGCGAACACTTCTGGGGCATCGACGCCTTCGACGTGGAGCCGGACATGATCGTGATGGCCAAAGGCCTCGGCAACGGCCTGGCCATCGGCGCCGTCGTCGGCAGGGCCGATGTAGTCGAATCCGTCTCTCCGAACCTCCACCTCTCTACTTTCGGCGGGAACCCGATCTCGACGGCGGGCGCCCTGGCGAACGTGAATTACATCCTGGATAACGACCTGCAGACCAACGCCCACGAGGTCGGCACCCACCTCAAAGACCGCCTCAAAAAGATGGCCGAGGATCACAAGGTCGTCGCCGAGGTCCGCGGGAAGGGCCTGATGCTGGCCCTGGAGCTCGCCGGAGAAGACCTCACGCCGGACCCGGCCCTGGCCGTCCGCTTTCTCGAAGCCTGCCGCGCCAGAGGCCTGCTCGTCGGCAAGGGCGGCCTCAAGGCGAATACTATCCGGATCTCCCCGCCCCTCGTTATCACCCGCGAGGCGGCCGACGAGGCCGCGGACATCATGGAGGAAGCCCTGGCTGAGGTTGGGGCCGCCACCCCCGAGAAGGTCGGCTAATGCAGGCCGAACAGCTGGACGCCGGCCGCGTCGTAAATGAACTCGAAGAGCTGGCCGAACTAACCGGCGGTCCCGACGGCGCCCGCCGCGTCGCGTGGACCGCAGAGTGGGAGAAAGCCCGCGAGTGGTTCAGGGGCAAGCTGGAGGAGATAGATGGCATAACCGGGATAGAGACCGACGAGGCCGGCAATGTCTGGGCCACGGCCCCTGGCGAGTCGGAGCGGGCCGTCATCCTCGGCGGCCACATTGACTCCGTCCCGAACGGGGGCTGGCTCGACGGCGCCCTGAACGTGGTCGGCGCCCTCGAAGTCATGCGCGCCCTCGCCCCGCAAGAGCGTCCCGTTACGTTGCGTCTCGTGGACTGGGCCGACGAGGAGGGGGCCCGCTTCGGGCGCAGCCTCTTCGGCTCGGGAGCGGCCGCTGGCGCGCTGAAACCGGACGACGTGCGCAACCTGAAGGACAGCGACGGTGTCGCGCTGCCGGACGCGCTCGAGGAGTATGGCATAGACCTCGACAGGGTCAACGAGGCGGGGCGGCAACTCGAGAACGCCGTCGCCTACCTGGAGCTGCACATCGAGCAGGGTCCCGTTCTGGAGAGGATGGACCTTCCGCTCGGGGTGGTGCTAGGCACCTTCGGCGTCGAGCGCCACGCCGTCCGCTTTACGGGCCAGCAAGCTCACTCCGGATCTACACCGATGGATGTGAGGAGGGACGCCTTCATAGCGGCGGCCCGTTCTGCGATAGCCTTCAGAGACGACGCAGCGGCGCGGGACGACGTGCGCGCCACCACGGGGTTCGTCAATGTCAGCCCGGCGATCGTTACGGCGTTCAACGGATGGTGCGAGATGTCCCTCGACCAGCGGGCGCTTGACCCTTCCGTGCTGGCGAGCATGCTCGACGCCGCACAGGAGGCCACGGCCCGCATTGCCACAGAGGAAGGCGTCTCCATCGAATGGGAGCGCCTGTGGCGCATAGAGCCGATCCCCTTCGACGAAGATCTGATCTCCCTGGCAGAAGAAGCGTGCAACGAGGTAGCAGGAAGTTCCCACCGGCTGCCGAGCGGACCCCTGCACGACGCGGCCGAGATGGCGCGCCTCATGCCCACCGTGATGCTCTTCGTCAAGAGCCTTGAGGGCCTCAGCCACACCAAAGACGAAGACACGCCTAAAGAGGATCTCGAGCTCTCCGTAGAGGCGCTCCACAGGCTCACGAAAAAGACGATGGACTGGGCAAGATAAGCATGTCAGCACGCTCCGGCTTCGCCTCCGCTTATCAGCACTTCAGCCCGGCGGCTGCGCCGCCCTGTCAGCCAGGGCTTGTGCACACGAAAGCTGAAATGCTGACAAGCGACAGCCGGAGCGTGCTGACTGGCTGAAAGGCTAAGCGACCGAAGGGAGGAGCGACGTGGAAGAGTTCAGGGACCTGGCGGTAAACAACCAGGCGGAGTTGGATCGGATCAAGGCCGGGGCCATGATTTCCAGCCTGTACAACGAGGACCTCGCGCCTACGGGTCCTGAGCAGCGGACGTGGACGACCTACAACATCGCCGCGCTCTGGATCGGTATGTCCATAGTCATCACGACCTACCTGTTGGCTGCTGGCCTCATGGCCGCCGGGATGAACTGGTGGCAGGCCCTACTGACCATCTCCCTCGGCAACGTCCTCGTCCTCATCCCGATGCTCTTGAACGCCCACGCCGGCACCAAGTACGGCGTTCCGTTCCCGGTCTTCGTCCGCGCTTCTTTCGGGGTAAGGGGCGCCAACTTCGCGGCTATCGCCAGGGCCCTCGTGGCCTGCGGCTGGTTCGGCATCCAGACCTGGCTCGGCGGAGCCGCCCTCGACGCCCTCGTGACTGCCGCATGGGGCGGTTGGGCCAACATAACGGGGCACACCTTCATAGCCTTCCTGGTCTTCTGGGCCATACAGCTCGTCATCATCCTGACCGGCATCGAGGGCGTGAAGTGGTTCGAGTCGTTCTCCGCGCCGCTCCTGATCGGCGGCGGCGTTGCGCTCCTGATCTGGGGGTTCGTCGCGGGCGGCGGCGTGGCCAACGTGTTCTCGACCTCGGCCGAACTCCAGCAGGGAAATGCACCGTTCTGGGCGCTCTTCTGGCCCAGTCTAGCGGCGAACGTGGGCTATTGGATCACCCTCTCCCTCAACATCCCGGACTTTACCCGCTACGCGAAGACCCAGCGCTCGCAGGTCATCGGGCAGGCCCTCGGCCTCCCGCTTACTATGACGGCCTTCTCCTTTATCGGGATCGCGGTCACGGCGGCGACCATCGTCGTCTTCGGCGAGGCGATCTGGGATCCTGTCGCCCTCGTCACGCGGCTCACCGGCGACATCCCCGCCCTGCTGATCCTCGCCATGTTCATCATCGCGATAGCCCAGATCTCCACGAACATGGCGGCGAACGTGGTCTCTCCCTCGTTCGACTTCTCGAACCTGGCACCCAAGTACATCTCGTTCAGGACGGGTGGCATCATCACCGCCGTGATCGGCGTGCTCTCGTTTCCCTGGCTGATACTCGAAACAGCCGGCGCCTACATCTTTACCTGGCTCGTAGGCTACGGCAGCCTCCTCGGGGCCATAGGGGCCGTGATGATCGTAGACTACTGGATCGTGCGCAGAAGACAGCTCGACCTTGCCGAACTCTACAAGATGGACGGCAGCTACTCCTACACGGGTGGCTGGAACTGGCGGGCGATAGCGGCGGTGTTTATCGGGGTGATCCCCGTGATCCCCGGCTTCTACAAGGCGGCTACCACCCCGAACTTCACCGGCGTCTTCGCCAACCCCACCTTCATCGAGAGCCTCTATAACTACGGCCTTTTCTTCACCTTCGGCGTCGCCGCCGTCGCATACCTGGCGCTCTCCATGATCGGAGGCCGCGCCGCGGAACCGGTCCGCGAACCGGAAGCTACGTAGAGGATGCCCGACGCCTCTACATACGCCCTGTTCGTCGCGGCGGCGCTGGTATTGTTGCTCGTGCCTGGCCCGGCCGTCATCTACGTCGTGGCCCGCAGCGTGGAAGGAGGACGCCTGACAGGGCTCGTCTCCGTCCTCGGTGTGGAACTCGGAACCCTACTGCACGTGGTCTTTGCCGCGGCGGGTCTCTCGGCCATCGTGGTCTCTTCGGCAACCGCGTTCTCCGTCGTAAAGTGGCTCGGCGCGGCATACCTGATCTGGCTGGGCCTCAGGCAGATTCTAGGGCGCGACAGTGGTGATGAGGAGATGCCGCACGGGGGCGAAGGGAACCGGTTCCGCGTCTTTTCGCAGAGCGTGCTCGTGCAGGTCCTCAACCCGAAGGTCGCGTTGTTCTTCCTGGCCTTCCTGCCGCAGTTCGTCGAACCTTCCAGGGGCGCGGCCTGGACGCAGATCGTAGTTCTCGGCACCACGCTCGCCATTCTCGGGTTGTTCACGGACGGCCTCTACGCGCTGCTCGGCGGTACGGCTGGTGATTGGATCAGGAAGCAGAACGCAGGCGCGGGCTTGCGGCGGGCCGGACGCTACGTCACAGGTGGTGTCTACGTAGCCCTCGGCGCCGTTGCCGCAGTCTCGGGGAAGGATTAGGAGAAAGGCATGGACCAGACAAGGTTCACGGACTGGTTGGACGCTTACAAGCGGGCCTGGGAGACCAGAGACCCGGAGGCCGCGGCGAACCTGTTCACCGAGAACGCGGCCTACCACGAGACACCGTTCGAAGATCCTGTGAGGGGTCGGGAAGGCATCCGCAATTACTGGTCGGATGCGACGCGTTACCAGGAGGGGATTGAGTTCACTTCCGAGGTCCTCGCAACCACCGAAACCAGTGGCATCGCGCACTGGCATTGTGCTTTCACGAGACTGACGTCGGATTCCGTGGTCGAGCTTGACGGCATCTTTCTGGTGAAGCTCGATGCAGACGGCGAATGCACCGAGTTCCGCGAATGGTGGCACAGGATAGGATAGGAGAGAGCATGGACTTCGGCGTCACGCTACAGACGAACCCGCCGGCGAGCCGGATCGTCGCACTGACCAAGAGGGCCGAGGAACTCGACTTTACGTACGCCTGGACCTTCGACTCGCACATCCTCTGGCAGGAACCCTACGTAATACTCTCGCAGATGCTCTCCGCGACGGAGAGGATCATGGTCGGCCCCTTCGTCACCAACCCAGTCAGCCGCGACCCTTCGGTCACCGCCTCCACCTTCGCCACGCTGAACGAAATGTTCGGCAACCGCTCCATCTGCGGCATCGGACGCGGAGACTCCGTAGTGCGGGTCCTTGGCCGCAAGCCGACGACGCTCAGGCAACTCGAAGAAGCAATGCACGTCATAAAGGAGCTGGCCGAGGGACGCGAGGTCGACTACTCAGGAGTCAAGGTCCGTATCCCCTGGGTCAGCGACGGGAAGCTCGACGTGTGGATGGCCGGCTACGGCCCCAGGGCCCTGGGCCTCATCGGGCGCAAGGCCGACGGTTTCATCCTGCAGCTCGCAGACCCCGTGATCCTGGACTGGACCATGAAGCATGTCCACGACGCGGCGAAAGACGCAGGCCGCGACCCTAAGGAGGTAAAGGTCTGCGTCGCCGCCCCCGCGTACGTCGGCGAAGACCTCGCCCACCAGCGCGACCAGTGCCGCTGGTTCGGGGGCATGGTCGGCAACCACGTCGCCGACCTCGTCGCCCGCTACGGCGAAGACAGCGAGGTGCCGCACGCCTTAACGGACTACATCAAGGCGCGCGAGGGCTACGACTACAGCCACCACGGCAGGGCCGAAAACCCCTCCACAGACTTCGTCCCCGACGACATAGTGGACCGTTTCTGCGTCCTCGGCACCGTCGAGGACCACGTAGAGAAGTTGAACGAGCTAAGAGATCTCGGCGCTGACCAGTTCAACGTCTACCTCATGCATGACGCCATGGAGGAGACGCTCGAAACTTACGGAGAGGAGATCATCCCTGCGTTAGGCTCGAAGACCTTTCGCTGAAGATCGTTGGGCAATCGCAAGAACCGCGCCAACACGTCTTTTCGGCGTCATCCTGTTCATCCAACAAAGCAACAGAAAGAGCTCTACGATCCATCTTGCGTTCCATGCAAGTAGTCTATAGTGCCATAGTACTCGTCACGACCATAATATGTGGAATGCGAGTGTTGCAGGGGTAGCGCTGGGTGCCCTGATTGTCATATTCTTCGCGGATGGGAGGGTGCACAGGATAGATGAAACCCGAGGTTAGCATCGAGGGGCTGGTCTACCGTTACAGGGGACAGCAGAAGCCCGCGCTCGACGGGGTCGACCTCGAAGTGGCCGAGGGGGAGTTCGTGGTCGTGATGGGGCCATCGGGGGCTGGGAAGAGCACGCTCTGTGTCTCCTTGAACGGTCTGATCCCCCACTTCTTCAGGGGCAAGATGGAGGGGGAGGTGCGCGTCGGGGGACGCTCCACCCGCGAGGGGAGGGTCGGAGAGTTCGCCCAGGAGGTGGGCCTGGTCTTCCAGGACTTCGAGGCCCAGCTCTTCTCGACGAACGTGGCCCTGGAGGTCGCCTTCGGGCCCGAGAACTTCGCCGTGGAGCGCGAGGAGATGGTCAGGCGCGTCGAGAGCGTGCTCGGCCAGGTGCGCCTCGAAGGGTTCGAGAACCGTACGCCGGCCACCCTCTCCGGTGGCCAGAAGCAGCGCCTCGCCATAGCTTCGGTGCTCGCCATCGAGCCGCGCATTCTTTGCCTGGATGAGCCGACCACGGACCTCGACCCCATCGGAAAACTGGGCATCTTCGAGATCGCCGAAGACCTCAAAGACCGCGACGACGTCACCCTCATCGTCGTCGAGCACGAGACCGAGGAGACCTTAGATGCGGACCGCATAATCGTCCTTCGGGAAGGCCAGATAGTCACCGACAGGCCGGCCAGGGAGGTTCTGCGAGATGTAGAGCTCCTGCAAGAATCCAGCGTCATGCCGCTGCAGGTCACCCGCTTCTTCCACGAGATGGGATTGTGGCAGGGACAGTTGCCCCTGACACCGGAGGAGGGAGTCGTCGAGTTCAGACGGCGGGGGTGGCGGATGAGTCCCGAGCGCCATAAGGCGCTGGTGGAGGCTGACGCGAAGAGGGAGGAGGGTTACGGAGAGCCGGTGATCGAGGTCGAGGGGCTGACCCACCGTTACCCGAACGGGGTGGTCGCGCTGGAGGGGGTGGACCTCTCCGTCAGGCGGGGCGAGTTCCTGGCCGTTCTGGGCCAGAACGGTTCAGGCAAGACCACGCTCGTCAAGCATTTCAATGGTTTGCTCAAACCAACCGAGGGCACGGTCCTGGTGGGCGGCGAAGACACCACAAAGCAGGGGTTGCGCCAGCTCGGCCAGACGGTCGGATACGTCTTCCAGAACCCTGACCACCAGATCTTTTCAGACACCGTCTTCGACGAGGTGGCGTTCGGGCCGAAGATCAGGGACATGGATGAGGGGGAGATAAAGGAGCGGGTCGAAGAGGCCCTCGCCGCCGTGAGCCTGGATGGGCGCGGGGACGAAGACCCCTTCGGGCTTACCAAGGGCGAGCGTCAGCGCGTCGCCGTAGCTTCGGTCCTGGCCGTGCGTCCTGAGGTCCTGATCCTGGACGAGCCGACCACGGGCCTGGATTACGCCGAGCAGCGCAGCATGATGGACCTGGTCAGGCGCCTGAACGAGGCTGGCTCCACGATCATCGCCGTCACCCACACCATGTGGGTCGTCGCCGAGTATGCGCATAGGGCGGTGGTGTTCAGGGGAGGAAAGGTCGCCCTGCAGGGCACCGTCAGGGAGGTCTTCGCGCAAGAGGATGACCTGCGGGAGGCCTCGCTTCGACCCCCGCACATCGTCTCGTTCGGTAACGCGTTGGGATACCCCGTGTTGTCCGTGGAGGAGATGCTGAAGGTGACCGAGGAGGCCTAGATGGATCCTTCTCTGTACCTGGACCGGGACACGTTCGTACACCGTCTCGACCCGCGGACCAAGATGTTCCTGCTCCTGGGGATGTTCGCACTGCCGTTCGTTTTCCTGGACCCGCTCTACGAGCTGGGCGTGCTCGCACTGGTGCTCTTCTTCGGGTATCTGGCGCGGTCTTTGGCGAACCTCGGGCGCATCTGGTTCATCCTGCTCGCGATTCTCGTCATAACTACCATACTATGGTCCATCGTCGGGAGTGGGCGGACGCCGCTCTTCCTCTTCGTGGAGCGGGAGGCCTTGCTCTACGGGTTCAGCACCGCGCTGCGCATAATCATCACCGTGATCGCGGGCATGATCTTCCTCTCCACCACCCGCAACGAGGAGGTGGCGATAGGACTGGTTCGGCTCGGGATACCGTACCGCTTCGCCTTCGCCGTCTCTACGGCCCTGCGGCTGGTCCCGACGATAGTCACGACGGGCCTGACTATCGGCCAGGCCCAGAGGTCCCGCGGTCTCGACCTGGACTCCGGAAACATCATCCAGCGGATTCGCAATCATCTGCCGCTTTTGGTGCCTGTCTTCGTCACGACGGTCCGCTCGACGAATGTCTTCTCCATGGCGTTGGAGTCCAAAGGCTTCGGGGCCGGCTCCCGGCGCACCTTCTTTCTCCACACCGCCATGGGCAGGAGGGACGTCCTGGTTATCGTAGCGTTCGCGGCACTCCTGGCCGGATGCATCGCGTTGCGGTTGGCAGGGTATGGTGGACTGGAAGGATTCACCAGATAGCGTAAGCGAGCGAGGGGAGGTACGAAGATGAAGGAAGTCTTCACGATGTGGCGGCACACCCAGCTGGTGGTGCTCGTGGCGTTGAGCGCGGCGATCTACGCGGCGGTCTTGATCCCGTTCAAAGGCTTCCCCATCGTGCCGGGATACATCGAGCTCCGACCGGCCAACGCGTTCCCCGTTGTCTTCGGACTCTTGTTCGGACCGGCTGGCGCCTGGGGGGCGGCGATCGGAAACCTGATCGGGGACTTCTTCGGCACGCTAACCCTCGGGAGCGTCGGCGGTTTCGTGGGTAATTTCTTCCTGGCCTACTTGCCCTACAAGATGTGGGGCGCTTACTTCCGAAGTGACGAAAACATAGAGACGAACGTGGACTCCGGCAAGAAGTTCGGGGTGTACATACTGGTGACCATCCTGGCCTCGGTGGTCTGCGCTCTCATCATCTCCTGGTTTGTAGCCCTCCTCGGATTCGTCCCGTTCCAGGCGGCGCTTCCCCTCATAGTATTCAACAACGCCATAATGGCCGGCGTGTTGGGGCCGCTACTCCTGCTCGCCCTCTACCCACGGGTCAAGCGGTGGGGGCTTCTGTGGACGGAGATAATGGAGCCCGAAGAGGTCTCGGCCTCCCGACTCCAGAAAGTAGGCAATGTCCTGGTCTGGGTGGGCGGCATCGGCGGCGCGGTCGTCGGCCTGATCCTCTCGCTGACCGGAGCGGGCGCGAGCGTGGGGCTCGCCCTGATCCCGTTCCTGATCGTTATCGTGGTAGGCGCCTTTATGCTCGGCGGAAGGGAACAGGTCGAGGCGGCAGAAGAGCTGCTAGCCGGCGAAGGAGAGGAATCGAGGACTTGAGGTAACCGTATGCAAGAGTCCATAGTCAGGGACCCGGCCCTCGCCCCAGAAGGCCACAAAAAGATAGACTGGGCCGCCGACCACTCGCCGGTCCTCAACACCGTCCGCGAAGGATACCTCGAGGACGGCACTTTCGAGGGCCTCGGCGTCGGTGTAGCTCTCCCCATAGAAGCGAAGACCGCCTACCTTACGGTCGTGCTCGCCGAGGCGGGGGCCGACGTCGCCGTGGCGAGTCCTGGTCCGTTCTTCGTGCAGGACGATGTGGCTGCGGCCCTGGCCGAGCGCGGCGTGACGGTCTACGCCTCATCCCAGAACAACCCCGATGACGCCGACAGGGAGCTGGAGCGGGTGCTCGACCGGGCTGCGGGCGACAGGGAGGCTGTGCTTATAGACGATAGGGCAGGGCTCGTGCGCCTCGCGCACACGACGCGGCGAAACCTGCTGGGGCGTATCCGCGGGGCCTCCGAGGAGACGACTAGCGGGGTGGCGAAGTTCAGGGCCATGGAGCGGGAGGGGGTCCTCGAATTCCCGGTTATCGCGGCGAACGACGCCAGGTGCAAGTACCTCTTCGATAACCGCTACGGGACGGGCCAGTCTACGCTTACGGCGATCATGCAGAGCACCAACCTGATGGTCGGCGGCAAACGCGTCGTCGTGCTCGGCTACGGATGGTGCGGCAAGGGCATCGCCCGCTACGCCGCGGGGCTCGGCGCCCGCGTCTCCGTCTGCGAGGTCGACCCCGTGCGCGGCCTCGAAGCCTACGCCGACGGCTTCGACGTCCTGCCAGCCCTGGACGCTGCGGAGATCGGGGAGGTGTTCATCACGGCGACGGGGAGCCGCGACGTGCTGACGACAGCGCACTTCGAGCGGATGCCCGACGGTGCGATCCTGGCCAACGCGGGCGGGGTCGACGTGGAGATAGACGTGGACGGCCTTACGGCTGCTGCGACGGGCGCGCGCGAGGTTCGCCGCAACGTCGAGGAGTTCACCACCGCCGACGCCCGTAGGCTGCACCTGGTCGGGCGCGGCATGGTCGTCAACCTGACGGCGGGCGACGGTCACCCCATCGAGATCATGGACCTCACCTTCGCGATCCAGGCCCTCTGCGCCTACCGCCTCGCGAACGAGTACGCCTCGATGGAGAACAAAGTACACCTACTTCCCAGTGAGATAGACGATGAGGTGGCCACAATGAAGCTCGACGCCGTAGGTATGGGCGTCGACACGCTGACACGCGAGCAGCAAGTGTTTCTGGCCGGCTGGCGCGAGTGAAGGGCGATTTGCTCGCGGAGCGTGCAAACCGCGCATTTCAGCTGGTCAGCACTTCAGCAAAGAAGCTGAAATGCTGAGGCGCTGACAAGCGAAGGCGAAGCCTGAGCGTGCTGAAATGCGCGGTTCCCGGAAGTGAACTTCTGGGGATCGCTGTCACACTATACGGCTTGCAAGATGTATTAAACTAGAGAGACCAGAGATTTTGCGTGCAAGAGGGGTGTTTTAGATGGCTCAGAGAGCATATGATGTTGTGATAATCGGCTCGGGTCCTGCCGGGTATACGGCGGCTTTGTACGCTGCGCGGGCGAGCCTGGACGTGCTCGTCTTCCAGGGTTTCGAGAGCGGCGGGCAGCTCATGCTGACCTCCGACGTGGAGAATTATCCAGGGTACAGGGATGGTGTGATGGGTCCCGAGATGATGGACGACTTCGAGGCCCAGGCCGCGCGTTTCGGGGCCGAGATGCGTCCCGAGAACATCGAGAGGGTGGACTTCTCGGAGCGCCCGTTCAAGTTGTGGCCCGAGGATGAGGATGAGCCTACCCTCGCAAAGGCCGTGGTGATAGCGACGGGCGCCAAGGCCAAGTGGCTCGGGCTCGAGAGCGAGCAGCAGTTGATGGGCAAGGGCGTCAGCGGCTGCGCCACGTGCGACGCGTTCTTCTACAGGGGCAAGAAGGTCGCCGTAGTCGGCGGGGGGGACACGGCGATGGAGGAAGCCGGCGTCCTCGCCAAGTTCGCAGACGAGGTCTTCTTGATCCACCGCCGCGACGAGTTCAGGGCGTCCAAGATCATGCTCGAGAGGGCGCGTAAGAACCCCAAGATCACGTTCATAACGGACACGGTCGTCGAGGAGATCCTGGGCAAGGACGCCGTCGAGGGGGTTCGCGTCAGGAACACGAAGACCGGCGAGGAGCGGGCCATCGAGGTCAGCGGGTTCTTCACGGCCATCGGGCACACCCCTGCAACCTCCCTCTTCGAGGGGCAGGTCGAGATGAAAGAGGGCGGCTACATCATACAAAAGGAAAACACCATGACGAGCGTCCCCGGCGTGTTCGCCGCCGGTGATGTCTCGGACACCCGTTACCGCCAGGCCGTAACGGCCGCCGGCGACGGCTGCCGGGCCGCCATCGACAGCGAGCGTTGGCTCGAGGAGCAGGGCGAGGCGGAAGACGCCGAAGACCCCGCGGTATGGACCGCCAAGAAGGACGTGGCGACCTTCTAGAATCCTACCCAAACCGTTGGATGCGCCCCGTCGAGAACGGTGGGGCGTGGCTGGGATTACCTCTTGGTCCAGCCTCGAGGTCGTACGGATAGGAGACTGAGCCGGCTGCGGCACCCAGGGCAATACCGGACTCGCTTGCCTTGGGTTACGCTCGCCTCCTCATCGTCGAAAAATGTCAACTCGCCCAATCGCTCGCCGTGGCGTATGACCTCGCAGCGTACCTTGTAACTACATTCGCACAAGAGCCGGTACACTCTGCCTGAGGCTCCACTTCGCTGGACACCAGGCTCTTGGGCGTCTGGCGGCCACGGTCCCGTCGGATCCGATAGCGAAGGGTCGCCCGAGATCTTGTTCCTTTGTCGGCAGGAGGTCTGTTGTCTCCGAGGGTGTGTCAACGGCAACTCCACCACGACTCGTGAACTCCCTCGAAGACGTTCGTTACCACACAACGTATCGTTTCCCTGTACACGTCTGGGCGCGGCGGTTTAAACTGCGCAATGACCTTCAAAGCTGCGCCTTTCGGATCGACACTCTCTCATCTTTGCCTACCTTATCCTATAACCGTAGCGCCGCGGGCGAACGTGCCAAAAGGCCTATCTTCTTGGCCACGACCGGAGAACATCGCGTTCTGCGGACCCTGGTCCGATCTTCTTTCGCGATATTGGCGTAGGGTTTGATGTACAATGTTTCGACGAGCTCTTCGGCGTGTTTCGACTCTTGCATGCCGCGGAGGGGTACAAAGTACGGACTCGCGAGCGTGAGACGCACTGTCGGTCTCCGCGCGGGAAGAGTCTAGTTGGATAACAGTTTAGGAGGGGGGCTACCTTCTATTTCTCGCTTCCACGATTCACGGAGCGTAGTGGTGGATGACAGGGATTGCAGCAGTACGCTCTTGTTTGTAGAGGACGACCACCTGTCAAGCGCTGCGGAGCGTGAGCTTTGAGGGTCTTGCCCGGAGCAGAAGGGCAAGACCGCGAAAGGTCCGGTGCGCTGCACTTCCTCATCCCCGCAGATAGCCCGTTAGACGCAGAACTCGCGTGGCTCTACAAGGAGCTGGACGAACGCGAGCGTGCGCTGCAGAACCTGGCAAAGAGGTTGTTGGGAGCCCAGGAAGAGGAGAGACGCCGGGTGGCCTACGAGGTTCACGACGGTCTGGCCCAGGTTGCGGTTGCCGCACACCAGAATCTGCAGGCATTCGCCCGGCGCTACGCCCCAGAGACGGAGCAAGGCAAGAGAGAACTGGATCGGATACTCGGGCAGGTCCGGTCTACGGTCTCGGATGCGCGCCGGGTCATCGCGAACTTGAGGCCTCCGGCCCTCGACGACCTCGGACTCGTGGCCGCCATCTCCCTGGAGGTCGAACGCCTGAATGAGGAAGGCTACCAGGTCGACTGCGAGGAACATCTCGGAGATGAACGTCTGCCAAGAGAGATGGAGATCGTGATCTTCCGCGTCGTACAGGAGGCGTTGACCAACATACGCAAGCACGCGGGGACGAAGTGGTTGAAGATCGAGTTGCGGCGGCGGGACGCAGAAGTCTATCTGGGGGTCAGGGACTGCGGGCGTGGGTTCGAGCAGGCCGCACTCGAAACGTTGGGGAGCAGACCCGGCGAGCGGGTCGGTATTGCGGGAATGAGAGAGCGGGTCGGCATGCTTGGTGGCGAGCTCGAGATAAAGAGCCGCCTGGAGGTCGGTACCTCCATTGCGGCGACCATCCCTCTGATGCGAACGGCATGACGCCGCTACCGTGCGAGAACCTCGCAGCCGCGGAGATCGGACGACCACCGTGAGAGTAGTCGGCCAGTTGTTCATCGGGGGTGTATAGAGAAGTGGGAACGGAGATGTCTCCAGAGGACGCAGGTGGGCCAACGCGCCTGGCCATAGTCGACGACCATGAGCTCACCAGGGAGAGTCTCCAGAACATGCTCTCCGACGAGCCTGACGTCGAGATCGTTGGTGAGGCGGCCGACGGACGGCAAGCACTCTCGCTGTGCTCGCGTTTCAGGCCGGATCTGGTCCTCATGGACGTGCGGATGCCTGTCATGGACGGCCTGGTGGCCACGAGGGAGGTCAAGCAAAGATATCCGGAGATTAGCGTCATGATGCTGACCATGCACGAGAACCCCGACTACCTGCTCGGAGCGCTGAAGGCGGGGGCGGCCGGCTACGTACTCAAGGACGCTACGCGCGAGGAGATCATCGAGGCCGTGCGGAGGGTGCGCAACGGGGAATCCCCGCTGGACCCGGAATTGGCCGCCCGGCTTCTGCGCCGGTTGGCCAGCGAGGGTGGGGCGCGCACAGGAACGGGCCGTCCTTTTGCGGTCCCGTACGCGGTGGAGCCCCTGACCCCGCGTGAACTCGAGGTCCTGGGGCTAATGAAGCTGGGGCGCACCAACCGCGAGATCGCTGGGGACCTCATGATCAGCCTCGGTACGGCCAAGAACCACGTCGAGCACATCATCTCGAAGCTGGGTGCCTCCGACCGGACCAGGGCCGTAGTCCAGGGCCTTGAGTTGGGGTTGATCGATCTCCCCTGAGGACCTTCTGGAGCGCCCTGAGTCCATAGGACCCTGCCCTCAGGCATCCTTTAGGTGAGGAACGTAGGCTAGGTACTCTTAGGTGAAGGGTTACCGGACTCCACCTACTCAGTCGCAGAGCAGTCGTAGAGCAGCACTGTAGAGTCTGATGACCGCCCCATTTCCTGCCGAACGTGCTCGCAGTTTTCCGTTATCCACCTTACCGACTTCTCTTCGCGATCCCGGCCCTCTATCAGGAAGTAACGCACGGCTCCTTCTCTTACCAGACCTGCGAGTCTCTCGTTGCTAAAGACCGGGTCAGCCCCATTAAAGCCGCCCAACGAAATAACAGGCTCGTCTGTGTTCAGGATTATGGGGCTGGCAATCCGGGAGCGTATAGCAGCGACGAGGTACTCGGCATCACCCTGGTTGGCCTCCAGGTATTCCACCACGGGAGCAACCTCGCTACCCTCGCTTCCAAACCTGTTGGACGTTTC
>Ga0081538_10002769_pt1 | contig 16806 bp, 13 predicted proteins | sample TabmetS5T2R1_FD_71022 | JGI IMG/M metagenome (GOLD analysis project Ga0081538, IMG submission 71022) | Tabebuia heterophylla rhizosphere microbial communities from the University of Puerto Rico - S5T2R1 | ecosystem: Host-associated > Plants > Roots > Rhizosphere ... | reverse complement strand
CGACAAGGGCAACATCTGGTACCTGGGCGAGGACACCAAGGAGTACGAGAACGGCAAGGTGTCCACCACCGAGGGGTCCTGGGAGGCCGGCGTGGACGGCGCCCAGCCCGGCATCCTGCTGCCTGCCGACCCCAAGCGGGCGATGGAGTACCGGCAGGAGTACTACGAGGGCGAGGCCGAGGACGCCGCCCAGGTGCTGAGCCTGGAGATGCGGGCCAAGGTGCCCGCTGGGCTCTTCGACCAGGTGCTGGTGACCAAGGACTACACGCCGCTCGAGCCTAACCTGCTGGAGCACAAGTTCTACGCGCCGGGGGTGGGGCCGGTGCTGGCCATCACCGTCAAGGGCGGCTCCAGCAGGTCCGAGCTGCTGCGCTTCGAGCGCGCGCCCTAGCGCGTCGTCCCCGCGGAGCCTTCCGAGCTCCGTCAAGCCATCGGCGACCCACCCATGCCGCCCTCGGTTGATGGGTGGCTTCTACCGGTCCTGCCAGGCGGCCAGGATCCGGTCGATGTCGGGCCACACCCGCGCACGTGCCTCCCCTCGCGGTACGCCGGCCATCAGCAGCTCGTCATAGCCGGTGTCCTGGTGGCGCACCGAGGCGATCACGGCGAGCATCACCGCCTGCTCGTCCAGCGCGCGCCCGGCCGCTGACCGCCCAATCCGGCCGCTGCCGCGCACGGCGGCGTGCTGGGCGATCGCCTCGGCGCGCCCGGCCGGACAGCCCGGGAACAGCCGCCCCACCGCCGCCGCGAGCCGCGCCTGGAACGCCACGTCCAGGTCGGCGCGGCGTTGCCGATCGCGCTCGCGCCGTCGGGCGCGTGCGTCCTCATCCGCCAGGCACTGCGCCTCGGCCTGCTCCAACGCCGCCTCCTCCACCAGGATCCCCTGGCGCTCGTAACGCTTGCGGGAGCGGCTGAAGCGAACCACCACCGCCGCCAGGCGGCTCGCCTTCCGGGCGCGTCGGCTCAAGGCGGCATCGCCGGACGGCAGGAAGACCAGGTGGTCCAGGTCCGCGCAGCCCATGCACAGCGGCCCGGCGTCCTCCATGAACAGCAGCGAACCCGAGCCGCCGCAGCTCGTGCAGGTCCACGGGTTGAGCGGCTCAATCACCACCATGGACTCCGCGGCCGCGACGGCCTGACGCTCAGGCCTGGGCCTCGGCTGGCTGGCACCGGGATCTCTCGGCATGACACGAGAGGATACGGCTCGGATGCGGACCGCGGTCCGGCGGGTTGGGTAGAGTGCCGCCGTGGGCCTGGAGTCCGAGCAGTTCGCCACCTTCGTCCCAGCCGATCCGCCGCGTGCCGGTGCGCTGGCCGTGTGGGGCGATGGACAGGGCGCGGACGAGCTCGACCTGGTGCTGCCGGCGGGCGGGGGGACGCGGCGCCGGCGGGTCCGCGGCCGGCTGCTGCCGCTCGCGGAGGCGCTGCCGGCGCTGCTGGCACCGGCCGCCGGCAGCACCAGCGCCTCGGTGGCGGCCTGGTCGGCCGCGGCGGCGACCGGTGTCGGGCTGGTGGCGCGGGGGCGCCTGCTGCCCGCCGCCAGCCACGACGGGTACGGCGCGTGGCGGGTGGGCCCGCTGGATGCGGCCGACCTGGACTGGCTGCGGCGGATCGCCGCCGCGATGCCCCCGCAGGGGCACGCCGTGCCCGTCGAGGGGCGGCGCCCGCTGCGGCTGCGCTCGCCCGAGGGGTTGGTCCGCGAGCTGTGGGACGCGATCGCCGACACCTTGGTGCGCACCCCCGCGGCGGTCCACGCGACCAGGGCGCGTGCCTTTGCCGCGGCCGAGCCGGTCCCGGTCGGCGAGCTTGCCGGCTGGTTGGCGGAGACCGACCGGGGGCTGGACGCCGGGGCGCAGGTGCAGCTCCGGGTCGAGCTGCCGGACAAGGACAAGGAGGAGGAGCCGTTCGCCGCGGTGGTTCAGGTGCGCAGCGTCGCCGACCCCAGCCTGGTGGTGGACGCCGGAGAGCTGTGGAGCGCCCCGGCGGCGGTGCTGGCGCGGCTGGGCGAGCGCGCCGAGACCGACCTGCTGCTGGCCCTGCGGCGCGGTGCCCGGGCCTGGCCGCCGCTGGCGCCCCTGCTGCGCTCGGCGGCCCCGACCGAGGTCAGCCTCGACGAGGAGCAGGTGGCCGAGCTGCTGGAGACCGGCGCTGAGGCGCTCGGCGGTGCCGGCATCGAGGTCCTGTGGCCGACCGAGCTGCTCGGCGAAGGGCCGGACGTGCGTGCGACCGTGGCGACCCCGACACCGGCCGGCGCCGGGGCGCCCGTCTTCCGGCTGGAGGCGCTGCTCGACTTCGACTGGCAGGTGACGTTCCGCGGTGAGGCGCTGACGGCCGAGGAGGTCGCCGCGCTGGCCGAGGCCAAGCGTCCACTGGTGCGGCTGCGCGGCCGCTGGGTGCGCGTGAACCGGGAGCTGCTCGAGCGGCTGCGGCGTCGGCGAGGCCCCCGGATCCCCGCCGCCGAGGCGCTGACCGCCGCGCTCACCGGCAGCCTGGTGCTGGACGGCGAGCAGGTCGAGTTCCACGCCGCTGGCGCCCTCGCCGAGCTGATCGACCGGCTGGCCGAGGCTGGGCGAGCCGCTGTCGAGCCTCCCGAAGGCCTGCTGGCCACCCTGCGACCCTATCAACGCCGCGGCCTGTCCTGGCTGGCGCGGATGTGCGAGCTGGGGTTGGGCGGCTGCCTGGCCGACGACATGGGGCTCGGCAAGACCGTGCAAACGATCGCGCTGCACCTGCACCGGCGGGCTCTCGGGGCGGGGCCGACGCTGGTGGTGTGCCCCACCTCGCTGCTCGGCAACTGGCAGCGGGAGCTGGCCCGCTTCGCCCCCGGCGTCCAGGTGCGCCGCTACCACGGCGGCGACCGACACCTCCAGGACGTGGCCGCCGACGAGGTGGTGCTGGTCACCTACGGCGTCGTGCGCCGCGACCGGGCGGCGCTGGCCGAGGTCGGCTGGGGCCTGGTGGTCGCGGACGAGGCGCAGCACGCCAAGAACCCGCTGTCGCGCACCGCGCGGGAGCTTCGCGCCATCCCGGCGCCCGCGAGGGTGGCGCTGACCGGCACGCCGGTGGAGAACCGGCTGACCGAGCTGTGGTCGATCCTGGACTGGACGACCCCGGGGCTGCTCGGCCCGCTGGAGCGATTCCGCCGCTCGGTCGCGGTGCCGGTCGAGCGCTACCGCGACGCGGACGCCACCGAGCGGCTGGCCCGGGTGGTGCGGCCGTTCCTGCTGCGGCGCCGCAAGAGCGACCCGCGGATCGCCCCGGAGCTGCCGGCCAAGACCGAGACCGACCGGGTGGTGCCGCTCACCGCCGAGCAGGCGACGCTGTACGAGGCGGTGGTGCGCGAGACGCTTGCCAAGATCGCGTCCAGCGAGGGCATCGAGCGGCGCGGTCTGGTGCTTGGGCTGCTCACTGCCCTCAAGCAGATCTGCAACCACCCGGCGCAGTACCTCCACGAGGCCGCGCCGCTGCCTGGCCGCTCCGGGAAGCTGGCCGCCCTCGACGAGCTGCTGGACGTCATCCTCGACGAAGGGGAGGCGACGCTGGTGTTCAGCCAGTACGTCGAGATGTGCGGGCTGATCCGGGCGCACCTGGCCCAGCGGGGCGTGCCCACCCTGTTCCTGCACGGCCGCGTGCCGGCCCGCCGTCGCGAGGAGCTGGTGGCCGGGTTCCAGGAAGGCGGGGCGCCGGTGTTCCTGCTCTCGCTCAAGGCCGGTGGCGTTGGCCTGAACCTCACCCGGGCGACCCACGTGGTGCACTACGACCGCTGGTGGAACCCGGCCGTCGAGGACCAGGCCACCGACCGGGCCTACCGGATTGGGCAGGACCGCCCGGTCCAGGTCCACCGGCTGGTCACCGAGGGCACGCTGGAGGACCGCATCGCCGCGCTGCTGGCGTCCAAGCGTGGCCTTGCCGAGGCGGTCGTCGGCGCGGGCGAGTCGTGGATCACCGAGCTGTCCGACGCGGAGCTGGCCGAGCTGGTCAGCCTGCAGGGGCCGCCGTGAGAAGCATGCCGCAGGGGGATCGCCGGCCGGCCGCCGCGCCGCGGCGGCGCCGCCGCGGCTTCGGCCTGACCTGGTGGGGGGAAGCCTGGGTCACCGCACTGGAGGAGCGGGCGCGGCTGGACCCCAACCGGTTGCCCCGCGGCCGCAGCTACGCCCGCGGCGGTACGGTCGGGGAGCTGGCGATCAGTCCTGGGGAGGTGCGTGCCGCGGTGCAGGGCCGCCGCGTCCGGCCATACCAGGTCCGGGTGCGGGTCCGGGTGCTGGACGCCGGGGAGTGGGATCGGGTCCTGGACGCGATCGCCGCGCAGATCGGGCACGCCGCGGCCCTGCTCGACGGGGAGCTGCTGCCCGAGGTGGCCGACGACGTGCGCGGCGCGGGCACCGACCTGCTGCCCGGCCCGGGCGAGCTGCAGCCGCGCTGCTCCTGCCCGGACTGGGCGGACCCGTGCAAGCATGCGGCGGCGGTGTGCTACCTGGTGGCGGGTGCGCTGGACGCCGACCCGTTCTCCCTGCTGCTGCTGCGTGGCCGCCGGCGCGACGAGGTGCTGGCCGCCCTCCGCGCCCGCCGCCGCTCCGCCAAGGCGACCATGGCCCCTCCGGACCGGTTGCAGCCGGCCACCGACCCCGGGGTCGACGCGCGCGATGCCTACCAGCGTCCGCTGGCGACGCCGCCGGCACCACCGCTGCCGCCGCATCGACCGGGCCAGCCGGCGGTGCTGCCGGTGGACCCGCCACCCGAAGCCGGCGTGCGGCCGGAGGACCTGTTAGCGCTGGCCGCCGACGCCGCGGCGCGCGCCTTCCAGCTCGCCACCGGGTCCGGAGATGGTGGCCTGTCGCTCGACCTCGAAGCCGACCTGGCCCGCCGCGCCGCAGGGCTGCTGGGAGAGAGACGCGGCATCGGCGCGCTGGCCGCGTCGACCGGCATGCCCTCGCGGGAGCTGCTGCGCTGGGCGGTCACCTGGCAGCAAGCCGGTCGTGGCGGGCTGGAGGCGCTCCGCACCACCTGGCAGCCCGCGGCCACCGACCTCGCCGAGGGGCGGGCCGCGCTCGACCGGCCTGCCGGCCAGGGTCCGGTGCGCGCATGGCGCAACCGCCTGACTCGCGGCGGGCTCCAGCTACGCCTGGGCAGCGATGGGCTTTGGTACCGGTTCGCCCGCTCCGGCAGCGACTGGGTCCTGGACGGTCCGCCTTCCCCCGAGCCGGACGTGCTGGTCGCGGACGCCCCCCGCTGACCTCCCGTCAAGGATCCCGGAGTCCTGTTCCGTGACGGGCCGTCGGGCCGCCGCGCGGTGTTGATCGGCGGCCCCGACGTCTGGGAGGTGGTCCGCGTCGCGCTGGACTACTGGGCAGCCTACCCCGACGAGATCGAGCAGCAGCTCCGCGATGCCGAAGAGGCCGAACGAGCCGCCGAGGAGCTCTGGCAGCGGGAGCGGCGGCTGCTGTCGTGAGCGCGCGGTTGCTGCTGGACGAGATGTTCTCACCGCAGATCGCCTCGGAACTGGTGCTGCGCGGGCACGACGTGGTCGCGGTGGCGTCCGAACCGGAGCTGGCCGGCCTTCCCGACGAGCAGGTCCTCGAATGGGCAACCAGCCAAGCACGCTGCCTCGTCACCGAGAACGTCAAGGACTACGAGGTGCTGCGGCGTGCGGCCGCCGCACAGGGCAGGACCCACGCCGGCCTCCTGTGCGGTGCCCCCAGGCGGTTCCCCCGCGACCGCCGCTTCGCCGGCGCCCTGGTCGTCGCCCTGGACAAGCTGGCCGCCGCCGGCCAGCTGCCCGGCCCCGACCACGTCGGCTGGCTCGCATAACGATCGCGACCCTCCCCGGGCGCGACCGACTCGGGCGTATCGAACTCGTCTTGCTCTCCGCCTGGCGGTGGTCCACCGTTCGGTTGCTCGCGCTGGCGTGGAGACGTCTTCCAGGAGGCGTGCCGTGGCGCAGACCAGTCCAATGCCTGGTGTTCCACCTGCGCGAGCCGGGCGTCCGCTTCAACCCGCTGCTGCACGGGCTGGTCCCGCTGCTCGGCATCGCCGCCTTCGTGCCCGCCTTCCTCACCGCGGTCGGCATCCAGGCGTTCGACTTCGTCAGCGCCCTGCCGTACCCGATCAGCCTGGTCGGCCCAGTGGTCGGCGTCTGGTTCGCGATCGGGCTGGTCTACCTGGCGGTGCTCGCCACCAGGCGGCCGGAGCGCCTGCGCGAGACCGGCAGGGTCTTCACCGAGGAGCACGTCGCGGAGGCGGCCACCCCCGTCTGAGTGCCAGAGGAGGCCGCGTGATGGACGCGCTCGCCTACCGGCCGGAGCCGGCCGAGCTGTGCTGGACCTTCGGCGGCGTGCCGCCGGTCCGTCGCGTGCGGCCGGGCACGGTGATGGAGCTGTGGACCGAGGACGCCTTCGGCGGCAAGGTCAGGGGACCCGACGACCTGGTCTCCAGGGTGGTCGAGTTCCCCTTCGTCAACCCGCAGACGGGCCCCTTCTACGTCGAGGGCGCCGAGCCGGGCGACACCCTGGCGATCCACTTCGTCTCGATCGAGCCGTCGAGGGACTGGGCCGCCTCTACCACCGTGCCGCTGTTCGGCGCGCTCACGGGCACCCACGCCACCGCGCTGCTCCAGGATCCGCTGCCGGAGGTCGTCTGGATCTACGAGGTCGACCGGGGGCGGCGCACCGTCACCTTCCGCGCCCGCCGCGGCGACCTGACCGTGGAGCTGCCGCTCGACCCGATGCACGGCACCGTCGGGGTGGCGCCGGCCTCCTTCGAGGCTCGCTCGTCGCTGGTGCCCGACGCCTACGGCGGCAACATGGACACCCCGGAGATGCGCGCCGGCACCACCTGCTACCTCGGCGTCAACGTCGAAGGGGCGCTGTTCTCCATCGGCGACGGCCACTGCCGCCAGGGCGAGGGCGAGAGCTGCGGGGTCGCCGTCGAGGCCGCGATGGACACCGTGCTGGTCGTCGACCTGGTCAAGGGCGCGGCGACCCCCTGGCCGCGGCTGGAGAGCGACCGGCACCTGATGAGCACCGGCTCGGCCCGGCCGCTGGAGGACGCCTTCCGCATCTCGCAGGTGGACCTCGTGCAGTGGCTCGGCGCCGAGCACGGGCTCGACCCGCTGGACGCCTACCAGCTCCTGACCCAGGCCGTCGAGGCGCCGGTCGCCAACGTCGTCGACCCCAACTACACCTTCGTCTCCAAGATCGACAAGCGCTACCTCCCCGACCGGCCCGTCTACGGCGGCGCGCACCGGCGGCTGCGCGAGCAGGGCGCCGCCTACCTGGCCGAGCGCCGCTGAGCGGCCTACGCTGGGCTTGCGGGCCCGGAGCCGAACCGGGCCTTCTCGGACCGGGGAGCCACGGCGCGACGTGCATCCCGCGGAGCGGCGTCGATGGTCGAGCTGATCGACAGCCTGCTGGCAGCGCTGGCCGGGCTGCCACTGTGGGCCCTGGCAGGTGCCGTGGCGCTGGTGATGGTCCTGGAGGCGTCGCTGCTGACGGGCGTGGTCGTGCCCGGGGACCTGGTGGTGCTGTTCGCGGCCTCCACGGCCACCACCCCGACCCGGTTCGCGGTCCTCTGGGCGGCGGTCGCCGCCGGGTCGGTGCTGGGGGAGACGGCCGGTTACGGCATCGGCCGGGTGTTCGGGGAGCAGGTGCAGGCGAGCCGGGTCGGCCGCTGGCTGGGACCGCGGCGGTGGGCCCGGGCCGCCGACTTCCTCCAGCGGCGCGGCGCCCGGGCCGTGTTCGCGGGGCGGTTCCTGGCGGCGGTGCATGCCGTCCTGCCGATCGTGGCCGGGACCGTGCGAATGAGCTATCGCCGGTTCCTGGCCGCCTGCGTGGTGGGTGCGGTCACCTGGTCGGCGCTGTACATGACGATCGGGGCGCTGGCGGGCGCCTCCTACCGCGCCGTGGCGGAGCAGCTGAATGAGGTCTCCGGCATCATCGTCGGCGGCCTCATCGGCGCCGCCCTGTTCGGTGGGGTCGTCCTCATCCGCCAGGGACTGGTCCGGGTGTCCGGCAACCGCGTGGACGCCGGCGTCGCGCTCGCCGCGGCCGCCCTGGTCGGCTTCGGCATCACCATCGCCGAGGAGTCGGGCGCCCGGGCGCCCGATGCCCTGGCCTACGCACTCGGCGTCGCCGGTGCGGCCGCGCTGCTGGCGCGTCGTCGCTGGCCGGTGGCGGTGCTGGGGGCGACGCTGGTGGTCACGTTGGCCTACAACCTGCTCGACTACCCCGCTGGTCCGACCAACGTGGCGGTGCTGGTGGCCGTCTACAGCACCGCAGCCGCCGGCCAGTTGATCCTCGCGCTGCTCGTCGGCGGTGCCTTCACCGGGGTCGGCATCGCCTACCGCAGCCTTGTGGAGGGCGACCCGCTCGGGGTCGAGGCCTTCTCGGCGGCCGCCCTGCTGCCGACCCTTGCCCTGCTCGGTGATGCCGCCTACCGCCGTCGCTCCACCGCAGGCCAGGCCGACGCCGTGGTAGACCCGCGCGGCGCTCCACGAGCCTGAACCAGTGGTCCTCGCCCAACCACCGCAGCGCTCGTGCCTCCGGCTGCATTCGCGTAGCCGTGCTGTGAGGACACTGTGTGCCCGCCGCGATCTCTCGCGGCGGAGGCAGGTGGCCCGCGTCGTCCATGAGCTGGACGTCGTGGACGGCGCAGTGGCTCACCAACGATGAGGTCCGCCGCTCGGGAGGGACCCACCCCGATCCGTGGACCGCGCGGACGTGGTCCCGACGCCGTTCGGGTCGCGGCGGGTCGCCGCGATGGTCAGTGCGAGGACCGCGACGGCCGCGTGAAGGACTGCCGTGACGGGTCCTGCGGTCGGCATGGTGAGGGCAAGGGCGCTCCCGGCGGCGGTCACCAGCCAGGGAAGCGGGCGGTTGGTCGCGCCGGCGTGGGCCGCCCGGGCGAGGTACGCGCCGACCACCAGGTGCACGAGGTTCGCCAGCGGGTCGACGGGCAGGATCAGCAGCATCGTGCCGTGGGGGTCGACCAGGGGCGTGAACCCGGTCGCCGTGAAGCCGAGCAGGCCAAGCGCCGCGAGGACCAGACCGAGCACGACCGCGAGACGGCCGCTGGGGGCTTCGACGGTGCGCCCGGTGGCCGCGTCGCGCCCGGCGCGGGCCGGCCGCTCCAGGCGGGACAGGACCAGCGCCATCGGCGTGAGGGCCGCCGCCAGCAGCGCCAGCCAGAGCGGCCGGCTGGCCCACCATGCCGCCGAGCCGGGGGCTGGCAGGGGGCCGTCGGCGGCCAGGACGAGCCCGTAGAGGGCCACCATCGCGGTGATGTGCCACAGGTACAGGGTCATCGCCATGGATCCGAGCGCGACCACCGCGGTCCAGGGGCCGCGCCGGGCCAGCCAGGCCGATACCCGGCGGCGGGCGAGCATGACCAGGGCGACCTGCCAGACCGCCAGCGCGACGATGCAGACCGTGGGCGGGCTCATGTTGGACTCGTCGCCGGGCAGGCCCACCATGCTCGGCGGGTACGCGCCCGTCCCGGTGAGCACGACCAGGCCCGCCAGGCCCGCCGCGCCGAGGCCGCCGAGCGCGCGGCGCGACAGCCGTGTCAGGGTGCCGTCGGCGTAGAAGAAGCCGACCTGCTGCACCAGCGTCCACACCACCAGCAGGTTCAGGTGGCCGACCTGCTCGACGCCGCCGGCCAGGCGCAGGGCGTCGACCACCGCGGCGGCGACGGCGAGCGTGGCCGGCACCCACAGGCGGAACCGCCGGTGCAGCCGCACCATCGCCGGTGCCAGCGCCACCACCACCAGGTACACGCCGAGGAACCACAGCGGCTGGCCCATGACCTCGCTGACCAGCTCGACCTGCGCGCCGGGCAGGCCCAGCCGGTGGAGGGCGAGCGGGAGCACCAGCCACACGGCCACGAAGGCGAGCACCGGCCGCAGCAGCCGCGCCATCCGGCCGGACAGGTACTCGACGTACCCGCCGCCGCGGCGCTCCATCGCCTGCCAGCTCGCCATGTTGGCGAAGCCACCGACGACGAAGAACACCGGCATGACCTGCAGCAGCCAGGTGGCCAGCCACAGCCACGGCGTGGTCGCCAGCACGTTGCCGGCGGCCAGGCCGCCGCCGGAGCGGCCCACCGCGGTGATCGTCCAGTGGCCCAGCACCACGGTGACGATGCTTGCGACCCGCAGGAAGTCGACGTAGCGGTCCCGCCCGGCGGGCGTGCCGTCGGCGAGCGCCCGCAGCCGCCCGCGGCCCCGGCGGCGGGACCGGCGGGACAGGAGCGGCACGGCCAGGGCGGGTACCGCCAGGGCGAGCGCCCAGCCGGGGACCGACTCCCTGGCGGGGTTGCCGTAACGCTGCCGCCAGGAGTTGAAGGCCAGCCCCGTCGCGAACCCCTCGGTGACCGCGTGGCAGCCCACCGCCGCCAGGCCGCGGCTGGCCGCCTCGCACCGGGCGTGGAGGTCGCGGACGAACCGCGCGTCGAGCCGCCTGCGCACCTCGCCGTCCAGCCGCCGCCCTTGGGCGGCGGCGTGGCGCAGCAGGTCGTAGCCGTAGTCGTGGACCTTGCACGCCTGCTCGAAGCCGAAAGGCGCGCCGCCCCCCGGCACCGAGCAGGCCCCGTCCGGCTTGGCCAGCCGGACGGTCCCGTCGGCCATCTCGACGCGCACCGGCGTGTACCCCATCACCGAGGCGAAGTCGCCCGGCACCGCGGCCGCCGGGTCGGGAGCGGGCCGCGCCCGCGGCATCGCGTCGACCCGGACCAGGACCAGCCCGAGCGCCAGGATGGCGAGCACCGCGGCGGCCACGGCCCCCCAGGACCGACGCCGCCGGGCGGCCGCTGCCGGGCGGGCGGCCGTCCTGGCCGGCGTCCGCGGCCGCTGGAGGACGTCGAGGGGATGGGCGGACATCCGGATTGCCTTCCGTTCGGGCGGGCCAGCGGGCCTGGCCGTCGACCGGAAGGTCCCAGGGCGAACGGGGCCCCGGCGTCACGCCGTGGAGCGGTCTTGCGGCTGCTGCTCGGGTACCGGGTGCGGCCCCGGCTGGCTCCCGGGTCGCGGCGGCGGCCGCCGCCGACGGCACGAGCACCACCAAACCGGGCACGCTGGCACCCCCGCGTCGGACGGTGACGGCCTGCGCGGCGTGGCTCCCTGGTATGGGCGTGCCGCCGCAAGATCACGCTGCAGGGTCACGACGCCCGCAACGGCCGCCTGTAGCCTGCGATCCATGAGGTTCCGCAACGACCCGGCGCCGGACCGGACCCGGTGGCCCTGGTGGCTGCCCAGGCCGCACCTGCCCGGACGGCTACGCGGGCCGCTGTCCGGCGGGCCGGACCGGCAGGTGCCGAGCTGGCGGCACACCGCGCGCGAGGCTTCCGACATGCGCTCCCTGGGCGAGGCGCTCACCCGCCTGGCCGAAGCCCCGGCCGACCTGGTCGCCGGGTCCGAGCCGGCACCCCTGCCGGCCGGCGGTGGGCGGTTCGGCTGGCTGCGCCACTACCGCCCGCTGGTCCTGTGGCTGTCCGCCGCCGCGACCTTCGCGCTCAGCATCCAGTTGCTGGTCGAGAACAGCCGGCTGTGGGCGCTGCTGGTCCCGCCGGTGGCGGCGTGCATCGCCTTACCGCTGGTCCTGGCCGTCGACACGCCGCTGCGCGCGTGGCGGGTCCAGGTGGTGGTGGCCGCGGTGGTCCCGCTGGTCGTGTCGCCGCCCTCGGGATGGACCTCCGCCCAGGGTCCCCCCTGGCCGCCGACCCTGGTCTTCGTCGGGCTCTACGTGCTCCTCACCGTGGCGGCGCGGCTGGAGCTGCACCTGCTGCTGGGCGTCTGGATCGTCACCGACGTGGTGATCTTCTTGGGCTACGTCGTCGTCGCCGGGCCTCGGCGGAGCTCCCTCGGCGAGGCCAACGTCGCGATCCTCATGGTCACGATCCTGATCGCCTACGGGTACCTGTTCGGGACGCGGCGGCGGCTGCAGCGCGAGCTGGTCGAGGGCAGGCAGCGGGAGCAGGCGCAGCAGGCCCGCAGCTCGCTGCTGGAGGAGCGCGCGCGCATCGCGCGGGAGCTCCACGACGTGGTCGCCCACCACATGTCGGTGATCGCCGTCCGCGCCGAAACGGCCCCGTTCCGCATCCCTGGGCTGCCCGAGGCCGTCAAGGACGACATGGCCGAGACCAGCGCGATCGCCCGGGAGGCGCTGACCGAGATGCGCCGGCTGCTCGGGGTGCTCCGCGGCGCCGACAGCGGCGCCGAGCGCGCCCCCCAGCCCGGCATGGCCCGGCTGGAGGGGCTGGTTACCGCCGTGCGGGGCGCCGGGCTGGCCGTTGACCTGCTGATCGACGGCGACCAGCGGCCGCTGCCGTCCGGCGTGGAGCTGTCCGCCTACCGGATCCTGCAGGAGGCGCTCAGCAACACGCTGCGCCACGCCCCCGGCGCGAAGGTCACCGTCGAGGTCCGCTACGAGCCGGACCGGCTGTGCCTCCGCGTCCGCAACGACGCACCGGCCGGTCGCGACCGCCCACAGCCGACCGTGCCCGGGCACGGCATCGTCGGCATGCGCGAACGCGCCGCGATGCTGGGCGGCACGCTGGCGGCCGGACCGGCCCCCGACGGTGGCTACCTGGTGGAGGCGGTCCTACCGCTGGACGCCGACCGCGACCACACGGCACCGTCATGACCATTCGCCTGCTGCTGGCCGACGACCAGGCCATGGTGCGACAGGGGTTCGGCGCCCTGCTCAACGCGCAGGAGGGGATGCTGGTCGTCGGCGAGGCCACCAACGGCGAGGAGGCCGTACGCGCCTGCCGGACGCTCGTGCCCGACGTGGTGCTGATGGACGTCCGCATGCCGGTGATGGACGGGCTGGAGGCCACGCGGCGGCTCATGCACCCACCCGGGGTGGGGGACCAGCGGCCGAGGGTGCTCATGCTGACCACCTTCGACCTCGACGACTACGTCTACGAGGCGCTGCGGGCCGGCGCCAGCGGGTTCCTGCTCAAGGACGCCAGCGCCGACGACCTGGTCGCCGCGGTGCGCATCGTCGCCGCCGGGGAGGCGCTGCTGGCCCCCACGGTGACCCGCCGGCTCATCGAGGAGTTCGCCCGCCAGCCGCGGCACGACCGTCCGCGTCCCGACCAGCTCGCCGGCCTCACCGCGCGCGAGCTGGAGGTCGCCAAGCTGGTCGCCCGCGGCCTCTCCAACGGCGAGATCGCCGGCACGCTGGTCCTGGCCGAGCAGACCGTCAAGACCCACGTCGGGCGGATCCTCACCAAGCTGGGCCTCCGCGACCGCGCCCAGGTCGTCGTGGCCGCCTACGAGAGCGGCCTGATCACCCCCGGCGAGGGGCATTGAGCCGCCGAGCCACCTGGCCGGGCGCCGCCGACCCGCCTACGCTGCCCTGGAGGCCCGGCCGGGAACGTCCGGGGCCGGCCAGGCGTTGCCGGTGGCGGACCCCGCCATACCCGACTCGAGGGAGCTGAGAGGCGCATGTTCGTGTCCAGGCGCAAGACCCGCATGCCGACGGAGGCGGAGGCGCTGCCGGGCCGCGACACCCCCGTGCCGGTCCCCGACCGCCACGCCGTGCTGGGGACCCCGCTGACGCCGCCGTTCCCTGAGGGCCTGGAGACGGCGCTGTTCGCCCTGGGCTGCTTCTGGGGCGAGGAGAAGACCTTCTGGCAGGTCCCAGGGGTCTACACCACCGCGGTCGGCTACGCCGGCGGCTTCACCCCCAACCCGACCTACGAGGAGGTCTGCAGCGGGCGCACCGGCCACGCCGAGGCCGTGCTGGTGGTGTTCGACCCCGCCAGGGTGAGCTACGAGGAGCTGCTCCAGGTCTTCTGGGAGCACCACGACCCGACCCAGGGCATGCGCCAGGGCAACGACGTCGGCACCCAGTACCGGTCGGCCATCTGGACCTCCTCGGAGGCGCAGCGGAAGTCGGCCGAGGCCTCCCGCGACGCCTACCAGGAGAAGCTGCGCGCCGCCGGCTACGGCGAGATCACCACCGAGATCGCCGAGGCGCCGGCGTTCTACTACGCGGAGGACTACCACCAGCAGTACCTCCACAAGAACCCCTACGGCTACTGCCCCGACCACAGCACCGGCGTGAGCTGCCCGGTTGGGCTGTTCGCCTCGACGGAGCGGCAGCCCTCGCGGGAGGAGTAGCCCTACCTTACGGCGCCTGCCGAGAGGGCAGCCCCTCTGAGGTAGGTGGGCCGCGGAGCGGACAACTCTGAGGTGGCAAGCCCGCAGAGGTAAGGCTGCTGTCCGATCCGGGACCGGACACCTTAGACCTACGCTGGTCACAGACCAGATGAGAGCAACGAGGGACGAGGTGACCGGGGTGCAGAGCTACCTTCCTGACATGCTGGCCCGCGAGCGAATCGCCGAGTTCCACCGCGACGCCCGCCGCCAGCGGCTGGCCGCGCTCGCGCGTGCCGCGGCCCGCAAGGCCCGCCGCGATGGCGGGTCGCGACGGGCGCCGGTTGCGCGACCCGAGCGCGCCGTCGCCTGACGCCAGCGCCAGAGACCATCCACCAGCACGAGCCGGCGGCTGCCCACCCCGCCGGCTCGTGCGCTGTTGTCGGGAGGGGCGCCATACTGGCGACGATGGCGATCCGGTTGTCCTCGCTGACCTTCGTCGGCCGCGACGCCGAGCTTGGCGTGCTCGAGGCGGCCCGGCGGCGGGCGGCCGCCGGCCCCTCGGTGGTGGTGGTCGCGGGTGAGGCGGGGGTCGGCAAGACCCGCCTGGTCGACGAGTTCGCGCGGCGCTGCCAGGCCGAGGACGTGCGCGTGCTCGTCGGGGGCTGCATCGAGCTGGGCGAGGAGGGCGTGCCGTTCGCGCCGGTGGTCACGGCCCTGCGCGCCATGTTGCGCACCATGGAGCCGGAGACGGCGCGGCGCTGGATCGGGCACGGCCGCACCGACCTGTCGCGCCTCCTGCCCGAGCTGGGCGGGCTCCCCGCCGGCGAGGGCCAGGCGGTGGGGCCGGGGCTGACCTCGGCCCAGGGGCGGCTGTTCGAGCTGCTGCTCGACCTGGTGGAGCGGATCGCCGCCGAGCGGCCCACCGTCCTGGTGGTGGAGGACATGCACTGGGCCGACCAGTCCACCCGCGAGCTGCTCGGGTTCCTGGTCCGCGGGCTGCGCCGCTCGGGCCTGCTGCTGGTGCTCACCTACCGCCTCGACGAGCTGCACCGCCGCCACCCGCTGCGGCCGTTCCTGGCCGAGCTGGAGCGGATCCGCTGGGTCGAGCGGGTCGAGCTGAGACGGTTCGACCGGGCGGAGCTGATCGCCCAGCTCACCGGCATCCTCGGTGAGCCGCCGGGCGCGGAGCTGGTGGACGAGGTCTTCGAGCGCGCGCAGGGCAACCCCTTCTTCACCGAGGAGCTGGTCGCCGCATCGGCCACCGGCCTCGGCGGGCAGCTCCCGCCGACCCTGCGCGACACGCTGATGGCCAGGGTCGAGGTCCTCCCCGACCGCACCCAGCACGTCCTGCGGGTGGCGGCCACGGCCGGACGGCAGGTGGAGCACGACGTGCTCGCCGAGGTGGCCGGCCTGCCGGACGCCGAGCTGTTCGAGGCCCTGCGGCAGGCGGTCTCCGCCTACGTGCTGGTGTCCGACAACGAGTGCGACGCCTACGCCTTCCGCCATGCGCTGGTCCAGGAGGCGGTCTACGGCGACCTGCTGCCGGGGGAGCGTAGCCGCCTGCACGCCGCCTACGCCGTCACCCTGGCCACCCGCCAGGACGGCGGAGGCTGCGAGCGGGCTTCCGCAGCGGCCGAGCTGGCTCACCACTGGTACGCCGCGCACGACATGGAGCGCGCCCTGCCCGCGGCGGTCGAGGCCGGCCTGGCCGCCGAGCGGGTCTATGCCTACGCCGAGGCGCAGCGGCAGTTCGAGCGCGCCCTGGAGCTGTGGGAGCGGCTCCCCGCCGTCCGTCCCGGTCTCGGCATGGACCGGGTCGACCTGCTCGCCCACGCTGCCGAGTCGGCGTTCCGCATCGCCAGCGTGGACCGGGCGATCGCGCTCATGCGCGCCGCCCTCAAGGAGGTCGACCCCGACGGGGAGCCGCTGCGCGCCGGCATGCTCACCGCGCGGCTGGCCCACTTCCTGCACCACTCCGGCAAGCAGGGCGCCTTCGCGACCTACCGCGAGGCGGTCCGGCTGGTGCCGTCCGAACCGCCCACGCCCGAGCGGGCGCAGGTGCTGGCCAGCCTCGGCCAGGCGCTCATGCTCAAGCCGCTGTTCGAGGAGGCCCGGACGGTCTGCGAGGAGGCCATCGCGGTGGCCAGGGTCGCCGGGGCGCGGATGGCCGAGGTCCACGCCCGCGACACCCTCGGGGTGGTCCTCGCCCACCTCGGCGACCCGCCCGCCGGCCTGGAACACCTCGAGGAGGCCGTGCGCGTCGCCGCGGACCTCCACGACAACCACGGGTTCGAGGTCGACGAGGTCCTGCGCGGCTACGCCAACCTCTGCGACCTGCTCGACCTCACCGGCCAGCTGGAGCGGGCGGCCACCGTCGCGTTGCAGGGCGTCGAGCAGGCCCGCGAGCACGGGCTCGAGCGGTCCTACGGCACCTGGCTGACCGCCGACGGCTCGGCCGTGCTGCTCAAGCTGGGACGCTGGGACGAAGCCCGCGAGCGCCTCCACGGCGTGCTGCCCCGCATGACCCAGGATGGGCTGGCGGCGCTCAACCTCTACCAGGCGCTCGGCACCCTCGAGGTCGGGCAGGGCGAGCAGGAGCTGGCCGCCGAGCACCTCGACGGCGCCCTCCGGCTCGGCGAGAAGGTGTTCGTCGGCGCGCAGCACATCGGTCCGCTCTACCGTGAGCGGGCCGCCCTGGCCGTCTGGCA
>Ga0081538_10002768_pt1 | contig 16812 bp, 15 predicted proteins | sample TabmetS5T2R1_FD_71022 | JGI IMG/M metagenome (GOLD analysis project Ga0081538, IMG submission 71022) | Tabebuia heterophylla rhizosphere microbial communities from the University of Puerto Rico - S5T2R1 | ecosystem: Host-associated > Plants > Roots > Rhizosphere ... | reverse complement strand
TGGGGGGCGGGGGGCTCCCCCTTGGCCCCGCCCCGGCCGCCGGTCGCCAAGCTCGACGACGCCGCGACCGCTCACATCGCCGAGCTTGCAGCGGCCCTGCGGTCGGTTCCGGCGTCCTGATCCGAGAGTGCAGGAGCACGGGCTGGGGGCCGACGCGGTGGCCAATCAGCACGGCGCGACGAAGGCCACACTAAATGTCAACCCGAAAGGAGAACGCGATGGAGAACCGCTCTGAGGCGCGAGAGAAATTAACCGAAGAGCAAGTGCTCGTACGCCAAGTCACACATGTGCAAGCTTCCTGGGCGGAACGCGAGCGTGGAGAGGCGGGCGCTTTCACGGTGCAATTAATTCTCGACCAAGGAGTGGACGAGTACATCCTTCGACCCTCGGCCGAGGATGCCGAAGTGCTGCTGCAGCTGTTCAAAATCAGCTCCGGTGCAACGTTCGACCGTGCGCGCAAGGTCCTCATGTTCAACGACCTGTCAATCTCTTAGCCGACAAGTTCGGCGGGGAAAGTGGTCAGATGCGACAAGAGACTCGCGCTGCTTCTTGTCGTTCTTTACCCCTTTCGGAGCTTTCTTGTCGTTCCTGGCCACTTTCGGCCGCGAGCAGCTCCAGATCAAAATGGCGGCACACCGCGACGTGGATCCGACCTACTTCAATAAGACCTACTTCCTTCAGGCTGATGGGCCGGGCGTCCAACCGTACGTGCTGCGGCGCGATGCGTTGGTTAAGAGTGGGCAGAGCGCTGTGGTGAAGGTTGCGCTGCGATCACGGGAAGTGCTGGTCCTGATCCTTCCCAAAGACGCGGCTCTCAATGAACTCCTTGAAGTTCACGGCTGTCTTCTCCGCCTGGTGCTGGTCGAAGTTCAACGCCGCTTCGACCTTCTGTACCACGCCTACGGGCTCCCAGCCGAACCTTATATCCACCTTGGTCTCCGAGGGCCCCCATGATTCGAATGTGACCCTGCCGGTGTGCCTGCCGGCGTCGCCGCCCGTGGACTGCCAGGCAATCACCTGGTCAGGGGTCTGTTCGGTGATCTCGGTGTCAAATTCCTGGGTTACTCCGCCCATCCTGACGACCCAGTGGTTGCGCGAGGGACCCTGCTGCGTGACCGACTTCACGCCGTCCACGAACTGGGGAAACGACTCAAATTGGGTCCATTGGTTATAAGCAGTGCTTACGTCCACGTTGACCTCGACGAAACTGTGTACGCTCCTCATTGCACACTCCTCATTTGACTCGTTGCGTCACATTAACACCCGATCTACCCGGGCTCCGGAGGCCAAAACGGGGTAGACGATCACCGCCGCTTGGCCGAGCTGTTGACTCACCCGGAGACGGTGAGTAGAGTCCTAAGTTAACTGAAATTTCAGAGTGGGGTCAACCGCTTGAGCGCGGCAGCCCTCTCTAAGAGATACCTGGGCGAAGCATCGGATCACTTCCCGGATGCGGATCTGGAATGCGTGTCGCCGACAGCCTCGACCTCAATGAAAGCCCGGGCTAAGTCACCACATACGCGCAGCTGGGTGACACTTTTCAACTCTTGCTTATCTGAAATTTCTTTAATAGCGTCTTACATGCTCGGCTAAACCCTGCATCCACAGGGGAGACACATGATCAGTCAGCTGCCGTTACGAGCCGCCGAGAACGACAGGCTCGAGAGTCTCATCAGTCGGTTGCAGCTGCGTGGTGCGCTTTTGAGTCGCCACCCGCAGGCAGTGTGTCCGCGTCAGAAGCTACGGCCTCTGGACGATGTGAACCGTGCGCACCGCCATAGAAGCCGGACTCGTTCCCCGGCGGCCGCTTTGATGCTCCATAACCCGCAAGCTCGCGAGTCCATGCCGCCTGACCCCAAGGGAGAAAACATGTCAGGAGATGCCCATGTCCGGTGAGTTCGACGCCTCGGATGAGGTAGTCACCAAGAGCGGAGCGCGGACGAATCCGTCGTCCTCTGATCCGGAGGGAGCGTTGGTGCCGCCGACTGACGCACCTGTGTATGAGGAGACGTCGGACGCTTTCAAGAGGCGGTTCATGTGGCGGCTGATCATTGTTTTGGTCGGCGGGATGTTGCTGGACGGCTACATCTTGGGAATCCTCGGCCCGGTCACGCCGACGTTGGAGGCGGAGCTGGGTCTGACCCCGGTTCAGATTGGTCTGGTCGCGGCGGCGGCCTTAGTGGGGATCTTGGTCGGTTCCCCGTTGGGCGGTTGGGCGGCTGACAAGTGGGGCCGCAAGCCGTTGTTCATGATCGACATTTCGCTGTTCGTGGTGGCGTCGGCGTGGCAGCTCTTCGCCGGTTCGTTTGAGACGTTGGTAATCGTACGGCTATTGATGGGGATCGCGATCGGGGCCGAATACTCGGTTGGCTGGCCGATGATGTCGGAGTTCTCACCGGCCCGAATACGTGGCCGGTTGATGGCGTCGGTCAACCTGGCGTGGTTCTCCGGCTTCGCGATCGGTTACGCGATCGCCTACTTTTTGAGCCTGCCGTCGATCGCTGTCCCGTACCGCTGGATTCTCGGCTCGTCAACGATCATTGCAGTCGCCTTGTTGTTGGGCCGGATTGGTCTTCCGGAATCGCCTCGTTGGTTGTGGAACAAGGGTCGTAAGGAGGAGGCCCGGCAGCTGGCGCACAAGTACATGCCGGATGCGCACGAGTTGATCGACATCGAGCATGAGGAGGTGCACAAGAAGGCCACTTTCTGGGAGTTGTTCTCGCCTCCCTACATCCGTCAGACGGTGTTTGTTTCGTGGTTCTGGTTCTGCAACGTGCTGCCGTTCTTCGGGATCGCCACGTTTGCCGATCAGGTGTTGGAGCAGTACGGGCTCTCTGGTGGTCTGGGTGGTGGCGTTGGCTTGAACCTGCTCGCGGTGGTCGGTGTCGCGGTCACGATGGCGTTGATCGACAAGGCGGGCCGTCGGGTGTTCACGGTGCCGCCGCAGTGGATCATGCTGGTCATCTTCCTGATCATCGGCTTGTGGTCCGGTGCCCCGGCACCGCTGGTGCTTATTCTGTTCTTGATCTTCGCTTTCCTGAACGCGATGAACGGCGTGTTGACCAGTGTTTATCCCGGTGAGGTGTTCCCGACCGAGGTCCGTGGTGTTGGCACCGGGTTTGCAGCTGCGGTCAGCCGACTTGGGGCCGCGAGCGGTACGTTCTTGATACCTGTTGGGATCGCTACGATTGGGATCGGCCCGGTGGTGCTCATCATCGCGGCAATTGTGGCCTCCGGTGCGATTGTGTCGCAGCTGTGGGCACCGGAAACCAAGGGCAAGAGCCTGTCCGAAACCGCAGCCGGATTCAGCCACTAACATTTCCGGCTTAAAGCAGCCAAGGGAGCCGGGTGGCACGCAGCCCAGAAACCGGGGTACGGGGCCACTCGGCTCGGTCTCTCCCAATTGCCAGCTCGTTCCGCTTCAAAACCAAGACCGACTGGTTCCAAGCGCACTGACTTAAATACCGAACCGCTTGATGTTGAGTGGGTAAGACCACCGCCCGATCAGAGGGCGGGAGAACGGGAGGAGCACATCATGACTATTGCCGTTGCCCATAGCGATTCCGACCGCGGTCGGGCCGCCTTGAAGCGCGCTGCGGAAGAGGCACTCTACCGGGGACAGCCCCTCGCCGTGCTCCGCATCGTCCCCGGGGTGGACGAGGTGACGACCCAAGACCCCGCCCTCAACGAGCGGATCGCCGCCGAACTCGCCGACTACGCCGACCTGAAATGGCAGGTCCACACCGGGCCAGAGGGATTAGACACCGCCGAGGCCGTGCTGGATCTGGCCGAGGACGTCGACGCCTCACTGCTGGTCATCGGATCCCGGAAGCGCACCCGGGTCGGCAAACTTATCCTCGGATCAGTTGTCCAACGGGTGCTCCTGGATGCGGAGATACCGGTCCTGGTCGTCAAGGCAGATTGATGGTGGCATTCGCTCTTTTGGATGGGGCGCGTTAGCCCAAAGCGTCGACACGATCGGAGTGTGTCTCGGAGGTGAGCCACGGACGAGACAACCTGTGGCGCACCCCAGGTCGGTGCCGCCCGAAGTCGTACACGGCAAGCCCTCATGAATCAGGGGATCGCGGCGTGATGTTCTCGAGTCGGGTGTACAGGTGGTCCGGCACGTACACTCGCTCGACCAGTGAGTAGTACCGGCCGAAGTCGATGCCATACCGGATCCGCAACCGCTCGAGGTGGTCCTCAACGCGGTCGAGGTAGTCGGCGGCGAACGCTGCTGAGTCCAGCGCGATGAGAAACAGACCAACGCGCGGCGGCTGATCCCCGGACGCGAAGTCCGGCGCATCCATCGAAAACGATGCCCCAGATAACACGGACAACAGCTCGATAACCAAGGCGAGGTTGCTGCCCTTTACGCCGCCGAACGGCAGCAGCGGGCCGAGCAAGGCAGCTGCGGCATCGGTGGTGGGATTCCCGTTCGCATCCAACGCCCAGCCCGGCGGGATCGGCTCACCCGCCGCGGCCGCATCCCGGATCCGCACCCATGCCCCGGCGCTGGACGCCTGATCGATGATCCGTAGCGGCTGGCCGGGGAGAGCGAACGAGAGCGGGTTCGTTCCGGTGAGCGCATCGGGTGCGTCAAACAAAGACATCAGCGCCGGGGAGTTGGCCCCGGCCAAGGCGACGAGCCCCTCAGCCGCAACCTCGGACGTGTAGTACCCGAGCTCGCCCACCGTGAACGCATCGCTGATGCTGAGCACAGCGACGCCGCACTCCCGGGTGGCAGTCAACAGCGCAGAACGCCCGGCGTGGAAGGCAAGCTGGGCGATTCCGTCGTCTGCCGACACCGTGATGACCGACCGCCGGTCGTTACGCACGACGGGTCGCGGAGTGCCGTTGAGTCGGCCACCTTCCAGCGCGTCAAGGTAGTCGAACAGGTGGGCCACGCCCACGGCGGTGTTGCCGCGGCGTTCGGCAGACAGTACCGCCTCGGTCAGCGCCGCCGCTGTCTGCTGGTCACCGCCAGCCGCGGCGATGGCCGCTGAACACAGTGACGCGAGCCGATCCCAGTCGACCTCGATCATCTGTACCGCTTTCGGAGGAAGTTGTCCTTCATTTTCTCAGACACATTTAGGCTCGGGGCGTGCTGAGCGGGAAGAACGCCATCGTGACCGGCGGCGGTCGCGGTATCGGGCGCGGCATCACCGAGAAACTGCTGGAAGCGGGGGCTCATGTGCTCGTGGCCCAGAGACAGGACCTGCCCAGCGAGCTCTTGGCCGCCCCACGGGTGCATTTTGGGCACGCTGACCTGGCTGACCCCGATTCGCCTGGCTATATCGCCAGTGTCGCGGCCGAGGTCTTCGACGGTGTCGACATCTTGGTGAACAACGCTGGCTTTATGTTCGAGAAATCCCTCGAAGACATGGAGGTTCCCGATTGGGACCAGATGATGGCAGTGAACCTGCGGGCACCAGCGTTCCTCGCTGCACGGTTGTTACCTCAAATGCGGAAACGGGCAGGCGGCAGCATTGTCAATGTCGGTTCGATCGAAGGTCTGGCATCCAATCCGCAACACGCCGCATATGCGGCATCGAAGGCTGGACTACACGGCCTCACTCGGGCTCTCGCGGTCGACCTTGGGCGGGACGGGATTCGGTGCAACGCCGTCGCGCCGGGCTGGATCGACTCCGACCTGAGCGATGCCTATATCGGTGCACAAGAAGATCCGTCTGCCTTACACGCTGCCCTCGTAAAGATGCACCCGGTAGGGCGGACTGGACGTCCACTAGACGTTGGGGGCGCTGTCGTCTTCCTCGCCTCCGATGAGGCTTTATTCGTGACCGGTCACATCCTGGTTATCGATGGCGGGCGTACGGCCAAGCTGCCGCTGCCGTTCTGACCGCTGGGGCCGGGATCTCGGCTAGCGATCCTGAAGCTGCCCGTGTTCTTCAGCTGCTCGCGCGATTCCCGACGCGGGCAGCTATGCACGACCGATGACCCATCCGAAGCATCCCACCTCTGTGAATGAAAGGTCGGCGTCTGTGGGCAGGACGTCCCCGACGTTGTATCGGACCGAGTTGGACAGCAGAACGCGACCCTCGGAGTTGAGCAGGATGCATACGCCATCGGCTTGAGCCAGCCACGGAGCGACTGACCGCTCGAGCCTGGCGACGCGGATGTCCGCGGCCATAATGCCAACGAACACTCCGTTGTTGGTGACAGGTACGGAAACCGTGACTAGGTAGTCGTCGACACCTCCATAGTCGACGTACGGCCCCATGGCACTGGGCTCGCCTGTGTCTCGTGGCCGGGTCATATAGCCCTTGGACCAATACTCGTAGAAATCGTCACGCGTCGGGTCGAGCTGGTGGCTGTAGTCACGATCGAAGGTGCCGTCGCTGGCGCGTTGCCACCACTCAATCCAGTAACGGGTCTCCGCCAGAATGCCGACCTCAGCCATGAATCCAAGCCCGTGCACGACGTCGTCCAGTTGCCCGAGGCGGGGAAGAACCTTTCGGGCAACATCGACATAGAGCTCTCTGGCCGTTGGCTGCTTCTCGAATGCACCGGACACTTCGTGCCCGATGTCCTCCAGCAGCTTCACTGTCCGATCGAAGATGAGCCGAAGTTCCGCGGCCAAGTCGCCAGAGTCTCCTTGGCTGTCAGGTCGGGGCTGGGAATAGCGCGCTGCGATCATCTGGACTCGGGCTCGCATAAGTTCGGTCAAGAGGTAGGACACCATACGCTCGCCCGCGTGCCATGCTGCGTTCGCGTCGCCGGCACGCACGGAGCTCGCAACGGCTTGCATGGCCTGAGCGACGGCTTGGCGGTGACCCTCACCCTCCAGGAGAACCTGTACCAGCCAGTCGAACTCCTCGTGCATGACGAGCTCAGCTCGCGTGAGCCTCATCGACTGGGCGCCTGCAGCGAGCTCGACGTGGAAACGTCCCAATGCCCTCCGTGCCGTAGCCGAGTTGTCAGCCGCAAGCAGCTCGTCGACACACCCGGCAAGTCGCTCGCCAGTCGGGTCGGGCTCCCGCTGAGCCGCGAGCCAGGCGGCGTGCGTGGTCAGCGCCGCTCTCCAGTCTCCGAGGTCGCGCAACTCAGTTGCCGATAGTCGGACCAATTCCTCCCCCGCCATGGACTGCCCGGCCGGGGGATGCCCTACGTAGCTGCCTCCGTTCTTCCCCACTCGAGTCACGATCAGACCCTCGCTGCGCAGGGTTCCCAAAGCCTCGCGCAGGGAAAATGCGGTAACACCCAGCTGGCGGGCCAGGTCGACCTCCTTGGGCAACTTCTCACCATCGGTGAGAACTCCGAGCCCAATCGCCGTCCGAAGCCGTCGGGCAACGGCGGACGCTGCGTCCTCGGTCTGTAGATGGCCAAACAGCACACGCTTGGTCGTGGCCGCAATGGCCGAACGTTGATCGAATGGTCGTAGCGGATCCTCGCCCGTCGACGGCAGTTGAAATCGCTCGCCGTCGGTGTTAGGCGCACCTGGGGTCATCACTCGAATCCTTCGACCTAGGCCCAGCTCTATGCATGTGATATCAAAAACTCGTCAGTGAAATTTAGTCAAGCGATTGTAATCACTGTCGAGTCTGGGCGAGGCTGGCGCACGCCGCGCGCTGGATACGGCTGAAACCAACCGGGTGCAGCACCCCGCATGACGAGGTGCTGCACCCGGCAAAGCATCAAGCGTTGAGGTTTGCCGCCAATGCGTCGGCGTAGCCGGGGTTCTCAGCGAGCCACGCCTTGGCTGCTTCCTTCTCCTGGCCCTTGGGGAACTTGTTTACGACGGTGTCCTCGAGGGTGCCGAACTGCTTGTCGTCGAGCTTGAAGTTCGCCAGCATTTTGGCGAGCTGAGGGTGGCTCTCGGCGTACTCCTTGTTGGCGACCGGGTGAATTTTCTCCGGATCACCGTACGCCTTCTTCGGGTCCTCAAGGGGCTTGACAGGGAAACTCTGGTTTGCCCAGAACGGCTTCCACAGGGTGACAACGATGGGCTGCTTGGCCTCGGTCGCCTTCTTCAGCTCCGTGAGCATGGCAGCCGTCGAGGAGAGCACCAGCTTGTACCCCTGGTCTTCGAGTCCGTAGGCCCCTCCCATGACGTTCTCCTGGGTCTGCTTCGTCAGGCCTGCACCCGGTTCGATACCGACGATGCGGTTACCGAACTCGGCGCCGTGCTGGGACAGCTCCTCGATGGAGTTGATGTTTGAGTAGGTCGGCACCGCCAGGTAGTTCTGCGCGTTGTCGTAGTAGACGCCGAGGTCAGCGATGTCCTTGCCGTACCGCTCCCAAAAGCTGATGTGCGTGCGCTCTATCCAGGCGGACGAGAGAACGTCGATGTCACCCTTCGCGAGTCCGGTGTACATAAGAGCGTTGTCGCTCATGTCGGTGGTCTTCGTGGTGTAACCGTGGTCTTCCAGGATCACTTGGAGCAGTGCCGTCGTAGCGGTTTGGTCGGTCCAGCCCTGGATGACGCCGAAGTTGACATTCTTGTCCTCGGCACCACCTCCGCCACCTCCACCGGCCTCTCCGCCGCCGCTGTCGCCGCCTCCACCACAGGCGGCTAGCGCCAGCAGGAGCGCCGCGACGGCTGCAACGAGCCGCAACGGTGTGTTCAGATGTCGCTTTGTCATTACTCTTCCTCCGAACTTCTTGTTGGTCAGTGCTCTCTGTATTTGCTGTCGACCACTGCGGATGATTCCTGCATCACGTCAGCGGGCGCTTCGGGCACTTCCTCGATCTCCTCATCGGTCACCTCATCAGCGGCGACTTCCTCTTCAGCGATCGGGGCTCGTTGCTTGCGTCGCCAGAGCCGGGCGATCCCGGTCTTGTGGCTGCCCTGCCCGATGCCGGCGGTGACGCGATCCAGGTAGATGGCCAGGATCACCACCGCAAGCCCTGCTTCGAACCCAAGACCGAGGTCAAGGGTCGCGATGGCCGATGTCACCTGACCGCCCAGGCCCTCGGCTCCGACCAGGCCAGCGATCACAGCCATCGACAGGGCCAGCATGATGACCTGGTTGACGCCGGCCATGATCGTCGGGAGGGCCAATGGCAGCTGCACGCCGAACAGGGTCTGGCGGGGAGTAGCACCGAACGCGTTGGCGGCCTCGACGATCTCATGGTCGACGTTCCGGATGCCCAGCTCGGTCAGGCGGACGCCCGGCGGAAGCGCGAAGATGATCGTCGCGATGACGCCGGGGACCACACCGATGCTGAACAGCGTGACGACGGGCACCAGCCATACGAAAGCTGGCATCGTCTGCATCAGATCCATGATCGGTCTGATCGCGGCGCTCGCCCCTCGCTTCCGCGCTGCGAGGATTCCTAGCGGAATCGCGATGATGACTGCGATCACGCTAGCCACCAAGACGAGTGCCAATGTCTGCATCGCGGCTGTCCACTGGTCCATGCCGATAATGAGCAGGAACCCCAGCAGGGAGCCGATGGCGAAGATCCAACCCCGTACGAGCAGCCCGATCAAGGCGAAGATCACCGCCATGACGAGCGGAGGCGGAGCCGTGAGCAGCGCGATCAGTCCGTCCACAGCTCCGCCGATGACGTCGCTGACCCCGTCGAAGAGCCCGCTGAAGTTCGTGGTGAGCCAGTCGAAGAAGCTCTCAAGCGCGTCGCCCAGATTGATCCTGGGAACGCCCTCCTGCAGCGGCAGAGCAGTCATCGTGCAGCACCTTTCGCGAGTGTGGGGTCGGCGTCGGCCTCTTGCGTCTCGGAGGATCGGTCGCCATTGGCGGTGGGTCTCGCCTTGTGTTGCCCTAGGGCTTGGAGCACCGTGACTCTGGCAAGCACGCCGACCACTCGGCGCTCAGCGTCCACGACGGCCAGAGGTTGCGGCGTCTCGGCGCTCAACGCCAAGAGATCAGTGAGATAGGTGTGCTCAGGCACGCTGACGACCTGGTCGTTCAGAACGCCGTTCAGGTCTTGCTTGCCGGCGGCTACTGCCGCGACGACCGCCTCCTCGTCGACGGAGCCGCACAGTTTCTTGTCGTGGTCCAACACGAAGAGTTGAGGCGTTTGGTATTCACGCATCAGCTTGTGTGCGGATTCGGGTCCTTGTTCGGACCCGATCAGGGCGACCGGCGGCGTCATGATTTCCCCGGCGGTCAGCACCCGGGACCGATCGACATCCAGGACGAACTGGGCGACGAAGTCATCGGCTGGATCGTTGAGGATCTGCTCGGCTGTGCCGATCTGCACAATCCGCCCGTCGCGCATCATCGCGATCTTGTCGCCCAGGCGCATCGCTTCGTTGAGGTCGTGGGTGATGAAGAGAATGGTCTTGCCCAGCTTGTTCTGGAGTTCCACCAGCTGATCTTGCATTTCGCGCTTGATCAGGGGGTCCAAGGCGCTGAACGCCTCATCCATCAACATGATGTCGGTGCCCGCGGCTAGCGCCCTCGCCAAACCAACCCGCTGGCGCATACCTCCGGACAGTTGCCCGGGAAGCGAATCCTCCCAGCCTTTGAGGCCGACCAGACGTAGCGCTTCCTTCGCGCGGCGCTCTTGCTCGTCTTTCGGAATGCCCTGGATTTGCAAGCCGTATGCGGCGTTCTGGCCGACTGTTCGGTGAGGAAGCAGTGCGAAATGCTGGAAGACCATGCTCACTTTTTCGCGGCGGGTTTGTCGCAGCTGCTGATGATTCATCGTGACGATGTCCTCACCGTGCAGGAGCAACTCACCCGCGGTCGGCTCCCAAAGCCCGTTCACCATCCGGATCAGCGTCGACTTGCCGGACCCAGACAGCCCCATGACGACGAAGATCTCACCCTCACGAACCTCGAAGGACGCATCAATGACGGCAGCGGTGATGCCCTCCTTCCTGAGGTCTTCTCGAGTCGCGCCTTCGCGTAGACGTTGGACCCCCCGCTCGGGATTTTTGCCAAATACCTTGTACGTGCTGTTGGCAACAATCGCGTTCATGCCGGACTCCCGTCCTGGATCGTGGTGCGCAGTCGGGTTTTCGTACCAAAAGTCTGCGAATCTATGCCGTTCCTCGGACTGCAGTAGCGCTCACTGGATGGCAGCCGCAGAGAGTGGCTGAGGTGGTCGTGGGGTCTGAGGTGCCCGTCCCTTCCAAGATCACGTCCAAGATCACGCGGTGGGCGCCTCCAATGGGGGCGCCCGGTCTGTGGACAACCGATCGGCAGGTTCACGAGCTACTCCAACGTGAGATGAGGAAAGCACTGTTGTGCAATGCGAAACAATCCTGCTTTTCGAGACGAACTCTAAAAGGCTGAATGCAGCGGCGTCAAGAGTTTTGCAAGCTAAGATTTGACTACAGTTCTTTTCCGGCTAGCCGCCTGTGGCGGGCTCCGGCGCCGTCCGGAAGGAGGTCGACGGCCACCTACTGGCCGTGTCTGCAGGGGTGGACCTTATCTTGACGGCGATTCACTCCGTATGCGAATATTCGTGCACGAAACTCTCGACCGCATGGTGGAAGATCGAGTGCTCTACCTGACCTGATGGAGGCAGTTGCATGACCGCTGAGCCCCAGATTTCCGCTTCGACCGTTCGTCGTGCTGACGGCACGGCCCCGCTGGTCAGCGAGAGCGAGCTGCCGACCAACGGCCAGTTCATCGATGGCGAGTTCCGGCCCAGTTCGTCGGGTCGCAGTCTCGACGTGGTTGATCCCTGCTCCGAGCAGGTGCTGGCCCAGGTGCCCGACGGCACCGTCGAGGACGTTGATGTCGCGGTGGCGGCGGCGGTCAAGTCACAGCATCAGTGGGGACGGTTGACCCCGAAAGAGCGCTCACTGGTCCTGCTGCAAATCGCCGACCGAGTGGAGAAGCACAGCGAGATGCTGGTGCGGTTGGAGTCGGCGAACACCGGCAAGCCGCTCGAGGTGTCTCGCGATGACGTCTCCAGCACGGTTGACACATTCCGGTTCTTCGCCGGCGCTGCACGCGCGATTACTTCCCAAGCGGCTGCGGACTACACCGAGGACCACCTGTCAGTCATCGTCCGCGAACCGCTGGGCGTCGTGGGGGTCGTGACCCCGTGGAACTATCCCTTGCTCATGGCGGCGTGGAAGATGGCCCCGATCCTGGCCGCTGGGAACGCTCTGGTCATCAAGCCTTCGGAGCTGACGCCTTTGACCACCATGAAGTTTGCCGAGCTGGTCGCCGACCTGCTGCCGGCCGGCGTACTGAATGTGGTCACCGGCACCGGCCCCATCGTGGGTGCCCGTCTTGCGGAGCACCCCGACATCGACATGATCGCACTGACTGGGTCGGTCCAAAGCGGACGTGCGGTCGCAGAGAGCGCCGCCCGGTCGCTCAAGCGCGTCCACCTTGAACTCGGCGGCAAGGCCCCGGTCGTCGTCTTCGACGACGCCGACCTGGCCGCGGCGGCTGAGGGGCTTCGCGCAGCCGGGTACTGGAATTCCGGCCAGGAGTGTGGCGCGGGATGCCGAGTCCTGGTCCACGAGTCCGTCGCCGACACGTTCGTCCAGCAGCTAGTCGACCAGGTAGCCTCCTTCGTGGTCGGCGAGCCGGGCGCCGGAGATGAGGTGGAGATCGGCCCAATGGTGTCGAAAGCCCACTTCGATCGGGTCACCGGCTATCTAGAACGCGCTAAGAAGGCCGGCATCCGAGCCGTGCTGGGCGGATCCCCCCTTCCAGGGCCGGGTTTCTTTGTGGCACCAACGGTCTTGGTCGACGTCACCGACGATCACGAGGTCTCCCGGGAGGAGATCTTCGGACCAGTGGTCACCGTGGAGACGTTCAGCGACGAGGAGGAGGCGGTACAGCGGGCCAACGGGGTGCCCTATGGGTTGTCCGCGTCGGTATGGACCGAGAACGCACGACGCAGCCACGACATCGCCAGCCAGTTGGACGCCGGCACGGTTTGGGTCAACTCGCACCTGATTTTGGCCACCGAGGCACCGTGGGGAGGCTTCAAGGGTTCCGGTTACGGACGCGACCTGTCGATCTACGCGTTGGACGACTATTCAAGAACCAAGCACGTCATGCACAACCACGGCCGCTAAAGGGCACAGCACAAGCCGGTACGCCGGTCTCTCGTCCTAGGCCAGGATCTTGCCCATCACGCACGAGCCCTGCCACCAACGGGCTACGCGTGATCGTCACCGAGATCGGTACGTGCTCACACCACGCCTCGAAGTCATGCGTGGGTCGTGGTCGATTGCGGGCGTCACGAAAGTTGACCGGTCCCCCGGCTTGGATCTCGCTGGCCTTCTCAGGCACTCCGCATCAGTAACTAGCACTCCGCATCAGGCACATCTGGTGCGGAGTGCTAGTTACTGAGGCGGAGTTGAGCGCGAAGCGGTTCATGGGCGCCTGGGGCTGGTCGGTCTTTTTCGGCGTCCGTGGTGCTGAAAGCAGCAGCCGCCGATGGTGATCATCTGCGATCTTCGCATCCTTGCGCGACGCCGTTGAGTAGTCTAGACTTGTTTAGCATATCACAACAGTTTCATGATGCGAAACACTCCGTCATGGATACCAAACACCCCATAAGCCGGTCGTCATCCAGACGACGACCTTTACTGTCGTGAGGAGAGTTGCCGTGAGCCTGGCCACCCAGACACCACCAGTCGAGATCGAGTCCCTCGTCCAACGTCGCGAAGTGGGCTACAGCCTGGAGGCGCCCTTCTACATCAGCCCAGAGGTGTTCGACCTGGATGTAGCAGCGATCTTCGCCAAGCACTGGCTGTTCAGTGCCGCCGAGTCAGAAATCCCCGATGCCGGGGACTACGTCACCATCGATATTGGCCCGTACTCGGTGATCATCCTCCGCGACGATGACGAGGAGATCCGCGCCTTTCACAACGTCTGCCGCCACCGCGGCTCCCGTTTGCTGAACGAGTCATGCGGCTCGATTGGCAACATCGTCTGTCCCTACCACCAGTGGACCTATCGCACTGACGGTGAGCTCATCTTCGCCGAGTCTCAACCGCACACCTTCGACCGCTCCCGCTTCGGCCTCAAGCCCATCCATGTTCGCAATGTGGCCGGGCTCATCTTCATCTGCCTGGACGAGAATCCTCCGGCCGACTTCGACGAGGTGGCGCAGTTTCTTGAGCCGTACCTGGCACCGTACGGGCTGCCGACGGCCAAGGTTGCCCACCAGATCGACCTCCCCGAGGAGGGCAACTGGAAGCTGGTGATGGAGAACAACCGCGAGTGCCAGCACTGCGACGGTGCGCATCCGGAACTTGTGTCGGCGTACTTCCCCCTCTTCGGCTACACCGAGGAGGACATAACTCCGCGGCTGCGACCCGCCTTCGAGCGGTACCAGGTCGCAGCTGCTGACCTCGAACGTGCCTGCTCTCTGAGCGGGTTCCCCCGGGACGAGCGCCGCGAACTGGACAACCGTCCGACCGGCTTCCAACTGTCCCACCTGCCGCTAGACGGTGCCGGGATCAGCTTCGCCCCCGACGGTGCACAGGTGTGTAAGAAGCTGATGGGCTCTATCACAGACCCGAAGTTCGGCGACCTGTCACTGCACATGCAGCCGAACTCGTGGTTCCACTTCCTCAGTGATCATGCGGTCGTGTTCCGAGTACTCCCGCTGTCGGCGGACAAGAGCATCGTGCGGACCACGTGGCTGGTGCACCCCGACGCCGTCGAGGGCGTCGACTACGACATCGATTCCCTGACCGCGGTATGGCGGGCCACCAACAACGAGGATCGGGAACTCGTTATCGGCACCCAGAACGGGGTCACCAACCCGGGCTACGTTCCGGGCCCGTACTCGCTGGTCGAGGACGACGTGGAAGCCTTCGTCAACTGGTACGTCAAGCGCGTCGACGACTACCTCGAGTCCTGATCACCCCTGCTCACCGCCTGTCGACGCACCCGCACACCACCCTGAAAGCCTTGCCATGACGATCACGATGGATCACGAAACCCCGGCCTTGGTCCCGCCGCCGTGGGCGCCGGACTGCTGGGACGACCAAGATCAGGCCGAACTCGTCTGTCGGTCGGTCCTGGACATCACCCATGATGTCAAGACGTTCATGTTCGCAGCCGAAGGCGACAAGGTGTTCCACTTCGAGCCCGGACAGTTCGTCACGCTGCAGCTGGAGATCGACGGCCAGCCGATCAGCCGCTGCTACACCATCTCTTCCCCGCCCACCAGGCCGCACCTAATCGCTATCACGGTGAAGCGGGTGATCGACGGGCCGGTCTCGAACTGGCTGCACGACAACATCACTCCGGGCACAAAGATCACCGTGCTGCCTCCCCTCGGCCAGTTCACCCTGCCTGGGCCGCCGGCACCGAAATACCTGTTCTTGTCCGGTGGCAGCGGCATCACCCCGGTGATGTCGATGACCAGGACCCTCTTCGACCTCGGCTCTGATGCCGACGTCTTGTTCGTGCACGCCGCCCGCACCCCGGCCGACATCATCTTTCGCCGCGAGTTGGATGCCATCGCCGCGGTAGCGCCGAACATCCGGATCGTGCACATCTGCGAGAGCGACTATCCCTCCGAGCGTTGGACAGGGCTTCGGGGGCGGCTCAGCACCGCTGCCTTGCATGCGATCGCGCCCGATCTGCATGAGCGGGTGATCTACAACTGTGGGCCGCCCGCCTACATGGCTGCGGTGCGCCGTCTGCTCGACGACGCCGGCTACGACATGGCGAAGTACCACGAAGAGAGCTTCTCGTTCGAGAGTCTGCCGGAGAGCGAACAGCTCGCCGCCGACCCGCTTCACCTGGCCGATGAGGACGACAGCCAGTCGACCGCGGCCGAGTCGGGAGTGGCGACGTTCAACGTCGAATTCGTCCGCAGCGGCCGCACGATCACCTGCTCGGCTAGGGAGAACGTCTTGGACGCGGCCGTCGCCGCCGGGATGCGGCTGCCGTCGTCGTGCACCCAGGGCATGTGCGGGACGTGCAAGACGGTCAAGCTCGAAGGAGAGGTCGACATGCAGCACAACGGCGGCATTCGGCCCAAGGAAATTGCTCAAGGCAAGGTCCTCATTTGCTGCTCCAAGCCGCTCAGCGACCTTCGCATCGAGGCCTGACTTCATGCCCGCCGGGATCTTGCCGGCGTCGAGCACCGAGATCCAAAGCAACGGCTCCGGCCCGGGAGGCGGCGGAAGGAAGGATGTCGTCGTCCTCGATCGTCAGCCTGCCCGCCACCGACCGTCAGCAGGGCCGGCGCTCCTGGCGCGCGCCACGACAACGCCACCCATTGTCAGTCAGCCCACACCTCCGTCGGAAGGACTTTCTTGATCATGACTTCATCACTCGGCGGTGTGCTCGTTGCCCTAGCCACTCCGTTCGCGGACGACGGCAGCGTCGATGAGTCGCGGTTGCGCGCGCTGGTTGACCGCACCATTGACGGCGGCGTCCACGGAGTCGTCGCGTGCGGTTCCACCGGAGAGTTCAGCGCCCTAACCGGCGAGGAGCGCCGGCTCGTCGTCGAGACTGTCGTCGACCAGACAGCGCACCGCGTACCCGTGGTGGCTCAGACCGGCTCCACGAGCACGGCCAAGGCAATCGCGCTGGCCCGGCATGCACAATCCGTCGGCGCCGACGTAATTATGCCCGTCGCGCCGTACTACGAGCCGCTGACGCTGGCGGAGACGACGCACTACCTGCGCCGCGTCGCCAGTTCGGTCGACATTCCCGTCATGCTGTACAACCTGCCAGCCGCCACCGGCGTGGATCTCCCACCCGACACGATCGCCACGCTCGCCCGCGAGGTCGATAACATCCGCTACGTCAAGAACACCTCGCCGGACATGGCGCAGGCCGCGCAGCTGATCCACTACTACGGCGACCTTGTCGGTACCTTCGTCGGCTGGGACAGCCTGATTCTGTCTTCGTTGGTCTACGGCTCCGCCGGGGTTTTTGC
>Ga0081538_10002767_pt1 | contig 16812 bp, 3 predicted proteins | sample TabmetS5T2R1_FD_71022 | JGI IMG/M metagenome (GOLD analysis project Ga0081538, IMG submission 71022) | Tabebuia heterophylla rhizosphere microbial communities from the University of Puerto Rico - S5T2R1 | ecosystem: Host-associated > Plants > Roots > Rhizosphere ... | reverse complement strand
GGCGTCGGCCGGTCTCCGCCGCGCTTCGCTCGAGCTGTACTCGCCGACAGGCGGCCAAGGCTTCCGCGTCCAGGTCGGCCGGCCCGGCGCGGGCGACCGGTTGGCCGCTCCTCGTGCGCTGCGGCCCGTCGGAGTCGCCTCCGCGAAGGCACGCTCGTGGCTCAAGCTCGACGTGACGCGCTTCGCCCGGGCCGGCGGGAGCCTCGGGTTCGTCGTTTCGAAGTCAGGGCTCGAGGCCCGGTTCGCGAGCCGCGAGGCAGGCGCGCAGTTCCGGCCCCGCCTCGTGCTCGATTTCGAGGTCAACGACGCTCCGAGCTGCAAGAACGCCGCCCGGCAGGCGACCGAGGACACACGGCTGACGGGGCGACTCCAGTGCGGTGACGACGGCTCGCTGCGCTACCGCATGGCAGGTGCGCCGGCGCACGGCGCGCTCTCGCTCGCGCCGAACGGTGCTTTCACCTACAAGCCGCACGCGAATTACCACGGCGCCGACGCGTTCCGCTTCGTGGCCTGCGAGAAGGCCGCTCCGGGGCGCTGCGCGCGCGCACGGGTTCAGCTCCTCGTCCGATCCGTGAACGACGCTCCGACGGCGCGGCCGGTATCGGTGACGACCGCGGAGGACGTTGCCGCGCGCGTTGTCTTCGGCGGCGCCGACGTCGACGGGGACAGGCTCACGTACGTGCTGGCGTCGAAGCCGGAGCGCGGCTCGGCCGTTGCAGACGGAAGCGGGGCGACCTACACGCCCGACGAGAACCGCTCCGGGCCGGACTCGTTCTCATACCTCGTGTACGACGGCAAGGGCGCCACGGCGAGCGCGCGAGTCTCGGTGGACGTCACGCCGGTCAACGACGCGCCGATCGCGCACGGGCAGGCGGCAACGACGACGGAAGACGCGGCCACGGCCATCGCGCTCGGCGGGTCAGATGTCGAGGGTGACCGGCTCGAGTACACGATCGTTTCGGGACCGACACGCGGCGCGCTCGCCGGCAGCGGCTCCGAGCGCACGTACACGCCCGCTTCGAACTACCACGGTCCTGACTGGTTCACGTTCAAGGTGAGCGATGGGGCCGCGGAGTCGAGCGTGAGCACGGTCGCGCTCACGATCACGGCCGTCAACGACGCGCCGGTCGCGCACGACCAGGCGGCCACGACTGCGGAGGACATCGACCGGGCGCTCACGCTCGACGCGGTCGACGTCGACGGTGACTCGCTCCAGTACACGATCGTCTCGGCACCGACGCACGGGGCTCTGTCCGGGAGCGGTGCGAATCGCACCTACACGCCCGAGCTCGACTACCACGGCCCGGATTCCTTCACGTACCGCGTCAGCGACGGATCCGTGGACTCCAATCTCGCCGTCGTCACGCTGGCCGTCGACCCCGTCAACGACGTCCCGGTGGCGGACAGCTTCGGCGTGAGGATGGACGAGGACGTGGAGACTGCGATCGTTCTGACGGCGACCGACGTAGAAACGCCGTCTCTCGACTTCGCGATCGTCGACCCGCCGGCGCACGGGACGCTGTCCGGGACGGGAGCCACGCGCACGTACACGCCCGACTCGAACTACAACGGCGCGGACTCGTTCACCTACAAGGCGACCGACGGAACCGCGGACTCGAACGTCGCCACGGTCACGTTGACGCTGTCGCCGGTGAACGACCTTCCGGTCGTCCAGGATCAGGACGCGGCCACACCGGAGGACACGGCGAAGCCGCTCGCGCTCGCGGCGTCGGACGTCGACGGTGACGCACTCGAGGTCACGATCCTGTCAGGCCCGACGAGGGGCGCGCTCTCCGGTACCGGCCTGAGCCGGACCTATATGCCCGAGGCCAACTACAACGGCTCGGACTCGTTCACCTACAAGGTCAGCGACGGCACCGCCGAATCGGTCGACGCCACGGTCACGCTCACTGTCGACGCGGTCAACGATGTGCCGCTGGCGGATAGCTTCACCGTGACGACGCCCGAGGACGCCGCGCGGGCGATCACGCTGTCGGGGTCGGACGTGGAGTCCGCTTCGCTCGACTTCACCATCGTGGACGGGCCGGCGCACGGAACGCTCGCCGGCTCCGGTGCGAACCGCACGTACACGCCCGCGGGTGACTACCACGGCGCCGATTCGTTCACCTACAAGGCGAGCGACGGAACTGCGGATTCGAGCGTCGCCATGGTCACGCTCACGGTCTCGCCGGTCAACGACGTGCCGGCCGTCGCCGATCAGTCGGCGACCACGCAGGAGGACACGACGAAGACGCTTCTGCTCACCGCCGACGACGTCGACGGCGATGCGCTCGAGTTCACGATCGTCGCACCGCCCGCCCACGGCACGCTCTCGGGAACCGGTGCGAGCCGGACGTATACGCCGGCGCTGAACTTCAACGGCACCGACTCGTTCACGTACCGCGTCAATGACGGAACAGCTGACTCGAGCATCGGCACGGTCACCCTGACCGTGGACCCCGTCAACGACGTCCCGGTCGCCGGGAACCACGCCGTCTCGACGCCGGAGGATGTCGAGAAGGCGATCGTCTTGCCGGCGTCCGACGTGGAGACGGCCTCGCTCGACTACACAATCGTGGCCGCGCCCGAGCACGGGACGCTCGCGGGATCGGGCGCCAGCCGAACCTACACGCCGGCTCCGAACTACCACGGGCCCGACTCGTTCACGTTCCGCGTCAGCGACGGCACCGCCGACTCCAACGTCGCGACCGTCGCGCTGACGGTCACGTCCGTGAACGACGCACCGGTGGCCGAGAACCTCTCGTCGTCGACGCTGGAGGACACGGCGAAGGCGCTCGTGCTGAGCGCAAGCGACGTCGACGGCGACCTGATCGACCTCGCGATCGTCTCGGGGCCCGAGAATGGAACGCTTGCCGGCACGGGCGCGAACTGGACGTACACGCCGGACGCGAACTACAACGGAACTGACTCGTTCACCTACCAGGCGAACGACGGCGGTACCGATTCGAACGTCGCCGTGGTGACGATCGCGGTCGACCCCGTCAACGACGCTCCGATCGCCGTCGGCCAAACCGCGTCGACGCCGGAGGACACGGCGAAGCCGCTGTCGCTCGGCGCGGTCGACGTGGATGGCGATCCGCTCGCGTACGAGCTCGTCGCCTCGCCTGCGCATGGAGCCCTTTCCGGCACGGGTGCCGACCGGACCTACACCCCAGCAGCCGAGTTCTTCGGGAGCGACTCGTTCACGTACCGCGTCTCCGACGGCACCGCCACGTCGGAGGTCGTCGCCGTGGCGCTCGCCGTCACCGAGGTGAATGACGCTCCCACGGCGCGGCCCGACGCGCGGACGACACCTGAGGACGTTGCGCTGACGTTTTCGGCCGCCCAGTTGCTCGCCAACGATGTGAGGGGCCCGCCGAACGAGTCCGCTCAGGATCTCGTCGTCAGCGCCGTCGGCTCGCCGGTCGGCGGGACCGTCGTCCTCGCCGGCGCGAACGTCACGTTCACGCCCGAGTTGAACTTCAACGGCGAGGCGAGCTTCGCCTACACGGTCACCGACGACGGGCGCACGAACGGCGTCGCCGACCCGAAGACGGCGACGGGAACGGTCACCGTCACGGTCGACCCGGTGAACGACGTGCCAGTCGCCAGGAACGACCACTACCCGACGCCGGCGAACACGGCGCTCGACATCGCGCCGCCGGGCGTGCTCGGAAACGACGACGACGTCGAGAGCGACGCGTCGCTCGAAACCGTCCAGCTTTCGAACCCCGCGAGCGGCACGCTCGTCCTCGCAAGCGACGGCTCGTTCTCGTACCAACCGGCTGCAGGGTTCAGCGGCCGTGTGTCGTTCACGTACAAGGCGAACGACGGAGCAGCAGCATCTCAGCTGGCGAGGGTGACGATCGACGTCGGCAACGTCAACAATCTGCCTCCCGTCGCGCCTAACCGCTCAGCGGCGGCCGGCGAGGACGTGGACACCACCATCACCCTCTCGGCAGCGGACCCGGACGGCGATCACCTGATGTACTCGATCGTGACGCCTCCAGCGCACGGCTCGATCTCAGGCGAGGGCGGCCAGGAGTGGGTCTACACGCCCGATCCGGACTTCAACGGCCCCGACTCCTTCACGTACCGCGCGGAGGACGGGACGGCCGACTCGAACGTCGCCACCGTGTCGCTGACCGTCGCGCAGGCCAACGATCCGCCGACCGCAACGTCAGACGACATGACGACGGCCGAAGACGTGGAGCTTCGCTTCGCGGCAGCAAACCTGGTCGCGAACGACGTGACCGGGCCGCCGAATGAGGCCGGGCAGGCGCTGGCAGTGACCGCAGTCGGATCGCCCGTCGGCGGCGCGGTGGAGCTCGTCGGCGAGGACGTCGTCTTCACGCCGGCTCAGAACTTCAACGGCGCGGCCGGGTTCTCGTACACGGTCTCCGATGACGGCGAGACGAACGGCTCTGCCGATCCGCTGACCGCTCAGGGGACGGTCAGCGTTGCCGTCACCGCCGTCAATGACGCGCCGGTTGCACACGACGCGTCCCAGGCAGCAGTAGAGGACGCGACCGGCGCGGTCAGCCTCTCGGCAAGTGACGTCGAGGGCGACCCGCTCTCGTACACGATCGTGACGCCACCGGCGCACGGAACGATCTCGGGGACGGGAGCGACCCGGGCCTACACGCCGGACGCGAACTACAACGGCCCTGACTCGTTCAAGTTCAAGACAGACGACGGCATGGCCGAGTCGAACGTCGCGACCGTCACGCTGACCGTCGCTGCCGTCAACGACGCCCCGGTGGCGGCCGATCTCGACGCGTCTGCGTCGGAGGATGCGGCCTCGCCGCTGACGCTCCTGGGCAGTGACGTCGACGGGGACGAGCTGACGTACGAGATCGTCTCGGGCCCCGCACACGGCTCGCTCGCCGGGAGCGGAGCGGACCGCGCGTATACGTCCGCCGAGAACTACAACGGGCCCGATTCGTTCACCTACAAGGTCAGCGACGGCTCGCTCGAGTCAGCCGTTGCAACGGTGACGCTGACCGTCGAGCCGGTGAACGATGCCCCGGCGGCCGCCGACCTCACAGCCACGGCTGCGGAGGAGGCGGCGACGCCGCTCACGCTGGGCGGGAGCGACATCGACGGCGACGAGCTCTCGTACGAGATCGTCGCCGGCCCGGCGCACGGATCGCTCGGCGGGAGCGGCGCGGAGCGGACCTACACCTCGGCGCAGAACTACAACGGCCCTGATGCCTTCACCTACCGGGTGAGCGACGGCTCGGCGCAGTCGGGCGTCGCCACGGTGACGCTGACCGTCGAGCCGGTGAACGACGCTCCAGTGGCGGCTGACATCGACGCCGCGGCGTCGGAGGATGTCCCCTCGCCGGTGACCCTGGTGGGAACAGACGTCGATGGCGACGCGCTCACCTACGAGGTCGTCGCCGGCCCGGCGCACGGATCGCTCACAGGAAGCGGCGCCGATCGCACGTACACGTCGGCGCAGAACTACAACGGGCCCGACTCGTTCACCTACAAGGTGAGCGACGGGTCGCTGGAGTCGGGCCCGGCAACCGTCACCGTCACCGTCGACCCGGTCAACGACGCGCCCGTCGTGGAGGACGTCGGCGTGGCGACGGGTGAGGACACGGCGAAGGCGATCACCCTCGCCGCGAACGACGTCGACGGCGATCCGCTCGCCTTCGCGATCGTCGCGGCGCCGTCGCATGGGTCGCTCAGCGGGAGCGGCGCGGAGCGCACGTACACGCCCGATCCCGATTACAACGGCCCGGACGAGTTCACCTTCACGGCCGCCGACGGGTCGGCGGAGTCCAACGTCGCGACCGTCGCGATCCAGATCTCGGAAGCCAACGATCCACCGTCGCCCGCGCGCGACGAGCTGACGACCGAGGAGGACACGCCGATTCAGTTCTCGGCCGACGACCTGATTGCGAACGACGGAACCGGGCCCCCGAACGAGGCCTCCGAGACGTTGCGCGTGACCGCAGTCGGTTCGCCGGTCGGCGGCACCGTCGAGCTGGTCGAGGGCGGAATCACGTTCAGCCCGGACGAGAACTTCAACGGCGCGGCGAGCTTCTCGTACACGGTCGCCGACGACGGTCGGACGAGCGGCGCCGCAGATTCGCGCTCCGCCGAAGGCGCCGTCGACGTGACCGTCACTCCGGTGAACGACCCGCCGGTCGCGCTCCTGAGCTCCGGCAGCGTCGACGAGGACGGAAGCGGCCCGATCACGCTGCGCGCGACCGACGTCGACGGCGACACGCTCAGCTTCGCGATCTTCATCGTCCCCAGCAACGGCGAAGTCTCTGACCCGGTCGGTGACCAGGCCGTCTACACCCCGCTACCGAATTACTCGGGCCCGGACTCCTTCATGTTCATCGCCAGCGACGGCATGAGCGAGTCCGAGCTCGGAGTCGCCTCGGTGGACGTCACGTCCATCAACGACGCCCCCGTCCTCGACACGAGCGGCAGCCCCCATCTCACGCCGGTGAATGCAAACGCCAGCGATCCGGTGGGAGACACCGTCGCCGAGATTCTCGCGTCGGGGGCGGGTGGCGACCCTGTGCTGAGCGACGTCGACGGTGACGAGCTCGGCATCGCGGTCACCGCCGTCGACGACTCTGACGGGGCCTGGCAGTTCCGCACCGCGGCGGAGAGCCCGTGGGCTCCGCTCGCGGGGGCCAGCGAGTCGGCGGCTCGGCTGCTCGATCTCGACTCGCACATCCGCTTCGTTCCGAGCGGCGGCTGGACGAGCGACGCGACCCGAATCATCCAGTTCCGCGCCTGGGATCACTCGACAGGCTCCGTGGGGCAGACGGCCGACGCGAGCGCCGGAAGCACGGCGTTCAGCGCTGAGATCGAGGAAGCGCAGGTCGACGTCTTCCTGAACACGATCCCGCAGGCGCTGGACGACACGGTGACGACCGGCGAGGACGTGCCGGTCACGATCAACGTGCTGGCGAACGACTCGGACGCCGACGGTGAGGCGCTGACGGTGTCGGAGATCACCGCGGCGCCCAACGACGGGACGGCGACCATCGTCGAGGCCGGCAAGAAAGTGCTCTACGTCCCGCGTGGGAACGCCAACGGGAACGACCAGCTCACGTACACGATCGCCGACCCTCGGGGTGGCACGGCGAGCGCGAAGGTCAGACTCACGATCTCCCCGGTCAACGACGCGCCGATCGCGCGGAACGACGTGGAGAAGGTTGCGGAAGACGGGATTGTCGTCTTCGATCCGACCGGGAACGACCTGGCGGGTCCGCTCGAAGAGTCTGGCGGCGCGGTCACGCTCCGAGCGATCACGACCGCCCCCGCGCATGGCGCGGCGGCGATCGCGGCGGGGCGGATCCGCTACACCCCGACACCGGGCTACGCCGGCCCGGACACCGTCGGCTACGAGGTCTGCGACGCCGCGGTGCTCTGCAGCCAGGCAACCGTCGACCTCGACGTGTCCCGTGTCGCGGCGACCGTCGAGACCGACCCGGTCGCGCACGCTTCCGCTCCCGTGACGGACGCGGCCGACGACGCCGCGATCTGGGTCAACCCGGACGCTCCAGCGCAGAGCCTCGTCATTGGCACGAACAAATACTCGGACGCGAGTACGAACGGAGGCCTGGCTGTCTATGACCTGGACGGGAACCAGCTCCACTACACAAACGACGGCCGGATGAACAACGTCGATCTCCGGTCGGGTTTCACACTGGGTGGGCAGGAGGTCACGCTCGTCGTGTCCTCGCAACGCACCGACGCGACCGTGTCACCAATGCGTCACAAGCGGATTGCGATCTACAGTCTCGATCCAAGCGCGCGTACCCTGACACCGGTTCACTCCGGGACGACGACTCCGACCTTCGAGCCGCTCGGCGCCTGCATGTACCGGAGTGCAACCTCCGGGCACTTCTTCGTCTTCATCGTCGCGGCCAACGGCTGGGTCGAACAGTGGCGGCTCACGGAGGGTTCCGGCGGGCTCGTCGACGCCACGAAGGTCCGAACGTTTCGCGTCAACACGCCATCTGGCTCGACCGATGTCGCTGAAGGCTGCGTCGCGGACGACCAGCAGGGAAGCCTGTACGTCAGTGAGGAAGACGTCGGGATCTGGAAGTACTCGGCCGAGCCGGACGGTGGGGAGGCACGCACTCAGGTCGACGTGGTCGGAGGTGCGCATCTCGCGGCAGACGTCGAGGGCCTGGCGATCGCTTACGGCCCCGGCGACACGGGCTATCTCATCGCTTCGAGCCAGGGAAACCACTCGTACGCGGTCTATCGTCGCGACGGCTCCAACGCGTTCGTCCGGAGCTTCAAGATCAAGGACGGCGCCGTCGACGGCACGTCGGTCACAGATGGGATCGACGTCACGACCGCATCGCTGGGGCCGGCATTTCCGAACGGCGTCTTCGTCGCCCAGGACAACAGCAACACGACCGGCGGCTTGGCCGAGCGCCAGAACTTCAAGCTCGTGCCGCTCGAGCAGATCGTCCCGACAGAGGCGCTGGGCTCGAACGGCTCCTGCGCGCGGCCCTACGCCGACTCGAGCCCCTGGAACCTGCCGATCCCCATCGCCTCGCCGCTCGATCCGAATAGCGCAGCCCGTGTCGGGGCGATCGGCGGTCCGCTGACCTCCAGCCCGGCGCAGTTCACCTTCCCCGTCTACGTCGTCGACGACGCGACGCCGCGGCAGCAGGTGACGCTGACCGGCTTCTTCTCGAACGTGACGAACGGCGGGCGGACCCTGCTCACCCAGCAGGGCGGGACCGTGATGCTTCCGATTCCGGCCGGGGCGCTGCCCGCCGCGGGCTCCGACGCGCAGATGATCATGATCGACCCGCGAACCGGCGACGAGTGGGGGTTCTCGCGCGGCGTTCGCGACCCGGTCACGGGCGCCTGGACAGGTTGGAACGCCTACCACTACAACACCCGCTGGAGCGGCGTCCCGCCGTACGACTCGACCGGCAGGCCGTTCATCCCACGCGGCTCGGGCATGCCCTACCTCGCCGGACTAGTGAGGCCCTGCGAGCTCGCCCGCGGTCGAATCGATCACGCAATCGCCTTCGCTTACGACTTCCCGACGCCGGAGTTCGTGTACCCGGCCACCAAGTCCGACGGCGACAGCCCTGACCCACTCGACCTGCCCGAGGGTGCCCGGCTCCAGCTTGATCCGGCGCTGACCGCCGCGGATCTGACGGCGCTCGGGTGCACGGGACACTGCCTGACGATCGCCCGCGCCCTCCAGGTCTACGGGATGTACGTCGTCGACGCCTCGGGCCGGCCGAAAGTGATGCTCGAGTACGAAGGCACGGCGGCGTGGGGCGGCACGGTCACGTCGTCGACGGTCTCGCCGATCCCGATGTCGTCGTTCCGGTTGCTGGCGTCCTAGGCCAAAGCCATGACACAAGTAGCAGTGCGCCTAGACCCCCGGTCAGTCTTTACCAAAAAGGGTCCAGAAGTGCTCGATTCCTACTCATTCCTGTGGCACAAACAGTCGTGTGGAGAGGCAAGGGGGAGTGAGCGCAGCATGACTGAACGGGTTCTACGACTCGTCGCCGGTCGGCGAGAAGACAGGGTTAGCTGGGACGACGACTCGGTCGTCGCCCTCAGCCCTTCTGACGGCTGGAATGAGCTCCGCAGAGAGCTCGATCGGAGCCGTCGCTTTGGGCACGAGTTCGTCCTGATGCGGATGGATCGGATTCACAGCAACGGCTCCGGTGACGTCGACCTCGTTCGGAAGCTTCCGAGCAGGCTGCGTTCGATCGACAGGGTCTGGGGGGTTCGCAAGCAGACCTTCGTTCTTCTGCCAGAAGCCGGCCGCGACGTCGCGGTCGCGCTCATCGCCCGGTTGCGACGTGAGTCGCCGGGCCTCCTTCCCGCCGTCGTGCGGCTCGCGGCCTTTCCTGCCGACGGGCTCACCGGCGGCGCACTCATCGAACTGCTGAACAAGCCGGCCCGCGGCGAGAACGCGCCCGGGCTCGATGTTGCATTTCACCAAGGGCTGACTCATGCGTGAGCGCCGAATCCGACTTCGACAAGGGGGACAGGACACCCGCCGCTAAGGCGCCGCGGGATCCGATTTCTATGCCGGGGGCAGTGACTGCCAATCTTTCTTCGCGCTCTGTGCGACTTCTGATCGCGGCGCTCGCGACGTTTGCGCTGTTCGTGTTCCTTCAGTCCAACGCGATGGCCGCCGGCCTCGACGGCGGACATCCGAACGACATCGGATTCATGGATCACGCCTACACGGGCCCGGGCCTTCCTGGCGCCGGCACGACGCCGAGCGCCTCGAAGCCCGAGAGCAAGCTGTGGTTCAACGACGGTTCGTGGTGGGGGAGCCTCTGGTCGACCGAGGCCGGCGACTTCCACATCTTCCGTCTGAACAAGGCGACGCAGGAGTGGATCGATACCGGCGTCCAGCTCGACAACCGCGGCGGAACCCGCGCGGACACTCTGTGGGACGGCGAGCACCTCTACGTCGCGTCGCACGGCTTCACGAACGTCGCCTCGCCGAAGTATCCGGCGCGGCTCTACCGGCTTTCGTACGACGCGAAGAACAAGACGTACGTGCACGATCCCGGCTTCCCGGTCGCGATCAACGATTACAAGAGCGAGACGCTCGTCATCGACAAGGATCAGACCGGCACGCTCTGGGCCACGTGGGTCCAGGGCACGTCGGTCATGGTGAACCACACCGTCGACGGCAACGACGCTGCCTGGGCGACGCCGTTCGTCCTGCCGGCCGAGGGTGCAACCGGCCTCAACCCGGACGACATCTCATCGATCGTCCAGATCGCCGGAGAGCGGGTCGGGATCATGTGGTCGAACCAGCAGACGTCGAAGATGTACTTCGCGGTTCACCGCAACGGCGATCCGGCCAACAAGTGGACCGGCGAGGTCGCACTTTCGGGTCCCGGCAACGCTGACGACCACATCAGCCTCAAGTCCGACCAGTTCGGGTTCGTCTACGCGGTCACGAAGACCAGCCAGATCGACGATGTGCGGCCGCTCGTCTACCTGCTCGTCCGCGCGCCGATCGGCGGCTGGCTGAAGTTCACCGTCGGGCGCGAGGAGGACAGCCACACGCAGCCGATCCTCCTGCTCGACGAGTCGAACCGGATGATCCACGTCTTCATGTCGTCGCCGCAGGCTGGCGGGACGATCTACCACAAGATGGCGCCCATGCTGCTTCCGTCGTTCCCCGGCGGGCTCGGGACAGCGTTCATCGAGAGCGGCGCGGCCGGCGTGATCAACAGCGCGACCTCGACGAAGCAGAACGTCAGCTCGCGGACAGGCATCGCCGTGCTCGCCGTTCAGAACGACCCGGGCATCTACTGGCACAACACGCTCGACATCGAGGCACCGGGTCTCGAGGCCGACTTCTCGGGTGGCCCACGGACGGCCGGCGTGCCGTTCTCCGTCCCCTTCAAGGATCGGTCGATCGGCAATCCGACGAGCTTCATGTGGTTCTTCGGCGACGGCGGCTGGAGTCGCCATCGCAACCCGTCCTACACGTACAAGACGCCTGGCCTCTACGGCGTGACCCTCGTCGTCACGGACAACCGGGGCCGGATCAGCACGATCCGCAAGCCGGCGTACATCGACGCCCGGCCGCTCACGGCCGACTTCACGGCGGATCCGCCGGCGGGTGAGCGCCCGATCACGATCACCTTCACCGACAAGACAATCGGTGAACCGAAGAGCTGGTCGTGGCGGTTCGGCGACGGCGCAACGTCGACGAAGCAGAATCCGCAGCACCTGTACACCAGGGCCGGGAACTTCTCCGTCACGCTCACCGTCAGGGACGCCCAGGGTAGGACGAGCTCGAAGACCCGAATGGTCTCGGTCATGGCGGCCTTCCCGTTCACGCCGGTGGCGGACGCGCAGGTTCGCTCGATCACGGCCGACCGGAACTACGGCACGGCGCCGGTGCTGCGCGTGAAGCACGGCGGATCTGCAGCGACCGCCGAGCACTACCGCAGCTACATCCGGTTCAACGTCTCCGGTCTCAACGGCACGGTCGTTACGGCGAGGCTCCGCCTCTACGTGACGGACGCCTCCACGGGCGGCGGCACCGTCTACGTGAGCCCGGCGGGTTGGGACGAGCTTGGCCTGAACTGGCTCAACGCTCCGGCCCACATCGGCGGTGCGCTCGGGACCTTCGGCGCCGTGAACCCGGGAACCTGGGCGGAAGTCACGCTCCCGGCAAGCGCGTTCGCCAAGGGCAACGGCACGTACGACCTGGTCGTCGAGGGCACGCACGCGAGGCACGGCATGTCGGAGTACCAGAGCCGCGAAGGCGCGAACCCGCCACAGCTCCTACTCCAGGCCCACTAGAACGACAACTGACTGCAGCCAGCTACGCGGAACGTGCGCCCAGACGTTCCGCGTCCATTTGGTCGCTCAGTGGCAGCTCCCAGTCCCTGAGTCCCGGAACGTGCGCCCCGCGATGGGAACGAACTCCCAGCGGTACGTTCCGGGGCCCAGGGTCAGCTTGAGGACGCCGGGCGTGCCGGTCCGGGCGGTCTCGACGTTCGGGTGCGAGCCCAGCCTGTCGGCGGTTCCCCCGCCGGTGCCGACGACGAAGCTGCGGATGCCTCGCGCCGTATCGACTCCGCCGGCGGCGTTCATGGGCTTCCAGCGCTGGTAGTTGTGATCGTTTCCGGCGAGCACGAGCTCGACACCGTCCGCATAGAGGGCCTGCCAGAGCGCCTGCGTTCCGCTCGCGGTCCCCTGTGGCCCGATCGAGTACCGCGGGTGGTGCCAGTACGCGAGCGTGCACGGCTTGTGGGACGCGGCCAGATCGGCGCGGAGCCAGCGCTCCTGGGGCGAGCCCCCGTTGCACAAGACCGTCGCGCAGGGGCCCTCGCCGTTCGTGTTCAGGACGACGACATGCCAGGCGCCTGCCTCGTAGCTGTAGTACCCCTTCGACCGGTCGCCCGCTCTCGCGCCGAAGTAGTCGAAGTAGCCGGACGCACCGGGAGTGCGGTAGTCGTGGTTTCCGGCGGCCGGCCGCGTCCTCGGCCGGTGACGTCCCCAGGTTGGGTCGTACCAGTCGTTGAACTCCTTTGCCGTGCCCGACTCGTAAGCGTTGTCGCCGAGCGTGAAGACGATGTCCGGATGGATCGAGTCGATGAGGACGGCCGTCTCGGAGTCGTTCTGGCCGTCGTCGGCGATGTCGCCGGCGCCGGCGAGCACGACGGTCCCTGCGGGGGGAGTCGGCGGCGGCCGGCCGATGACGCGAAGCCGCGGGGCCCTCGTCCGCACCTCCCGGCTCGCGATCGACAGGCCCGCGGCGCTCGAGGTCGAGAGGGCGAGCGTGATCGACGACCCCGCCCGGCGCACGAGCGGCGTCACGTCGACGTTCTTCCAGCCGCTTCGGACCCGGCCGGACCTGACGGCCCGACCGCCTGCCTTCGGCCTTCGCCGGTAGGTCACCGACCGCTCGCGCCAGCGGCCGGGCGCCACTTGGACTCTGAAGCCGGCCGAGGCGCCGGTCCGTGCCCAGACGCTCAGGGTCGCGCGCGCAACCGGTCGAGGGATCCCGGCGAGGCTGAACCGCAGGTACGCGCGCGTGACCGGACGCGAGTCGAGCACGAGCCGCCGAGCGCTCCCGAAGTGGCGTCCCGGGCGGTCGGCGCGCACGTAGCTGTCGGCGACCGCGACGCGCCCCTGTGGGGGCGCAGGAGCCGCTCCTGAGCTCGCTCCGGACAGGAATGGGGCCGCCACAAGGAGCGCTGCGAGGACGGTGATCGGACGCGTTGAGAAAGCCATTGGGGAGGTGTGTATCGGCACTCGAATTGTCCTACACCAAGACCCCTCTTTTGTAGGGCGGAATCCCCGTTGTAACGGGGTACGGTCAATCATCCCACGCTACCGGGGGCGCGTTTCTGTGGCAAAACGTCAGAGGTTTTTGGGGTCTCTCCTGGCCGCGACGGCCCTCCTCCTGCTGGTCCAGGTGGCGGGCTCGACCGACACCTCCGCGGCCGTTGCGACGGACCCGGTCCTGCTCCTCGCGGGGGACATCGCGGAGTGCGGGTCTTCGAACGACGAGGCCACGGCGGCGATCCTCGACGGGTACCCGAACGCGACGATCCAGACGCTCGGCGACAACGTCTACGAGAACGGGACGGCGTCCGAGTACACGAACTGCTACGGGCCCAGCTGGGGACGCCACAAGGCCCGCACGAAGGTCTCGGCGGGCAACCACGACTACAACACGTCGAACGGCGGTCCCTACTACAGCTATTTCGGGGCGGCCGCCGGCCCGGTGAACCAGGGGTACTACAGCTACGACCTCGGTACCTGGCACGTCGTCGTCCTGAACACGAACTGCTCGCCCATCGGCGGGTGTGGCGCGGGGTCGCCGCAGGAGGAATGGCTCCGCAGCGACCTGGCTGCTCATCCGGCTCCGTGCACGCTCGCGATCATGCACGAGCCCCGGTTCGCATCGGTCCTGCCGCACTCGAGCATGCAGGCGATCTGGACGGCCCTCTCGGACTTCGACGTCGACGTCGTCATGTCCGGCGACCAGCACAACTACGAGCGCTTCGCGAAGCTTGGCCCGAGCGGAGCTCCCGACCCGGACGGGATTCGCCCGTTCATCGTCGGCACGGGAGGCACGGGCCTCGCGCGGTTCGGCTCGTCGACGGCGACCGGGAGCGAGGTCAGAAACGACAACACCCACGGGGTCATGAAGCTGACGCTTCGGGGGCAGCGCTACGAGTGGGAGTTCCTGCCGCGGTCCGGGCAGACGTTCACCGACGCCGGCGGGGAGGCGTGCCGCGGAACGAACATCGACGAGACGCCGCCGACGCAGCCCGGCAGTCTCACGGCGACCACGCCGCTCGGGCGCGTCGATCTCTCATGGCAGCCGTCGACCGACAACGTCGGCGTGGCCGGCTACGACATCCTGAGGAACGGCATCACGATCGACACGATCGGTGCCGTCACGTCGTACTCGGACACGACGGCCGCGCCGCAGACGACGTACGTCTACAAGGTCCAGGCCCGCGATGCGGCCGGTAACAGGTCGCCGGCCAGCAACGCCGTCACCGTGACTACGCCTGCGGCGCCGACGATCCTCAAGTTCGGCGCGGCGGCCGACGCTCGCGTCCAGGAGGGGAACCCGTCGACGAACTATGGGACGAATACGACGCTGAGGACAGATGTCACGCCGGGCATCCACTCCTACCTGAAGTTCAACGTGACCGGGATCTCCGGCCCGGTCACGTCGGCGCGGCTGCGGTTGCACGTCTCGAATGGCACCGTGGACGGGCCGAACGTCCGTCTGGCCGGGTCCAGCTGGACGGAGAACGGTCTCACGTGGACGAACCGGCCCGCGCCGATTGGCAGCGCAACGGACGACCGAGGCGCGCTTTCGGCGGGCGGCTATGCCGAGTGGGACGTCACGCCGAGCATCGCCGGCAACGGGACGGTCAGCTTCGTGCTCGTGCAGACGAACACTGACGGCACCGATTACCGTGCTCGTGAGGCTTCGTCGAACCGTCCTGAGCTCGTCGTTGCGGTCGGCTCGGCAGAGCCGCCTCCGCCTCCGCCTCCCGACACCGAGGCACCTTCGAAGCCTGCGGGCCTCACCGCCGCTGCCTCACAGGGGCGGGTCGACCTCGGTTGGCAGCCGGCGACCGACAACGTGGCGGTCACGGGATACGAGGTTCATCGGAACGGCGTTCTGCTGGCCGTCCTGGGCGCGGTGACGACCTACGCCGACACGGCGGTCGCTCCAGCAACCCAGTACACGTACACGGTCAAGGCGATCGACGGCGCCGGCAACCGCTCCCTCGCCAGCGACCCGGCCACGGTGACGATGCCGGGCGCAGCTGAGGCGCTGACCTTCGCGCCCCAGGCTGACGCGCGGGTGCAGTCGGCGAACCCGACGACGAACATCGGCACGTCGGCCGTCCTGCGAACGCGGGCTTCCCCGGTGATCGAGTCCAACCTTCGCTTCGACGTCGGCGCCCTGCCCGGTGCCATCGCCAGCGCCAAGCTGCGCATCTTCGTCACCGAGGGGACCGTCGACGGGCCCGCCGTCTATCGCACCGAGGTCGGCTGGACCGAGACCGGTCTCACGTGGTCGAATCGGCCGCTTCGGATCAGCGGGGCCTCGGACGATCGAGGCGCTCTCGCGGCAGGAGCGTATGCGGAGTGGGATGTGACGTCGCTCATGCCTGCAGGCGGCCAGGTCGGATTCGTGCTCGCCCAGACGAGCTCGGATCAGGCCGACTTCAACGCGCGAGAGGCGGCGACGAACAAGCCCGAGCTCGTGATCACGCTCGCCGGCGACCCACCGCCGCCTGACACGACCGCTCCGTCGAAGCCGACCGGCCTCACGGCGAACGCCGTGGACGGGCGCGTCGACCTCGCGTGGGAGGCGTCGACAGATGACGTCGGCGTCACCGGCTACGAGATCTTCCGGAACGGCAGCCTCCTGGCGTCGGTCGGCGCGGTGACGACCTACGCCGACACGACCGTCGCGGCGAGCACGCAGTACAGCTACGAGCTCCGGGCCCGCGACGCAGCCAACAACTTCTCCCCATTGAGCGATCCGGCGACGGTGACGACACCAGCCGCACCGCCGCCGCCCCCACCGCCGCCTCCACCGCCCCCGCCGCCACCGCCACCGCCTCCGCCGCCGCCTCCGCCGCCTCCGCCGCCGGGGGGCCAGACCTTCACCTTCCCCGCGGTCGCGGACACGCGGGCCGAATCGGCGACCCCGACGACGAACTTCGGAACCGCCCTGCTGCTCGGGACGGACACCTCGCCGAGCGTCCACACCTACGTGGCATTCGACGTCACCGGGCTGAGCGGACCGGTCCAGTCGGCACG
>Ga0081538_10002766_pt1 | contig 16815 bp, 15 predicted proteins | sample TabmetS5T2R1_FD_71022 | JGI IMG/M metagenome (GOLD analysis project Ga0081538, IMG submission 71022) | Tabebuia heterophylla rhizosphere microbial communities from the University of Puerto Rico - S5T2R1 | ecosystem: Host-associated > Plants > Roots > Rhizosphere ... | reverse complement strand
CACCTGCTCGAGCAGGGCGGGAGCCAGCGCGAGCGTCAGGTACCCGTGGGCGATCGTCCCGCCCGAACCGCGAGTTCGCTGCGCGCTCCGGCTCGCAATGGATCCACTGGCGGTCGCCGGTCAGCTCGGCGAAGCCGTCGACCGTCTCCTGGTCGACGGTCACGTAGTCGCTGGCCCCGAGCTCGGTGCCCGCGGCGGCGGCCAGCTCCTCGATTGGCGCGATCGTCTGCATGGGATCAACCTAGGCGTGCCGAGGCGCGTCGGCCAGGGCAGGACCGCCAAGGTTCACGGCGCTCGTTGTGGCCGGAGCACAAGGCCAGGCTGTTGCGCCGGACGGCCCAGCTCGATCGCGTCGGGGACCGTGTTGCCTGGGAAGCCGAACCGGTCGACATAGGTCTGGATGAGCCCGGGCGCCAGGGCCGCCAGCCGCAGCTTGCGGGGGGAGACGATGTGGGCGGAGCGGCGCTCGATGCCGCGCACGATGTCGTTGACGACCGTCTCGATGGGCGTGAGCGCGAACAGGCCGGTGAAGTTGTTCCACAGCCGGCAGCTGTCGGGCCTGGTCATGGCCTCGTCGACCATCGGGGTCTTGAAGAACGTGGGGTGGATGCTGCCGACCGTGACGCCGAGGTGGCGCAGCTCCAGCCGGGTCGAGTCGCACAGCGCCCACACGCCGGCCTTGCTCGCGGTGTAGCTGCCGTGGAGCGGTGAGTGGAGGAAGCTCGCCATCGAGGCCGTCGCGAGCAGGTGCCCGTGCTGCTGCTTGACGTGGGGAATTGCGGCCTTGAACGTGCGCCACACGCCGCTGAGGTTGATGTCGATCGTGCGCTCCCAGTCGTCGGGCTCGACGTCCGACACCAGCCCAAGCGTCTCGCCGACGCCGGCGTTGGCGATGACGACGTCCAGGCGGCCGAAGTGCTCGGCTGCCGCGCGCATCGCGTCCTCGAGGCTTTCGAGGCTGCGGACGTCGGCGTGCCAGCCGCGCGCGACGCCGTGGCCTCCGAGCGTCTCGGCCTGCTCGGCCACGGCGTCGCCGTCGAGGTCGAGCAGGGCGAGGTTGGCCTTACGCCGGCGCAGCGCCTGCGCGAGGGCGCTGCCGAGCCCACCGGTCGAGCCGGTGATGGCGACGGTGCGCCCACCGAGGTGGTACTTCATGGGGTGCCTCCTGCTGGGTGTTTCATGGGGTGCCTCCTGGTGGGGGTGATGGGCGGGTCAGCCTGCGCTGACGGGCACGTGGGCTTCGAGGAAGGCGATCTGGTCGCCGACGACCCGCTCGAACGGCTCGCCGAGGTAGATCTCGAAGTGGCCGACGTCGTAGAGCCGGATCTCGCCTTTCGGTGCGCGGGCGGCGTGCTTGACGGTTGCGCGCGCCGGCGTGACGGTGTCGTGCTCGCAGACGCAGAACAGGATCGGGCAGCGGACGTCCTTGGTCCGCCGGCCCGGGACGTGGCGGGTGATGTGCAGGGCGATGCGAGCCGGGACGCGGTCCGGCATGTCCGCCTCGGTCAGCCCGGACGCCTCGAACAGGGCGTGGAAGGCGTTCAGTGCATCGGGGGAAGTCATCAGCCCCACCTGGCCGGGCTGCGCCGCCAGCCGCACGCGCACCGGCTCGCGACCGCGCAGCTTGGCAGCGAGATCGCGCAGGGCCTGGACCGTCAACAGGGCGCTGGTTTTCGGGTCGATCACCAGCCCGGAGGCGAGCCCGTCGGTGAACGGGCATTGGGCGATTGCCGCCGCGATCCGCGGATCGCCGGCGGCGATGGTGATCACGTGGCCGCCAGCGAACGAGGTGCCCCACGCAATCACGCGGTCGGGATCGAGCTCGGCCACGCCGCGCGCGAACGCGACCGCGGCGCGCCAGTCCTCGAGCTGCCGCTTGATGTCGAGCAGCTCTCGCGGCTCGCCGCCGCTGTCGCCGAAGTGGCGGTAGTCGAACACGAGACAGGCATAGCCCGCGTCCCGGAAGCACTCGGCGAACGCGTCGAGCCGAAGCCGCTTCACCCCGCCGAGGCCGTGGGCCATGACGAGCACCGGCACCCTCCGACTCGCCGACGCCCCTTCCGGCACGTAGAGCCAAGCAGCGCACTCGTCGGAGCCGGAAGGAAACCAGACATCGCTGCGGTGGCGCACAGTGGTCGTTGTCGACACGGCGTCTCTCCTTATCCGATCGAGGGGACTCGCGAGGCGAGACGCTCGATCAGGAAGTCGCTGGCGAGACGCTCGATCAGGAAGTCGCTGGCGGCGTCGTGGATCTCAGCGGCGCGTGGGACGAACGCGCTCATGTTCAAGACGCCATGGATCAGGCCGTCGAGCCGCCGGTGCTCGACGGGCACGCCGGCCTCGGCGAGGGCGTTGGCGTAGCCCTCGGCCTCGTCACGCGTCGGGTCGTGCTCCACGGTGATTACGAGTGCTGGTGGGAGGCCGGCGAGCGATGCTGCCCGCGAGGGCGCGGCAAGTGGCGTGACCTCCGCCCCGCTGAGGTAGGCGCCCCACATCATGTCGCCGGCGGCGACCGAGAGGAACGGCCCGTCGGCGAACTCCTCGCGCGAGGCGGTCAGCGCTGCAGGATCGATCGGCGGGTAGATGAGAACCTGCGCGGCGAGGTCGATGCCGGCGTCGCGAGCACGTAGCGCGGCGACAGCGGCGAGGTTCGCGCCGGCGCTCTCGCCCATCACGGCGATGCGCCGGGGGTCGCCGCCGTACTCGCCGATGTGCTCCTGTACCCACTCGATGGCGGCGAAGGTGTCGTCGGTTGCGGCCGGGAACGGGTGATCTGGTGCCAGCCGGTAGCCGGCCGCGACGACGACGGCGCCGAGCCGCGCGGCGAGCTGCCGGCACGGCGCGTCGGCGACGTTCAGTGACCCGGCGACCCAGCCGCCGCCGTGGAAGAAGACGACGACCGGAAGCGGTGCCGAACCCTCTGGGACGTAGATGCGCGCGCGCGGCTTGTCGACCGCCTCGACGCGCAGCTCCGGGCCCGGCGCCTGCAGCAACGCGAACGACTCGACGAGCTCGCGCGTTTCCTCCAGCGTGCAGGCCTCGAGCGGCTTGATGCCTCGATTGAGCATCCCCGCGAGGAACATCGCCACTGCCGGGTCCAGCCGCACCAGCGGCGGCACCGGCGTCTCCGCCCCGTCGAACGCGAAGCCGGCGAAGCCGCGCTCCTGGACCTGGGCGCAGATCGCCCGGTAAAGCGGCGCACCGCTGGGGAACAGGTAGGCGGCGCGCGGCTTGCCAGGGATGTTGTCGCCCATGTACCACGAGCCCTTCGCGCGCGGCAGCAGTGTCAGGTCGAGCATCCCTTCGGTGAGCCGTCCCCAGGTTCGCTCCGCCTCCGGCGTCGCCTCGACGTTCTGTGCGCCGTCGGTCTCCGCACGCGCGATCACCGCTGCGGTGAAGTCGACGTGGTCCTCGATCGCCAGTGGGACGTTGTACAGCGCGGCCGCGCTCTGTGGCCCGATGATCGTGAACAGGTTCGGGAACCCGGCGACCTGGAGGCCAAGGTAGCTGGCCGGTCCTTCGGCCCACTTCTCGTCCAGCGTGATCCCCCCACGGCCGGTAATGCCGAGGTTCAGCTGCGGGCGGGTGAAGACGTCGAAGCCCGTTGCGAGGACGATCACATCGACGTCGTAGGAGGCTGCGCTCGTCTTGATGCCCGTCGGCGTGATCGCTTCGATCGGTGCGGGTCGAACGTCGACGAGCTCGACGTGTGGCAGGTTGAACGTCTCGTAATAGTCGGTCTCGAACGGTGGGCGCTTGGTCCCGTAAGGGTGGTCGGTCGGACACAGAAGCTCAGCCGTTGCGGGGTCCTTCACCCGCTCGCGGATGCGCTCGCGGATGTACTCGGCGATCGTTTCGTTGGCGCGTTCGTCGAAGAGCAGGTCGGTGAACGTCGACGCAAGGAGCGGGAATCCGCCGCGCTCCCAGTACTTGTTGTAGACGGCGCGGTGCTCCTCGGGCGTCGCCGCGAGCGCCGACCGCGTCGCCGGCTCGTACGGGGCACCGACGAACCGCTCGCGCGAGCGCGCGCGCACCTCGGCATGGTGCTCGGCGTTCCAGCGACGCTGGTCGGGTTCGACTGGCGCGTTGCGCAGCGGGGCCGCGTAGTTCGCCGTGCGCTGGAACACCGTGAGATGGACGGCCTGCTTGGCGATCTCGGGTATCGCTTGAATGCCGGTCGAGCCGGTTCCGACGACCGCCACGCGCTTGCCGGTGAAGTCCACGGGTTCGTGCGGCCAGTTGCTCGTCCAGTACAGCTCCCCCTCGAAGGTCTCCGCGCCGGGGAACTCCGGTTCCTTGGCGACGGACAGTCCTCCGACGCAGCTGACGACGAAGCGCGCACTGCAGGTCTGCCCGTCGTCCGTGTCGACGGTCCAGCGCGCGGTCGCGTCGTCCCAGGTCATCGACTTCACGCGCGTGTTGAAGCGGAACGCGCGGCGCACGTCGAGCTTGTCGGCCGCCCACTCGAGGTACGCGAGGATCTCGGGCTGCGCGGCGAAGCGCTCCGTCCACTCCCATTCGCGTTGCAGTTCCTCGGAGAACGAGTAGCTGTAGTGGACTGACTCGAAGTCGCAGCGCGCCCCGGGGTAGCGGTTCCAATACCAGGTGCCGCCGGGCCCAGTCGCCGTCTCGAAGCCCTGGACAGAGAGGCCCAGCTCGTCCCTAAGCTTGTGAACAGCGTACAAACCACTGAAACCAGCGCCGACGACTACGACGTCGTGATCCTGACCCATTCCGGCTCCTCCGTCAGACTCCAGGGCCGCTGACGCTAGCTCGCTGCGCGCGCTATGGCTTCGGGCAACCGGTCACGTGCCGCGGTACCGATTTGACCGTTTGGCGTATATTTCGCATCAATGTCGGTGACCGCGGACGATTTCGTCGTCACCGCCACGCGCGAGGTGGCGACGGCCCTGCTTCCCGAGCTCCCGTCGATCGGCGACGGCACCGCGAGCTACATCGAGGCGGCGATGCCCGAACTCGCCGAGCTCGGGGTCGTCGACCTCGTGCGGGCCTCGTGCCACGCCAACGCCAGCGTGTTGCTCGATGCGCTCATGCGGGGCGTGCCACTGGACGCGATAGCGCCATCGGTCGAGGTCTTGCAAACGACGCGCGCCCTGGTTCGCAGCGGGGTGAGCCACGACTCCGTCATCCGCGGCTACCAGACCGGCATCATCTACTGGTGCGCCCGCTGGGCCCAGGCGGTCGAGGGCCACTGCACCCACGCGTCGCTGAAGGTCCCGACCGTCAGCCATGGCACGACCTTCCTGCTCGCCTGGTTGCAGCTCATCACCGACCGGCTGACCGCGGAGTACCGCGACGAAGCGGAGCGGCTCGCGCGCGAGCGCTCACTCGCGCGGACCGTCGACGTCCAGCAGGTGTTGGAAGACGACGCCGTCGACGTCGGCACTATGAGCGCCCGCCTCGGCTATGACCTCGGCGGTCGCCACCTCGCGCTCGTCCTCGAGCGCCACCCGGACGCTCACGACGCGCCGCTCGAATCCACCGCCCGTGCGATCGCCACCGCGATAACCCCTGCTCGGCCGCTGGTCGTGCGGATCGGCGTCGACACGGCCTGGTGCTGGGTGCCCGTGTCCGAGGCGAGCGAGCTGCCGGCCGCGGACGCGGGAGTGTTGGTCGGGCAGGGGCGCCCCGCCAGCGGCCCGAAGGGCTTTCGCCAAACCCACCGCGAGGCATGCGACGCGCTGCGTGTCGCAAAGATCGCCGGTCACTGCGGCGGCACCCTCACTCGGTATGACGACGTCGACCTCGCGTCGCTCTGCAGCGTCGACACGGTCGCCTGTCGCGCCTTCGTGGTCGATGAACTGGGTCCGCTCGCCGCGGACACCGCGCGTGCACGCCGGCTCCGGGACACGCTCCAGGCGTTCTTCGAGGCCAACAGCAATTTCCGCGCGACGGCTGCGCGTCTCGGCCTTCATCACAACACCGTGCGCTATCGGATCGACCGAGCCGAGGCCCTGCTCGGACGCGCGCCCGGCGCGCGTCGACTCCACCTCGAGCTGGCGTTGCACCTCGCCGCGCGGCTCAACGCCGGGGCGCGCTAGCCGCGCCGCGACCGGCGCGTCCTACACGGCGGTCGGCGCAGCGTGTCGAACGGGGACGTCCGACAGGAGGTGTCGCGTCAGGAATTCGGGCTGATCTGCGACGGCGGCCTCCCACGCCTCGCCGACGTAGATGTCGAAGTGCCCGATCGGGTAACGCTTGACCTCGGCCTTCAGCGCCTTTGAGACGAGCTCCGCCGTCCGCTCCGCGGGGGCGAGGCTGTCCGTGTCGCACACGGACACCAGCACCGGGCAGGTGATCCGCGCCGCATGGCGCCCTGGGCGGTAGGCGCCGATGCGCAGCAGGATCCGTACCTGCACCGGCCCCGCCCACGACAAAGCCCAGATTACGCCCGCGACCGACCCCTTCGGCGAGCTCGCCACCGGCGGCGCGCAGGCGATCCTGGCGCCCGGGCAACTGCCGGTCTACCCGCCCCAGCCGCACTGCAACAAGCTCGGGCTGACCGAACTGGGCGCCTACTTCATCCGCGACCTGATCAAGCGCAACATGATCGTCGAGGTCGACCACATGAGCGTCCACGCCCGCGAGCAGGCGCTCACGCTGCTGCCAATCCGACCGCCGTGCTCTTTGCCGCGTCGGACGACGACGAGCAGCGCGGGGAGACAGTGCTGCTTCTCGACGAAGGGAGCGCTGCCATCAACGAGCAACGCGGAGCGGCGACGGTGGCGCCTGAGCATCGAGCCGGTCGGTCGAGCTCTCGATCCTCTGCCGGACGCAGAAGGGCCTAGGTGCTGGTCGCTAGGAATCGCCTGGAAGGGCGCAGCTTCTGACCGGTGCCAACATCCACCACGGGCAATGATTGTCTAACCATTGTCTGATGACGCGGACGCACGAGCCGACTGCCCCGTCGAAAAAGACCTGCAAATGCAGGCCTTTCCGAGAGCGGCTGAAGGGATTCGAACCCTCGACCTTCTGCATGGCAAGCAGACGCTCTAGCCAACTGAGCTACAGCCGCAGAGGGCGTCAGTATAGCCGCGGTCTGGGAGCCCTCGACGGTCTCCTTAGAGCAGATCTGCTTCGGCGAGCGCGAGCTCGAACCAGGCGAGGCTGCCGCCTCCCGCCACGGCTCCGCGGCCCCAGCCGTCCGCCAGCCGGTCGACGAGAAGCAGTCCGTAACCGCCACCTTCCTCGAGCCGGTCGCGCGGCGGCCCGCTGTTCGAGCCGGGGTCGAACACCTCCACGCGAACCTTGTCCGCCGAGGACGCCAGCCGCACTTGGACCGTCTCGTCCGGACCGGCTCCGCCGTGCTGGATCGCATTCATCACGAGCTCGCTGAGCAGTAGGGCGAGCCGGTGGCGAATCGTGGGCGGGAGGTCGGCCTGCACGGACAAAACGGAGCGCCTCGCGATCCCGGCGGCGCGCTTGCCCCCCGGGACCGAGAACGAGACGGTTTTGACTTGCGTCGTCGGCACTGGTCGTCGGCGCACAGCCTTACACGAATCGTCTCGGGTGCAAGCCGATCGACGCATTCCCGCCGCTACGCTAGGGCCGCTCCGGCGCCGTGGCGGAGTGGCTACGCAGCGGCCTGCAAAGCCGTGTACACCGGTTCGATTCCGGTCGGCGCCTCTTCTACCGAGCGCGTTGCCAGCGCTGGCTGACTTCTTCCCAACTGGGGGCCGGCCCCGGCAGCGGGACACTCGAGGGAGTGTGAAGCGCGTCGAGGAAGAGGGCCAGGTAGCGCTCACGGAGCTGGCGGGTTCGAAGCTCGTCTGGGGCGCGCACGGATGCGAGCTGCTCGAACAGGAAGGAGAGGTCGTCGACCGCGAGGTCGGGTCGGACGGCGCCCGCCCGCTGGGCGCGTTCCAGCAGCTGCACATTGAGCTGCTGGGCCCGTTCCGCTCGGCGGTACAGCTCCTCGGTGGGCTCGAAGGTGCCCGCCACGCGAACTGTCAAGGAGTGTGTGTCCGCTTCCACGACGCGCCGCATGAACTCGACGAAGGCGCTCCAGGGATCGCCGTGGTCGGCAATGGCGGACTCGGCGGCGGCGATGTAGCGCTCGAGGCCGTCCGCGGACACTCTCCGAAGCAGTTCCTCCTTGTTTTCGTAGCGACGGTAGAGCGCGCTGATGCCAACCCCGGCTCTCCTGGCCACGGCCGAGACGGGCGCGCCGGGATCGGCGACGAACACCTCGCGCGCCGCCTCCAGGATGAGCTGGTCATTGCGCGCTGCTTGCGCACGTCGGCCACTCAACGGCGCCGAGCTTTGCTTCGCCATGTGCCACAGCATAGTGGAACGGAGCATTCTGTTCTGCTAATATCAGAACGGAACAGTTCGTTCCGCCCGCCGCCACCCGACCTGAAAGGACTCCCGTGCCGGCCATTACTGAATCCCAGCCCCGCTCTGACTCCGAGATTCGGCCGTTCCGCATCGAGACTCCCCAAGCCGACCTCGACGATCTCCGCGACCGGTTGGCGCGCACCCGCTGGCCGAGCGAGCTGCCGGCATCGGGCTGGAGCCGCGGCGTGCCGCTTGGGTACCTCAGGGAGCTGGCGGAGCATTGGCGCACCAGCTACGACTGGCGCGAGCACGAGACGCGGCTCAACGAACTCCCGCAGTTCGCTACCACGATCGACGGCACCAACGTGCACTTCCTGCATGTTCGCTCCGCCGAGCCCGACGCGCTGCCGCTGGTCGTCACGCACGGCTGGCCCGGGTCGATCGTCGAGTTCCTGGAGATCATCGAGCCCCTCACCGACCCGCGCTCCCACGGCGGGGATCCGGCGGACGCCTTCCACCTGGTGATCCCCTCGATCCCCGGCTTCGGGCTCTCCGGGCCGACCGGCGAGCCCGGCTGGACGCACAAGCGGATCGCGCGCGCCTTCGCCGAGCTGATGCGCCGGCTCGGGTACGAGCGCTACGGCGCACAGGGCGGCGACGTCGGCGCGCAGGTCTCCCCCGACCTTGGCCGCGTGGACCCCGACCACGTCGTCGGGGTGCACGTGAACGCCGCCACGGTGGGATTCATGCCCTTCCCGCCGCTCGAGGACACTGAGCTTGCCGAGCTCAACGACTCCGAGCGGACGCGTGTGGAGCGAATCGCGGAGTACATGGACGACGGGTCTGGCTACGCGACCATCCAATCGACCCGTCCGCAGACGGTCGCGTACGCGCTCACCGACTCACCGGTCGGCCAGCTCGCGTGGATCGTCGAGAGGTTCCAGGAATGGACCCACGCCGAGCTGCCCGACGACGCCGTCGATCGCGACCGGATGCTGACCAACGTGATGCTCTACTGGCTGACCGGCACGGCCGGCTCCGCGGCGAACCTCTACTACGAGGTCAAGCACTCGGGCGAGTGGCCGGCGCCGTCCGGAGTGCCCACAGGAGTTGCCGTCTTCGCCGAGGACATCGCGATCCGGCGCTACGCCGAGCAGAGCAACAACATCGTGCGCTGGTCCGAGTTCGACCGCGGCGGCCACTTCGCGGCGCTCGAGGCACCGGACCTCCTGATCGCCGACGTGCGGGACTTCTTCCGCCCACTCCGATGACGCAAAGGGCCGCTGTGCCGGTCAGCCGAGTTCAGCCCGACGCGCCGTCGAGCCGCTCGGCGAGTTCGAAGATCAGGCCCTCGGGTCCGCGGACGTAGCAGAGCAGGAACGTGTTCTCGTAGTCGACGATCTCCCCGACCGTTTCCCAGCCGGCCTCACGGACGCGGTCGACGACGCCGCGCAGGTCGTCGACGGTGAAGGCGATGTGCCGGAGCCCGGGACGGTTCGCGGCCGGCGCCGGCTCCCCCGCGACGGCGGACGGCGAGTAGAAGCGCACGACCTCGAAGATGTCGCTGCCGTCGGGGGCGCGAACCATCACGGTCTCGATGGTCACGTCATCAAGACCGATGATCCGATCGATCCACTCGCCGCTCAAGACCCCGGGCTCGCCGCAGTCGAAGCCGAGCAGCGTGAGAAACCGGACTGTCTCGTCGAGGTCCTCGACGACAAGACCGACGTGGACGAAGTTGGTGACGCCGGGGCGATTGCTGTCCATTGAGGTCAAACGACTCGCTTGATTTCGCGCCTCAGGGTCGTCTATTCGTCCAGGCGAGTTGCCCGCGGGGGGTGCCGACCCTACGTTTGCAGCGTCTGGTTTGGGTTTGGGCCGCTTCCGCGCTGCCACTGCCACCTCTAACAGAGGGCAAGGGTTCTACACGGTGTGGGGCGGCCCGTCCTCACCTCGCTATTCCCATGAGTATCCCGGCCCTGCCCCGGGTATGCGCGCGGCTGATCGGTTTTTCGGGGATAGGGGAGAGGAGTCAGAGACATGACCCAGCCGCACGGCACGGTCCCCGGGCGGGCGGACGTCTCCAGCGATCATTTGGCAGTCGGATCCGAGCATCACCCGGAGATCGACTGGGAGGCGGCCGAGCGCTCGCCTGAATTCAGAGAGCTCGTCACGCGCAAGAAGTCGTTTGTGGTCCCGGCCACGATCTTCTTCCTCGGGTGGTACTTCGGCTTCATCATCCTCGCCGGGTACGCACCCGACTTCATGGGCGAGGAGTTCCTCGTCGACGGGCTGACGATCGGCTACGTCCTCGCGCTCACCCAGTTCATCATGACCTGGGGTCTCGCGGCGTGGTACCTGCGCAGATCGGACCGCGTGTTCGACCCGCTCGCCAAGCGAGCCGCGCAGCGCGCGCTCGAGGCGGGCCGGGCAGACGGACGAGGCGGCGGTCGCTTTGAGCGAGCGCCGGCGGACCGCGATGAGGAGGTGACTCGCCGATGACCTTCATCGCTGCAGACGTCAACGAGCTTGCCCTTTCCATCTTCGGGGTGGTGGTGGCGGTCACGCTCGTGGTCACCTACTTCGCCTCGAAGCGAGTGGCGAGTGCAACGGACTTCTGGGCCGCCGGCCGCGGTTTGACCGGCGTCCAGAACGGCTTCGCCATCGCGGGCGACTACATGTCGGCGGCCAGCTTCCTCGGCATCGCCGGCCTGATCTTCCTGTTCGGGTTCGACGGCTTCCTGTACTCGGTCGGCTTCCTGGTCGCGTTCCTCACCGTGCTGTTCCTGCTCGGCGAGCGGATGCGCAACTCGGGCAAGTACACGATCGCCGACGTGCTCTCGTTCAGGATGAAGCAGCGGCCGGCGCGCTCGGCGGCCGCGCTCGGCACCCTCAGCGTGGCGGGCTTCTACCTGATCGCCCAGATGGTCGGCGCGGGCGTGCTGATCCAGGCGCTCGTGGGCATCGACTTCACGCTGTCGGTGATCCTCACCGGCGCGTTCATGATCATCTACATCGTCGCGGGCGGCATGCTCGCCACGAGCTGGGTGCAGATCATCAAGGCCGTGCTCCTGATGACGGCGACGATCGTGCTCTCGCTCTTCGTGCTCGCCGAGGTCGGCTGGAATCCGATCGACCTGTTCACGCAGGCGCGCGCGGAGTCGCCCGAGGGCGACGCCTACCTCAAGCCGGGCCTGTTCCTTGCGAGCCCGATAGACACTGTCTCGCTCGGCCTCGCGCTCGTGCTCGGCACGGCCGGATTGCCGCACATCCTGATGCGGTTCTTCACCGTTCCGGATGCCAAAGCGGCGCGCAGTTCCGTGATGTGGGCCGTGGTGCTGATCGGCGCCTTCTATGTGATGACGACGGCGCTCGGCTTCGGCGCCCGGGCCATCCTCGGCAGTGGGGCCGAGGAGGCCGTCGGTACCGGCGGCAACCTCGCCGCCCCGCTCCTCGCCGAGGAGGTCGGCGGCGGTGCCGGCACGGTCGGCGGCGACCTGTTCCTGGCGATCATCGCCGCGGTCGCCTTCGCGACGATCCTGGCCGTGGTGGCGGGCCTCGTGATCTCGGCCTCCGGCGCTGTGGCTCACGACATCTGGTCGAACGTCGTCCGCCGCGGCAGGGACTCCGAGAAGGAAGAGGTCTGGGTTGCGAAGATCGCGGCCGTTTCGATTGGCGCGATCGCGATCGCGATTGCAGTCATCGGCGGGGAGGGCCTGAACGTCTCGTTCATGGTGGGCCTCGCGTTCGCCGTCGCGGCGAGCGCGATCTTCCCGGCGCTGCTGCTCGCCCTGACCTGGCGGCGCTTCAACACGTCCGGGGCGATCACCGGCGTGCTCGTCGGTGTGATCAGCTCGATCGCGCTCGTGATCATCAGCCCGACGGTCTGGCCCGGGCCGGACTCCGAAGGCGGAGCGCTCGGGTTCTACGACCTGGCCAACCCGGGCATCGTGTCGATCCCGCTCGGGTTCATCGGATGCTGGCTCGGCACGATGTTCGCCCGCGAGCCCGCGGCCGAGGCAAGGTTCCCCGAGCTCTACGTGCGCTCCGAGACGGGTCTCGGAGCCGAGCTCGGCACGGGCCTCACGCTCACGGGTCGCAGGGCGGCGGGCCGGAGTGCGGCGGCAGCCACCACCACGCTGCCGCATCCCTAACCTCGGAAAAACGTGGAGGGGTGAGCGCGCGCCCCTCCGCGCTAGTCACGATCGAGGCGGGACGGTGCGAGCCGGTCGCCCGTGTGCCGACCGAGGCCATCGGGTAGAACGTTCAGGCGAGCGCCGTACTTAGGAGGAGAGTTGGAAGCCACTACAAAGCCCTCTTCAGAGCAGATCGAACGCGAGCTCGCTGAGCTGCTGGATCAGGAGATCTTCGAGCCGCCCGCGGCGTTCGCCGAGAAGGCGCTCGTCTCGGACGAGTCCGTCCACGAGGAGGCGGCGCGCGATCCCGAGGCGTGGTGGGCGCGCCAGGCCGAGGCGCTTGAGTGGTTCGAGCGCTGGGACACCGTGCTCGACGAGTCGGAAGCCCCCTTCTACAAGTGGTTCACGGGCGGCAAGCTGAACGCGTCGCACAACGCGCTCGACCGGCACGTGGACGCCGGCCGCGGCGAGCGGGTGGCCTTCCACTGGCGCGGCGAGGAGGGGGAGGAGCGCGACGTCACCTACGTCGAGTTGCTGCGTGACGTCAAGCGGCTCGCGAACGTGCTGAAGGAGCGGGGCGTCGGCTCAGGCGACGTGGTCGGGATCTACCTGCCGATGATCCCCGAGGTGGCGGTGGCCATGCTCGCGTGCGCGCGTATCGGGGCTCCGCACAACGTCGTCTTCGGCGGCTTCTCCCCGGATGCGGTGAAGGAGCGCATGCAGTTCTCGGACGCCAAGGCGCTGATCACGGTCGACCAGGCGCGGCGCAAGGGGAAGGCGGCCGACATCAAGCCGGCGGTTGACGCGTTCCTCGACGAGACGCCGACGATCGAGACCGTGGTCGTGGTGCGCAACACCGGCGCCGAAGTCCCGATGACCGAAGGCCGCGACCTCTACTACGACGAGGCGATCGAGGGCGCCTCCGAGGACTGCCCGGCGGAGCCGCTCGACGCCGAGCACCCGCTCTATGTGCTCTACACGAGCGGCTCGACCGCCAAGCCGAAGGGCATCCAGCACACGACCGGCGGCTACCTGACGGGTGTGGCCTGGACCACCAAGCACGTGTTCGACCTGAAGCCGGACGAGGACGTGTGGTGGTGCTCGGCCGACGTCGGCTGGGTCACCGGCCACTCCTACATCGTCTATGGCCCGCTTATGAACGGCGTGACCTCGGTGATGTACGAGGGTGCCCCGGACTATCCCGCGAAGAACATCTGGTGGGAGCTCTGCGAGCGCTACGGCGTGACCGTGTTCTACACGGCGCCGACGGCGATCAGGGCCTGCATGAAGTGGGGCGTCGAGGAGCCGCAGAAGCACGACCTCTCGCGGCTGCGGCTGCTGGGGACCGTCGGCGAGCCGATCAACCCGAAAGCCTGGCTCTGGTACTGGAAGGTGATCGGCGGCGAGCGCTGCCCGGTCGTGGACACCTGGTGGCAGACGGAGACCGGCCACATCATGATCTCGCCGCTGCCCGGTCTCACGGCCGCAAAGCCCGGCTCGGCCACCAAGCCCCTGCCCGGCATCCATGCGACCGTGCTCGACGAGGACGGCAACGAGGTTGGGAACGGGGCACAGGGGCTGCTTGCGCTACAGCGCCCGTGGCCGGGAATGCTCCGCACGCTCTACAAGGATCCGGAGCGCTTCAAGGAGACCTACTTCTCGAAGTGGGACGAGACGCGCTACTACGTCGGGGACGCGGCGCGCAAGGATGAGGACGGCTACATCTGGGTAATCGGCCGCGCCGACGACGCGGTCAACGTGTCCGGCCACCTGCTCTCGACGGCGGAGGTGGAGTCCGCGATCGTGTCGCACCCGAAGGTCGCCGAGGCGGCCGTGATCGGTATGACCGACGAGGACACCGGGCAGGCGATCTGCGCCTTCGTGATCCTCGAGGGTGACCTCGAGGGCAGCGAGGACCTCGAGCGGGAGGTCCGCGAGCGCGTGGCCGGGCGAATCGGCAAGTTCGCCAGGCCCAAGCGAACCATCTGGACCGCCGATGTCCCGAAGACCCGCTCGGGAAAGATCATGCGCCGGCTCTTGCGCGACATCGCCGAGGGCCGCGAGCTCGGCGACGTCACGACGCTGCGCGAGCCGGGCGTGATGAAGGAGCTCGAGAAGAAGTTCGCGGGCGACGAGGCGTAGGCGCTGCGCGTCCTCGTAACCGGCAGCTCCGGGCATCTCGGCGAGGCGCTCGTCCGCGTCCTCGGCTCAGACGGGCATGAGGTTCTTGGGTTCGACCTGCTCGAGTCGCCCTACACGAGCGCCGTCGGCTCGATCACCGATCGCGCGCTCGTCCGCGGCTTGGTGCGCGGGGCGGACGCGATCGTGCACGCGGCGACCCTCCACAAGCCGCACGTGGGCTCACACCGCCGGCAGGCATTCGTCGACGCGAACGTCACCGGCACGCTCGTACTGCTCGAGGAGGCGGTCGCGGCGGGAGTGGGGACGTTTGTGTTCACGAGCACGACCAGCGCATTCGGCCGGGCGCTGAGCCCGCCGCCGGGCGCGCCGGCCGCCTGGATCACGGAGGACGTGGCCCCCGTGCCGCGGAACATCTACGGCGCCACGAAGACCGCGGCGGAGGACCTCTGCGAGCTCGTCCACCGCGATCACGGCATGCCGTGCCTGATCCTGCGCACCTCGCGTTTCTTCCCCGAGCCGGACGACCGCGACGACGTGCGCGCCGCCTACGAGGACGCCAACCTCAAGGTGAACGAGCTGCTGTACCGGCGCGTCGACATCGAGGACGTGGTGAGCGCGCACCGGCTCGCGCTTGAGCGCGCGCCCGAGATCGGCTTTGCGCGCTACATCATCAGCGCGACGACGCCCTTCGTCCGCGGCGACCTGGAGGGGCTGCGCACAGACGCGCCCGCCGTGGTCGCGCGGTACTTCCCGGACTACGAGGCGATCTACGAGGAGCGCGGCTGGAGGATGTTCCCGGGTATCGAGCGCGTGTACGTAAACGCCCGTGCCCGCGACGAGCTCGGCTGGGCGCCGCGTTGGGACTTCGGCCATGCGCTCGTGCGCGTCCGCGCCGGGGAGGAGGCTCGCAGCGCTCTGGCCGTGGCCGTCGGCGCCAAGGGCTACCACACGGAGTCGACGGGGCCCTACACGGTGCGCTGAGCCGCCCCATAGGATCCGGGGATGCGCTACGTCATCACCGGAGGCTCGGGCTACATCGGGACTCGCCTGGTCGATCTCCTTTCCCGCCGCGAGGACACCGAGCGGATAGTCATCTGCGACGTTGCCCCTCCGCACGGCTACAAGCCGAAGACGGAGTACGAACGCCTCGACGTGCGCGACCGCGCCGCCGTGCGCTCCGTGCTCGAGCGGAGCCGGGCCGACGTGCTGGTCCACCTCGCCTTCATCATCAACCCGTCCCACGACGAGCACCTCATGTACGACGTGGACGTGAACGGCACGCACAACGTGCTCGAGGCGGCTGCCGACGCCGGAACGGGTCAGGTGCTCGTGACCAGCTCGGCCACGGCCTACGGAGCCTTTCCCGACAACCCGGTGCCGCTGACCGAGGACGACCCTGTCCGCGGCCTGGCCGGCTTCTCATACGCGCGGGACAAGACGGAGTCCGACCGCCTCTGCCAGCTCTGGGCCAAGACCTATCCCGAGCGTGTGATGACGATCGTTCGCCCGTGCATCGTGTTCGGGCCGGGCGTCGACAACTACATCGTGCGGCTCTGGACCAAGCAACCGTTCGCGGTCGACGTGGGGACTCTCGACCAGCGGGTGCAGTTCCTGCACGAGGACGACCTGGTCGAGGCGATCACTGCCTTGCTGGTCGGGCGCCACGCGGGCGCATTCAACGTCGCGGGCGCGGGCACGATGACGTTCCGCGAGTGCGCCGAGGTGCTCGGAATGCCGATCCGCAAGATGCCCCTGCGCGCCTACCGCGGACTGGCGCGAGCCATGTGGCGCGCCCGGCTGTCGGAGTCGCCGCCCGGCAACATCGATTTCGCCCTGTACCCCTGGATCGTCTCCACCGAGAAGCTCGAAAAGACAACGGGCTGGAGACCTGTCCACACGAGCCGCGAGACGTTCGAGATCACGATGCGCGCGCACGGCAAGCTCCCGCCGGAGCAGGCCCCGGCCACGAGCGTGAGCGGCGACGGCATACCCGCCGAGACGCCCACGAGCGTCGCCTGAGCGAAGCTATACTCGGCCGCCCATCTCCCGGGCCGTTAGCTCAGCTGGGAGAGCGCCGGCTCGACAAGCCGGAGGTCGCTGGTTCGAGCCCAGCACGGCCCATCCCCCGGAGCCCGCTCTACACGCGGGTTTCGTCGTTCATGGGCTCGTGCTCGGCAGCGCCGGGACGGCCCTCCGAACCGTCACTGGTAACCAAACCCCCCTCCACCAGCGCCCGTCG
>Ga0081538_10002765_pt1 | contig 16819 bp, 9 predicted proteins | sample TabmetS5T2R1_FD_71022 | JGI IMG/M metagenome (GOLD analysis project Ga0081538, IMG submission 71022) | Tabebuia heterophylla rhizosphere microbial communities from the University of Puerto Rico - S5T2R1 | ecosystem: Host-associated > Plants > Roots > Rhizosphere ... | reverse complement strand
TGGGACCGCCAGCCCTTCGCAAAACAGCAAGTGCATTCCCGGACGCTCGACGGTGTGCACAACATCGACAAGGCCACGACCCAGCACCCACTCCCAGCGCTTGGGGTAGCCCATGACATCGATGCGAGCTTGAGGGAAATGAGCGCGTAAGGCATTCAGGGCGGGCAACATCAGCAGGCAATCGCCCAAAGCGCCGGCGCGGATCAGGAGAATACGCGGCATCGAGTCCGCGCTTTTCCGGTGCATGCCTCTCCTCCCACGTAAATCTCCTCCATCGGCGTTTTCTCCCCGCCCGAGCCCGCGCCATCGAGGCGGAGGGAAACTATGCCCTGGGTTACGTCTCATGCGCCATTACAGTTGCAGTGATCTGCGCGGCCGCATACAATACCCGCTATCGCCATTGCATCGAAAGGCACTTCATTGGGCCACTCTCAATCAATCCGCTTTGTCGATGTCGCCCCGCTGGGTCCGATCCCGGAGCTGCTGACGTACGCGCTGCCGCCCGAGTGGCAGGGGCTCGTGCGGCCGGGAATGCGTGTCCTCGTGCCGCTTGGGGGGCGCGTGGTGACCGGCTGCATCGTCGCCCTCCAAGAGACGCCTCCCGTCGACGCCGCCAAATTCGTGGTCGACCTGCTGGACGATGAGCCGGCGCTCACCCCCGACCTGTTGGCATTAACGCAGTGGATGGCCAGCTACTACGTCGCCACCTGGGGTGAAACGATCCGGGCTGCGCTGCCGAGGGCGTTGCAATCCGGGAGCGTGCAGATCATCACACTCACCCCGAAGGGACAAACGACCGCCGCAGGCGAGGCACGGAGTACGCTGGAGAGCAGTATTTTGACCGCACTCGCCCAGCACCGCAGCGTGACGTTGAAGCGATTGCAGCGGCAGATCACCGCCCCAGGACTACGCAGCGCCATCCAACGCCTGTCGGCTGAGGGCGTTGTAGAGGTTTCGCAGAAAGTCTCACCGCCGAAGTTCCACGCGCCGACGGAACACTTCTTCCAGCTGGCCCTCTCTCCTGAAGAGGTCACCTCCGCCATCCAGCCCATGAAACGCCGCGCCCCGCAGCAAGCGGCGCTCCTAGGACATCTGCTGAAGACTGGCCCCGCTACCGCTGCTGAGCTGCGGCGGCACATCCCCGGTGCCACCCAGCTCCTACGGGCGTTAGAACGGAAAGGCTTGCTGGTGACGGTCGAACAGCCACGCGCGCCGATGCTGGCTATGGCGACCGACACGGCCTTTCTCGATGAACCCGACGTGACGCTCACCCCGGCTCAGGGCGAGGCGCTCGAGCACATCCAGCAGCTGTTGCCCCAGCAGGAGTTCGCCCCGGTGTTGCTTCACGGCGTCACCGGAAGCGGCAAGACTGAGGTGTACATGCGTGCCATGGCGGCGGCGCTGAGTCAAGGGAGGCAGGTGATCTACCTGGTGCCGGAGATCGCCCTGACCCCGCAACTGCTGACCCGTCTTCACGCACGCTTCGGTCAGGACGTCGCCGTGCTCCACAGCCGCCTGACGCGCGGCGAGCGGCTCGATGAGTGGCTGCGGGTGCACCGGCAGCGAGCGTCCATCGCCATCGGCCCCCGCTCCGCCATTTTCGCCCCCTTGCAACGGCTGGGTCTGATCATCGTCGATGAAGAACACGATCCTTCGTATAAACAGGAGGAGGCGCCGCGCTACCTGGCGCGTGATGTGGCCATCATGCGGGCCAAGCTTTGTCAAGCCCTGGTCGTGTTGGGATCGGCCACGCCATCGCTGGAATCATTCGCGAACGCCCAGCAGCGGCGTTATCGCTACCTCCAGCTCCCCGACCGCGTGCGCACGAAGGACCTGCCCGAAGTCGTGCTGGTGGACCTCAGACGCGAGGAGAATCGCGCCGGCGCCGGGGAAGTGCTGTCTCATCCCCTCCGAAAGGCCATCACGGGGCGTATGGCGCGGGGGGAGCAGACGCTATTATTCCTGAATCGACGGGGGTATGCGACGTTCGTGCAGTGTCATGACTGTGGGTATATCTGTCAATGCCCGCGCTGCAGCGTGGCCTTAACCTTCCACATCGACGACCGCACGCTCAAGTGCCACTACTGCCAGTTCACCACCACGCCCCCCGAAACATGCCCCGCCTGCCAAGGGACACGGGTGGAATATTTTGGCACGGGCACTCAGAAGGTCGAGCGGGAGGTCCGGCGCATCTTTCCGCAAGCGCGCGTCGCCCGTATGGACCGTGATGCCACCGGCGGACGGCATGCCTATCAGGATATTTTGACCCGGCTCGCGCGCGGTGAGATCGATATCCTCATCGGCACGCAGATGATCACCAAAGGGCACGATTTCCCACGTATTACGCTGGTAGGGGTCGTCTCAGCCGACGTGACGTTAGGGTTACCGGATTTTCGCGCCGCAGAGCGGACGTTTCAGTTGCTCACACAGGTGGCAGGACGCGCCGGCCGGGGGGAGGTGCCCGGCGAGGTCATCGTGCAAACCTTTGCCCCTCAACACTACGCCATTCAACACGCACAGGCGCACGATTTTCACGGCTTCTACGCCGAAGAAATCGCCTATCGCAAGCGTCTCGGCTACCCACCTGCCGTGCGACTGGCAGCCATCCGCTTCGACGCGCGCGACCCGCAAGCGGTTGAGCAGTACTGTCAGGCCTTCGTAGCGCTCCTACGGCCGTATGTCCGCGATGCCGGGGGCGTGCCCCTCCTCGGCCCCGCCCCCGCCGCTCTCGCCAAGCTGAATAACCGCTACCGTTGGCATCTCCTCCTCAAGGCCCCTACGGCCAGGCGGTTGCACGACGTCATCGAGGACGGCTTAAACGCCCTGAAACAGGCGGCCATCGCACGCGGCGGCGTGCGCCTCATGGTCGACGTGGACCCCATCAATTTGCTGTAACGCCGCTCTCCGCAGCCGGGCGGACCGCCCTAGCCCCGTCCGCCCATCGCCGCGGCTTCCAACACCCCTTCTTCATCGGCCGGATAGCGCCTGGGTAGCGGAAACTGTCCCCACAGAATCGACTGTATGCGCGCGATCAGCGGCGGCAATGTCGCCGGATTGCGGGCCTCGATGGCGATGGCATCGTACAGCCGACACAGGTTCTGCGTCAGTTGCGGCGCCACCTGGTCCCGCTTATTGAACACGGTCAACACCGGCGGTTCATCCAGTCCTAATTCCTTCAGCAGCCCCACCACTGTGTCCATTTGATCTTCAAAATGGGGGTGACTGGCATCCACCAGGTGGATGAGCAGGTCCGCGCTGCGCAACTCCTCCAGGGTGGCTCGGAAGGCCGCGATCAACTCCTTGGGCAGATGGCGGATGAAGCCCACGGTGTCGGTGACAATGACCTCGCGGTCTTCAGGAAAGCGCAGCCGTCGGCTCATGGGGTCGAGCGTCGCAAATGGCTGGTCGGCAGCCCAAGCATGGCTGTTGGTCAGCGAATTCAGCAGCGTCGTCTTGCCGGCATTGGTGTAACCGACGATGGAGATCACCGGCATGTCCTTACGCTCGCGCAGGGAACGTTTCTGACGACGCCCGCCGCGCAGGGCCTCGATCTGCTGCTCTAACCGATGGATGCGCTCGCGGACGCGACGCCGCTGGATCTCGAACGTCGTCTCGCCGGGCCCACGGCTGCCGATACCACCGGTCAGACGTGAGAGCCCCGACTCCTTGGTCCGCAGCCGTGGCAGGAGATATTTGAGCTGGGCCAGCTCGACCTGGATCTTGCCGTCGCGGCTGGACGCGCGCTTGGCGAAGATATCCAGAATGAGCTGCGTGCGGTCGATGACCTTGAGATCGATGGCCTCGCTGATGGAACGCGCCTGCGTAGGGGTGAGTTCCTGATCGAAGACGATCAGGTCCGCCCCGAGCTGGAGCGTCTTGATGGCCAGCTCGCGCAGCTTGCCGCGCCCCAGCAGATACTTGGGATCGATCTGATGGCGCAACTGCACGAGCGCATCCAAGACCACGATGTTGGCCGCCCTGGCGAGTTCGGTGAGCTCGGTGAGTGATTCCTCAGCGCCGAGGCGATCACTGGTCACCACACTCATCAAAATCGCCCGATCACGCGTGTCCCCTAGCTCACGCACACCCTGGGCGCGCGCAAACTCTTCCTCTAAAGAATGCACCAACCTGAGGAAATTGACCTCAAGCTGCGAGGGCGGCGTCGGCGGCAAGACCTCCCACTGTTTGCCAGCGGCATTGGACGGCAGCAAGTGGGCGCTATGGGCCATGCCCGGCAGGCCATCGGGTTGGACCTCGACCGCGACCATCATATCCAGACGGAGAATGGCGAGGTCATTGAGGTCATCCTTGTTGAGCGGCTCGGGGCCGAGGTGGGTATGCACGCAGCGCAATCCCTGGAGACGGCCCATACCCTGACGGACGCGTTCAAGCGGTGGGATTTCGAGACTCCTGGCATCGCCGACCATGACCGATTCGATGGTGCCATGGCGGCTGATCAAAAGTCCGATCTGGCGTTTGATTTCGCACGAGAGTTCGGTGAGGTTGCGTGCTAATTCTTGAGAGATGACACGTTCTGGAGGGAGACGACGGCGATACAGATGTTCGAGGCGTCGAAGCTGGCCTGGCTTTAATCCCGTAGTATGGCCGTAGATACGCGTGGGAACTCACCTACCTTTCCGTAGCTGTGTTGGCAATATGCGGTCAATGTTCAGGGTCACGGGGGCGACTCGTGACACACCGTTCCCCGAGCGCCTGATCAATGTGCCGTTAACGTGTACAACTCCATAATCATCGACGCACCATTTTGCGTCTATTTGCTACTCTACCGGAAAAAATTTGCGAAATCAATCTTCCCGGTGATTTCGTCTAGGGGGTCCGTTGGGACGGCGCCCAGGTCATTCCCAGAGCCATCACTGCCACGTGAAAGGCCGCAAATGGCCGGCAGTGGAACTCGCCACTTCTCGAAGGCGCCGGGATAATCTCCTGTCCGAACAGTCGATCATCGCTGCCGCGACACCTTGGGGTCGAGCAGGTCGCGCAGGCCATCGCCGAGCAGATTGCAGCCGAGCACAGCTAGGGCGATGGCGACTCCGGGGAAGATGGCGTAGGTCGGAGCCAGGCGCAGGAAGGGTTGGGCTTCCTTCAACATATACCCCCAGCTCGGATGCGGCGGCTGCATGCCCAGCCCGAGATAACTCAACCCCGCCTCGGCCAGAATGGCATTGGGAAAGCTGATCGTCGCCTGCACCAGTAGAGGCGACATGACGTTGGGCAGAATATGGTGCCAGATCAACTTGGCATCAGAGGCCCCCAGGGCGCGGGCGGCCGTGACGAAATCCCGCTCCCGCAACACCAGGAAGTTGGCGCGGGTCAGCCGAGCGAAGACCGGGATATTCACGACGCCAATCGCCACCATGCTGAGAAATATCCCAGGGCCGAAGACCGCCGTGATCAGCAGGGCTAATAAGATGGCTGGAAACCCGTAGAGGGCATCCATGAAGCGCATCAGCACCTCGTCCAACGCCCGACCGAAATGGCCACTCAGCATGCCGAGCACCACCCCCGCCACCAACCCGATGCCGACAGACACCACGCCTACACTCATCGACACCACGGCACCCAACATGACCCGGCTCAGCACATCGCGGCCGAATTGATCGGTGCCGAACCAATGCACGAGGGAAGGCCCTTGGAGTCGGTCGGCGATGCTGATGGCCAGTGGATCTTGGGGAGTATACAAGAGACTGGTCAGCGCCGTCAGGAGCAGACCGCCGGTCAGGCACGATCCAATGAGAAGATTTTTGTGGGCCAGGAGCTTCGCGAGCCAGTCCTGCCGACGTCGCGCCGGAGGGCGGCTCGGAACCGTGTCAATTGTAACGGATACGGGGATCAAGCCAGCCATAGAGCAGATCGACAGCGAAATTGACGATGACGATCACCGTGGCCATAAAGAGCACGACACCCTGGACGACCGGGAGGTCGCGGGCGCCAATGGCCCCCAAGACTAAGCGCCCCAGCCCTGGTAGATAGAAGACGTTCTCGATGATGATGCTCCCCGCCAGGAGGTGTCCAATCTGCAGTCCCAGCAAGGTGACGATGGTGATGAAGCTGTTTTTCAGGGCATGCTTATAGAGCACGAGCCGATCGCTCAAGCCTTTGCTGCGCGCCGTCTGCACATACTCCTCGCGCAGCACCTCCAGCAATGCCGAGCGCGTCGTCCGGGTGAGAACCGCCGTCTGCACTAGGCCGAGGGCGACGGCCGGGAGCACGAGCGAACGCAGCGCCCCTGCCGGCGTCTCCGCCCATGAGGTAAATCCCCCCGCCGGGAACCAGCCGAGGTAGACGGAGAACAGCAACATCAACAACAACCCCGCCCAAAACGATGGGATGGCCATCCCTAGCTGGGAGAAGAGCATCGTGCCCACATCGCCGGGGCGGCGATGACGCGACGCCGCCAGGATGCCCAGCGGGATGCCGGCGACGATCGTCAGACTGATCGCCAATCCGGCCAGCGGAAACGTCACCGGCAGGCGGCTGGCGATCAGTTGGCCCACCGGCACATCGTATTGGATCGACACCCCCAGGTTGCCGATGAGCGCATGCTTCAGCCACTCGAGATATTGCAGCAGCAGCGGGCGGTCGAGGCCGAGTCTGGTGCGCAGCGCCGCCAGGGCCTCGGGGCTCCCCTCCGTTCCCAGGATGATTTCGGCTGGGTCGCCGGGGATGACGTACACCACCACGAAGGTCACGAAGGACACCAAGAGAAGCGTGATCGCAAACGCAATGACGCGACGAGCCAGGTACCGACGCATGCGCGTTATTTCGTCTTATAGACTCGGGTGACATCGATGGCCGGGATGGGCAGATTCGTCCACCAATTGTGCACGGTATTGCGCATTCCCGCCAAGTATGGGCCGTTATACAAAAACACATTGACCGCATCGTCGGCGATGAGGCGTTGGGCCTGCTCGTAGAGCGACTTCCGTTTGGCGTCATCGAGCGCGGCATCGGCCTGCGCGAGCAAGGCCTGGAGCGTCGGATTGTCATAGCGAAAATAGTAGTGGGGATTGGCATAGATACTGATGTCGAACGGCTCCGCGTGCCCCATCACCGTCATGTCGTAGTCCGCCTGGCGATAGACCCGGGCCAACCACTGCCCCCATTCGATGATCTCGATTCTCGCTTTCAACCCCACCTTGGCGAGCTGGCTGGCGATGATCTCCCCGGCCCGGCGATAGGCCAGGTAGGGTTCCGCCAGCCGCAGGACGAACTCAAAGCCTTGCGGATAACCGGCCTCAGTCAATAACTGCTTCGCCTTCTGCGGATCATACTCATAGACATGGCTCAGATCGACATAGTAAGGATTGAGCGGGTCCATGTGCGAGCCGATCGGTTTGGCCAGGCCAAAGACCGCGCCTTTGATCACCTCGTTGCGATCGATGGCATAGGTGATGGCCTGGCGCACACGGAGGTCTGAAAAGGGGGGCTTGCTGTTATTCATGGCCACGATGACGTCCGTCGTCGTCAGCCCTTCGATGACCTGGAACTGCGCGTCGTTCTTCAATTCCACAGCGCTTTCCGGATTCATCGCGGCGCCGATGACATCCACATCACCAGCTCGCAAGGCTGCCATCTGAGCGCTGGGATCCTGGATGAAACGGAACACCACTCTGTCGAGATAGGGCACGCCGGGCTCGTAATAATCTTTGAACCTGCTTAGGACGATGCGATCGCCCCGCACCCATTCGCTAAACTGAAAGGGGCCTGTGCCGATAGGATGGCTCTTCAGCCGCTCCACCTCTTCCTTGGCGATGATCGCCGAGTTGGCTCGCGCCAAGTTGAAGACGAACATCGCATTCGGCTTGCGCAGGGCGATGTGGAAGGTATGGTCATCGACGACCTTGATGTCTTGAATGTCTTCATAATAGGCGCGATGCGGGTGCCCAGTTTTAGGATCCAGGTTGCGCTCGAGGGTGAACTTGACATCCTCCGCAGTCAAGGAGCGTCCGTTATGGAATTTGACCCCCTGCCGTAAGGTAAAGGTGTACACCGTGCCGTCAGTCGACACCGAGTAGCGTTCCGCGAGCGCTCGCACCACCTCCCCCTGCATGTTCACCCTGACGAGCCCCTCAAGGAGGTTATTGTAGACGATCCGCGCGATGGCCGCGGCGGGGCTGGCCGTGGGATCGAGTCCGGGCGGTTCATCGGGAACCGCGATGGTCAGCGTGCCCCCAGGTGTGGGGGTGGCCGCAGGGAGGACAGCGGACCACGTCGCAATCGTCAACCCTACGATCAGCACACCGGCCATCCACCTGCGCCATGACATGAGCTCTTCTCCTTGAATAGATATTCTATGTCAGCAGCTGTTGAGCAGCATTTCTGCAATGTTTATGGTGGTTTGGCTTCTCCATCCCGACCTCCCTTCACTATATCCCAATCCCCGCCCCCGGTAAAGAGCGCTGCACCACGCCTGAAACCTTCGCAGAAGTCATGAGCTGACGTTGAAAAAAATGCAATGGCCCGTGACGCACCTGCAAAAATTGCAATCACGTAAATCCTCAACAATATTATGAAAAAGTCCAAACACAAATAAACCATATGGCTTACGGGTACAAATTAAATGCATTTCTACCCTGACAATATCTGTTTGGGGTTTTTCAGACGTTTTTTGTAGCTCTTGAGTATCTCTAAGGTATCTTGTGAAAGATGGACCAGACGAAATCGTTCGCGCGCAATCGTGTAGCAGGGTGCTGTGCTCGACTTTTCTTTGCGAGCGCGCGAACCTGCCGCGCTCGCAGCCCTGGACGCAGGCATGCGCCGCTGTCAGATGCGGCAGAAGGCGCGCCACCGAGGCAAATGGACGTAAGGCATGAAAGTTGTATATACCGTGGAAAGGCTAGTCTGCCAAGGCAAAGGGGTGTGTCCGATGTGGGATCTCCTGATTCAACAGGCTCAGGTCATCGACGGTAGCGGGGCACCGCCGTTCGTCGCTGATGTCGCCATCCGCGGTGAGACCATCGCCCAGGTAGGGGCGATCACATCACCACAGGCCGGGGTCACGATCGACGGGACAGGGCTCACGGTTGCGCCGGGGTTTATCGACCTCCATACCCACTCCGATTACACACTCTTGGTGAATCCACTGGCGGAGAGCAAGGTTCATCAAGGCGTCACCACCGAGGTCATCGGTAATTGCGGCACCTCGCCGGCGCCGCTGGGCGATGAGGCATACCCCATTATCCGCGCGCGCATGGAGCAGCAATACCAGTTAGATGTCAGTTGGCGAACGCTGGCTGGCTACTTGGAGCGCCTGGCCGAATCGGGTATCGCGGTGAATGTCGTCCCCATCGTCGGCCATGGGACCGTGCGCAGCGCCGTCATGGGCTATGCCCAGCGCCCACCGACCGCGAGCGAATTGACACGCATGCAAACGCTGATCGCCGATGCTATGACCGCAGGGGCCTTCGGCGTGTCAACCGGGCTGGTGTATGCGCCCGGGTGCTATGCCGATACGGCTGAGATCGTCGAACTCGCCAAGGTGGTTGCTCAGGCAGGAGGCCTGTACTTTTCCCACATACGAGGCGAGAGCGATACGGTGTTGGAGGCCGCGCAAGAGGCCATCACCGTGGGCGAGCGCGCTGGCGTCGCGGTCCAGATCAGCCACCTCAAAACGGCCGGCCGTGAGAACTGGGAGAAGACTCCAGCCTTGCTCGACCTGTTGGACCAGGCGAATGCGCGCGGTCTCGACGTCACCGGCGATATGTATCCCTATACGGCCGGTGCTACCTCCTTAGGCGCCTTGCTCCCTCCCTGGGTCCATGAGGGGGGGCTGGCGCAGCTGCTGCCGCGCTTGCACGATCGACAGGTCAGGGCACGTATCCGTCAGGACATCGAACAGGGGCTCGACGGCTGGTGGAATCCAGCGCGCGCTGCCGGCTGGGCCGGGGTGCAGATCAGTCGCGCGCCACAGCATCGAATCTACCAGGGCATGCGTCTCAGCGACGTAGCCGCCCTGCGCCAGCAAGACCCCCTCGAGGCAGCGTTGGACATCCTCCTGGCTGAGGAGGGCAATGTCGGGGTGGTGCTGTTCATGATGGGTGAGGCCCAGGTCCAGACCATTTTACAGCATCGTCGGGTGATGATCGGCTCGGACGCAGGCGCCACCGCTCCCTACGGTGTGCTCGGTGAAGGCCACCCACATCCACGCGCCTATGGAACGTTCCCCCGTGTACTGGGCACTTATGTGCGCGAACGTGGAGTGATCGCCCTTGAAGAGGCGATCTACCGTATGACGGGGTTGACTGCCTGGCGGCTTGGCCTGACCGATCGCGGGCTCGTGCGACCTGGGTACAAAGCCGACTTGGTGATCTTTGACGCGCAACGTATCGCTGATCAGTCCACCTACGACCTCCCACACGCCTACCCGACGGGGATCCGCTGGGTCCTCGTCAATGGACAGGTCATCCTGCGTGATGGTGAACGTTTCCCTGCCCTCCCCGGCCGCGTCTTGCTCCGGGCAGGCGACTCGCTCGGGCGACAGGTGACGCCGGGCACGGAGGCCTGAAGCCGGTGACCGTCCATGGGCTAGAAACGGAGGGGAGTTATTGAGTGCGAACAATCTGGCGGAACCACGCGATTCCCCCGCATTCCAACGCGGGTTCCCGAAGATGTCGGTTATGGATGATCGTCTACTTGTGAAGCGATGTCAGCCCGCACGTAGCATTGTCGTGAGACACTTTCTGGCGACCCCCTCATGCGCGTGTCATGCCGGTCCGGTGGGCTTGGAGCGGTGTTGTGGATTGCTGGAGGATGAAGAGGAACGATGCGTCCCATTGATGCGGAGTTGGCGGGGGAATCCGCCACGATGGAACATCCACGTGTCGAAGCACGTGGGAAATTTCTGTGGTCTGGTGCAACCAAATTCTTCATGCGTGGCATCTCGTATGGACCCTTTCAGCCCGATGCGATGGGCAGCCCCTTTCCCAGCGCTGAGCAGATCAACCAAGACTTCGCGCTGATGCGACAGGCGGGCATCAACACCGTCCGGACCTATAACGTTCCACCGCAACGCCTGCTCGACCTGGCTTTGCAGTGGAATATCCATGTGTTGGTCGGCATTCCCTGGGAGCAGCACATCTGCTTCCTCGACGACCGCCAGACCGCCCGTAATATCCGCGCCGCCGTGTCGCGAGCGGTCCGCTTCTGTAATGGCCATCCCAGTATTCTCGCCTACTTCATCGGCAATGAGATCCCATCACCGATCGTGCGCTGGCATGGGCCCCAAAAAGTGAGCCAGTTCCTGGCGCAGCTCTACGACACCGCGAAGGCCATCGACCCGCTCGCGTTGGCGACCTACGCCAACTATCCGCCGACGGAATACTTACAGACCGATTTCGCCGACTTTTACGCCTTTAATGTGTATCTCCATGCCGAATCCGCCTATCGCCGCTATGTGGCGCGACTGCACAACCTGGCCGGCGACAAACCCCTAGTACTGAGCGAGTTTGGGATGGATGCCATCCGCTCGGGCGAAGAGTACCAGGCAGACACGTTGTCCTGGCAGATACGCACGGCCTTTGAGATGGGCGCTGCCGGCACGGTGGTGTTCACCTGGACGGATGATTGGTTCACCGGTGGCTATCAGATCACCGATTGGGCCTTCGGCCTCGTCCGTGCCGATCGCACCCCCCGCAAAGCGTATGCCGCGGTGCAGGTCGCTTATCAGGCGCCATGTCCGCCCCTGCCGGAGGAGCCACCGAAAATCTCCGTGGTGGTGTGTGCCTACAACGCCGAGCCCACGATGCGCGAGTGCCTGGAGTCGCTCACCAAACTTGCATACCCTAGCTACGAGGCGGTGATCGTCGACGACGGCTCCACCGACCGCACGGGCGGCATTGCGGACGAATACCCGCAGTTCAAGATCATTCATCAGCCCAATCGTGGTCTCAGCGCCGCGCGTAACGTCGGCATGGCGGCGGCGACGGGCGACATCATCGCTTACCTCGATTCGGATGCCGTGGCCGATCCGGATTGGTTGACCTATCTCGCCTGGAAGTTCAAGCGCACCGACCACGTCGGTGTCGGCGGGCCGAATCTGCCGCCACCAGAAGAGGACTGGCTGGCGAACTGTGTGGCCTCGGCGCCTGGATCACCGACGCATATTTTGCTCGACGATGAAACCGCCGAGCACATCCCAGGCTGCAATATGGCCTTTCGCAAGGAGGCGCTGGCGGAGATCGACGGCTTCGACACGACCTACACCGCGGCTGGCGACGACGTCGACATCTGCTGGCGTTTGCAGGAACGCGGCCATACCATCGGTTTCAGCCCAGCCGCCATTGTGTGGCATCATCGCCGCAAGACCATCAAGTCCTATCTGAAGCAGCAGATGGGTTATGGCAAGGCTGAAGCCATGCTCCTTCAGAAGCATCCGGACCGGTTTAACGCGGTCGGCTGCGCCAGGTGGGCTGGCCGAATCTACGGCGGCATCCGCACCAACCTATCCACCGCCAACGGGTTTATCTACTATGGCCCGTTTGGGTCCGGGTTGTTCCAGCGTGTGTACCATGCTCCGCACTCCTGGCTGGCTGACCTCCCCTTGTCGCTGGAGTGGAATATCGTCACGGTGCTGTTGCTGCTGGGGGGGTTCCTCTCCCCGCTCTTATTGATCTTTGGAGGCTTGAGCGGCACGGCGTCGGTGTGGGCTGTCGTCCAGCAGACGAGGCTGACGGACGTGCCCGTGAAACACCATCGCCGGCTGGGTAAACTCCTCGTCGGGGCTCTGCACTATATTCAGCCACTGGCACGCGGTTGGGCGCGCGTGAAGCGGGTGTGGCAGCAGCAGCCGCGCGCGACTCGCTGGACGGGCCTGCTCCGGCGATTGCCCTGGGGGACTTGGAAGCGACGGGCGATCCTCTCGTATTGGACGGAGGAGGGGATTGAAAAAGATGTCATCCTCCAATCGCTGATCCAGCACTTGCGAGAGGGAGGGTATCCGACGCTGACCGACTCGGGCTGGAAGCCTTGGGACCTGGCCATCGACGAACATCTGTGGTCACGTATCCCCATCGAGGTGGTGGTCGAAAACCATGGCGCCTCAAAGCGTCTGGCGCGTTTTCGGATCTCCTGGCATTTAGCCCCGGTTGCGAAGGCCATCCTCTGGACCTGTGGCGGCCTCCTGATCCTCGGGATGCTGGAGTTTAAGCCATGGTTGGTCGCCGTCACAGGTATCGGCACGCTGGCCGGCTTCTCGTGGGTTATGTTAAAGAGCATGTCAGCGGTCGAGGAGATGAGCAAGATGATCAGAGTTGTCGCGACCAAGCTGAAACTCTTACACCTCAATGGCATGCATGAGCATGCCTGAGACGCGGCGAGCAGAGCCGGAGGCGCCGCAGCCGTCTGCGCCTCCGCACACCGATGCGAGAAACCTCGGACGCTAGAACGATGGATACGCTAAACGGACGACCTCAGGTCAGCACTATTGGTTTATGCCTGCGCATCATGGCCTATTTTCGCACCCACTGGCAACTCCTCGCCGTCGGATTGCTGTTAACCGGCTTGGGGATCGGCACCGAACTGCTTAAGCCCTGGCCGTTGAAGTTCATCATCGATACGGTGCTGGTGGACGAAGCCCCAGGTTCCGGGATCGATCAGATGATCCTGGCCCTCCTCGGGGCTGATAAATCAACCCTGCTCACCGTCTTATGCGTGGCGATCCTGGTGATCTACCTGAGCGCCGGCACGCTCAACCTGGTGAGCAAGTATTTGCTCGTGAAGGTGAGCCTGCGCGTGCTGACACAGGTGCGTTGCGATCTGTTTCGACACTTGCAGCGTCTGTCGTTGCGGTTCCACGACCGGCACCGCGTTGGTGACTCGCTCTACACGCTCAATACCAACATCTACGCCATCCAGGGGATCTTCAGCGACGGCTTCATCCCGGTCCTTGAGGCGAGCTTAACCGTCCTCGGCATGGTGGTGATCATGTTGCGGATGGATTGGCAGCTCACCTTGCTCTCGATCGCCACCGTTCCAGTGCAAGTCCTGGTCACCAAGTACTACGCTGATCGCATTCGCCAGGCCTCGAGCGACTTCCATTCGGCTGAAGGGAGCGTCAGCGCCTCGGCCGAGGGCATCTTGTCATCAATGCGCTTGGTTCAAGCGTTCGCCCGCGAGGAGTACGAAGCGGAGAAATTCTCCCGCAAGTGCCAGCAGAGCTATTCATCAAACCTGCGACTCACCATGACCCAACTGTGGTCAGGCGTGGTGGTGAGCGGCGTCACCGCCGGTAGCCTCGGCAGTGTCACCTATGTCGGGGCCTCGCACGCCTTCAGCGGGCAGATTTCCACCGGGGAACTCATCGTCTTCCTGGCGTATCTCCAGATGTTATACACTCCCCTGCAGACCCTGAGCTATTCATCCTGGTCTGTTGGCTGGGCGGTCGCAGGAGCCCAGCGTGTGTTCGAGATCCTGGACACGCCGGAGGATATCAACGACATGCCTGGGGGGGCGGTGGTCAAGCGGGCGCGCGGCGCCATCGAATTTCGCGGCGTGGGGTTCGCCTATGGCCCCGATCGCCCGGTGTTTTCGCCGTTAAGCTTCACGGTCAATCCTGGCGAGACGGTGGCCATCGTCGGCACCAGCGGCGTCGGCAAGACCACCATGCTCAGCCTGCTCCTGCGCTTTTACGACCCGACAGAAGGGGCAATCCTCCTCGATGGCGTTGATATCCGCACTATTCAATTGCGGAGTCTGCGCGAACAGACTAGTATCGTGCTCCAAGACCCGATCTTACTAGGGTCGACCATTCAGGAAAACATCGCCTATGGCCAACTCGGCGCGTCGTTTGAGAAAATCGTCGAGGCCTCGAAGGCGGCAGGGGCGCACGACTTCATCATGCGCCTCCCCGAGGCCTACAACACCGAGGTCGGCGAGCGCGGCATCCGGCTGTCGGTCGGCCAACGACAGCGCATCTCCATCGCCCGCGCCTTCTTGAAGGATGCGCCTATTTTGATTCTCGATGAACCCACCTCCGCGTTGGATCTGCGGACCGAGGCGACGATCGTGGATAGCCTCGAACGCCTGATGCGTGGGCGTACGACCTTCGTCGTCACGCACCGACTGTCGCTGGCGCGCCAAGCCTCCAAGGTCATTGCGTTGAACTCGGAATCGCTGCAGATCGCCGATTCGGTCGATGAGCTCCTCAGACATGGTTCCCTGTATCAGGAGGTCTACGACCTTGGTCAGTCCCCCGAGCCCAGAGTGATGGCGGAAAACTCCTCATCGCTATGAGCCACAGGGACCGTCCGATGGGCGCGGAGCGGAGTTGAGATAAAGACAGCGATGTATCTCTCAGTAATCATCCCGGCATACAACGAAGCGCAGCGTCTCAGCGCGACCCTGCGGGCGGTGCACGCCTACCTGCAGCGGCAGCCTTACGCCGCGGAGGTCATCGTCGTGGATGACGGCTCTCAGGATGGGACAGCTGCAATCGTGCGCGCCTGCGGCGGCTGGTATCCTCCCATCTCTGTGCTCCACAACGGCCGAAATCGCGGCAAAGGGTTTAGCGTGCGGCACGGGTTTTTGCACGCACACGGCGAATATCTCCTGTTTTCCGACGCCGACCTTTCCACCCCGATCGAGGAGGTGGAGAAGCTGCTTGCCGCGCTGCACGAGCCCTGTGATATCGCCATCGGTTCACGGGCGCTGCGGGAATCACGCGTCGAGGTCCATCAACCCTGGTATCGGGAGCACATGGGACGGCTGTTTAATGTGTTCGTGCGGGCCCTCGCCGTGCCGGGCATTCGCGATACGCAATGTGGGTTCAAGTGTTTCACACGTGAAGCTGCCCTGGCGCTCTGTCAGCGCATGACGGCCGAGGGCTTTGGGTTTGACGTCGAAATGCTCTATCTCGCCCGTCGACTGGGTTACCGGGTGCGCGAGATCCCGGTGGTCTGGCGCAACTCGCCGCAGACGCGCGTGCGTGTGTGGCAGGACTCCATCTCCATGATGGGCGATTTGGTGCGCATCCGTTGGCATGATCTGCGCGGCCGCTACGATGGGCCGACGGGGATGACCGGGCCAGCTCGGGCTCGTTCTGCAGATGCAGTGCGGCCCGATAGCTTGGCCGTTGCCGACAACATGGAGCGCTCCAGACGACCAGGCCAAGCGCGCCACGGGTCAGCGGGCGCAGCGCCCGAATCGTCGGTATATGACCATTGAAGACCTTTGAACGAGGTGTGCCCATGCCCTTTATCCCGGATTTGACCGATCCTCGCTATTTGGACGAAGTAGGCTGGTTCCTCTACCACGAGAAATATGGACGCCTGCAGTTCGGCGGCGCATACGACGAGGAACGTTTGGCCTATTCGCGTTTGCTGCTCGACGAGGTGCTCAGCTACTGCGACCGCGACGAGCCGTGGCTCAGCGACAAGACCGTCGTGAGCATCGGCTGTGGCTGCACTGGTGACCTGGCCGCTTGGCCCGCAGCGGTCAAGATCGCCGTCGATCCGTTGCTCTATACGTATCAGAAGCTGCGCATGCTCGTCGACGATGTCGCCGGAACCAGCCCTACGGTGCACCTACCCATGGGCGTCGAGGCGCTGCCATTGCTGGATGATTGCGCCGACCTGGTGATCTGTCGCAATGCCCTCGATCATATGCCAGATCCGAAGATGGCGTTGCGGCAAATCTGCAGGGTTCTCAAGGAAGATGCACCCCTGTTTCTCAGCGTCGATATCGGGGGGTTCCCCACTCCAGACGAACCCACGGTCTTCTCAACCGAGAGCCTTTCGGCTCTCCTAGAGGATCAGTTTGTGATCGTACGTCACACCGACGAGCACTGCTCTCATAGCGGCTGGCG
>Ga0081538_10002764_pt1 | contig 16823 bp, 14 predicted proteins | sample TabmetS5T2R1_FD_71022 | JGI IMG/M metagenome (GOLD analysis project Ga0081538, IMG submission 71022) | Tabebuia heterophylla rhizosphere microbial communities from the University of Puerto Rico - S5T2R1 | ecosystem: Host-associated > Plants > Roots > Rhizosphere ... | reverse complement strand
CAGTATGCTAGGCATTGTCGTGGCCTTGGCGTTCTCTGGGGTCATGAACTTTCTGTGGCCCCTCTCCTCAGGGCCCGTCGAGCGGCCTCGCATGTTCTCCCTCAAAATTGGAAGTAGCTAGAGGCCAATGGACCAATCGTCGATCGAGGCCACGGAACCATCGCAATGGCAAAATTGCTCAGACCGGCAGTATCGCACGTGAGCCTGGTGCGCCGCATGCAGCTGAGGACCGTGGCGCTGCAGTCATCGGCACAGTTCTTGGACTATGTCATCGACGTGGCCATTGTGGCATTTCTCATCTGTTCGGTGGTTTCCATCACCGCGGCGCAGGCCGCGATCCTGGTCGCGCAGGCCGCCTGGCTTGGCAAGCTGGTGCGCGCCAAGCATGAGCGGGCGCTGCATTTCCCGCTGCTGCTGCCGATCGCGGCATTTTACCTGGCGTCGGCCCTCGCCTCCGTGACGGCCGCGGATCCATGGCTCAGCTTTAAGGCCCTGCGCAACGTCTTCGAGCCGGCATTTTTCTTCCTGCTGGTGAATCACATCAGCGGCGAGGAGCGCGCCACCGCGCTCAGCGATGTGCTGATCGCGGCCGCTACTGTGATGGCGGTATATGGTCTCACGCAATCAATTGCCGAAGGCCCTGCCTTCCGCGTGCATGGGACGATGAGTATCTATATGACGTTTGCCGGCATCCTGATGCTGATCGCGCTCGTCGTCCTGGCGCAGCTGCTGTTTGCGTCGCGTGGCCGACGGTCCTGGGGATTGGTCGGTTCGCTGGTGTTGCTGACTGCCGCTCTGGTGATGACGCATACCCGCGGCGCCTGGATCGGCTTAGCGGCGGGGGTCGCGCTGATCTTGTGTTGCCGCCAAAAGCGCTTCCTTCTGGTCCTGCCGGTGGCGGCGGTGGTGATTTTTTGGGCTTCGCCCGAAGCCGTACGCGCGCGTATCCGCAGCATTGTCGACCCTCAGGATGTGACCGCCAGGGAGCGCCTGTACATGTGGGGCAGCGGTCTGCAGATGATCCGTGACCACCCCTGGACCGGCGTGGGCATCAACGGAGTCAGGGGTGTTTATCAGGCCTACAAACATCCCAACGCGGTGCGTGACCAACGCGCCCATTTGCACAGCAACCCCTTTCAGGTCGCCGCCGAACGAGGGCTCATCGGAGTAGCCTGCTGGCTGTGGATTTGGGTGGCGTTCTATCGGCATGCCTGGAAGCTCTTCCGCAGCCTGGGGCCTGGCACCCCTCGGGCCATGGCCTTGGTCGTGGGCAGCTTGGCGAGCGTCACGGGGTTTCATGTCGCCGGCCTGTTTGAGTACACCTTCGGGGATTCTGAGGTGATCATGCTGGTCTATTTCCTCATGGCTCTTCCGTATGTCGTGAGAGGCGCGGATCGAGAGGCGCAAGTGCATGGGACGCAAGTCTGATCGCTGGGCGTATTGGAGCCTGGGCGGCTTTTTGGTGGTGATGACCATAGCGCGACTGTGGTATTTGCGGCAGGGGTATCTGGAGCTTTCACCCGATGAGGCCCATTACTGGGAATGGTCGCGGCACTTAGATTGGAGTTATTACAGCAAGGGGCCCTTCGTAGCCTATGTCATTGCCCTGTCGACCGCGCTCGGAGGGTCGACGGAGGTTTTCGTGCGCCTGCCGGCCGTGTTGTTCTCCGCTGGGACGACGGTGTGCGTGTTTGGCCTCATTAAGGTGCTCTTCGACGACGTCAAACTGGCCTTGTCCACGGCCATTTTCTTGCAGATTATTCCGCTATTCGCCGCCGGCGCCCTGCTCATGACCATCGATCCACCCTTGGTCTTCTTCTGGACGGTCATGCTGTGGCTGGTATACCGCGCCCTGTCCGAAGATCGTGCCGGGTACTGGTATGCCGCGGGGATTGCCCTGGCGTGCGGTCTATTGAGCAAGTATGCGATGGGGTATGCGCTGCTCAGCCTGTGGCTCTTTCTGGCGACGTCGCCGCGCTATCGGGACTGGCTGCGACGCAAAGAGCCCTACCTGATGCTGGCCATCGGGCTGGCGGGGTTCAGTCCGGTGATCATCTGGAATCTGCGCCATGACGCGGTGTCGTTGAAGCATGTGATGGGCCAAGCGGACGTGCAGCAGGGGGTGCCCTTGCATCTGTCCCCCGCAACCTTCGGCGAATTCCTTGGCTCTCAAGCGTTGGCGCTGTCCCCGCTGCTCTTCTGCTGGATGCTGATCGCCATGGCGCTGAGCTTCTGGGAGGGCCGACGCCGGCGTGATGACCGCTGGCTCTTCTTGTTTTGGGGATGGGCGCCGACGTTCATCCTTATGCTGGGGCTCAGTCTCCGCCAGAAGGTCCAGGCCAACTGGGCGGCGCCGGCGTATATCACATCCTTTATCGCGGCCACGGCGTACGTGTGGTACCGATGGCGGCTGGTGCCGCCGGGGTTGTGGAGGCATCTGAGCCTAGCCGGTGTTGGGATGGCGATCATGCTGGCCTTGGGGATGACCATCGTGTTGCACGATCCCGCCCTGTTCGTGCGGCTGGGATTGCACCCCAGTGCCGATCCACTGGCGCGTCTCAAGGGATGGCAGACCCTGGCAAGGGCCGTGGAGACGCTCGCGACGCAGATGCCACGGGCGCCATTTTTACTCAGCGATCGCTATCAGATCAGCAGTGAGCTGGCGTTCTATGTCAGGGGACAGCCGCAAACCTTTAATGTCAACCTGGGGCGGCGGTTGAATCAGTACGATCTGTGGGATGGACTGCCGACTCTCGTTGGGCATGATGCGATCTACGTTCAACCGGAGAGTGCGGAACTGCCTCAGGCCTTACGGGCGACGTTTCATCGATGCGAGGAGGGAAGGCCGGTGATCATCGAGGAGCTCGGACGCGAATTGAAACGATTTTATCTCTTTCCGTGCCAGGGATTCTCCGGCGCGCCGCCGCGACCAGATCAGGTCCGATACTAGCATGTTGACGATCCTGCATACCGAAGCCTCGCCTGGCTGGGGCGGGCAGGAAATCCGCATCCTCGGCGAGGCGTCCGCCTTTGCCACGCGCGGTTTTCGCGTCCTCATCGCCTGTCAGCCTGGGTCCCACCTGGGGCGTGAAGCCCAACGCCGCGGCCTAACCGTTCGACCTGTGCCCATGCGCGGAGCGCGGGATGTACGGGCGTGTTGGCGTTTGCGCCGGCTCATGCAGAGCGAGGAAGTCGACCTTGTTCATACGCATAGCTCGATCGACGCCTGGCTGGCCGGATTCGCCGCTAAATCCCTGCACTTGCCGGTTGTGCGCAGCCGCCACGTGTCCATTCCGGTGAAACGCCGACGGAATTTTGTGTATAATGCCCTCTGCGACCGCATCATCTCCAGTGGGCAGGCCGTTCGTGAGGTGCTCATCACGGCAGGAGTCGACGCCGAGAAGATCGTGGCCATTCCCGCTGGGGTGGATACGACGCAGTTCCATCCGGCGGTGTCAGGTGCTCCGGTGCGGCGGGAGTTCGGCATTCAAGGGCCGGTCGTCGGCACGGTGGCGATGTTTCGACACTCAAAAGGTCATCGCGTGCTGTTGCGGGCGATGCCCGAGATCCTTAAGAACGCGCCCGGGGTGATATTTCTATGGGTTGGAGACGGTGTAGGGCGTGCCGCCCTGCAACAGGAGGTGGCCGAGGCAGGTGTAGAGGCCAAGGTGCATATGGCCGGTTTTCGCGAGGACGTCCCGGCCTGTTTGGCGGCCATGGACGTGGTCGTGTTGCCGTCGATCAAGTCTGACGGTGTGCCACAGGTCCTTCTCCAGGCCCTGGCGATGCGCAAGCCCGTGGTGGCGAGCGCGATCGGAGGCATCCCGGAGGTAATCCTGCATCAGTGTACCGGCGTGCTTGTACCCCCCAATGACCCTCAGGCCCTTGCCGACGCGGTCGTGCAGGTGCTGCGCGCTCCCCAGTTAGCGGCTGCCTGGGCGCAGGCGGGCGGGCAGTGGATCGACACTCACTATGCGTTGGAGCATATGATCGACCGGACGGCGGCCGTCTATACGGCTGTCCTGGTCGAGAAGGGACTTGTATGAGGTGTCTTGTCACCGGCGCCGCTGGGTTTGTCGGATCACACCTGGCCGAGCGGTTGTTAGGCGAGCGGCATGAGGTCATCGGCATCGACTGCTTCGTGCCGTATTATCCCCGGTGGATCAAGGAAAAGAACCTGGCGGGGCTGCGCTCCCATCCCCAGTTCCAGTTCATCGAGGCCAACCTCCTTGACGTCGACCTGCCGGCCCTGCTGGCGCAGGGGATCGAATGTGTCTTTCATCAAGCCGCCCAGGCCGGCGTCCGGGCAAGCTGGGGGAAAGAGTTCGCCGATTACACCTCGCTGAATATCCTCGGCACCCAGCAACTCCTCGAGGCCGCCAAGACTCATCCCCTGCGCAAGTTCGTCTATGCCTCATCCTCCTCGGTGTACGGCGATGTCACCGTCCTGCCGATGCGTGAGGATGCCCTCCCGAAACCGCTCTCGCCGTACGGCGTGTCCAAACTGTCGGCGGAACACCTGTGTTATCTGTATTGGAAGAACTACGGCGTCCCCACCATTTCGTTGCGCTATTTCACCGTGTATGGCCCGCGCCAGCGGCCGGATATGGCTTTCCACCATTTCTTGCGCTTGTTGCTGGAAGATCGGCCGATCCCCATCTACGGTGATGGGGAGCAGACGCGTGATTTCACCTTCATCGACGATATCGTGGAGGCGAATTTCTTGGCCTCGCAGTCGGCAGTGGTGGGTGAAGCTTTGAATATCGGCGGTGGAACGACCGTGACCCTGAACGAGGCGATCGGCGTTTGTGAAGAGGTGTCGGGACGGCGCGCCAAACTGGATATCCGCCCGGTTGAGAAGGGCGATGTGCGTCAGACGCTGGCGGATGTCAGCCGCGCCAGGCAATGCCTTGGCTATCAGCCCAAGGTGCGGTTACGCGAAGGGCTGGCCGCCGAATGGCAATGGGTTCGCGACCTGTATCACGGCGGAGAAAACCCTCAAGGCTCGTAACCACCAAATCCCCAGATCCCACTGGCGGGTGACGCCGCCAGCGAACGAAGGAGACCCAGCCGTGCCCATCGATAAGGAATTATTAGCCATTCTGGCGTGCCCCAAGTGCAAGGGGGATATTCGACTGTCGAAAGACGGCGCTGGGCTTGTCTGTGAAGCCTGTCGGCTGCTCTATGAGATCCGCGACAACATTCCGGTGATGCTCATCGACGAGGCGGTAAGGTTGGATGACCCCACCCGCGTATAAGCTGTCGGTGACCCTCATCGCGCGCAACGAGGAAGCGCAGATCGGCAGCTGCCTGGAGTCGGTACGCTGGGCTGATGAGGTCATTGTCGTGGATACGGGAAGTACTGACCGCACGCTGGAGATCTGCCACAAATACACCCCGCACGTCTACAGCCGTCCGTGGGAGGGCTATGCCCCGGCGAAGAACGCCGCTCTCACTTTGGCTACTGGCGACTGGATCCTCAGTCTTGACGCCGATGAACGCGTGAGCGATGCGTTGCACGCGGAAATCGCCATGCTGTTGCGGCAGCCGATGGCCATGCTTGCCGATGGCTATGCCGTTCCGCGCCGCAACTACCTGTGGGGACGCTGGTTGCGCTACGGGGGGCTGTACCCCGACTATCAGATCCGTCTGTTCAAGCACGGCAAGGGAAGTTTTACAGCGCGGCGCGTCCATGAATCTGTCGCCATCAACGGTCGGATCGAGCGTTTGCAGCATCCCATCGAGCATCATAGTTACCAGGGGATCGGCGATGTCATCCAACGCCTCGATCGCTATACTGATCTGGCAGCACTTGACTTGCGGGATCAGGGCCAGCTGTTTCGCCTCCCCGCATTGATCATGCGACCTGCCGGGCGCTTCCTGCGCAATTACGTCTGGAAACAGGGCTTTCGCGACGGGATCCCAGGTCTGATCATGGCGGCGAGTTATGCCTATGGCGTCTTTGCCCGAGAAGCGAAGCTCTGGGAGTTAACCAGGAGCCAATAGGTAGGTGCATGAGATCGTCAAGTGAGGTACGTTGTATAAAAATGGAAGAGATTCGAAGTTGAGTGAGCGAGTTGACGCATGCGGCCGTTGTCGATTCTGCACCTCTTGAGTAACCGATGGTGGACCGGAACAGCGGAGCCGGTGCTGGCGCTGGCGCAAGGCTTGCTCGAGCGCCAGCAGCAGGTCGTGCTCGGCGTCCCCACTGGCAGTCAAGTCGAAGACTTGGCGCGCAAAGCGGGCATCCCGCGACTCGAAGGCCTCCAGCTCGACCCCCGTTTCCACCCCTGGTCATGGCTGCAGGATGTGCGCACGTTGAGCGCCTTCTTGCGGAGTCGGCCCGTCGACGTCCTCCACACGCATCTATCGCACGACCACTGGCTGGCGTTGTCTGCTGGCGTGCTCTTGAACCCTAGCAGAGGGCGTATGCCGATATACGTGCGCACCGTGCACACCCTGCGTCGCCCGCGGGCGCTCAGCGTCCGTTGGCTCTTACGACACGGCGCGGCGCAACTCATCACCGTCAGTACGACCCTGCAGCGGGATGTGGTGGAGAGGCTAGAGGTATCTCCCTCGCGAATCACCGCCATCGCCGGGGCTGTCGACAGTCAGCGCTTTCATCCCAGCCTCTCAGGCGCGCGCATCCGCTGCGAATTTGGATTGAGCCCCACCACTCCATTAGTCGGCATCGTGGCGCGTATTGCCCCCTCCCGCGGTCACCTCATGCTGGTCGAAGCCTTTGCCCAGGTGTTAACCGCCATCCCAGCAACCCGCCTCGTGATCGTCGGCAAGGGTGAGTTTCAGCCTCAGGTTGAGCGGCTGATCCGCGAGCTGGGACTCACGGAGGTGGTGATCTTCACGGGCTACCGCGAGGACGATCTGCCCGAGGTACTAGCCGCCTTGGATGTGTTCGTTCTGCTGGCGCCGGGTTCAGAGGGATCGTGCCGAGCGGCGCTCGAGGCCATGGCCGTCGGCAAGCCAGTGGTCGCGGCGCGGCTTGGTGCCCTGCAGGATATCGTCCTCGATGGTGAAACTGGCCTGCTCATCGAGCCCCAGGCCCACAAGGCCTTAGCCCATGCCATCAGCAGACTCTTACGCGCCCCGGAGCAGGCTCGCCTAATGGGACTGCGAGGACGGCAGCGAATCGAGCAGGTTTTCTCACGTCAGCGGCAGGTTGACGAGGTGCTGCAGCTGTATCGCCAGTTGCGTGTCGCTTTGCACGCGGCGTCGACCAGGCGGGCGTAGCCTATAAGAGTGTCGCAGGTCAGCGGCAGGTATGCTATACTGCGCCAGTCCTCACACCTTAAGGGCCGACCGTTATTAGGAAAATCTGCGGTAGTGGGGCATCCGGCAATGGACATCGGCCTGATCAAACGCTCCTTTCGCCTGCACGGCGGCGGTGAGCGTCAAATCGGTTACCTGATCGAGGGGCTGCTGGCGCAGGGCCATGCGGTGCACCTCTTCAGCGAGCAGCCACCGCCGACCGAGCGCTCCGCGGGCTTAACGTATCATACCTTGCCAGCTCTGCCTCTCCCTCGCCCCTTCCGCGCGCTCGGCTTCGCCATGATAGTGCGCTCCGCGCTGCGACGCGCCGACCTCGGCCTCGTGCAAAGCTTCGAGCGGACCCTCGGCCAGCACATCTATCGTGCTGGAGAGGGGGTGCATCGAGAATGGTTGTGGCGCAAGTGCTGCTCGCTCTCGGTATTGGGGCGCGGCTGGTCGCATCTCAGCCTATTCGACCGCGTGACGCTAGCCCTCGAGCGCCGAGTGTTGTGCGAGACGCCGATGATCGTGACCAACGCCCAGCGCGTCCAGCACGAAATCAGGCGTCATTACGGCGTCCCATTAAGGCGAATGCTGACGATCAATAACGGGGTCGATACCGGTCGTTTCAACGCCGATGTTCGCCGTCGCTTTCGGGAGATGCAGCGCGCGGCATGGGGCGTCTCCGTCGACGATCTCGTATTGTTATCAGTGGGTTCAGGCTTCCATCGCAAGGGGCTGGACCGTACGATCGAAGCCCTGGGTCGACTGCACCGGCGTGGGATCACGCATGTGCGACTGGTCGTCGTGGGCAAAGGCCATCCTGGACCGTATCGACAACTGGCCTACCAGGCTGCCGTGTCCGATCTGGTGCGATTTGAGGGCCAGCGCGGCGATGTGGAGCGGTGTTACGCTGGTGCCGACCTGTTTGTGCTGCCGACACGCTATGATCCCTTCGCCAATGCTTGCCTGGAGGCGATGGCCTGTGGGCTCCCAGTCCTCACCACCGCGGCCAATGGCGCGGCGGAACTCGTGCGAGATGGCTTCAATGGCCGCGTCCTAGGGGACATGCCCGGCGCTGAGACCTTGGCCGACGCCTTGCAGGGCCTCCTACCCTCGGAACGACGGATGGCCATAGGGGAGGCCGCGCAGCAGACGGCCGGGGAATATCCGTTGTCCCGCACGCTCATGCACACAGTGCAGTTGTACGAAGCCGTTGTCAATCAGGCTATAACAGTCTAGAGCCGGTTTGCTGAGGAAATATGCCGCCGCCTTTCACACCGTTGCGCATCATACAAGTGAACCGGCATGGTCCGGGTGGTGGAGGGTCCGAGCAAGCCTTTCATCTAGCCCTCGCCCTGCAGCGTCGTGGCCACCATCTGCTGTTCCTGACCGCTCCGGATGAGCGCTGGCGAAAGCGCTGCGATGCCGCTGGCTTGCCTCTTGCGTTCCTGGCCATGCAGGGACGCTTCGACTTCGTGATGGCGGCTAGACTGGCCTCGCTCATCACACGACATGGTGTGCAGGTCGTGCATGCCCATAAAGGGCGCGAGCAGGCCTTGGCCTTCTGGGCCTCCTGTTTCACACACATCCCGGCGTTGGTGGCGAACCGCGGCGTCAGCTTCCGGGTGGGCAGATTGCGGGCACTGAAGTATCGCTATCGCACCGACGCGGTGGTGGCGGTCTCAGAATCGGTGCGACGGGAACTCCTCGCCTCAGGGGTGCCAGCCTCCAAACTGGTGACCATCCACGGCGGTGTGGATATCGACCGCTTCCATCCGGGGATCGATGGTGAGGGGGTGCGCGAAGAACTCAATATCCCGGCGCAGGCCTTGGTGATCGCGAAGGTGGCGCATGTCCGCGAATGGAAGGGATACGACATCTTCCTGCAAGCGGCCGCGATGGTCGCCGCGGCGGAGCCACGGGCGATGTTTGTGGGCATCGGCAAAGGTACCGGGGACAGCCCGGCATTGGATCGACTCGTGCGCCAGCTGCACCTTGGCGAGCGGGTGCGCTGGGCGGGGTTTCGCGAGGATCTACCGCAGATGCTCGCCGCCGCCGATCTCTGCGTGCATGCCGCGACCGCTGGCGAGGGGGTGACGGGGGCTGTGCGCGAGGCGTTAGCCATGGCCAAACCGGTGGTGGTCACCGATGTAGGAGGCAATCGTGAGTTGGTGATCGACGGCCAGACGGGTCTGCTGGTGCCGGCCCGCGATCCAGCGCGCTTGGCTGCAGGTATCTTGACCCTCATACGACAGCCAGCGCTTGCCCAGGCCCTGGGATGGGCCGGTCGGCGCATGGTCGAAGGCGATTTTTCCCACGACGTCAAAGCCCAACGGGTCGAGCAACTCTACCGGCAGATTCTGCAACGCAAGGGATATGCCCCCGCATGAAGGTGTACCGGCGGCTGCTGCAATACGCCCGGCCCTACTGGGGCCGTATCGTGGTGGCGATGGTCCTGGCGTTAGCCATCTCGGGGCTCGAGGGGGCGACCGCCTGGCTAGTCAAGCCTCTCCTTGACGACGTCTTTCTGCGCAAAGACCTCTTCATGCTGCAGATTCTCCCCTTCGCCTTCATCGCGGTGTTCTTCTGCAAAGAAAGCGCGCGCTTCGGCCAATCCTACGTCATGGCGCAGGTGGGACAGCGCATCGTCATGCGCTTGCGCCAAGAGGTCTACGATCATCTGCAAGGGATGTCGCTCAGTTTTTTCAATAGTCGGGCGACGGCTGAGCTGATGTCACGGCTCACCAACGATGTCAATCGCCTCACCCGCGTCTCGTCACAGGCGCCAGCCCTGGCGGTGCGGCAGGTGTTCACCTTCTTCGTGCTGCTCGGCGTGGTGTTCAGCCGCGAGTGGCGCTTGGCCACGATTGCCGTGCTGGTCTTCCCACTGATCGGGCTGTTGTTGATGAAGATGGGCAAGAAGCTGCAGGCCATCAATAAGCGCGGGCAGGAGAAAATCGCCGAGTTGAACGTGGTCATCCAAGAGACCTTCACCGGCACCAAAATCGTCAAGGCTTTTGGACGTGAGGCGTATGAACGCGAGCGCTTCAAACGTGCCAACCAACTGCTGTACGACCTGCTCATCCGCGATGTCAAAGTGGACGAACTGACCTCGCCGCTCATGGAGTTCATTGGGGCGCTCGGCATCGCTGCGGCTCTCTGGTACGGCGGCTATCGCGTCATCCAAGGGGAAACCACGCCCGGCACGTTTTTTTCCTTTCTGACCGGACTGTTAATGCTCTACGGCCCGGTGCGCAAATTGACGAACGTCAGCAATCAGATTCAGCAGACGATCCCGGCGGCCGAGCGCGTCTTCGAGCTTTTGGACCTCAAACAGACGGTGGTAGATCGACCCCACGCTCGACCGCTGCGGTCGCTGCGGCAGGCCATTGCCTTCGAGCAGGTGTCCTTTCAGTATGAAGATGGGGCAGAGCCGGTGCTACACGACATCTCTTTGGTGGTCAGCAAGGGGGAGCTGGTGGCCTTTGTGGGGATGAGCGGCGCTGGGAAATCGACCTTAGCGGACTTGATCCCGCGGTTTCACGATGTCACCAGTGGCCGCATCACGATCGATGGCAGAGATATCCGGGACTATACGCTGGCTTCGCTGCGCGCCCAGATCGGCATCGTCACCCAGGAAACCATCCTCTTCAACGAAACCGTGGCCCACAACATCGGCTATGGTAAGCCCGGCGCGGGCTTCGATGAAATCGTGCGGGCCGCGCAGCTGGCGTATGCCCACGAGTTCATCCAGGAGTTGCCACAAGGCTACGACACCATCATCGGCGAGCGCGGCGTCAGACTCTCGGGCGGTCAGCGCCAACGTATCGCCATTGCCCGCGCCCTGCTCAAAAACCCATCCATCCTGATCCTCGATGAGGCCACGTCGGAGCTCGACGCCGCCTCGGAGTTTATGCTGCAAAAGGCGCTCGCCAATCTCGTTGAAGGGCGTACCGTGTTCGTCATCGCCCATCGCTTGGCGACGGTGATGAAGGCCGATCGGATCTTGGTGGTGGATGGCGGGCAGATCGCCGAGATGGGAACGCACGAGGAGCTCTTGGCGCAAAAAGGTTTGTATAACCGCCTGCATACCTTACAGATGTCTGGAGGTGAGCCGGTGCTGATCAAAGAGTGCTGAGTCATGAGTGCGGAGTGGCTTTCGCTCAGTCCTCGGGCCTTTCATACGCGCCTTACGTGTCTCGCATGCGTATGCCACAGTGCCGCGGCGCATATGATAGCGTGGGGCTGGGTTGCGAACACACGGTATGGCGGCGTTTGGCAGGACGCCACTGGGTATTGCTGGAGGGGTGATTTTATAGTATGGTATCGGGACACTTAGACGCAGACGATGGACTGACGGCGCCGCAACTGGCATGGTTGTCGGACATATCGCTGACTGCTCAAGACCTACCCGAGTAGTGTAGGTACACAACGAGGCGGACGAAGCACCGATGACGACGACATCGAAGGCTCGACACTGGGCGGATCTTCTCGCTGACGATATCATCGACCAGCGTGGCCGATGCCATGTGGTGAATACCGGCATCACGCCATCGGGGGAGATTCATATCGGCAATATGCGCGAGGTGGTGACCGCTGACGCCATCCATCGTGTCCTCACCGAGCGGGGGGATGAATCCCGCTTGCTGTACATCGCCGATACGTACGATCCGCTGCGCCATGTCTATCCGTTTCTCGACCCTCAGCGCTATCGGGACAAGGTCGGCAAGCCGCTCAGTGAGATCCCCTGCCCGTGTGGGCAACACTCCAGCTATTCAGAACACTTTCTGGAACCGTTCTTGCGGTCGCTGGAACAGCTAGGTATTCGGCCTACCGTTCACCGTGCGGACCAGCTCTATAAGGCCGGTGTCTACAGCGACACGATCCTCATCGCCCTGCAGCAACGCGACCGGATTCGTACGATCCTGAAGGAGGAAACCGGGCGCGACACGCCTGCTGATTGGAGCCCGTTTAATCCTCTCTGCCCGGCGTGTGGGCGCATCACGCAGGCCAGAGTGTTAGGCTTTTCGGCGGAAGCCCAGACCGTCGAATACGTGTGTGGCTGTGGTGAACGCGGCACCGTGTCCGTGGCGGGGGGGGGGAAACTCACCTGGCGCGTCGACTGGCCAGCGCGGTGGAAGATCTTTGGGGTGACGGTGGAGCCGTTCGGCAAAGATCACGCCTCAAAGGGGGGGTCCTATGACACCGGCGTGCGGATTGCGCGGGAGGTCTATGGCATCGAGCCGCCATATCCGATTCCGTACGAATGGCTGAGCCTAGCGGGCAAGGGAGATATGTCTTCGAGTAAGGGCAATGTCCTCTCGATCCACGCCATGCTGGAAGTGGTGCCGCCGGAAGTCCTGCGCTATCTCATCCTGCGTGTACCACCGCAGCGCAGCGTCCGAATGGACCCAGGCTTACCTCTGCTCCAACTTATCGATGAGTACGACGATGTGGAGGCGAAAAACCGAGATTCGCGAGCCCTGGAACTGTCGGCGATCTCCGGCATCCCCCCAGTGGGGGTGCCCTACCGACACATGGTGACGGTGGTCCAGGCAGCGCAGGGAGACAGCGAGAAGTGGATGGAGATATTGCGGCGCAACGGCTATCGGCTTGACAACATAGAAGGGCTGTGCCAACGCGCTGCCTATGCCCAGCGCTGGTTAGAAACCTTTGCCCCTGAGGAGCTCCGCTTCCAGGTCCAGGATCAGCTTCCTCCGGCCGCCCGCGAGTTGACCTTGGAACAAAAGCAGGCGTTGCGGCTCTTGGGCGAACGCTTGCGCCCTGGCATGACTGGTGAGCAGATCCATCAGCTCATCTACGCCCTGAAAGATGAGCTGGGAACCAAGCCCGACGTGCTCTTCAAAGCTATCTACTCGGCGCTGCTCGGTAAAACCCAGGGGCCGCGGGCGGGGTGGTTTCTCTCCACCCTGGATCCTGCCTTCGTCACGCAGCGCTTTGCCGAGGCTGCGGCAATCGGGGGGGAATAAACATGTCCCTGACCTTTGCGGACGCGCTCAGCTACCTCGACAGCTTCATCAATTACGAACGGGAGCCTCGGGTATCTTACACCCGAGCAAGCTTCGACCTTAAGGAGTTTGAGCGCTTCCTGGCCCGCCTGGGTGACCCGCACCGACGGCTGAAGACTGTAGTGGTCGCTGGGACCAAGGGTAAAGGATCGACTGCGGCGATGATCGCGTCGATCGCTCAGGCCGCCGGACTGAAGGCCGGTCTGTACACCTCACCGCACCTGTGTTCGATCCGCGAGCGCATCCGCGTCGACGGCGAGATGATCTCCGAAGAGGTCTTTGCGGCTCTGGTATCCGAACTCATGCCGCACCTCGAAGCGGCGGGAATGGCCGGCGTGCGTCGCTACCGGACGTTCTTTGAGATCCTGACAGCGATGGCGCTGGTGCACTTCCAGCGCATGCATGTGGATTTGGCCGTGCTCGAAGTGGGTTTGGGGGGGCGGCTCGACGCGACCAATGTCACCACGCCGCTGGCCTCGGTCATCACCTCGATTAGTTTCGACCATACCGAAGTGCTGGGCGACACAATCCCGAAGATTGCCCGTGAGAAAGCCGGGATCATCAAGCCATACGGCCTGGCGGTGGTGGCGCCGCAGCAGCCGGAGGCGTTGACGGTGATCCGCGAGGTGTGTGCGGCGCAAAATGCTCGTCTGTTCGATGTCGCCAAGGAATGGCGTTGGCAGCCACTGTCCTATGGCTGGGAGAGGAGTGTCTTCGATCTGCACGGGGCGGCTCGATCTTATCCCGCCCTGGAGATCCCGCTGGCCGGCCCGCATCAGCTTCTGAATGCTGCCACCGCCGTCGCTACTGCCGAGCTCCTCCAGGCTCAGGGGCTGCCGATCTCGGTGGATGCCATCCGCGTCGGGGTGAAGCAGGTGCAGTGGGAGGGGCGATTGGAGACGGTCAGTCGTCAGCCCCGGATCGTCCTCGACGGGGCGCATAATCGGGATTCCGCTCGCTGCCTGCGCGAAGCGTTGATGACCTGTTTTCAGTATCGCCGCCTGATTCTGGTCTTGGGGATCTCAGCCAATAAGAATCTCGAAGGCATCATCGAGGAGCTGATGCCCCTGGCCGCCGTGACGGTGGCAACACGCGCCATGGTCCCCCGCGCTGCTCCGCCGCAGCGCGTGGCAGACCTGGCGGCCAAGTGGGGCGTGCCGATCATCGTCGAAGAGGACACGCAACAAGCCTTGGCGCGGGCCATCGCCGCCACTCGGCAAGACGATTTACTACTGGTGACGGGATCGCTCTATCTGGTGGGGGATGCGAAGCGCATGCTTCCAGATCTGCTGGCCGCAACAGTTACAGAGGTTTTAACGCAGGTGAAAGGATGACACCCCTCCGCCGCGTAGAAGTGCATCTGAGACCGGGCGAGGATGGCTGCCACTGGGCACGTGAGCACAAGGCCGTCGCGGTGGTCGTCGACGCCTTACGCGCCAGCGCCACGATCACCTGCCTGCTCCAGCAAGGTGCCGCAGAAGTACTGGTGGTAAAAGAGGTTGACGAAGCCTACGCCTATCGCGAGACACACCCCGACACACTGCTGGTAGGGGAACGGGGGGGATTGAAAGTCGACGGTTTTGACTTCGGCAACAGCCCAACCGAGCTCAAGCGCGCCGATGTCCGGGGCAGACGGGTGGTATTTACCTCGACCACGGGCGCACAACGCCTGGTCGACTGCCTTGGCGCCTCGGCGATTACCGTCGGAACGACGATCAATGCCTCCGCTGTGGCGCGCCAGGTCAGCGCCAAGGCATTGGCCGAGAACGTCCCGATCGTCATCATCCCAGCAGGCCTGGCGACCGACCCTAGCGTTGTGGCCGACGAAGATTGGCTGGGCGCCACAATCCTCGCCGCACGTATGGGGCTTCCCCTCCACCAGGCGTCCGAAGCGCCATTCCAGCAGTACCAGCGGCTGATCCAGTCGACCGGCCTGCTGGCAGGATTCCTCCAGTCATCTCACGGGCAGAATCTGGTGCACCTCGGCTTCAGCGATGATATCCACGTGTGTGCCCAGGTGGACCTGATCACCGACATCGTACCGACCTTGACGGCTGTGGTCCCCCTGCCACGCGGGGGGCAAGGCGTTCATTTAGAACGAGGGACTGTCGAGCATGCTACGTCTCTATAACACCTTGACGCGCGCCAAGGAAGAATTTCAGCCGATTCATCCGGGAGAAGTGCGCATCTATACCTGCGGACCGACGGTGTATGACTACGCCCACATCGGCAACTTCCGGGCTTTCGTTTTCGCGGACGTCATGCGACGGTACCTCATCTACAAGGGGTATCGCGTCACGCAGGTGATGAACCTGACTGACGTCGATGACAGGATGATCCGCGGGGCGCGCCAGGCCAAAACCCCTCTCTCGGAGTATAGTAAGGTCTATTCTCAGGCGTTTTTCGAGGATCTGAGGGCCCTCAACATCCAGCCTGCCGAGCACTACCCCGCCGCCACCCAGCACATCCCCGAAATGGTGGCACTCATCGCTCGCCTTCTCGAGCGCGGCTATGCCTATCAGGCGGGTGGTTCGGTGTATTTCAAAGTCGATGCCTTCCCCGAGTATGGCAAACTCTCCCATCTTGAGGAGCGCCAACTGCAAGCAGGCGCCAGCGGCCGGGTCGACGCCGATGACTACGAGAAAGAGGACGTGCGCGACTTTGCCCTCTGGAAGGGTTGGACCGAGGATGACGGCGACGTGTACTGGGAGACAGAGTTCGGGAAAGGGCGGCCCGGCTGGCATCTCGAATGCTCGGCGATGTCGATGAAGTACCTCGGCACTCCCTTTGATATCCATGCCGGCGGTATCGACCTGGTCTTCCCACACCATGAGAACGAGATCGCCCAGTCGGAGGCGGCCACGGGGCAGCCATTCGTGCGCTACTGGGTTCACTGCCAGCATCTGTTCTTGAACAACCAGAAGATGTCGAAATCGCTCAACAATTTCTATACGCTGCGCGATTTGCTGAAGCAGGGCCATAAAGCCAGGGCCATCCGCTACAGCCTGCTGTCAACCCACTATCGTCAAGCCCAAAACTTCACCATGGAGGGTCTGGCTGCTGCTGAAGCTGCCGTCCAACGCTTGCAGGATTTCATGGCCAATATGCAGACGGCAGAGGGCACTGGCACTTCGGTGGATGGGCTGATTCGCAAGGCTGTGCAGCAGTTTGAAGTGGGGATGGACGACGATCTGAACATCTCCCTGGGGTTAGCGGCGATTTTCGAGTTTGTCCGCGACATCAATCGGTTGCTGGCCGACGGCCATTTGAGCCAAGAGAATGCGCAGGCCGTAATGGCGGCGATGCGGCAATTCGACCGGGTGTTGGGGCTTTTGGACGGGGAAGAAACCGCGGTCGATGCCGATGTGGAGCGTCTGGCCCAAGAACGGGAGCTGGCCAGAAAGCGGCGCGATTTCGCGACCGCCGATCGCTTGCGAGCCGAGATCACCGCACGCGGGTACATCATCGAGGATACACCCCGGGGCCCGCGGCTCAAACGGCAGTAAGAAAGGCCAAGGACTTTCT
>Ga0081538_10002763_pt1 | contig 16826 bp, 18 predicted proteins | sample TabmetS5T2R1_FD_71022 | JGI IMG/M metagenome (GOLD analysis project Ga0081538, IMG submission 71022) | Tabebuia heterophylla rhizosphere microbial communities from the University of Puerto Rico - S5T2R1 | ecosystem: Host-associated > Plants > Roots > Rhizosphere ... | reverse complement strand
GTTCCTAACGTGATGATGGCCCGCCGACTGGGTGCGCTGGGTGGTTCGAGGCAAGGACGCAAGGAGCGCCCATACCCCCAGCGGTATGGGCGCGACTGAGGACGCCGCCTCGGGCCGCCCAGCGCGGCCAGGCGGCATGGCTCTCATTGCGTTAGGAGCTCTAGAAGCCCGTACACTGCCGACCAATGCCGCTGGCCTACGAAGCGATCGACGCGCTCTGGATCGCGCTCAGCGTCTTCCTCGTGCTGGTGGCTCTCGGGCTCACGTACGTGCTCGTGCGCCTCGGCGGCACGATCGGCCAGACGACGTCGTTCCTCGCGGGGCTCGAGCGCGAGGTCCTCCCCGTCATCAACGAGACCGGCGGGACGATTCAACGCGTGAACGCCCAGCTCGACAAGGCCGACAAGGTGACCGACAGCGCCGTGGACATCGCCGACAGCGCGGACACGGCCGTCCGAGCCGTGTCGATGGCGATCACGCGGCCGGTGCTGAAGCTTGCGGGGCTGGCCGAGGGAATCGCCTTCGGCGTCTCGTCCCTGCGGTCCCGCAAGAGCCCGCGGCGGGCCTATCAGAGCGCCCGGGATGCCGCACGGCGGCGGGAGGCAGAGATCGCGGACGAGCTGCGCGGAGGTGGCCCGGGCCCTGAGCGCTGACGCGATCACGCTCTGCATCCCGCATGCAAAGCCCTTCCACGGCGTTGCCAGGCTCGTCGTCGGCGGGCTCGCGGCCCGGCTCAACCTCTCCTACGAGCACCTCGAGGACCTGCAGCTTGCCCTCGAAAGCGTGCTCGAGCGGGAAGGGTACGTCGTAGGCGAGGAGATCACAGTCCGGCTCGAGGTCGAGCCGGACGCGGTGGCGATGACGATCGGGCCGCTCGATCCGAACGAGCTCCAGGCCGACCTCTCACGCCCGCCGGGCGACGACATCTCCCTCTCCCGGCTCCTCTCCACGCTGGTCGAGGCGGTCGAGCTCGAGGAGGTCGACGGCGCGCACCGGCTTCGCCTGGAGAAGCGCGTGCCGATGACCCGACCCGAGCCGCGAGAGCCCGTGTGACGGGACCGGGAGCGGGGACCGATCGCGAGCTCCTCCGCCGCTACCACGAGCTCGGCGACGTGGAGGCGCGGGAGGAGCTCATCGAGCAGTACCTCCCGCTCGTGCGCTCGCTCGCGCGCCGCTACGCGAATCGTGGCGAGCAGCTGGAAGACCTCGTGCAGGTCGGCTCCATCGGTCTGATCAAGGCGATCGACCGCTTCGACGTCGACCGCGGCGTCGAGCTCACCACGTACGCGACGCCGAACATCATCGGCGAGATCAAGCGCCACTTCCGCGACAAGGGGTGGTCGGTCCGCGTCCCGCGGGGGCTCCAGGAGCTGAACGTGCGCCTCTCGCAGCTGCTGGAGCGGCTGACCGTCGAGCTCGAGCGCTCGCCGACGATCGCGGAGCTGGCCGAGGCCGCCGACGTGACCGAGGAGGAGGTGCTGGAGGCGCTCGAGTCCGGGCAGGCGTACACGACGGTCTCGCTCTCGGCCCCTGGCGGGGGCGGCGAGGATAGTGAGCTCGACCCGCTCGAGTCGCTGGGCGAGCTCGAGCACGAGTACGAGGTGAGCGAGGACCGCGCCGTGTTGGCGCCGGGGCTCGACGTCCTCGACGAGCGCGAGCGCCGCATCATCCACCTGCGCTTCTGGGAGGGCCTGACGCAATCGCAGATCGCGGCCCAGGTCGGCATCTCGCAGATGCATGTTTCGCGCCTGATCCGGCGCTCCCTGGAGAAGGTGCGGGCGGAGATCGGCGCCGAGCGCCGGGCCGAGTAGACCGCCGCCTAGAATCGAGGCAATGCGCACGTCCGCCGAGCTTCGCGAGGGTTTCCTCGCCTACTTCGAGTCGAAGGGCCACCTCCGTCTGCCCTCGTGGCCGTTGATCCCGCGCGCGGACGACCACTCGACGCTCCTCACCTCGGCGGGGATGCAGCCGCAGATGCCGTTCTTCCTCGGGCGGGAGCCGCCGCCTGCGCCGCTGACGACGACCGCCCAGAAGTGCTTCCGCACGCCCGATATCGACGAGGTCGGGCTCGACGGCCACCACCTGACCTTCTTCGAGATGCTCGGCAACTTCTCGTTCGGGCAGTACTTCAAGGAAGGCGCGATCGAGCTCGCCACGCAGTTCGTCCGCGAGCACCTCCGGATCGACTGGGATCGGATCTGGGCGACCGTGCACGCCGGCGACCCGGAGCTCGGGCTCGGCGCGGACGAGACCGCGATCGCGCTCTGGGAGGCGATCGGGCTGCCTCGCGAGCGGATCGTGGAGCTGCCCAGCTCGGAGAACTTCTGGTCGGTCGGCGGGCCGGGGCCGTGCGGGCCCGACTCCGAGATCTACTTCGACTGGGGCGAGGAATACGGCTGCGGCGATCCCGGCTGCGCCCCCGCCTGTCCGCGCTGCGACCGCTTCCTCGAGTTCTGGAACCTCGTCTTCATGGAGTACGAGCTGCACGTGGACCGGACGCTGACGCCGCTCCCCACGCAGAACGTCGACACCGGGATGGGGGTCGAGCGGCTGGCCGCGATCATGCAGGGCGTCCGCTCGGTCTACGAGACGGACGGCTACCAGGCGATCATGGCCTGGATCGAGGCCGAGAGCGGAGTCGCGTGGGACGCCGACGAGACCGCCACGAAGGCGCACCGCGTGCTCGCCGACCATGGCCGCGGGATGACGTTCCTCGTCGGCGACGGCGTCACGCCCTCGAACGAGGGGCGCGGCTATGTCCTGCGCCGGGTCATCCGCCGCGCCGTGCAGCAGGCGCGGAAGATCGGCCTTGACGACCTCTGGCGTCTCTCCGACGTGGTGGTCGAGCAGATGGCTCCTTGGTACCCGGAGCTGGCGGAGAACCGGGACCGGATCCGGGACGTCCTGCGGGCCGAGGAGGAGCGTTTCTCGGAGACGCTCGCGCGCGGGATGCGGCTTTTCGAGGAGGTTGCGGCGAAGGGCGACATCTCCGCTGACGACGCTTTCACGCTGACCGCAACCTACGGCTTCCCGGTCGAGCTGACGATGGAGCTCGCCCGCGATCGAGGGCTCGCCGTGGACGAAGAGGGTTTCGACAAGCTGATGGAGGAGCACCGCGAGATCTCGCGCGCCGGCACCGCCCGCGGCATCGAGCGGGCCGGGGAGTTCTCGCGGCGCGCCGGCTTCGCCTCCGAGTTCGTCGGCTACGAGAAGCTCGACGTGCTCACGCAGATCGGCGCCCTCGAGGAGCTCGAGGACGGGCTCTTCCTCGCCAAGCTACGCGAGTCGCCCTTCTACCCCGAGGGCGGCGGCCAGGTGAGCGATGCCGGGTGGATCGAGTCTGACGGCGCCCGCGCGGAGCTCGTCTCGGCGTTCAGGCTCGGCGACGACCAGGTGCTGCTCTTCGAGGGCGAGGGCTTCGCCGCCGGCGACCGCGTGCGCGCGGTCGTGCCGTGGAAGGTGCGCTTCCCGACGATGACGAACCACACTGCCACCCACCTCCTGCACAAGGCACTCCAGGACGTGCTCGGCGACCACGTGCGCCAGGCCGGGTCGGCGGTGCGGCCGGACAAGCTTCGCTTCGACTTCACGCACACAGGGGCCCTGACGGCCGCCGAGCGGGAGCAGGTGGAGGAGATCGTCAACGAGACCGTCTTCGAGAACAGGCCGGTGCGCGCGTTCCTGACGCCGATCGAAGAGGCGCGCGAGCTGGGAGCGATGATGCTCTTCGGCGAGAAGTACGGCGACATCGTGCGGGTCGTCGAGGTCGACGGCTTTTCGCGCGAGCTCTGCGGCGGCACACACGTCCGCGGAACCGCCGAGATCGGTCCGTTCGCCATCCTCTCGGAGGCCTCCGTCGGCTCGGGCGTCCGCCGGATCGAGGCGGTGACGTCCGGCGAGGCATTCGCGTTCCTGCGGGCCAGGGCCCGCGAGGCCGAGGAGCTGCGCGGCGAGCTGGAGCATGCGCGCAGGGAGGTGAGGCAGAAACCTGCCCGGGCCGGGGCCGGTCCGGACGTCGTCGACGAGCGGCGGAGCAAGGCCGGCGACGTCGAGGTGATCGTCATGGAGGTGGCGGAGGCGTCTCCGGACGCGCTCCTCGAGCTCTCCGACAGCCTCAAGCAGAAGCACGCGCCGGCGGCGGTCGTGCTGGGGACGCGCGACGACGGTCGCGTGCACCTCGTCGTCAGCATCGACCGGTCGCTCGAGGAGCGCGGGATCGACGCCGTGCAGGTCGTCCGCCAGGCGGCGGCGCTCGTGGGCGGGGGCGGCGGCGGCCGGCCAACGATGGCCCGCGCAGGGGGCAAGGACCCGGAGAAGCTCGGCGAGGCGCTGGCGGAGGCCGAGAAGGCGCTCCTCGACGCCCTCGGCTGAACGGCGGCGACGGGCCGCCCAACTAGAATCGCTCCGCGGTGAAGGTGCTCGCCCTCGACTACGGCTCCGCGCGGACCGGCGTGGCCGTGTCCGACCCCACGGGCACCGTGGCCAGGCCGCTCGAGGTCGTCCAGCGGGCCGCGTCCGACGCGGGGCTGGCACGCATCCTCGAGCTCGCGCGCGCGGAGAACGTCGCGCTGATTGTCGTCGGGCTCCCGGTGACGCTGCGCGGCGAGCGGGGTCTACAGGCCGAGGAGACCGAGCGGTTCCTCGAGCGCCTGCGCGAGGCCACCGACCTCCCCGTCGAGAGCTTCGACGAGCGCTTCACGACCGCCCTCGCCCGTCAGGCCGGCCAGACGCGCGCGGCGGAGGACGCGGTCGCGGCCGCGCACCTGCTCACGGGCTACCTGCAGTGGAAGGCGAGCGCCCGCCCCGCGTGAGAAGCGACTACCGGCGGCGGCGCGGCGGCAGGCTGGCAGCGCTCCTCGGCGTCGTCGTCGGCTTCGGCCTGGCGGCGGCGATCGCGTGGGCGGTCGTCGGCGTGGGCGTGGGCACCGGCGGCGCGGAGGAGATGGAGTCCACGACCGGGCGCGTCGACACCGCTCCGCCGAAGCCGATCCTCCGCATCGTCTTCCCCGAAGGCTTCACACGGAAGGAGATGGCCGACCGGGTGGGGGCCGTGAACGAGATCGCGGAGGAAGAGCGCGACATCGTCACGTCGCTCCGGCCCAGGGCGTACCTGGCCGCCACGGAGCGCACGGCGAACCTGCCCGCCGGCTTCAAGAACTCGGGCGCGCCGAACCTGGAGGGCTTTCTCTTCCCGGCCACCTACGACTTCACCGAGGACACGACCTCCCAGCAGCTCGTCGCCGACCAGCTGGAGGCCTTCGGGCGCGCGTGGTCCGAGGTGGACATGGGCTACGCGCGCTCGAAGAACCTGACGCCCTACGACGTGCTCATCATCGCGTCGATGATCGAGAAGGAGGTGCAGGTCCCCCGCGAGCGCGCGCTCGTGTCCGCGGTCATCTACAACCGGCTGCGGCGGGACATGCCCCTCGGGATCGACGCGACGATCAGGTACGGCTACGGCATCCCGCCCACGGAGGCGATCCTGCAGAGCCAGCTCGAGGCGGACCACCCCTACAACACGCGCAAGCGGGTGGGGCTCACGCCGACGCCGATCTCGAATCCCGGCCTGGCGTCGCTGCAGGCGGCCGCGCACCCCGCGAAGGTGAACTACCTCTACTTCGTGCGCAAGCCGGACTGCAAGAGCCACTTCTTCACGAGGAGCGAAGCCGAGTTCTTCGAGTTCAGCCGCGAAGGGACGCGGTGCTGAGCGGGCTGGGCGGAACGACGACGCTCGTCGGGCTGCTCCGGCATCCGCTCAGGGACTCGCTCTCGCCCCGCATGCAGAACGCCGCCTTCGAGGCGGCCGGGCTCGACTGGGCCTTCGTCGCCCTCGGCGTCGAGCCGGCGCGCCTGGAGGCGGCAGTCGCCGGGCTCGTGGCGCTCGGCTTCGCCGGAGGCAACGTCACCATCCCGCACAAGACGGGCGTGCTTGCCTACTGCGACGAGCTCGACTCCGTCGCCGAGCGCGCAGGGTCGGTGAACACCCTCGTGATCCGCGACGGGCGCGTGCTCGGATCGAGCACCGACGGCCTCGCGGTCACGGACGCGGTCGAGGCGCAGGGCGCGCGCGTGCTCGTCCTCGGCGCGGGCGGCGCGGCCCAGGCGGTTGCAACTGCGCTCGTGGACGAGGGCTGCGCCTCGCTCCGGGTGGCGGCGCGCTCGCCGGAGCGCGCGCATGCGCTCGCGGCCCGGCTGCGCGGGCTCGCACCCGACCGCGAGGTCGCGGCCGACGACGCCTGGCCGCCGGCGGCGGGAGACGCCGACCTCGTCCTCAACGCGACGCCGGTCCGGGACGACCCCCTGGTCGGCCTGGACGGCGTCCGGCAGGTCGTGGACCTCGCCTACCGGCCCGACGGCCGCGAGACGGCCCTCGTCGCCGCGGCCCGCGCCGCCGGTTGCGAGCGCGTCGTCGACGGCCTCGACGTCCTCGTCGGCCAGGGCGCCGCGTCCTTCGAGCGCTGGACGGGGATGCCGGCGCCGGTAGAAGCCATGCGGGCGGCGGTCCGCGAGGCCAAGTAACAAAGTGTTACTTGGCCCGGGCGCGGGCGCTTCGCGCGGCTTAGGCTTGGTCGCGTGACGCTGACGCTGACCACGGCCGGCGAATCGCACGGGCCTGCGCTCGTGGCGATTGTGACCGGGCTTCCGGCCGGGCTCGTGCTCGAGCGGGAGCGAATCGAGGAGGACCTGCGCCGGCGGCAGCAGGGCTACGGGCGCAGCCCGCGCCAGCAGATCGAGACCGACGAGGTCGAGGTCCTCGCCGGCCTGCGGCACGGCCGCACGCTGGGCACGCCGCTCGCGCTCGTCGTCCGCAACCGCGACCACAAGAACTGGACGTGGGGGATGAGCCCGTGGCCGCCCGAGGGCGAGCCGACCGGCAAGGGCAAGGAGCCGGTGACCCTCCCACGCCCGGGTCATGCCGACCTGGCCGGCGTCTTGAAGTACGGGCACGACGACGTCCGGAACGCGCTCGAGCGCGCGAGCGCGCGCCACACGGCCGCGATCGTGGCCGCGGGGGGCGCGGCGAAGGCGCTGCTCGCGGAGATCGGGATCGAGGTCGGAAGCAGCGTCGCCACCCCGGATCTGGAGGCGCGCATCGACGAGGCTCGTGCCGAGCGCGACACCGTGGGCGGCGTGGTCGAGGTGCGCGCGCGGGGCGTCCCGCCCGGCCTGGGCTCCTACGCGGCCAAGGAGGAACGCCTCGACGCGCGCCTCGCCTGGACGCTCATGGGCACCCAGGCGGTGAAGGGGGTCGAGGTGGGCGAGGGCTTCGGCCTGGCCGCTCTCCGCGGCTCCGAGGCCCACGACGAGATCCTCCGCGACGAGGGCGGCTACCACCGGGAGACCAACCGCGCCGGGGGCATCGAGGCGGGAGTCTCGAACGGCGAAGAGATCGTCGTCCGCGCGGCCATGAAGCCCCTGCCGACCTTGATGAAGCCGCTGCGGTCGGCGGATCTCGAGACGGGCGAGCCCGCGCAGGCGCTGGTGGAGCGCTCGGACGTGGCCGCCGTCGAGGCCCTTGCCGTGGTCGCAGAGGCCTGCGTCGCGTTCGAGCTCGCGCGCGCCGCGAAGGAGAAGTTCGGCGGCGACGCGCTCGAGGACTTCGTCGGCGCCTGGCGCGCGTACGTGGAGCGGATCCCCTGGTCGGCGCGCTAGGGCGGCACCTCGCTCTGGCCGGCTTCATGGGCGCCGGCAAGTCGACCGTCGGCGCGCGCGTCGCCGAGGCGACGGCGCGGCCGTTCGTCGATCTCGACCGCTTGATCGAACGCCGGCACGGGCCGATCCCCGAGCTCTTCGAGCGCGGCGAGGCCGAGTTCAGGCAACTCGAAGAGGGGATCCTCGCCGAGGTCCTGGCGGGACCCGACTCCGTCGTCGCGCTCGGCGGCGGCGCCGTCCTCTCGCCGCTGAGCCGCGAGCGGCTGCGCCTGCGCGCCTTCACCGTCTTCCTCGACGTGACCGCCGACGCGGCCTGGGAGCGCGTCCGAGGCTCGGACCGGCCGCTCGCGCAGCAGGAGGCGGACTTCCGCCGCCTGTACGAGTCCCGCCAGCAGGTCTACGCGGAGACGGCGGACGCGGTCGCCGAGACCGCCGAGGACGTCCTGCTCGCCGCGCTCGGCATCCGCTTCGGACGCATGGTCACGCCGGCCGGCCCGGTCGAACTCGTCGCGGACGGGCACGTGCTCGAGCTGCACGCCGCGCCGCTGGAAGCCCCCGTGCACGCACTCCCGCCCGGCGAGGAAGCGAAGTCCCGGGCCGTGGTCGAGCGGCTCTGGACGGAGCTGCGGCTCGGACGCGAGGGCACGCTCGTCGCCTTCGGCGGCGGCTCCACCACCGACGTCGCCGGCTTCGTCGCCGCGACCTACCTCCGGGGAATCCGCTGGGTCGCGGTGCCGACCACGCTCACGGGCCAGGTGGACGCGGCCATCGGTGGCAAGACGGGGATCAACACCGCGGACGGCAAGAACCTCGCGGGCGCCTTCCACTTCCCCGAGCAGGTCGTCCTCGACCCTGGGGTCCTGGCAACGCTGCCGGAGCGGGAGCGTCGCGCCGGCATGGCCGAGGTGGTGAAGACCGGCCTCCTCGCAGGCCGCGACCTCTGGGAGCTCCCCGAGGTGGAGATGATCCGCGCGTGCGCCGCCTACAAGGCGGGCGTCGTCCTCTCCGACCCGTACGAGCGGGAGGGGCGTCGGACCTGGCTGAACCTCGGGCACACGTTCGCCCATGCGCTCGAGGCCGGGTCGGGCTACCGCGCCTCGCACGGTGAGGCGGTGGCGCTCGGGTTGCTGGCCGCGCTGCGCCTCTCCGGGCAGCCCACGGACCCGGTCGAAGAGGTCCTCCGGCCGGAGCCTGTCGAGGCCGACCTGGACTGGGCCTGGGCCGCGCTGAAGCGGGACAAGAAGGGCGAGGGCGTGTTCGTCCTGCTCGAGGCGGCCGGCAAGCCGGTCGTGACGACCGTCCCGGATGCCGAGGCCCGCGCCGCGCTCGCCGCGCTGATCCGGCAGTAGACTCGCCTGGTGCAGGTCGCGGTCCTGAACGGGGTCAATCTCGACGTCCTCGGCGAGCGCGATCCGCAGCTCTACGGCGGTCTCGGCCTCGGCGAGCTCGAGACGCGCATCTACGGCTGGGCGCGGGAGCTCGGCTGCACCGCCCGTTGCTTCCAGACGAACCACGAGGGCCAGTACGTCGAGTGGTGCCACGACGCCCGTGGGTGGGCGGACGGGCTAATCGTCAATCCGGGCGCCTGGTCGCACTACAGCTATGCGATCCGAGACGCGCTCGAGCTCTGCTCGGCACCCGTCGTCGAGGTGCACCTCTCGAACATCGAAGAGCGTGAGGAGTGGCGGCGCCACTCCGTCATCGCCGACGTCGTCGCTCACCGGATCATCGGCAAGGGGCCGGAGGGCTACCGCGAGGCGCTCGCCTACGTGAAGGAGCAGGCGTGAATCAGCGCATCGAGCAGCTGCGCGGGGAGCTCGAGGGCCTCGAGGCGGCGAGCTTCCTCGTCACCCGGCCAGTCAACGTCCGTTACCTGACCGGCTTCGAGAGCTCGAACGCGGCCCTCGTCGTGGGCAGGGACCGCCTCGTCCTCGCGACCGACGGACGCTACCTCGAAGCGGCCCAGGCGCTGGACGGCGTCGAGGTCGTGCAGTCCGAACGGGACCTCCTTGGCTGGCTCGGGGCCCGCCTCGGCGGCCTCGGCGAGGCGCCCGTCGCCTTCGAGGCCGACCACGTCACGGTCGCAGGCTTCGACTCGCTCTCGCGCGACGGCGCGAAGCTCGTGTCGTCGAGCGGCGTCGTCGCGCGTCTCCGGGCGGTGAAGGACGAGGCGGAGCTCGACGCGATCAGGCGCGCAGCGCGCGTCACCGACGCGGCGTACGAGCGGCTGGCGCAGGAGGAGCTCGTGGGCCGGACCGAGGCGGACGTCGCCTGGTGGATGGAGCAGACCCTCCACGAGGAGGGCGCCGAGGCGCTGGCTTTCCCGGTGATCGTGGGAGGCGGCCCGAACGCGGCGCTTCCGCACCACCACCCGGGGCGAAGGAAGATCGGAGCGGGGGAGACCGTGATCGTCGACGCCGGGGCGCAGGTGAGCGGGTACTGCGCGGACTGCACGCGGACGTTTGCCACGGGCCCTCTCCCGGACGGCCTGCGGCGCGCCTACGCGCTCTGCCACGCGGCTCAGGAGAGCGCGCTCTCGGCGGTTCGCGCGGGCGCCACGGGCGACGAGCTCGACGCGATCGCGCGGGCGAAGATCGAAGAGTCGGGCCTCGCTCCTGTCCTGCACGGGCTCGGCCACGGCGTCGGGCTCGAGGTGCACGAGCAGCCGGTGCTGCGCCCGGGCGCCGAGGAACGGCTGGTCGCGCGGAACGTCGTCACGGTCGAGCCGGGCGTCTACCTGCCCAGGGAGGGCGGGGTCCGCATCGAGGACCTGGTCGTGGTGGGCGAGACCGGCTCCGAGGTCCTCTCCAGCTTCACGAAGAACTTGCTGACCCTGGACTAGACTTCTGCGCCGTGGCCGAGACGGTTTCCACGAACCAGTTCAAGAACGGCATGCACGTCCAGCTCGACGGGCAGGTCTGGCGCATCGTCGAGTTCCAGCACGTGAAGCCGGGCAAGGGCGGCGCGTTCGTGCGCACGAAGCTGAAGAGCATCGGCAGCGGCGCGGTCGTGGACCGGACGTTCCGCGCCGGCGAGAAGATGCCCCGCATCCGCACGGAGACGAAGAACGTCCAGTACCTGTACGACGCCGGCGACGAGGTCGTCTTCATGGACGAGCAGACGTTCGAGCAGCTGACGCTCCCGCGTCGCGACGTCGCAGAGCAGCTCGACTTCCTCCAGCCGTCCTCGACCGTGCAGATCCTCGTCGTGGACGGCAATCCGTCGGGCGTGCAGCTGCCCGCGTCGGTGGAGCTCACGGTGACCGAGACCGAGCCGGGCGTCCGCGGCGACACGGTCTCGAACGTGACGAAGCCGGCCACGCTCGAGACGGGCGCGGTCGTGCAGGTACCGCTGTTCGTCAACGTCGGCGATCGCATCAAGGTCGACACGCGCGAGCGCCGCTACATCTCCCGGGCGTAGCGGGGTACCAATGCCGCAGCTCGTCGACACGACGATCCGGCTCCTGTCGCAGGAGCCGCTCGCCGACCGCGTCTCCGCCGCGGGGCTGTACGAGTTGGCGGCGGAGCTGGACAAGGCGGGCTTCGCCTGCCTGGAGATCTCGGGCGGCGGCTGCTTCGACAGCGCGGTGAGGCGCGGAGTCGAGAGCCCGTGGGAGCGGATCCGCTCGATCCGCGCGCGCTGCTCGACGCCGCTCGGAATGGCACTGCGCGGGCGCTTCCTGGTCGGCTCGCGGCCGGTCTCGCGCGACCTCGTCCGTCGCTTCGTGGCCAGCGCCGCGGGCAGCGGCATCGACGTCTTCCGCCTGCACGACCCGCTCAACGACCTCGGGAACCTCCGTGAGGCGGCCGAGGCGATCCGCAACGCGGGCAAGGAGCTCTCGGTCGGCCTCGTGCACAGCCCGGGGCCGAGCGGAGAGACGGACGTGCTCCTGGAGCGTGCGCACCACCTGGAGGAGCTCGGGGCCTCGCGGGTGCTGATCCACGACCCTGCCAGCTCGCTCGATCCGGCCAAGGCCCGCGAGCTCGTCGAGCGGGTGGGGGAGGCGAGCGGCCTGCCGGTCGGGCTCCACTGCCAGGGGGCCGGCGGCGTCGGGCTCGCCGCGGCCATCGAGGCCGTCCGGGCCGGCGCCGAGCGGATTGCGGTCGCCCTCTACCCGATCGCGCTCTCGCTCCACCGCGTCTCCGCCGAGGCCTTGACCCAGTCGCTCGCCGGCGTCGAGCTCGACACCGGCGTGGAGCTCGAACGGCTCTGGCACGGCTCCGAGCTCGTGGACGAGGCGCTGGGCGACGAGCCGGTCCCGCCGCTCTCGCCGCGGGTCGCGGTGCGCGCCGCCGAGCACACGCTCCCCGCGGGGCTCGTCGCCGAGCTCGACGCCCGGCTGCGGGAGCACGGCTCGGCCGACCGGCTGGACGAGGTGCTGGGGGAGCTGACCGCGATCCGAGGAGAGTGCGGCTGGCCGCCGCTCGCGTCGCCGATCGGCCAGGTGCTCGGCTCGCAGGCGCTCCTGCACGTCCTGGCCGCGCAACGCTGGCGGTTCGTCGTCGACGAGCTCCGCGACCTGGTGGAGGGCCGCTACGGGACGACGCCGGGCGAGATCGACCCGACCGTGCGGCGCGCCGTGCAGCTCCTCGGGGACGGCGTCGAGGAATCGGAGGAGCCTCCGGAGGCGCTCGAGGAGGTGCGCGAGGACGCAAAGGGCCTTGCGTCCAGCGAGGAGGAGCTGCTCCTGCTCGCGCTCTACGGCGAGGAGGCCGAGCCGCTCCTGCGCTCGGTGCGCGCGCGCGGCCGCCGCGACGAGTCCGAGACGGCCGGCCTGGCGCCGAGCGAGGCCGAGCGGCTGCGCGAGATCATCCGCGTCGTCCAGGAGTCGGGCATCGGCGAGGTGACGATCGAGGAGGGCGAGATGCGCGTCACCGTCCGCCGCGCCGAGGAGCCAGGCGACACCGAAGTCGTGGCCGTACCGGTGCCCACTGCCCCCGTCCACGAGGAGCCGGACGGGGCGACCGAGCCGCCGAGCAACGACGTCATCCGCGTCGAGTCGCCGATGGTCGGCACCTTCTACCGGGCCCCGCAGCCGGGCGCGCCGGCGTTCGTGGAGGAGGGCGACACGGTCGAGCTGGGCCAGACACTCTGCATCCTCGAGGCGATGAAGCTCATGAACGAGGTGAAGGCGGAGGCCGAAGGGGTCGTGCGCCGGATCTGCGTCGAGAACGCCGCCCCGGTGCAGTACGGCGACCTGCTCTTCGAGCTCGAGCCCGTGAACGGGCGGCCCCTCGACGCGCTCTAGTCGTGCGCTCGCCGACCCGTATCTTCTTTGGGGCACCCCGGCCCACCACCCGCTTCCGAGCCTACTCCCGAAATCCGCACGCGTGGCGCGCGCAGCGTGCCGGAAGCCGCGCGAACTGTGACAGTTTTCGCGCGTAGCCGGTGTTCAGCCGCGTCCTGATCGCGAACCGCGGCGAGGTGGCGGTCCGGATCATCCGCGCCTGCCACGAGCTCGGGGTCGAGGCGGTCGCCGTCTACTCGACCGCCGACCGCGATTCGCTCCATGTCCAGCTTGCCGACCGGGCTGTGCACGTCGGTCCGCCCCCGGCCGCGGACAGCTATCTGAACATGCCCTCCCTGGTGGCGGCCGCGACGACGACGGGCTGCGAGGCCGTCCATCCCGGGTGGGGCTTCCTCGCCGAAAAGGCCGAGTTCGCCGCCGCCTGCGAGGACAACGACCTCGTGTTCGTCGGTCCGCGGCCGGAGTCGATCGAGATCATGGGCGACAAGATCCGGGCGAAGGAGGCCGCCGCCGGGGCGGGCCTTCCGCTCGTGCCCGGCTCGAACGGGGCCGCGACGCTCGAGCAGGCGCGGGCCCTGGCGGACGACGTCGGCTTTCCGCTCCTCCTCAAGGCCGCGGCGGGTGGCGGCGGCCGCGGGATGCGGCTCGTCGCGGGCCCCGACGAGCTCGAGTCCGCCTTCCGGACGGCCACCGCCGAGGCCCAGGCGGCCTTCTCGGACGGGTCGCTCTACGTCGAGCGCGCCGTCGTCGGCTGCCGCCACGTCGAGGTGCAGGTGCTCGGCGACGGCGAGGGCCGGGTGCTCACGCTCGGCGAGCGCGACTGCTCCATCCAGCGCCGCCACCAGAAGCTGGTCGAGGAGGCCCCGTCGCCGGCGGTCACGCCGGAGCTCCGGGCCGAGATGGAGGAGGCCTCGCGGCGCGCGACCGAGGCGCTCCGCTACCGCGGCGCCGGGACGATCGAGTACCTGCTCGATAGCGACGGCAGCTTCTACTTCATCGAGATGAACACGAGGCTGCAGGTCGAGCACCCCGTTACCGAGCTGATCACGGGCGTCGACCTCGCGCAGGCTCAGCTTCGGATCGCCGCCGGAGAGGGCCTGCCGGAAACGGGCCGCGCGGAGCTCCACGGCCACGCAATCGAGTTCCGGATCAACGCCGAGGATCCGGCTCGGGACTTCCTCCCGGCGCCGGGCACGGTGACCCGCTTCCACCCGCCGCTCGGCCCGGGCGTACGCGTCGACACGCACCTCGTGGACGGGTACGCGATCCCGCCCTTCTACGACTCGCTCGCAGCGAAGGTGATCGTCTGGGCCGAGGACCGGCCGGCCGCCGTCCGCCGCGCGCGCCGCGCGCTGACAGAATTCGAGCTCGAGGGAGTCCCGACCACGAGGGAACTGGCGATCGACATCCTGGAGAGCGATCCGTTCATGAGCGGGAGCTACACGACCGGGTTCATCGCGGAAACCGCGCCCACGTTCCGCTCGCTGGCCGGAGAGCCGTCGTGACGAGCAGGCGGGCAGCCCGCCGCACAGCTCTCGAGCTCCTCTACCAGTGGGACCTGACCGGCCAGCCGCTCGTGAGCCTGCACGGCGGGGAGGTCGACCCGTTCGCCCTCGAGCTGGCCGAAGGCGTGGCCGCGAGCGCGGACGAGCTCGACCGGCGGATCACGGCCGCCTCGGACGAGTGGCCGGCCGACCGCCTCGGCGTCGTCGAGCGGAACATCGTGCGCATCGGCCTGTACGAGCTCGACCGCGGCGACGTGCCGGTCGAGGTCGCGATCGACGAAGCGGTCTCGCTGGCAAAGCGGTACGCGAGCGAGGATGCCGGCAGGCTCGTCAACGGCATCCTCGGCCGGGTCGTGCGGGAGGCGAACAGGACGTGAGCACGGGCGAGCCCGACGCCGTCGCCCGCCTCCAGGACCTGCTCGAGAAGGTCGAGGCCTCCAGGGCGGAGCTCGAGGGGACGGATGACCCTGAACGCGCCGTCCAGGTGCTCCAGGAGCTCGCCGACCTGGCCAAGGAGGTGCAGGCCGAGGTGGAGCGCGCGCGCAGGGAGGCCGATGCATCGGCCTGACGACCTGCACGGGCTGATCGAGGGCTTCCTCGGGGAGCTGCCCTTCGCGGCCGAGCTCGGGAAGCTCGAGGAGGCGCTCCGCTACTCCCTCCTCGGCGGCGGCAAGCGGATCCGCCCCGTTCTCTGCCTCGCCACCGGCGAGGCGCTCGGGCACGAGCCGGAGGAGCTCCTGCCGGCGGGCTGCTCGCTGGAGCTCGTGCACACCTTCAGCCTCGTCCACGACGACCTGCCGGCGCTCGACGACGACGACCTCCGGCGCGGACAGCCGAGCGCGCACGTCCGCTTCGGAGAGGACATCGCCATCCTCGCCGGCGACGCCCTCCTCGCGGAGGCGTTCCGGCTGGCGCTGCGCTACCCGTCGCCCGCCGTGGCCCGCGAGCTCGCCGAGGCCACGCTCGGCATGATCGGCGGCCAGTACCTCGACGTCACCAGCGACGGCGGACTCGACCCTGACGGGCTGCGCCGCCTGCACGCGCTCAAGACCGGCAGGCTCCTGCGTGCCGGCGTCACGACCGCGACCGCGGTCGCCGGCCTCTCCGCGCAGGAGGAGGCGCCCTGGCGCGCCTTCGGGGAGGAGGTCGGCGTCCTCTTCCAGATCGTGGACGACATCCTGGACGCCACCGGCACGGCGGACCAGCTCGGCAAGACGCCGGGCAAGGACGAGGCGGCGGGCAAGGTCACCTACGTCTCGCTCCACGGCCTCGAGCACGCCCGCGAGCTGGCCGACGAGGCGCGGACACGCGTCAACGAGCGGCTGAAAAGCCTGCCGGCGGACACGTCGGTGCTCGCCGAGATCGTGGCGACCATTCGCGACCGCCACAGCTGATGCTCCACCGCAAGACCGCGGACGGGACGATCGTCATCGCCCAGCCCGCTCACGCCTGGGTCTCGGGCCAGCTCGCCCGCGCCTGGGCCGAGCCGTTCGAGCCCTGGGAGGAGGTTTGTCTCGCAGCCGAGCAGCACGACGTCGCCTGGACGAGCTGGGAGCGCTCGCCCGAGCGGGACCCCGAGACCGGGCTCCCGTATACCTTCTCCGCGCTCCCGCGCCTGCGGCGGCTCGAGCTCTGGTCGGGCGCGGCGGCCCTTCTGCTTCCGCAGTCGCGCTACGCGGCGCTCCTCGTCTCGCTGCACGGAACGCTGCTCGTCGACCGTTTCCCACCCGGCGGCGGCGAGGACGTCGAGCGGGCGCTCGCGGCCTATCGTGCGCTCGAGGGCGAGTTCCAGGCGCGGGTGCTCGGCTCGTTGCGCGGCGATCCGCGCTACGGCGCGCATGCGACCCCGGCTGCGATCGAGCGGAACCGCGAGCTCGTCTTCACCTGGGACGGCCTCTCGCTCGCCCTCCTCCACGGCGTCACGGAGGAGCGGACGGCCGCAGGGCACACACTCGCGGCGCTCGACGGAGACCCGGAGCGCGTCGCGGTCTCGCCGTGGCCCTTCCGGGGCGAGGCCGTCACCGTCGCCTGCGAAGGCCGCCTGCTGCGAGAGACCTTCGCCGACGAGCGAGAGCTGCGTCGCGGGCTGGCGAGGGCGCGCTGGACGACCATCGAGACGAGCCTCACCCCGGCGTGAGCGGCGCCGTGCAGAGTCGTGACACTTCGGCCGGCGAGGCACGGGGTACGCTCCCGGCGTGAGCGCGAAGAAGCGTCTGGACGTGCTGCTCGTGGAGCGCGGGCTCGCCGAGACCCGTTCGCAGGCGCAGGCTCTCGTGCTCGCTGGCCGGGTCAGGGGCCACACGAAGGCGGGCGAACGAGTGGACGAGAGCGCCGAGCTCGAGCTCGCCCCCGGCGCGCGCTTCGTCTCGCGCGGCGGCGAGAAGCTCGCGGGCGCACTCGAGGCACTCGGCGTGGACGTG
>Ga0081538_10002762_pt1 | contig 16828 bp, 22 predicted proteins | sample TabmetS5T2R1_FD_71022 | JGI IMG/M metagenome (GOLD analysis project Ga0081538, IMG submission 71022) | Tabebuia heterophylla rhizosphere microbial communities from the University of Puerto Rico - S5T2R1 | ecosystem: Host-associated > Plants > Roots > Rhizosphere ... | reverse complement strand
GTCGGCGTCCCCCGGGCGCGGTTCCCGCTCCCGACCGACCTCGGCCGCCAGACCGGCCGCCACGCTCGCGACCGACGCGATCGCGACAACAGGCCGCGCGAGCGCCAGGAGCTCCCGGGCGACGAAGCCGAGGCCCACGCCGGCGAGGAGCGCTCCACAGGCGACGGCGACCCAGCGCATAACGGGCCACCCGCATCGGCTAGCCGCCCGTCACGAACCCAAGCGGGTTCAGGCCCGTGTGGGCGAGATCGAGCGCCTCTTCCGCCTGGCCGGGCGGCGCGGATGCTCGCGGGGCCCGCGCGCCGCGCGCGCCGGCACCGCTCCGGGGCACAGGCGCGGCGTCGGCCCGGCCGACGCGGCGGCCGCCGGCGGCCGCCGCTCCGCTGCGCAGCCAGCGCCCCCCGCAGGTGAGGGCGGGGCGACGAGGACAAGCAGAACGACCACCAGGAGGAGCTCGCCGCGTACGAGATGGACCCGGCGGGCTACCCGCCGGAACGCATCACGCGGGGCCACGCAGCAGCGTGATTCCGCTGCGCGGTCGTTCGATCGCGAACGAGCGAGCCGGAGCAGCCGCCCGCGTCGTCGGACAGCGAAGGCGCCCACACCGATGAGGAGCCGCTGGACGCTCACGCCGATGACGAGCAGCCGGACTTAGGCGGACACGCACGAGCTTCAGGCCGAACTCGGCGAGGAGTGGCTCCTCCGCTTCTCCGTCCAGGGAACGACGGCTGGCTGACCAGCGAAAAGCAGGGCGCGACCCAGCGCCTCGAGGCGCCCGACGCTGAGCGCTCGTCACCCTCTTCGAGGCGATCAACGACGGCGGCGACAGGCCGCACTGAGAGCTTCGCGACCGGGTCGCTCCGCTAACGAGAAGCGCGCTTCGACTCGCCCGGCGAGGTGTTGCCGGGATTAGCCCGGGCGGTGATTGGCCGCTTCTTGCTGAGTAGCCGCTATCTGCGGCGGAACTGGCCGATCCGGCCGGTGTGGCCCTCCACGTCCGGGCGCCGGCGCATCGATCGCGCGCGAGCGCGGCCGCGGGCGAAAAAGGCGGCGAGCAGAAAACCCGCGAGCAGCACCGCGGCGGCGATCACGGCAATCGCAATGATCCCCGTGCCTTCGTCCGGGTTCTCGCCCCGGCCGCCCACATCCTGGGCCACCACGACAATCGCATGGAGGAGCGCCAGCATGCTGCTAGCCCCGTGGCGTGGTCGGTTCGCTGGCCGGAGTGCTGGCGCCCTGCTGCGCGGCCGCGGCGGCGGCGCGATCCTCTTCGGGGCGAATGGTGTCGTCCTCTTGGGCGAGCGTGCGCTTAGCGCGGCCGCCCTCTTGCTGGCCGGCGACTTGTTCCACGAGGTCGTTAAGGGCGCCCTCGGGGTCGGCCACGCCATCGGCTTCCAGAGCGGTGACGGTCGTCGGGCCGGGCTTCTCGACCTGCGTCGACAGTGCCAGGGTGGTGGCAACCACCAGCCCGGACAAGAGCGCGTGGGCGCCCAGCGCAACGGCGAACCAAACCCAGCTCCCGGTGGCCAGCGAAGCGACGACCCCCACGACCAGCAGGGCCGCCCCTAGAACGATCAGCAGCAGACGAGAAGACACGAGCGCCCCCTGAAGCGAACGTGGCTTTGAGTCCAACGCCCGGTCGACGTCGAGGTCTGCTCGCTCGACCGCCTCGTCGCCGACCGCGTCTCTGAGCTCCGCGATAAGCAGCTTGCGGGCTTGCCCCCTCCGTTCGCTTGGTTCGCCCGGATCTTGTGCGTGGTCAATTGTCACCTCCCCGCGGTTACCCAGCGTTCGGGGCTGCAACCCGACCAGCGACTCGCCGGGCCTTTTTCCTGCGCCAGATCTGTCCGCTTGCGCCAAGTGCCCGCCCGCGACGGTCCGCCTGGCTCGCTACAGGATCATGCGACCTGTATTCGCGACGGCCCAGGGTCGGCCTACGGCCACTTCAAACGGCCTGGATTGCATAGGACTTCAGCGCAGCATTGGGCTGCTCGCCCCAAGACGCCGCCCGAGATCCGAGATGCTTCCGCACTGACCAGTGTTCTTTACCTGCAAGGACACCCAACAGAGCTACCGGGAAGTGACGGAACGCAGCGCAACGATCGTGCGGGCTGTCCCGGGATCAAGCTGCTCAGCAAAACCAACTGGTATTCCCGCCCTAACTGTCCTGATCGTCCGACCCAGACGTCGAGGCGGCTAGCCCGCAGCCGCGCTGGCCCGCCCAGCCGACCCCCCGAGCTAGACAGCCTGAGGCGGCTCCCGCTCAGGCGTCCGCCGGTGCCCGCCGCTCGGCCCTGCGCGCCGCTGGAAAGTGGCGCAGCAACCGCGGCAGCGCGGGAATGACCGTCCTCATTGCGACCTGCGAGGTTTCCAGCAGGCGGCGGCGGGTGGGGCCCCAGGGCAGGCCGAGCTCCTCGCGCAGGCGCTGCGGGAGCAGACCGACGGTGGCGACATTGACCGCCTCGGTAAGCGGCCGGGGCACGAGCGGCAGGTCGGGCCGAAGCGTCGCGTCGACCACCTCGCGCAGGGCGGCGGTCACGGCGATCCGGTCGCTCTCGAGCATGTCGTTGAAGTACCCGCAGAAGGCGGCGAAGGTGTCCGGCATGCGCTCGCGCGGCACGCCAAGCAGCTCGGCGAGCCTCTTCTGCTCCTCGTAGTAGCGGCGCTGCTCGGTGATCGTCAACCGGCGCACCCAGCGCTGGTAGACCAGAAGCGAGGTGTGCACCAGGGTGGCGTGCACCCATCTCAGGAGCTCCGGGTCGTTGGCGCGGTAGGGGGTGCCCGTCGGGTAACGTCCGCCACGCTCCTGCGTGACCCCCCTTACGCGCGCGTGTACCGACCGGATGCGGCGCGCCGCCTTCTCGGCGCTGCTCGTGTCGCCGAAGACGAGCTTCGTAGTGAGGTCGATTGTGCGGTAGAGGCGCCCCCAGGGCTCCTCGCGGTAGCTCGAGTGCTCGGCCACGCCGGCCGCCACGAGTGGATGCGCGACCTGCAGGATCAGCGCCGTGCCGCCGCCGAGCATCAGCACGCCCTCGCGGTTGACGCGCCAGGTGACCGTCCCCGGCCCGAACAGGCCGACGTCGCCCATCGCCCGGCGATGCTAGCCCTACCAACCGCGCTTCTGGCGCCGCGCCTGCACTGAGCCGCATCGCGGCGTTTCTGATCGTCAGGCTGCTGGCGCGGGTCCCAGTGGCGCTCCTCGATCCGCCCTCGCGGAAGGGCAGCGTCCAGCTCAGCTGGCTGTCGGCGAGCGGGCCGCTGGGGCGGATCGCGGAGGGAGCGGCATCGCGGCAGTCAGACAGAGTGGACACGACTCAGCGCGCGATCCTCGCTAGGCCGACAGCAGCCGAAGGGAGCCCAACCACGACCGCGAAAGTCGCTAAGCGGCCCTCGCCTCCGCCCGTCGTGCCGGCAGGCGAACCGCCACGGCGGCTGCTAGCAACGAGCCGGACGCCCCGAGGCGTAACAGCGAGCGTGCAGGAGCGGCCCCTGCTGGCGAGCGCTGCGGATGGAGGCTGTCGCATAGAGCCCTCTCGAAACGGCGCGGCCCGCTCGAGCGGTGGCGTCCAGAGCGGCTGAGCCGTGCCGCGTCGCGGGCAGCGGCGGCGTGTGACGAATGACTTGGCCGTTTTGCGGAGCCCGGCCCTGATATGGAGCGGGATCGGTCAAGGCTCGGGGGTCGTCGGCCCGGTGGTGAGCCGGAAAGTGGCGGCGTCGGGTCCGTAGGGCGACGGCGCTGGCACCGGCCGGCCGGGTCAAGCCTGCCAGCCCTCGGCCAGCGTGGTCCAGATGCCGTCGCCGTTTTCCAGGACGTCGAGCCAGTCGCCGGCGTCTTGTAGCTCGGGAGCACGTGGCCGGCGAGCTCTCCGCCGGGACCGCGGGCGAGCAGGGTTTGCTTGATGTCCGCCCGTGGCCCTTGGTTGCTTGCGGCGCTGGGCCATGGCAAAGGCGTCGGTGTAGCGTTCGGCCACGATGATGGCCGGCGGCGGCCTGGCGGGCCAGCTCGGTGAGGGACTCGACGAGGCGCCCCAAAGGCAAGCAATCCTCCCGTTCGCCCGTCCGCGCGGCTACAGGGCGAAGGGCTCGACACCCGGAAAGCTCGACAGCTGGTCCCTCGGCTGGATGGCCGTACGCGTCGAGCACCGGCCCGGTCGCCAGCGGCGCCTCCTACTTCTCACCTAGGGCGCCGGAGCTCGCCCATGTGCCGCGGCTGCGTCCCATCGCTGTCGAGCATGGGGAGGTGGGACCGGGGTAGCGGAGGTGGACCCGGGTAGGCGTGAGAGGAGACCCGACAGTGGGGGGGAGAGATGGCGATCGAGCTGTGGGACTTCCGGAGCGATGTGGGGCAGCAGCGCACCGAGCTGCGCGGCATGTCCGTGGAAGCGCTCGATGGTGGGGTCGGCAAGATAGACGAGGTGGTTGAGGAGCCCGGCGCGAGCTTCTTGGTTGTCGACACTGGCCCCTGGATCCTGGGGAAGAAGGTGCTGCTTCCGGCCGGCCTAGTGAGTGGCATCGACGTTGATGACGAGCACGTAAGGGTGGAGCGCTATAAGGATGAGATCAAGGGCGCGCCGGAGTTTGACGAGGAACGCCAGCGGGACCCCGCTTACCGTGACGCTCTCACGCGTCACTACGGCGCCGCGCAGCCGAAGGCGTGATCTCAATGCGGGTCCGTGATCCAAGGCTCAAAGCGAGCGGTTCACGGGCATCTGGACAAGATCCTGGGGTCTGTGGTGGAAGGAGCTGATCGAGAGCCGCGGCGCAGAGACCGGCGGCGGGCGGCCGGACGAGGTCTGAGCGGCTCTATGTGACCCTGCGGCGAGGGCAGACCGCGCGGCATCCTCGGCGAGGCCGCAGGGCTGTCGCTGGGCGGGGTGCTGTCGGCCCTGGCGGCCGTTCGCCGGGGCCAGGCCTTCCGCCGCCGATGGGGTGGTCTGTGACCCCCGACTAGCGATTGCGCGCGACCCGGCGGCGCCGCAGGCCGCCGAGCTGTTCTCGCGCCGGGATGAGCAGCGGACGATCGCGCGTTTCTCGCGCGCCGTCGGCCTGCCCCGTCCGCTGCCGGACCTGCTCGGGCTGTCGCTTCGGGTGCTGGATGCGTACGGCATCGGGTTGCATCAGGACCTCCTGCTAGTGACCTCCGCCGACTACCCGCTGATGCACCACATCTTCCTCCGGGCTTTGGACTTTCAGCAGCGCCCCTACACTCGGCACCCCCTTACCGCGCCCACGACGAGCTGTTCCTCGTCGGTGCGGGTGCCCCAGGTGCGCTCGCCGCACGCGCATGGCGGCAGCGAGTTCGAGCGGCCGAGGTGGTATTGGCGCATGCGAAGAAGCTGCGGGCGATCGCCGAGGCGAAGGTCAAGACGGACAAGGTCGACGCGCGCGTGCTGGCCGAGCTGCTGGCGGCCGACTGCGTTCCGCGGGTGTGGGTGGGCGACGAGCTGACCAGGACGCTGCGGCGGCTGGTGTCGCGCCGGCGGGGCTGGTGAAGCGCCGCACCCAGGTCAAGAATGAGATCCAGGCGGTGCTGCAGCGCAACCTCAAGCCGCGGCCGCCGGTCACGGATCTGTTACGCACGCGTGGTCAGGTTCACGGACGTCGATCCGGATCACCTGGCCGGACGCTTGGACGACGTTGAGGCCCGCGAGGGCCCTCCCGTAGATGTCCCGGCGAAGGGTGTCCAGATCCTCCACGACCCGGACCAGCGCACAGCGGTCGTTATCCAGCTCTTCGAGACGGCCGACGACATGGCGGCAGCGGAGGGCCCCCTGGATGCGATGGACCCGGCGGAAACGCCGGGGACGCGCGCCTCGATCGACCGCTGCGAGATCAAGGCCGAACTGGGCCCCAGCTAGGCCACCGCCGCGCCGCACGACGCGCGTGCGCGTGCCAGCGCCGAGTGTTGCTTCGCCCGGGCCGCCCTCCTCCAGCCAACGTGTCTCGATCCCCAGCCGGCCAAAACGCCGCCCGCCCGAGCGGTCGACCGCTCACTCGAGCACGGAGGTCCACATGTGCAGCTGGATCTCCTTGGCCATTCGCAGATGAGCGTAGAGCAGGTTCGACAGCCGGTCTCCGCTGCGCGCCCGCGACTCGATCGTGAATACCAGGAGGCCGTCGGCCTCCAAGGCGCTGAACCGGGATCTGTCCCGCCTCCAGGTGCCCCTCCAGGGTGGCGAGCCGAAACGAATCCGGCGTGACCTCGACCACCCGCACCGGCCCCGTCCCAGGGCCCAGGCATGTGCACGACGTACTCGTCCCCGACCTGGAAGGAGCCTTCCTCGCCGCGCGTCTTCTGGAAGCTCGCGAACTCGGACGGCGCGAGGGTGTCGCGATCGCGAGTGAAGAGCTCCATGAGTTCCCGCGGCGACAGGTCGGGGTCCTGGATCCGGACGTGGTAGCGGCGGTGGAAGAGTGGGCCCGCACCGTCCTCCGGCGGCTGAAGCTCGCTCACGTCGACGCCGTCGGGAAAGGGGGAGGCGAATCGGCCGACGGGCTTCCCCACAGCTCGCGCCGCGTCACGGGCGTGGTGCGCCACATGTAGCGCCACGACGTCAACCCGACGCCGACCGCCCACCGGGCGGCGGTGGAAAAGCGGCGGCAAGGCTCAGTCGCTGGGCCATCGACCTCCACTACCCCGGGAGGCAGAGTGCATGCGGCGGCGACACACGGGTACCGGGTGAAGATGCTCACCTCGCTCCTCCACCGCGGCGGCCCGCGCGGGTGGCACCTCCAAGCCGCCTCCATGTCGAGCGTCGCCCTCTGCGTTGCGCTTTGGATCCGCGCCAAGGCCCTCGACCAGGACGAGCGCGGCAACGCCGAGCGCAGGGCCCTGTTCGCCGGGCTGTGGCCACCCACCGTGTGGGCGATGAGCGAGTCCCTCGAGCGCCTCGACTGACGCGTCAGGGCGTTCGCAGGGCGCCGTCCTCGCTGGGCAGCCCGCGGGCCGCCAGCTGCTCCCGCAGGCGCAGCAGCGCGGCGTCCTTCGCCTTGGCCTCGAGCATCACGTCGAAGCTCAGTCCACGGGCCGGCCCCCGCAGGAATTGCTCGAACGCAATCGGGTCGACCATGTCCGCGTGCGCGCGCAGCTGCGGCAGCACGAGCCGCCGCTCGCGCCGGCGCCCGCGCTTTCGCGCCCGCTCCTCCACGGCGGTCTTCGGCGAGGAGTAGTGGATCTTCGGGACCTGCCCGGCGGGCCATGTGGCAAGCGCGAGGCGCAGCGCCTCGCGGTCGGGGATGCCCTCGGGGTCGTGGCAGTGGTGGTGGAGGATGTCCCAGACTACCCGCAGACCGGTCCGCTTTGAAATGTCGGCCACGTCGGCTACGGAGAAGACGCGGTCGTCGTTCTCGATCACCAGCCGCCCCCGTGCGGCCCCCGGCAGCCGCTCCACCGCCCGCAGGAAGCGCTCCTTGCCCGCCTCGGGCCCGGCCTCGGCACTCCCCACGTGGAGCACCACCACCGCCTCCGGTCCCAGGCCCATGGCGTCGAGCAGGCGGGCCTGAAGCTCGAGGTCGCGCACCGCGCGTCGGCTCACCTCCGGCGAGGTCGAGTTGAGCACGATGTACTGGCTGGGATGCGAGGACAGGCGCAGGCCCAGCGTGCGCGCGTGCTCGCCGAGCGACGCCAGCTTTTCCGTGCATTCCTCGACCTGCCCGTGGAACTGGGGCAGGTCGGGGTGCGTCCCGTACGGGACCAGCGACGACGAGAAGCGGTACATGGCGATCCGGGCCCGCGCGAGGTAGTCGAAGATCCTGCCCAGCCGCTCGAGCGAGACGCTCAGGTGTGGTCCCGACTGCCAGCGCCGGGTGTCGTGCGAGGGCAGATCGGGCTCACCGAGCACCTTGACCGCGAATCCCAGCTTCCTCCCGGGCATGCCCCCAGGGTGACGGAAAGGAGACCGACCCGGCGCTACTTCAGCGGGTCGTCGCCCCAGTTCATGAGCGCGTAGCGCCACGGCGTCTCCGAGATGTTGCCGTCCGGCCGCTGCGCGGCGTGCCGGTGGACGTACGCAACCACCCGCCGCATGTGCTCGAGGTCAGCGTCCCAGAGGTCGCCCTTGTTCGCGCGCAGGACCTCCACGATGCGCCGGCCCGACTCGTGACCCTTGCTCTCGCCGCCGCCGTCGGCGTCGCCGACAGACATCGGCTCCTCGGTCTCGAGCCACTTCTCGAGCTCGGCCGGCGCCGTGGCCCTCGGGCACGAAGTCCATCTGAACCGCCACGCGGTCGTGTGTCAACGTCGATCTTGTGGAAGGTCACGACGCCGGCGTTGTCCTTGCCGTCGACGTTGCGCCATGCCACCCGCTCCTCCGGGCTCTGCTCGGTGATCTCGGCATCCCACTCGTGGCGGCTGCCGCCGAACTCGGCGGCCCAGTGGTGCCGGCGGTCATCGAGCTGGAGGACGTCCCTGACCCCCGCCACGAACTTGGGGAACTCCTCGAACTGCGTCCACTGGTTGTATGCGGTCGAGATGGGGACGTTCACCTCGACTGTCTGCTCAATTGTTGACATTTCGCTTCTGCGTTCTCGGGGGGTCCGCCGTCGTTACCGGGGGCGGGGACCGGGAAACGGTCAGGCGGTGTCGTCCTCGGCGACCGCCCGGCGCAGCGCCTCGTCGAAATGAATCGGCTGCAGGTCGAAGCGGGAGGAGGGGCCGGGGTCATCGACCACGGTGGGGCTCGCCAACCCCTCGATCAGGGGCCGGGCGACCCCGGCGTCCACGGGCGTGACCAGGCCGATCCAGAGCGAGGACAGCCACGGCGTGAGCAGCGGGACGGGGAGCTTCGGCCGGCGGCGCACCCCGAGCACGGCCGCCATCCGATCGAGCATTTCGCCATAGGAGAGGACGTCGGGTCCCCCGATTTCTATCTCGCCGCCCCGAGCGTCCGGAACAGAGGGTGCCTGGACGAGGTACTCGAGCACGTCGTCGATCGCGATCGGCTGGGTCTCGTTCTTCAGCCAGGCGGGGGCGATCATCGCGGGTAGCCGCTGCACCAGGTAGCGCAGCGTGCGGTAGGACTCGCTCTTCGCGCCCACCACCATCGCGGCGCGGAAGTAGGTGAGCGGCGGCCCGCTTTCGCGCAGCTCGAGCGCCGTGGCGTGCCGGCTCTGCAGGTGCTTCGAGCCGCTCTGGCCACCAAGGCCGCCGAGGTAGACGACCTGGTCGACGCCCTCCTCGCGCGCCATCTCGGCGAACTCTTTCGCGGCTTCGCGGTCACGCTCGACGAAGTCACCTGAGCTGCCGCGACCCATGGAGTGGACGAGGTAGTAGGCCACGTCGACGTCTCGGCCCGCGCCGGGCAGCGTGTCCGGCTTCAGCACATCGCCCTCGTGCAGCTCCATGCCGCGCTCCTCGAGCCCCTGGGCGCGGCCTCGGTCGCGCACGAGGCAGCGCACGTCCCAGCCGGCGTCGGCCAGCGCCGTCGCCAGCTTTCCGCCGACGAAGCCCGTCGCCCCGGTGACAAGCGCCCGTCCGGCCATCAGTCGAGTGCGTACCGCTCGAGCGCCCGCTTGCGCGCCTCGGTGTGGTCGACGATCGGCTTCGGATAGTCCTCGCCGATCACGCAGCCGGTCTTCTGCGGCACCTCGCCGGGCATCCTCCAAGGCTCGCGTATGTACTCGACGGGCACGTCGCGCAGTTCCGGCACGTCACGGCGCACGTAGTCACCGTTCGGGTCGTAGCGCTCCATGTGCCGCGCGGGGTTGTAGCAGAAGTCGCGCCACGCGAGCTGGCGGCAGAACTGGCTCGCGCTGTACGGCCGGTTGTCGTTTGTGCACACCGCGGTCACGCCGGCGACCGCGTTCAGGCCGGATGCGCGTGGAGTCCACTCCGCCCTCGGCCAGCGCGCGCCGCACGCGGCCGTCTCGCCCGGCGGCGAACGGCGACACGTCGGGTGTGAAGTGGACCGCACCGGCGCCCACCTCCTCGGCGCCGCGCGGGAGCTCACGCTCAGGCGGCCGGTGGCGGAGCACCAGCTCGCTGCCGCGCTCGCGCAGGGCCTCGCGCAGGTGCCTGAGGCACTCCAGCAGGAACTGGGTGCGTGGCCCCCACTGGTGGCGCTCGTGCGGCAGCCGGTCGGCGAGGCAGAAGAACGGGACCACGCGGTCTGCCCGCTCGAGCGCGGCGCGGAGTGCGGGATGGTTGTGACCGCGGGGGTCGCGCCGGAGCCAGAGGATCAGCGTGGAGCTCACCGCGCGCCCGCTCCGGCCGACACGGACGCCGCCGCGCTGACCGGGTCGTCCGCGAGGTACCGGCAACCGAGCCCTTCCGCGAGCTGCTCGCTCGCGCCGGCGCCGCCGATCGCCAGCGGGGAGGAGCGTGCCAGCTCCGCCAGCTCGTCCGCCGAGCGCTCGAAGACCTCGCTGGTTACGGCGCTGACCACAATGAGGGCGGGGTCGAGCATTGCGGCCGCGCCCGCCAGGCTCTCCGCCGGCGTGTCCGCGCCGAGGAATGCGATCCGCCAGCCCCGCCCGCGCAGGGCGAGGCCGAACGCGACGAGCGGCAGGTCATGCTGCTCGCCGGGCGCGCACGCGAGCACCGCCAGCGGACCTCCGCCGCTCCCCCAGCTCCGCGCCAGCGACATGAGGCGACCGCGGATGAGGTTGCTTGCGAAGTGCTCCTGGGTCACGCTCGCCTCACCGCGCGACCAGCGCTCCCCGAGCTCGTGCAGATACGGCAGGATCACCTCCGACAGCACTGTCTCTAGCGTGAAGGTCGCGAACAGGCGGTCGAGCAGCAGGTGGGCCTCCTCGGCGTCCATGGCCTCGAGGGCGGCCGCCAGTGGGGCCGAGCTCAAGCCGGTCTGCTGCGCGCCGCCGGCGCCGGACACGGCGGCGCGCGCGGCCTCTGCCGCTGATAGCCCGCGCCGCAGCCCGGCCTGCATGTCGCGCACGCGCCGCTCGTCCGCTGGCCCGTACAGGCGCAGGCCGCCGTCCGTGCGGGCGGGCTCGAGCAGCCCGTAGCGACGCTCCCACGCGCGAAGCAGCGCCGGGCTCACCCCGACGCGGCGGCTGAGCTCTCCGATCCGTAGGTGCGGCTGCGTGGCCATGACGGAGGCCACCTTACACGGTCAGATGAACAAAAGCTAGACACCGGGCCCGTGACTGGGTGGAAGTTTGGACAACCCCTTGACAAGCATGGCGACTGAGGTCTACAGTCCCGAGACGAAAGGTGAACAGCACCTCTACAGAAAGGAGCACGATGAGTGCAGTCAAGTACATCGCCGGCGCGCTGGTCGTCGTAGGCGGTCTGAACTGGGGTCTCGTCGCGATCGCCGAGTTCGATCTGGTGGCCTGGCTGGTGGGCGAGGAGTTCGGCACCACCAACGCGGTCTCCCGGATCGTCTACGGGCTGGTCGGCCTCTCGGCGCTCGTCTTGGCGGCCACCGCGGCGGCTGACCGAAGCGACGCTGCGGCGAGCACCCGCTCCGCCGGCAGCCACGCCTGAGAGGGGGAAACCGATGCGCAAGCTCACTCCCCTCCTGATCGCGGCCGCTCTGATCGCCATCGCCGTGACCGCGGGAATCGCGACGGCCGGCGACGACGAGAACACCACGCCGGCGGCCACCCAGCCGCAAACCATCGTCGACATCGCGGCGGGCGACAAGCGATTCGACACGCTCGTGGAACTGGTGAAGTCCGCCGGCCTGGCAGAGACCCTGTCCGGCGAGGGCCCCTTCACGGTGTTCGCGCCCACGGACAAGGCCTTCGGCAAGGTGCCCAAGCGCACGCTCAGGGCGCTCGGCAACGACAAGGCGGCGCTGCGACGGGTGCTGCTCTACCACGCGGTGAGCGGCAGCTACGCCGCCGCCGAGCTCATCCGGATGCGCTCTGTCCCGTCCCTCGCCGGCCCACGGCTTCACGTTCGCAAGCGCGGTCGCAACGTCCGCGTGGCCGGCGCCAAGCTCGTGCAGGCTGACGTGGCCGCGTCGAATGGCGTGATCCACGCGATCAACCGCGTGCTGATCCCGCCGAAGAAGAAGTAACGGTCCCTCTCCGGCGCATAAGGCCCCCCGGCGGCGAGCCCGCCGGGGGGCCTTGCGCGTTACGGGCCAGTCGGCGGTTCGCAGGGCCGCGGAGGTGAGACGCGACGGCCGCACGACGATCGAGCGGATCGCGACAGCCATGACCGCGATGCTCGGGGCAAGATCGACGAAAACGGAGCCACCGCGGGTGCTGAGCTCGTCGGGCGAGCCGTAGAGGCAGTGGCCGAGCGAGCTGGCGATCAGAAAGCCATAGATCAGCACGCGAGCCTGGGCGGACGAAGGGGCCAGTCTCCTAGCGAGCCCAGAGGGGCGCTCGAGTGGGCGCAGCCGTGCGGACGTCGGGCGGGTTCGCACGCATCTGTCGGCGGATCGGAGGGATGCGTCGCCGCGGCGAGCAGCGCTAGCCGCACCTCCCGGCCTACTGGGCCGGCGAGGAGGCGGTGCGGCCCCGACCTAGGTGGCGTTCGGGAAGGTCGGCGGCGACCCAGATCCCGGAAGCGGCTGTTAGTGCGGCGACGAGCGCGATGGCGCCGCTGTAGCCGAGCGCGTCGGCGCTGAGGCCCGCGAGCAGGCCGCCGGCCACGTAGCCCATGTCGCGCCAGAAGCGGTAGATCCCGACCATCGGAGCGCGCACGACCGGGGAGACGGCGTCGGAGATGGCGGCGATCAGCGTCGGGTAGACGAGCGCCGTTCCGAGCCCGAGCACGACCGCCGCGGCGGCGGCTAGGCCGAGCGCGGCGTCGGAGGCGGCGAGCAGGCCGAGCGCCGCGGCTTGAAGCAGCATGCCGGCGACGATCAGGGGCTTGCGGCCGATGCGGTCCGACCAGTGGCCGGCGGCAATCTGCGCTACGCCCCAGACGCCCGGGTAGAGGCCGGCCACCAAGCCGACCTCGGCCGCCGAGGCGCCATGCGAGGCGAGAAACAGCGGCACGAGGCCCCACGCGAGGGCGTCGTTGAGGTTGTTGACGAGGCCGGCCTGGGAGCACGAGCGAAGCGCCGGGTCGCGGTAGGAGGCCTCCGGGAAGGCCTGCCGCAGTCGCGGCGGCCGCTCCTCGTGGTCGTGGGCGCCCGCGCGCTGCTCGAGCGCGACGTGGCCGGCGGTGTCGCGGACGAACAGCGCACTCACGAGCAGGGCGGCGAGCGCGATCGCCGCGCTCCCGCCGATCAGGACGTCGCGCGGGGCAAGCTCAGAGGCCAGCAGGCCGCTGGTCGCCGCGGCGACGGCCACTCCGCCGTACCCCGCGGCCTCGTTCAGCCCCAAGGCGAGCCCGCGCCGCCTCGGTCCGACCAGGTCGATCTTCATCACCACGGTCATCGACCAGGCCAGCCCCTGGTTTACGCCGAGGAAGACGTTGGCTGCCACCACCCAGGCCCAGCTGGGCGCCACACCGATCAAGAGCGGCACCGGCAGGGCGAGCGTCCAGCCGAGTATCAGCAACCGGCGGCGGCCGAAGCGCTCGGCGCCGGCGCCGGCCGCGAGGTTGGTGAAGGACTTCGCGAGGCCGAAGGCGACAATGAACGAGAGCACCGCCGCGCTCGAGCTGAGGCCGAAGTCGTCCTCGCCGACCAGGGGCAGGGTCGAGCGCTCGAGCCCCACCATCGCGCCGACGAACGCGTTGACCGCGACCAGCAGCGAGAACTGGGCGAGGTTCTCGCGCAGCCCGAGCCGGACCGGAGCCACGTCAGCTCTGTTCGACGAGCGGGCGGCCGTCGCGGTTGGCGGCGAGGATCTCGGCCTGCCGCGGCGGCGCCGGCGGCATGTCCTGGACCAGCGCCTCGACGAACTCGTGCTCGGAGTCGAACTGCAGCGCCATGTTGTGCCGCCGCTCGAAGCCGATCGTCGAGGCGGGATTGGCCGACAGGCCTCGCCCGCAGACCGAGCCCGAGTAGTGGGCCGGGTAGAGCAGCAGGTGGTCGGGCAGTGCGAGCAGCCGCGCGGTCAGCGAGCGGTAGAGCAGGCCGGCCATCGCCTCGGGACTCTGGTCGCCATGGGCGTGCAGGTCTGGTCGCCCGGCGTCACCAACCAGCAGGGCGTCGCCGGTCAGGACCATCCACGGCTCCTCGCCGCGCGTCAGGTCCGCGACCCGGTAGGCGTGGTGGGCGGCGGCGTGGCCGGGCGTGCCAACTGCCTCCACCAGCGTGTTGCCGAGCTCGACGACGTCGCCGTCCGCCAGCGCGACGTGCTCGAACTCGACGCCCGCCCCTCGGGGAGATAGGCGGTCGCTCCGGTGCGCTCGACGAGCGCGGGGAGACCAGAGAAGTGGTCGGCTTGAACGTGGGTTTCGAAGACAGCGACGATCGGAATTGCCTGCGCCTCGGCCAGCGCGATGTAGTCGTCGACCAGATCGATGTGGGGATCGACGACCGCGAGCCTGCTTTTCGTCTTGCAGCCGAACAGGTAGGAGGCGCAGGCGGTCTCCTCGTTGAGCAGGTGGCGGAAGAACACGCTTGACAAGCTATCAATTGAGCGATTGAATAGCAACGGATGGTGTCCCGCCATGCCAAGGACGCGCTGTTCGAGGCGATCGCCGTGATGGGCAAGGCATTCGCCAGCCCGCGCCGGCTCGAGCTGCTCGACCTCCTGGCCCAGGCCCCGCGCACGGTGGACGAGCTGGCGCGGGCGAGCGGCCAGTCGAACGCGAACACCTCCCAGCACCTGCAGGCGCTGCATGCCGCCGGCTTGGTTACCCGCGCGCGCGAGGGCACCAGCGTTCGCTACGAGCTGGCCGGCGACGAGGCGCTGCGCCTCTGGCTGGCGCTGCGCGACGTCTCGGCCGCGCGCCTGGCCGAGGTCGAGCGCGCCGCGGCGGACTACCTGGGCCCCGAGGTGGAGCGCGTTGGCCGGTCCGAGTTGCTCGCCCGCCTCGCCGACGGCGACGTCGTACTCATCGACGTCCGGCCCGCCGAGGAGTACGCGGCCGGCCACATCGAGGGCGCCCGCTCGGTTCCGCTCGCGGAGCTCGAGCGGCGCCTCGCCGAGCTCCCCGAGGACACGGAGATCGTCGCCTACTGCCGCGGTCCCTACTGCGCCTACGCCCACGAGGCCGTGCGCCGCCTGCGCGACGCGGGCCGTGCGGCCCGGCGCCTTGAGGACGGCTGGCCAGAGTGGAAGCTTTCGTACGAGAAGGAGAAGGTGGCATGAGCGTCACGACACGCCGGCTCGACACCACCGAGCTGGAGGAGCGCGTCAAGCGCATGTACCAGGAGGTCGCGCTCGAGCCCGAGCACGAGTTTCACTTCGAGACCGGTCGCCCGCTCGCCGAGCGGCTCGGCTATCCGACCGACGACCTCGACGCGATCCCGGGCGCCGCGATCGAGTCGTTCGCCGGGGTCGGCTACTTCCTCGACCTCGCCGCGATCTCGCCGGGCGAGGCAGTGCTGGACCTCGGGAGCGGCTCCGGCACCGACAGCTTCGTCGCCGCCCGGGCGACCGGGACAGAGGGACGCGTCGTGGGGGTCGACATGACCGAGGCGCAGCTCGCCAAGGGGAGGCGTCTGGCCGATGAGCACGGGTTCGGGCAGGTGGAGTTCCGCGCCGGCTACATCGAGCGGCCGCCAGTCGAAGACGACGGCTTCGACTGCGTGGTCTCGAACGGCGTGATCAACCTGTCGCCGGACAAGTCGGCCGTGTTCGAAGCCGCCGCGCGCGCCCTGCGCCCGTCCGGGCGCCTGGCACTGGCCGACATCGTCAGCCAGAGGCAGCTGCCCGAGGGCGTCACCTGCGACGCGTCGCTGTGGGCCGCCTGCATCGGCGGCGCGATGCAGCGCGACGGCTACCGCCAGGCGATCGAGGCCGCCGGCTTCACGATCGAGACCTGGCGCGAAAACGACGCGTACCGCTTCGTCTCCGAGCGGGCCGCCAACGCGACCAAGAAGTACGGCGTCACGAGCATCTCGCTACTAGCGCGACGCCACTGACGACGACGAGCACTGTGATGCTGGCCATCGACTGTCCCCGCGGACACCGGCTCGAGGCGCCCGACCACGACGCCGGCTTGGTGGCCGCACGCGAGCACATCGAGCGTGTCCACCACGAGATGGAGCGCAGCGACGACCGGATCCAGGCGCGGATCGAGGCCGACGCCTACGGGGTCGAGAACGTGTCGTGAGAGCGCTGGCCGACTGGAAGGCCGACCAGGGGCGCGTTTGGGGCGCCGCCCGCTGGCAGAAGATCCCCGAGGGAACAATGTCGCCCGTCCACGACGCGCTCGCCGCCCGGCTTGGGGCCGGCAGCGCGAGCGCCGATGTCGGGCGACCGATCCTGATGCCGATGGAGGAGCTGCTCGAGTTCGTGCGGATGGCCCCCCGGCCGGGGTCGTGGCGAACCATCTCGAGGCGCTCAACCACTGCCCGAGGGCCGAAGCGCAGCTTCGCGCCGAGCTCGAGAACGCCGGTCTAGACGAGCGGGTCGTCATCCGGGACGACGGCGAGACCATCAACTCTAATTCGGGCCAACTTGACAGGAGGGGTCTTGCGGCGCGGTCTTTATCGCTGAAGGAGGACCGGGAGCACACCCTCGGAGTGCTGGTATTCGACGGATGCGAGTGCCGCCCCACGCAGAATCGCGCGCCGGCAGACGCTCGGGTCTCGTCCGAGCCGGCCGCCTGCGCCTCACGCTCGCTTCTGTGGTCGAACGCGCATCGGTATGCCGGTCCCTCCGAAGCGATGCTGAGTGCTCCTTTTCAGGAGCGATGGTCTCGTCGTGGCGTCTCGGTCGCGGTAGGGTCGGCGCCCGCGTGAGCACTCCGCCTCATCGCTCGACCACGGTGTATTGGCCCATCATCCCGCGGTCCTCGTGCTGGAGGACATGGCAGTGGAACATGTACGGGAGCTCCGGGTCGGTG
>Ga0081538_10002761_pt1 | contig 16835 bp, 15 predicted proteins | sample TabmetS5T2R1_FD_71022 | JGI IMG/M metagenome (GOLD analysis project Ga0081538, IMG submission 71022) | Tabebuia heterophylla rhizosphere microbial communities from the University of Puerto Rico - S5T2R1 | ecosystem: Host-associated > Plants > Roots > Rhizosphere ... | reverse complement strand
GGGGGGGGGCCCGGCCCGCGGCCCCCCCCCCGCCGCGCCCGCCGCGGAGCCAGTCGGCGAGGCGGTGCGAGCGTGGGGTCGACTCGGCTACCCGCGACGGGCGATGCGGCTGCACCAGGCGGCGACCGCGATCGCCGAGCGTCATGGTGGCGAGGTGCCGTCCGACGTCGAGTCGTTGCGCGCCCTGCCCGGGATCGGCGACTACACGGCGGCGGCGGTGGCGGCCTTCGCCTATCAGCGCCGGCATCCGGTGCTCGACACCAACGTCCGTCGGGTTCTGACCCGTGCGGTCAACGGCGCGGCGCTGCCCGGGCCGTCCGTCCGGGTGGCCGAACGGGAGGCCGCCCGCCGACTGCTACCGGACGACCCGAAGGAAGCCGCTCGATGGTCCGTCGCGGTGATGGAGCTCGGCGCCCTGGTCTGCACGGCCCGGTCGCCGCGCTGCGCGGAGTGCCCGATCGCCGACCGCTGCGCCTGGCGGCTGGCCGGCTTCCCGACGTACGACGGGCCGCGGCGGCCGACGCAGACCTACGACGGCACCGACCGCCAGTGCCGCGGCGCGCTGCTCGCCGTCCTCCGGGACGCCGACGGTCCGGCCCGCCGGGCCGACCTGGAGGCCGCCTGGGACCTGGCGGCGCAGCGCGAGCGGGCGCTGGACAGCCTCGTCGCCGACGGGCTGGTCGAGCCACTCGCCGACGACCGGTTCGCGCTGCCCGGCTCGACGCCACTCGGGCCGGCCTAGCCGTCGTTGATCCGCTGTGCGGTGGCGGCGAGATCGCGGATGGCGGCCGTCGGCTGCGACACGTCCGCGGCGACCGGCAGCGACAGGTGGAAGCCGACGAGTGCGGCGTCGACGAGCCCGGCGACCCGCGCCGCCCGGCGTGGGTTCGCACCGCAGGCGACGAAGTAGTCGCGCACGGCTTTCGTCCACTGGTCGTTGCTGCGCGCGATCGCCTTCCGGTACGGGTCGGCGCCGAGGATGCCGAGTGCCGCGGCCTGGATGTAGACCCGTTGGCAGCGATCCAGCTCCGGTTCGAGCAGCGCCTGCCAGAGTCGTAGCACCCCAGCCCGGACCGTCCGGGCCGGTCGCAGCGACTCGACGACGCCGACGGCCCGGTCCGTCGACCGGACGATGACCTCGGCGATCAGCGCGTCCTTGCCGCCGAAGTGATAGATCAGCATCCGGTCGCTGGTGCCGAGCGCGGCTGCCAGCGGACGCAGCGACAACCCGATCAGCCCGTGGTCGAGGACGTAGTCCGCCGCCTGCTCCGCGAGCTCGTCTCGTCGACCCATGCGCGTACCCTCCGGCTGTCGACCCTGTGTAGCAACCGCTACACTAGTGCAATGTAGCAGTCGCTACATCAGGGAGTGTGATTGAGGGAGCCATCATGGGTCTGGCCGCTGTGCTGCTCGCGTTCGCGATCACCGTCGAGGTGGCGGGGACGGCGATGCTGCCGCGCACCGACGGCTTCACCGAGCCGCTGTGGACCGTGCTCGTGCTGGCCGCGTACGGTGTCTCGTTCGCGCTGCTGGCGGTCGTGGTCAAGGAGATCCCGGTCTCGGTGGCTTACGCCGTCTGGTCGGGCGCCGGCACCGCGCTGGTCGCGGTCATCGGCGTGACCCTGCTCAACGAACGAGTCGACGCGCTGAAGATCGCGGCCATCGGCCTCATCGTCGCCGGCGTCGTCATGCTCAACCTGCGCGGCGTCCACTAGCGCCCCGAACGCGAAAATCGACATCGTGGGGCCGGAACCCCACGATGTCGATTCGCTCGTTCGGATCGTCTGCTAGTCGGTGGAGGCGGGCTCCACGAGCGGGGCGTCCGGCGCCTCGGCCTTCGGCGTCCCGCTGAACGTGAACGTCGCATCCGGACCCTCGCCCTCGACGTCGACCACGACGATCTGGCCGGGTCGGACATCACCGTAGAGCAGCTTCTCGGCGAGGGCGTCCTCGATCTCGCGCTGCACCGTACGACGCAGTGGCCGGGCACCCAGCACCGGGTCGTAGCCGCGCATGGCGAGCTGCTCCTTGGCGGCCTGGGTCAGCTCGAGCGCCATGTCGCGGTCCTTGAGCCGCAGCTCGACGCCGCGCAGCATCATGTCGACCATGTCGATGATCTCCTGCTGGCTCAGCGGCGGGAACACGATGACCTCGTCGACCCGGTTGAGGAACTCCGGCCGGAAGTGCTGCTTCAGCTCCTCCGAGACCTTGGCCTTCATCGTCTCGTACGAGCCAGCGGCATCACCGGCCTGGGAGAAGCCCAGGTTGACGCCCTTCGAGATGTCCCTCGTCCCGAGGTTGGTCGTCATGATGATGACCGTGTTCTTGAAGTCGATCATCCGGCCCTGACTGTCGGTCAGGCGACCCTCCTCCAGGATCTGCAGGAGCGAGTTGAAGATATCCGGGTGGGCCTTCTCGACCTCGTCGAACAGCACCACCGAGAACGGCTTGCGCCGGACCTTCTCGGTCAGCTGGCCGCCCTCTTCGTAGCCGACGTAGCCCGGCGGCGAGCCGAAGAGTCGCGACACCGTGTGCTTCTCGGAGAACTCGCTCATATCGAGCTGGATCAACGAGTCGGGGTCGCCGAAGAGGAACTCGGCGAGCGACTTCGACAGCCAGGTCTTACCGACGCCGGACGGCCCGGCGAAGATGAACGACCCACCGGGCCGGCGCGGGTCCTTGAGCCCGGCCCGCGTCCGCCGGATCGCCCGGGAGAGCGCCTTGACGGCCTCCTCCTGGCCGATCACGTTCTTGTGGAGCTCGTCCTCCATCTTCAGCAGCCGGCCGGACTCCTCCTCGGTCAGCTTCACGATCGGGATGCCGGTGGAGTTGGCCAGCACCTCGGCGATCAGCTCCTCGTCGACCTCGGCCACGACGTCCATGTCGCCGGCCTTCCACTGCCGCTCGCGCTCGGCCTTGGCCGCGATCAGCTTCTTCTCCTCGTCGCGCAGGGACGCGGCAGCCTCGAAGTCCTGGCTGTCGATCGCGCCCTCCTTGCGACGGCGGACGTCGGCGATCTTCTCGTCGAACTCGCGCAGGTCCGGCGGCGCCGTCATCCGGCGGATCCGCAGCCGCGACCCGGCCTCGTCGATCAGGTCGATCGCCTTGTCGGGCAGGAAGCGGTCGGAGATGTAGCGCTCGGCCAGCGTCGCCGCCGAGACCAACGCCTCGTCGGTGATCGTGACCCGGTGGTGCGCCTCGTAGCGGTCCCGCAGGCCCTTCAGCATCTCGATCGTGTGCGCCGCGGACGGCTCCTCGACCTGGATCGGCTGGAAGCGGCGCTCCAGCGCGGCGTCCTTCTCGAGGTGCTTGCGGTACTCGTCGAGCGTGGTGGCACCGACCGTCTGCAGCTCGCCACGGGCCAGCATCGGCTTCAGGATGCTGGCGGCGTCGATCGCGCCCTCGGCGGCGCCGGCTCCGACGAGGGTGTGGATCTCGTCGATGAACAGGATGATGTCGCCGCGGGTACGGATCTCCTTGAGGACCTTCTTGAGCCGCTCCTCGAAGTCGCCGCGGTAGCGGGACCCGGCGACCAGGGCCCCGAGGTCCAGGGTGTAGATCTGCTTGTCCTTCAGCGTCTCGGGAACGTCGCCGCGGACGATGTCTTGGGCCAGGCCCGCCACGATCGTCGTCTTGCCGACACCGGGCTCTCCGATCAGGACCGGGTTGTTCTTGGTGCGCCGGGAGAGCACCTGCATGACCCGCTCGATCTCCTTCTCGCGACCGATGACGGGGTCGAGCTTGCCCTCGCGGGCGGCCTGGGTGAGGTTCTGGCCGAACTGGTCGAGCACGAGGGAGCTGCTCGGGCCGGACTCGGCCGGGCCGCCGGCGGGGGCGGCCTCCTTGCCCTGGTAGCCCGACAGCAGCTGGATGACCTGCTGGCGGACCCGGTTGAGGTCGGCACCGAGCTTGACCAGCACCTGGGCCGCGACGCCCTCGCCCTCCCGGATCAGGCCGAGCAGGATGTGCTCGGTACCGATGTAGTTGTGACCGAGCTGCAACGCCTCGCGCAGGCTCAGCTCGAGGACCTTCTTGGCTCGGGGGGTGAACGGAATGTGACCGCTGGGCGCCTGCTGACCCTGGCCGATGATCTCCTCGACCTGGGCGCGGACGGCCTCCAGCGAGATCCCAAGGCTCTCGAGGGCCTTCGCGGCGACGCCCTCTCCCTCGTGGATCAGGCCGAGCAGGATGTGCTCGGTACCGATGTAGTTGTGGCTGAGCATCCGGGCCTCTTCCTGGGCCAGGACGACCACCCGGCGCGCCCGGTCTGTGAATCGCTCGAACATCAGTGCACTCTCCCCTCGGCTATTCCCATGCTAGCCCCGGTATCCACACAGGTTGCACGGATGGGGCCATCGGGACAGATGTGAGGCAGCCGCGAACCGGTCCGACCAGCTCCGCCGACGAAACTCGCCGGCCACGTGGACCGGCGATCCTTCGCCTCACTCTGGGTGAACTCTGACACGAACAACCGCCGGGGTGCGGACGATGTTCCGTACCCCGGCGGCATTTCGCTGAGCGCGAAACTGCGGCGCAGTCGCTCTGTGGTGGTTCAGTGGGCGGCGTCGAACGCCGCCCGCACGTCCGCCGGCACCCGGCCCCGGTCGGAGACCTCCCAGCCGTTCGCCCGGGCCCACTCCCGGACCTCGGCCGCCGACGGGCCGCCGGAGCGGGCCGCCCGGGCCCGACCGCGGCCACGGCGGGCCGGCGTGACCTTCCGACCACCGGCGACGTAGGGCTCGAGCGCGCCTCGAAGCTTCGACGCGTTTCGCTTGGACAGGTCGATTTCGTACGACGAGCCGTCGAGCCCGAACGAAACCGTTTCGGCGGCAGCGCCGCCGTCGAGGTCGTCGACAAGCTTGATCTGGACCTCTCGTGCCATTTGCCCATTCCTTCCGTAGAGGGCCTTCCGAGCAAGACCATCCGTCGAACCGGCATCGGTAAGAGAATGATGTCAGCAGGAAGATAATGCCATACCGAGCGAAGAGCAAAGCGAGTGTCTAGTTCACTGCGGACGAAGCAACGGAAAAAGAATCGACTCCCGAATTGTCGAGGCGCCCGTCAGGAGCGCGACAAGACGGTCGATTCCGATTCCGATGCCGCCCATCGGAGGCATGCCGAACTCCATCGCACGCAAGAACTCCTCGTCCAGATCCATCGCCTCCGGATCCCCCGCCGCCGCCAATAGCGACTGTTCGACGAGGCGCTCGCGCTGAATCACGGGATCATTCAGCTCGGTGTAGGCCGGGCCGATCTCGACGCCGTTGATCACGAGGTCGAATGCCTCGACAAGGCCCGGCTCGGTCCGATGTGGCTTCGCCAGTGGTCGCACGGCCGCCGGGTAGTCACAGACAAAAGTCGGCTGAATCAGGGTGCGTTCGACGATCTTCTCGTAAAGCTCGTGCACAATCTCGCCGGTGCTCCACTCCGACTGGATCTCGACCTCGCGCGCGGCGGCGATGGCACGGACGGACTCGATGTCGGAGTCGAGCGTCACGGACTGGCCGATCGCCTCCGACACCAGCTCGAGCAGGCCGGCGCGACGCCACCGGGCGCCCAGGTCGATCTCGGTGCCGTCCCGAGCAGGCACGACGGTCCGGTCGAGCGACTTCGCCGCATCCAGGATCAGCTCCCGGGCGAGGTCCATCATCGTGTTGTAGTCGCCGTAGGCGTGATAGGCCTCGAGCATCAGGAACTCGGCGCTATGGGTCGAGTCGATGCCTTCATTGCGGAATGTCTTACCGATCTCGTAGACCTGATCCACACCGCCGGTCACGGCCCGCTTCAGGTCCAGCTCCAATGCGATCCGCAGGAGCATGTCCTGGTCGAACGCCTCCAGATGGGTACGGAAGGGACGCGCCGCCGCGCCGCCATTGGTCAGCTGCAGCACCGGCGTCTCGACTTCGACATATCCCAGCCGGTCGAGTGTGGATCGAAGGGATTTCAACACGGTCGCCTTCGCCCGCACCATCTGGCGAGGGTGGTCATGCTGAATCATGTCGACATAGCGCATCCGGACTTTGGCTTCGTCGGACAACGGCCGATGCTCCACCGGAAGTGGCCGCAGCGCTTTCGCGACGAATTGCCAGGAAGTGGTGCGCACCGACAACTCGCCACGCCGGCTCGTCACGACCTCTCCGGTGACCGAAACCAGGTCTCCGATGTCGACCAACGCCTTCAGGTCGGCGAGCCTTTCCTCCCCGACGTCGGCCTGGGAAACCATCGCCTGAAGCTCGGTCCCGTCGCCTTCTCGGAGCCGCAGAAAACACAACTTTCCGGTATCCCGACGGAAAATGACCCGCCCGGTCACCGATACCTCGTCTCCGGTGTGGGTATCGGGATCGAGCCCGGCGGACTCGTACTGCTCACGGACCTGCCGAAGCGTGTGCGTGCGCGGGACGGTGATCGGGTATGGCTCGAATCCGCGCTCGACCAACTCGGCCCGCTTGTCGCGACGCACCCGCATCTGCTCGGGCAGATCGTCCTCATATGACGGCTCGGTAGGCGGGCTCATGAACGCATAGCGTACGAGCCCGCGGTCTGGGGGCACGACGAGGTTTCGGGTTGTCCCGCCGTCCGTGGATGGGTCTGGCCGCCGAAGCCAGGAACGAGCGAGGCTGGTTGGACGGCGGGACAAACCCGAGGCCTCGACGCCACCGGCCGTCAGGTCTGGTTGCGCTCGTACACCAGGCGCAGGCCGTGCAGGGTCAGCCAGGGCTGATGGACGTCGACGGTCTCGCACTCGTCGAGGATCACCGGCGCCAGCCCGCCGGTCGCGATGACGGTGACCTCGTCCCGCGGCACGCCCAGCGCCGCCACCATCCGGGTCACCATGCCCTCCACCTGCGCGGCGAAGCCGAACACGGCGCCCGACTGCAGCGCCTCGACGGTGTTCTTGGCGATCACGGAGCGTGGTCGAAGCAGCTCGACCCGGCGCAGCTGCGCGCCGCGACGGCCGAGTGCCTCGAGGGACAGCTCGATGCCGGGCGCGATCGCGCCACCGACGTACTCGCCACGCCCGCTGACGACGTCGTACGTCGTCGCCGTGCCGAAGTCCACGACGATGCACGGCCCGTCGTACAGCTCGGCGGCGGCGAGGGCGTTCGCGATCCGGTCGGTGCCCACCTCGCGCGGGTTGTCCATCAGCACCGGCACGCCGGTCCGTACGCCCGGCTCGACGACGACGTGCCGGATGTCGGCCAGGTAGCGCGACAGCATCAGGCGGATCTCCAGCAACACCATCGGCACCGTGGAGCACACCGCGATGCCGGAAATCGTGCAGCCGGCCCGAAGCAGCAGCCCGCTGACCAGCAGATGCCACTCGTCGGCGGTACGGGCCTCCTCGGTGGCGACCCGCCAGTGGTGCGCCAGCTCGTCGTCGTCGAAGACACCGAGCACGGTGTGCCGGTTGCCGATGTCGACGCACAGCAGCATCAGTCCGACCTCAGGTCCATCGCGATGTCGAGCGCCGGCGCCGAATGGGTGAGGGCGCCGACCGCGAGGTAGTCAACGCCTGTCGCCGCCACCTCGGCGGCTCGCGGCAGGGTCAGCCCGCCGCTCGCCTCGAGCCGGGCCCGACCGGCGACGACCTCGACGGCACGACGCATCTCGCCGGTGGACATGTTGTCCAGCAGCAGCTCGTCGGCCCCAGCGGCAACCGCCTCGGCGGCCTCCTCCAGCGTCGTCACCTCGACCTGGACCGGGACGTCCGGGTATCGCTCCCGCACCTGCCGGTACGCCTCGACGACGCCACCGGCCGCCGCGACGTGGTTGTCCTTGACCAGCGCCGCGTCGGACAGGCCCAGGCGGTGGTTGACGCCACCACCACAGCGCACGGCGTACTTCTCCAGGCTGCGCAGCAGTGGCGTCGTCTTCCGAGTGTCGCGGACCTGGGCCTTCGAGTCGGCGACGGCCGCCACCCATCGACTGGTCAGCGTGGCGATGCCGGACAGGTGGCACAGCAGGTTCAGCGCGGTCCGCTCGGCGGTGAGCAGTCCACGGCCGGGTCCGACCGCCGTCAGCAGCCGGTCGCCGCGTCGCACCTCGTCGCCATCGGCCACGGACTGCCGGAGCTCGATGTCGGACACCGCGATCGCCAGCGCCAGCTCGGCGACGGCCAGGCCAGCGACGACGCCGTCCGCCCGTGCGATCACGTCCGCGGTCACGGCGGTGTCGGTCATCGTCGCGGCCGACGTGACGTCCTCGCCGCCGCGCAGGTCCTCCGCCAGCGCCGCGCGGACCAGCGCCTCGACCTCGTCGGGGTTCAGGCCGGCCGCGGCCAGCCGCTCCCGGACGTCAACGACCGCCGACATCGCGCGCCTCCATGGTGAGGGTGCCGTCGTCGCCCCGGGACACATCGAGGTGGACCGACCACGACTCGTCGTCGCGGACGGGAAAGTCCTCGCGCCAGTGCGATCCGCGCGTCTCCTCCCGTACGTGCGCGGCGAACGTCATCGCGGTCGCGACGGTGAGCAGGTTGGACGCCTCCCAGTCGGCCGTCTCGGGCCGGCCGGGATGCCCCGACGCCAGCTCGGTGAGGCGCTTGGCCGCCCCGCGCAGACCGGCGTCGGTCCGCAGCACGCCGGCCTGCTCGGTCATCTCGGCACGCAGGTCGGGCACGGCGGCGCGACTCAGGAGGCCTGGATTCGACCGAGCCGATCCGTCAGCTGTGCCGCGACGGTCCGCGCCGTTGCTCTCACGCTCCCGATCGCTGTCGACGGATCGGCGGAGCGCGACGGCCGGATCCGCCTGCGTCCGCTCGAGGTCAGCCGCGATCCGGCGGGCGAAGACGAGGGCTTCGAGGAGAGAGTTGGAGGCGAGCCGGTTGGCGCCGTGGACGCCGGAGCAGGCGGCTTCGCCGCAGGCGTACAGGCCCGGGATGCTGGTGCGACCCGACAGGTCGGTGGCGACGCCGCCGGAGGCGTAGTGGCAGGCGGGCGCCACCGGGATCGGCTCGGTGACCGGGTCGATGCCGTGCCGGCGGCAGGTCGCGAGGATCGTGGGGAACCGCTCCCGCCAGCGCGGCTCACCGAGCCGGCGTCCGTCGAGCCAGACGTGCTCGGCACCAGTCTCCTGCATCCGCCGCATGATCGCCTTGGCGACGACGTCGCGCGGTGCGAGGTCGGCCAGCTCGTGCCGACCCTGGAGGAAGCGGGCGCCGGTGTCGTCGACGAGGTACGCGCCCTCGCCTCGGACCGCCTCGGAGATCAGCGGCTGCTGACCGTACCGATGCTCGCCGAGCCACAACACCGTCGGATGGAACTGCACGAACTCCAGGTCGCGCAGCACCGCACCCGCGCGCAGCGCCATCGCCATCCCGTCGCCGGTCGACACCGAGGGGTTGGTCGTCGCGGAGTACACCTGGCCGATGCCGCCGCTCGCGATGACGACCGCGCGGGAGCGGATGGCGCCGACGCCGTCGCGTTGTCCCTCGCCCATCACGTGGAGGGTCACGCCGGCGACCGAACCGGAGGCGTCGAGCACCAGATCGAGGGCGAGCGCGTGCTCGATGATCTCGATCGCGGCGGCCTGCCGGGCGGCTTCGACGAGGGACCGCTGGATCTCGGCCCCGGTGGCGTCTCCGCCGGCGTGCACGATCCGGTTCTGCCGGTGACCGCCCTCCCGGGCCAGCTGGAGCTCGCCGGTGCCCGCGACGTCGAACCGGGTGCCGAGGTCGATCAGCTCGCGCAGCGCCGCCGGTCCCTCGGTGACGAGGACCTCGACCGCGTCGGGCTCGCCCAACCCGGCCCCAGCGACCAGCGTGTCGGTCTGGTGCTGCTCGGGTGAGTCGCCGGGGCCGATGGCGGCGGCGATCCCGCCCTGCGCCCACTGGGTCGACCCGGCCGACAGCTGGTCCTTGGTCACGACGACGACCCGACCGGCGGCCTGCGCTCGCAGCGCCGCGGTGAGACCCGCGATGCCCGACCCGATCACGACGACGTCGGCGTCCATGCTCCAACCGGGAGGTGGCGCGGTCAGTCGGCTCGGCAGCGTCGGCAGCCCGAGGTCGGCGCCGAGCCACGAACCCGTCACGCGCCACCACCGCGTCGGGCCGGGTCGCTCCCCGTACCCACGATCTTGTTCGCGGCGTCGACGTGGACGACGTGGGGCTCGTACGCCTTCGCCTCGGCGTCGTCCAGCTGCGCGTACCCGATGACGATGATCAGGTCGCCGGTGTGGACGAGCCGGGCGGCGGCGCCGTTGATCCCGATCACGCCGCTGCCGCGCTCGCCCTCGATGCAGTAGGTCTCCAGTCGGGCGCCGTTGTCGATGTCGACGACGTGGACCAGCTCGCCCGGCAGCAGGTCGGCCGCGTCGAGCAGGTCGGCGTCGATCGTGATGGAGCCGACGTAGTGCAGGTCCGCCTGGGTGACCGTGGCCCGGTGGATCTTGCTCTTCAGCATCGTGCGCAGCATGGTCAGTCCACTCCTCCGGCGTCGAGGGTGAGGCCGACGTTGTCGATCAGTCGGGTGGCGCCCACCTGGGCCGCCACGAGCAGCCGCGCCTCGCCTCGATGCGGCGGCGCGTCCAGGCTCGGGTCGGTCAGGGCGAGGTAGTCGACTCCCACCTCCGGGACCGTGTCGAGCTCAGCGCGGGCGGCTTGCACGACGGCGGCCGCACCGGAGCCGGCGGCGTCGCGACCGGCGTAGAGCGCGCGGGACAGCACCAGGGCCTGGCGGCGCTCCTCCTCGGTCAGGTAGGCGTTGCGGCTGGAGAGGGCGAGGCCGTCGGGCTCCCGGACGATCGGCACGCCCACGATCTCGACCGGCAGGAAGAACGTCCGCACCATGTCGCGGATCAGCACCAGCTGCTGGTAGTCCTTCTCGCCGAACACGGCCCGCGCCGGCCGCACGATCGACAGCAGCTTGCAGACCACGCTGAGCACCCCGCGGAAGTGGGTCGGTCGGCTGACGCCCTCGAGGACGACCCCGCGATCGCCGGGGTCGACCGTCGGGCCGCCGGCGGTCCCGAAGGGATACATCTGGTCGGCGCTCGGCACGAACACGACGTCGACGCCCTCCTTCTCGCACCGGGCGAGATCGGCGTCCAGCGTCCGCGGATAGCGACCGTAGTCCTCGTCGGGGCCGAACTGGGTCGGGTTGACGAAGATCGAAGCGACGACGACGTCGCCGAGGGTACGGGCGGTCCGCAGCAGCGCGGCATGCCCGTCGTGCATCGCGCCCATCGTCGGGACGTACGCCACCGGCGACATCGCCAGCCGCGACGGCGTCAGCGCGTCGTCCAGCTCCTCGACGGTCTCGACAACCGACGGCGTCATCCGGGCAGCCGTCCACCGGCGGCCGGGTCGCCGGCCAGATCGGCCGCGGCCGTGGCGTCGACCATCTCGGCGGCGGTGGCCTCCCAGACGGCGGCGTCGAACAGCTCGGCGATGGCGCGGGCCCGCTCGCGCGAGAGGCGGCCGTCGGCGACCGCGAGCTCCACGGTCGCCCGGGCCATCGCGAGGTAGGCGTCTAGCGTCGGGCCGGGTACGTCCACCAGGGCGTCGAGATGGGCCGAGATCGTCGAGCGATCGCCGCGGGCGACCGGACCCGTCAGGGCGGCTTCGCCGTAGGCGAGGGAGTTGTCCAACGCGGCGGTGAGCAGCGGCCGCAGGGTCGCCGCCGGGTCGGTCGAGCCGGCCTGCCGCAGCAGCGCGGCGGCCTGGCTGACCAGCGTCACGAGGTGGTTGGCGCCGTGCACCAGCGCCGCGTGGTAGAGCGTCCGTCGCTCCTCGGGGATGACCGTGAGCGTGCCGCCGAGGTCGGCGACCAGCCGCTCCCCGACGGCACGGGTCTCGTCGTCGCTGGTCAACCCGAACACGGTGCCGGCGATCCGCTCCAGGTCGAGGTCGGTGCCGGTGAACGTCATCGCCGGATGCAGCGCCGCGACGCGAGAGCCAAGCTCGGCGATCGGCGCCAGAACGGCGATCCCGTGCCGGCCGCTCGTGTGGACGACGGTGTGACCCGGGCCGAGGACCCCGCCGCCGGCCAGGTCGTGGACGACCGTCGGGAGGACGTCGTCGGGCACGGTGAGCAGGATCAGGTCGGCGGCCCGGGCGACCTCGGTGGGGGCCATCCGGCGTACTCCGGGGAGCAGGGTCTCGGCACGGGTACGGGACCCGGCCGATCGAGCCGAGACGGCGACGACCTGGTGACCGGCCTCGCGGAGCGCCGCCGCCAGGACCGCGCCCACCCGGCCGGCACCGATCACGCCGATGCGATAGCGGGACATTTGCTGCGCCTTTCGTTCCAGTCCCGTGACGGGTACCGGACTGTTGCGTGCGCGTCCAGGCTAGCCGGGCCCACGAGTCGCGAATACCGACCGAGTCGTGGGGTGGATCACAGGGCGCCGCGAAGGGTGGCGGCTCCACTGAGTGGCGTGCGTCCACGGCGCCGTCGCGCCTCGCGTCCGGTGCGCCAGACTGTGGCGGGTGGTGCCGCTGCGAGAGGCGTGGGAGCGGGCGCTGTACGGCCCCGGCGGCTTCTACACCCGCGTCGGGCCGGGGGAGCACTTCCGGACCGCGCCGACGGCGTCCCCGCTGTACGCCGGGGCGATCGCCGAGCTCGCCGCCGCGGGTGGCCTGGACAGCGTGGTCGACATGGCGGCCGGCGGCGGCGAGTTGGCCTCCGGCCTGGCCGCGATCCGGCCGGACCTGACCGTGACGGCGGTCGACCTGCGGCCCCGACCCGACGGCCTGCCGGACGGCGTCGACTGGCGGCCCGCGCTCCCCGAGCGACTGACCGGCCTCGTGGTCGCCAACGAGTGGCTCGACAACGTGCCCTGCCCGGTCGCCGAGGTCGACGACGCCGGTCGACTCCGCACGGTCCTCGTCGACCCGGCCTCCGGGACGGAGGCACTCGGGGACGACGTCGCCGGCGCCGATCTCGAGTGGGCGCGCCGCTGGTGGCCCCGTCCAGAGCCGGGTGACCGAGTCGAGATCGGGCGCGCCCGCGACGCCGCCTGGAGCGACGTCGTCGGCCGTCTCGACCACGGTCTCGCGGTCGCGATCGACTACGGCCATGTCGTCGGGGGGCGTCCGGCGTACGGCTCCCTCCGGTCCTATCGCGGTGGTCGGGCCGTCGACGTCGCGTACGACGGCAGTCGCGACATCACCGCCGACGTCGCGCTCGACGCGGTCGCCGCCGCCGTCGACGGTCGGCTGCTGCGGCAGCGCGAGGCGCTCGGCTCCCTCGGCGTCAGCGGTCGACGCCCCGATCCGGCCGACGCCCGCCGCGACCCGGTCGGCTACGTCCGCGCCCTCGCCGACGCGGGCGCCGCCGCCGAGCTGACCGCGTCGCCGGGCCTCGGCGACTTCGGCTGGATCGTCACGGCCGTGGGGGTGTCGACACCGTGGAGTCCGGAGCCCGATGACGAGGCCGACCGCTGAGGGCCAGGGCGAGCTCCCACGCCTCGAGCCGATCGCGATGCGCGGCCCGGGCCGCCACCGGGCCCGGCGGGGTGTGGATGCGTACGCTCGCCAGTCGCAGCCGGGCCTGCAGCGGTCCGTGCTGGACGTCGACCGACTGGACCTTGTCCCGAGGCACGACGTCGGTGCGCGTGGTGAGCACGCCGCGCCGGGTGATGACGACGGAGTCGGTGACGCTGACCCCGAGCCGAGGCTGTCCGATCGGGTCCAGCCGTCGGGCCCGGGCCGGCGCGGGTCGCAGGTCGACCGCGTACGGGTCGGCTCCGAGCAGCCGGTGCACGAGGGCCACCGCCTCGTCCCGATCGGCGATCGGCGCGAGCGCCGACACGAGCTGTCGCTCGTCCTCTCCGGAGCTCGCCACGCCCGCGACCGTGACGTCGAGCCGGGCCCAGCCGAGCAGGCGCCACAGCAGCGGCTCGGCGAGGACGACGCCTTGCACCCGGCCCGGCGGTACGGTCTGCGACCGGACCGACAGCAGCCCGCTGCGGATCCGCAGTCCCTGGCTCGTCTCGCGCAGGGTGAAGCCGTACCAGGTGAGGTACTGCCGGAGCAGAAAGCTCCCGAGACCGATCGCGGCGGCGAAGACCACGGCGACGCCGATGGCCTCCCCGAGCAACGGACTCGCCATGACACCGAGGATCGAGCCGCCGGCGGCCGCGACGAACCCGGTCCGCAGCAACAGGCTGGCGAACAGCCGACCCGGCGGCGCGCGATAGAGCACCGGCCCGGCGAGGTCGTCTCCAGCGTCCGCCAGGCCTTCCGCCTCGCTCCGTCCGCTGCGGTCCAGGAGGAGCCGACGCAGCTCGACCGCCTCGGCGTAGGGCAGGAACGCGAGCTTCGCCTCCGACTCCCCCGTCCCGGCGGTCTCCAACGTCAGCTCGGCGAGCCCGAACACCCGTGCCAACCACGGTTGCTGCACCTCGACGGCCTGCAGCCGCTCGATGCGGACCCGGCGGGAGCGTCGGACGAACACCCCCGAGTCGATCCGGATCTCGTCGGCGTCGACGCGGTAGCGGGTGAACCACCACGACACGGTGCCGTACGCGAGGCCCGCGGCGAGCACGACGCCGCCCGACAGCAGCAGCCGGTTGCCGTCGATGCCCTGCTCGCGCGCGTCGTTGATCACCCAACCCACCCAGGCCACGATGAACAGCCCGCCCCGGAGCAGCGGCGACACCGGATGCATGCGGCGGAATGGCGCCTCGCTCACAGTCCGGCCGCCTGCGCCTCACCACGTGCGGTCAGGCGATCGCGCAGCCGAGCCGCTTCGGCCGGTGGCAGGCCCGGGATCCGAGCGGTGGTGTCCGGCGACGCCGTGTGCAGATGGACGGTCGCGATGCCGTGCATCCGCTCCAGCGGTCCTGACGTCACGTCGACGAGCTGCATCCGGCCGTACGGCACGACGTCGATCCGCCGGAACGCGACCCCCCGCCGGACGAAGAGGTCGTCGTCGCGCTCCGCGTACGCCCACGACGCGGCGTTCCGGCTCACCGCCCGCCAGCCGATCGCCGACGCGACGACCACGACCGGGATCCCGACGGCGGCGATCCACCCGGTCCACATCGCGGCCACGACCGCGAGGACGGCGATGCCCAGCCCGCCGCCGGCCAGCAGGAGCCGGTGCCGCAGCGTCGCCAGCGCCGGGCTGACCCGGACCCAGGGCGTGTCGGGCACCTCGAACAGGTCGTCCACCCCGTCAGCCTAGGACGTCGGCGGCCGCACATCGGGTGGAGTGTTGGCGCGAAGTCGCACCAACATCGCGGCGGGCCTGCAGTTTCGCGCCAACAGTCGGTGGACCGGGCGTGGAGTGGCACGATGGGCCCGTGGCTGAGTCCAACGACGCGCCTCGCCAGGTCACCGTGGGCATCGGTGACGGGGCGGCCGGCTTCGGAAGTGAGCGCGGCGGGTACGAGCGCGGTGGCGGCGTCGAGCTCGCGACGCAGGACATGGTGCTCAACATCGGGCCGCAGCATCCCGCGACCCACGGCGTGCTCCGGCTCCGCCTGACCCTCGACGGCGAGCGGATCGTCGACTGCGAGCCGATCATCGGCTACATGCACCGCGGCGTCGAGAAGCTCTTCGAGGTCCGCGACTACCGCCAGATCATCGTGCTCGCCAACCGGCACGACTGGCTGTCGGCGTTCGGCAGCGAGCTCGGCGTTGTGCTCGCCGTCGAGCGGATGCTGGGCCTCGAGGTGCCCACGCGGGCGATCTGGATCCGGACCCTGCTGGCCGAGCTCAACCGGGTGCTCAACCACCTGATGTTCCTCGGCTCGTACCCGCTCGAGGTCGGCGCGATCACGCCGATCTTCTACGCCTTCCGCGAGCGCGAGACGATCCAGGAGGTCATGGAGGAGGTCTCCGGCGGCCGGATGCACTACATGTTCAACCGGGTCGGCGGGCTCAAGGAGGACATCCCCGCCGGCTGGCTCGGTCGAACGTCGAACGCCGTCGCCGCCGTCCGCAAGCGGCTGCCGCAGATCGAGGACCTGATCTTCGGCAACGAGATCTTCCGGGCGCGTACGGTCGGGGTCGGCGTGCTGTCGCCGGCGCTCGTGCACGAGTACGGCGTGTCCGGCCCGATCGCGAGGGCGTCCGGCGTCGACTTCGACCTGCGCCGTGACGAGCCGTACCTCGCCTACGACGAGCTGCGCTCCGACGGCGTGCTGCGCGTCGTGACCCAGGCCGAGGGCGACTGCTACGCCCGGTTCTCGCTGTTGCTCGGGCAGGTCAAGGTGTCGCTCGACCTCGCCGACGCGTGCATCGACCGGCTGCGGAGCATCGCCCCCGGGCCGGTGAACGTCCGGCTGCCCAAGATCCTCAAGGCACCCGAGGGCGCGACGTACGCCTGGACCGAGAACCCGCTCGGCCTTAACGGCTACTACCTCGTGTCGCGCGGCGAGAAGACTCCGTGGCGGATGAAGCTGCGCACCGCGTCGTTCAACAACATCGCCGTGCTGCCGCGGGTGCTGCCCGGCTGCGTCGTCGCCGACCTGATCGCGATCCTCGGCTCGATGTTCTTCGTCGTGGGCGACATCGACAAGTGACGCCGCCCACGACGAGGCGTCGGCGAACCGCTAGATGAGGCCCTGCTCCTCGAGGTAGCTCGCAGCGACGTCCTCCGGCTTCTCCCGGTTGATGTCGACGGCCGCGTTCATCTCGCCCAGCTGCTCGGTCGTCAGCGTCGCGGACAGCTCGTTGAGCACCTCGGCGACGTCCGGGTTCTCGTCGAGGAACTCGGTGCGCACCGCCGGGATGAGGTTCTGCGCCGGCTGGATCCCCTTGTCGTCCTCGAGGATCACCAGACCGAGGTCGTCCAGGCTCCCGTCGGTGGTCCCGACCAGGCCCAGGTCGACCTCGCCCTCGAGCACGGCGTCCTTGGTCTGCGGCGTGCCGAATCCGAGCGGCA
>Ga0081538_10002760_pt1 | contig 16836 bp, 20 predicted proteins | sample TabmetS5T2R1_FD_71022 | JGI IMG/M metagenome (GOLD analysis project Ga0081538, IMG submission 71022) | Tabebuia heterophylla rhizosphere microbial communities from the University of Puerto Rico - S5T2R1 | ecosystem: Host-associated > Plants > Roots > Rhizosphere ... | reverse complement strand
AGACGGGGCGGATGGGCGGGTCAGACGGGGCGGATCGCCGGGTCAGACGGGGCGGATCGTCAGCGGGGGGAGGTGAGGACGTCTCCGGAGGCGATCTCGCGGCGGCTGATCTCGGCGAGCTGCAAACCGACGGTGTCGCCGGCCTTGGCCTGGTCGAGCCGCTTGCGGAACTGCTCGATCCCCTCGACCACCGTGGTGGTCCGGCGCCGGCCGCGCCGCATGATGGCGATCGGGTCCTCGACCCGTACCTCGCCGGCCGAGATCTCGCCGGTGACGACGACGCCTCGCCCGGCGATGTAGAAGACGTCCTCGACCACCATCCGGAAGTCGATCGCTCCGATCGGCGCCCGGCGGGTGACCGGGACGGCCGGCTCGCTGGTCTGGGCGCGCGCCTTGGCGATCAGCGACTCCGCATCGAGCTGCTCCGGACCACCGCGGCGAATGAACGTCCAACCCATGCGGCCAAGCGTATCCAGCGGATCGGGACAGATGCCACATGTCTCGCGAAAAGGAGTCTCGCCCCGGTCGACTCACATCGCGGCGATCGCCCGAGTCGCGGCGTCCACCTGGTCGGGCGACGTCGCGATGCTCGGTCCCAGCCGGAGGTACGACTCGCGGTACGGCGTGACGCTGGCGAGGATCCCGTACTCCTGCCGCAAGGCGAGCACCGCCGCGCCCGGATCGGTGCCATCGATCTGACAGCAGACGATCCCGCTCGACAGGCTCGGATCGCGTGGCGTCACGAGCCGAACGTTCGCCAGGTCGGCAAGGCCGTCCTTCAGTCGCGTCGCGAGCTCCGCCGTACGTGCGGCCACCCGGTCCCGCCCGATGGCGGCATGGAATGCGAAGGCCTCGGCCACCGCCCACTGGTGCTCGAACGCCTGGTAGCCGCCCGGGGTGAGCTGCGGACCGAACGGACCGCGAGCCCGTCGGCCGAGGAACCAGTTGCCCATGCTGGTCGCGTCGAAGCCGGGGATGATCGGCGCCACGAGCCGGCCGGCCCGGGCATGCATCCAGACCAGCCCGGTGCCGCGCGGGCCGAAGAGCCACTTGTGCGTCCCCGAGACGAAGACGTCACAGCCGAGCTCGGTGGGCCCGTCCGCCTCCGCGCCGAGTCCGTGGACCGCGTCGAGGCAGAGGATCGCCCGCTCCTCCGGGTCCCGGTCGACGTTCGCCTCCGCGATGGCGTCCGCGATCGCCCGTACCGGAATCTTGACGCCGGTGCTCGAGTGCACCCAGGTCAGCGCCACGACGCGGGTCTCGGGCCGGAGCGCGTCGCGCAGTCGCGTGACCATCTGCTCGGCGGTCGCCGCCGGTGGATCGGCATAGAGCGCGATCCGTCGGACCTGCGCGCCGGCTCGGTCCGCGGCCAGGCGGACGCTCTCGTGTGTTGAGTAGAAGTCGTGCGTCGACGTCAGGATCTCGTCACCCGGCTCCAGCCGCAGCCCGTGGTAGGTCAGCCCCAGCCCCATCGTCGTGCTGTCGGTGAGCGCGATCTCGTCGCCGCCGACCCCGAGGTAGTCGGCTGCCGCGCGCCGTACGTCGGCGTCGTGCTCCGCTGCCCGATGTAGGACCGCGTCCGGATCCGCGTCCAGTCGATCCCGCCAGGTCGCGATGGCCTCCCGGACCGGAGCCGGATGACCGGCCAGGACGAACGCGGCGAAGTGCGCCAGGTCGGGATCCAGGGCGAACGCGGCGCGGACGTCGTCCCAGGCGCCGAGGTCGGCGGGGCCGCTTGCCCTGTCGTCGTCGCCGGTGCAGCCGGTCGACACCGAGACGCCAGCTCCGACGGCGACCGCCGCGCCGGCCGCGAGGAAGGTCCGCCTCCGGACCACCTCCCTGGTCACAGGCCACACGCTACCCGGCACCGGGCGGATCGGGAGGTGTCAGTCGACGACCCGGAACGTGAGCCCGGCCGCCTGCAGTCGCGCCACCAGCGCGTCGCCCATCGCCTGGGCGGTCGTCACCTGCCCGGCGACCTCTGGCAGGTCGTCGCTGACCAGGCACAGCGCGGACTCGCCGAGCATCTTCGCGGTCTCGTCGTACCCCGGATCGCCGCCCGCGACCTCGGTGACGACCGACGCGTCGTCGTGCGACCCGCCGATGGTCGCGACGAAGCGGATCCGGAACCACGACGACGCGCGGCGCTTCGGGTCGGGTCCGTCGCCGGAATCCATCCGCTGCAGCAGGGCCGATCGCAGCGGCGGGATCTGCGACGCGACGAGCAGCCCACCGGCGCTCCCGAGGAACCCGACCGTCTTCGGGAGGCCGCCGACCACGCCGTACTGGCCGTACCGGAAGTCCGGCCCGTACCGGTCGAGCGCCCGTGCCGACCGCATGACGACCAACGGATCGACGATCGGCAGCGGCACGGCCCAGCGCCCGGAGCCCGGCTCGCGATGGATCCGCCTCCCGGCGCCGCCGACCCGTCGACCGGGCGACGTCGGTGCCTCGAGACTCTTGCGGCGCCGGGCGACTCCGGCCGACTGCCGCACCCGACCGAAGGCGCGGACGGCCGAGTGGTACGTGCCGGCCGACGGTCTGGCGTTGATCCGGACGTACCCCCGGATGGTCAGCGGCTGGTCGGACGGCAGCTGGCGCAGGGCGTACCAGACGCCGAGGTCGGCCGGGATGGAGTCGAAGCCGCAGCAATGGACGATCCGAACGCCGGTCCGTCGGGCCTGGTCGTGATAACCGAGCCAGATCCGGTCGACGAACTCCGGCTCGCCGGTGATGTCGATGTAGTCGGTGCCGGCGTCGACGCAGGCCGCGACGACCGGCTCGCCGTACTCCACGAACGGGCCCACCGTCGACGCGACCATCCGGGTCGATCCGGCGAGCGCTCGGAGCGCCAGCGGGTCGTCGATGTCGGCCTGGACGACCCCGGGACGCGGCCCGTCCGGGACCAGGAACGCGAGCTGGCTCGCGAGCCGCTCGAGGCGGCCGAGGTCGCGACCGGCGACCGCCCAGCGCAGCTCGCTCGGGGCACGGCGGGCGACGTACTCGGCCGTGAGTCCCCCGGTGAACCCGGTCGCACCGAACAGCACGATGTCGTAGCGCCGGTCGCGGGAGTTCATGGCTCCAAGCGTGCCAGGAGCATGGGTCGGTTTGCGCGGTGCGCGGTAACGTCCCGAGGGGATGGCCACTCAGGAGTACGTACGGGTCGACGCGGTGCCGAGGCTTTCGGCGCTGGACTATCCGGGCACGCCGCCGACCGACTCTGGCGTCCTCGACGGCGACCGGTTCTGGCCGGGCCGGGATCCGGGGAAGCTCGACGGCCGCCACCTCGTGCTCGCCGTCGGGTCGAACGCGTCTCCCGGCGTGCTCACCGGCAAGCTGCGACGGGCCGGCGCCACCGGATCGGTGCCGATGGTGCGCGTCGAGGTCGACGGGCTGGCCGTCGGGCACTCGGCGCACGTCAGCCGTGGCGGCTATGTTCCGGCCGCGCCGTACGCAGCCTCGGACACGACGACGGCCTGGGGGCTGTGGCTGACCCGCGAGCAGCGCGCCGCCCTCGACGCCACCGAGCCCAACTACACCCGGGTACGCCTCCGCGCGGCCGACCGGCCGATCGCGCTCGAGGACGGTGGCCCGCCGACCGCCTACGAGCTGTACGTGTCGCGGTGGGGTGTGCTCGCGGTCGACGGCGAACGTCCGGTGCCGTTGGGGAGCCAGCTCGTCCTGCACGCTCGCCTCGCGGAGGTCGAGGAGTTCGCCACATTGGCGCCATGGCGCGACCCGGAGGCCGCGGTATCGGCGCTGGCGGACCCGGTCGTGCAGGCCCGGATCCGGGAGGCCCTCGATGCCGCCGGCTGGGTGGCTGCCGCGGGGCTCTGACCGTCCGCGGTGGCTCGGGCGAGTCGGAGCGGCGGCCGCGGCCTCGCCCGATGTGGCACGCTTCGCGGGTGGACCTGCATCTCGACGGCGCCCGCGCGGTCGTCACCGGTGGCAGCCGAGGGATCGGCCTCGCGATCGCCGAGGCGCTGGCGCGGGAGGGCGCCGCCGTTGGCCTGATCGCCCGGGGCGAGGAGCGGTTGGCCGCGGCCGCCGAGCAGGTCGGCCGAAACGGCCGGCCGGTCGCGACCGCGGCGGCCGACGTGACCGACTCCGACGCGCTGCGGTCCGCGGTCGATCGGCTGGCCGACCGACTCGGTGGTCTCGACCGCGTCGTCGCCAACGCCGGTGGCACGGTCGGAGCCGGCAACCTGCTCGACGGCGAGCCCGAGACGTTCACCGCGACCTACGCGCTGAACGTCGGTCACGCGGCGGTGCTCCTGGACGCGGCGCTGCCGTACCTGCGGTCGGCCGGCGGCGGCGCCGTCGTCCTGATCGCGTCGATCACCGGGATGCGACCGGCGCCGCGCACGTCGTACGCCGCGGCCAAGGCGGCCGAGATCCACCTGGCGACGACGCTGGCACTGGAGCTGGCGCCGCTCGACATCCGGGTCAACGCGGTGAGCCCCGGCTCGATCTGGTTCGAGGGCGGCGGCCATCAGCGGTTCGCGGAGGCCAACCCGGAGCGGTTCGAGGACTGGCGATCCCGCGAGTTCCCCTCCGGTCGGCTCGGCCGGCCCGAGGAGGTCGCCGACGCGGTGACGTACCTGCTGTCGGATCGGGCGTCGTGGATCACCGGCGCCAACGTCCCGGTCGACGGCGGTCAGGGGCGACCCAGCGCCCGCTCGTTCGGCTGACCCCCGGCCGACCGGCGACTGCACCGACCCGAGCGACGCCGCTACCAGTCCACCTGCTCGCAGTGGGTGTGGTCGGCCGACTCGACCTGCAGGGTGGCGTGCTCGAGGGCGTACCGGTCGCGCAGCAGGTCGCTCGCGGCGTCGAGCACGCCGTGCGGGTCGGCCGCGTCGTCGGTGACGATGTGGGCGGTCGCGACGTGCATGCCGGAGGTGAGCGTCCACAGATGCAGGTCGTGGACGTCGCGTACTCCCTGGAGGGTGCGCAGGTCGGCCTCGACGTCGTGGGCGTTCATGCCGGGCGGCGCATGCTGACCGAGGACGGAGAGGACCTGGCGGCCGAGTCCGACGGCCCGGACGACGACGAACGCCGCGATGGCCACGGCGACGACGGTGTCCCAGACGGCGTCGCCGGTCCACGCGATGAGCGCCGCGGCCACGACGACGCCCACCGAGCCGGCCGCGTCGGCCAGCACCTCGAGGTAGGCACCCCTGATGTTGAGGCTCTCGCGGGCGCCGGCGTGCAGGATCCCGATCGCGATGGCGTTGACGAGCAGCCCGAGGACGCCGACGACGAGCATCGGCGTGGACTCGACGTGGGTGTCGTCGCCGATCCGGTTGACGGCGACGACGACGGTGTACGCCCCGATGCCGAGCATGATCAGGACGGTCAGCCCGGAGGCGAGGATCTCGGCCCGGTAGTTCCCGAACGTACGCCGGCCCGAGTCGTCCGCACGCACGGCGTAGCGGAACGCGAACAGCGCCGCCGAGAGGGCGATGACGTCGGCAGCCATGTGACCGGCGTCGGAGATCAGGGCGAGCGAGCCCGACCACAGGCCAACCGAGAGCTCGACGCCGAAGAACGCCACGGTCAGCACCCACGCGATCGCCAACCGGCGCTGGTAGCGCGACCCGGCGTGCGCCGCCGGCGGACCGTGACCGTGTCCGGCGGCCATCAGGCGGCGCACCCCGAGTGGGTGGAGCAGCAGTCGTCACCGCGCCAGGTCGCCACTCCCTCGCGGACCGCGACGCCGGCGATCACGAGCGCCGCGACCGGGTCGGCCCACGACCAGCCGAGGGTGGCGTTGAGCAGCAGCCCGACGAGCAGCACCGCCGAGAGGTACGTGCACAGCAGGGTCTGGGTGCCGTCGGCCACGACGGCTCTCGAACCGAGCCGCCGGCCGGTCCGCCGTTGTGCCACCGACAGCAGCGGCATCACCGCGAGGGACGCGATCGCGAGACCGATGCCGACCCGGGACGGGTCCGGGTCGGAGTCGGTGAGCAGCGCGCGCACCGACTCGACGCCGACGTAGCCGGCGAGGGCGAAGAACGACGCCGCGATGACGCGCTGCGCCTGCCGCTCCCGCGACTCGGGCACCCGGTGGGCGAACTGCCACAGGATCACCAGGCCGCTCGTGACCTCGACACCGGAGTCGAGTCCGAAGCCGATCAGTGCCATCGACCCGGCGACGACGCCGGCGGTCACGGCGATCACGCACTCCAGGATGTTGTAGCCGACCGACGTGGCGGCGAGCAGACGGGCCCGGCGACCGAGCCGGTGCCGCTCGGCCGCGCCGATCGGAGATGGACCGGGCTGGACGACGGTCATCGACCGGTCCTCACCCCGGACGTCGGGCACAGCGTCACGGCGTCGCCGGTCAGGGCCAGCAGGCGCTCGGCGGCGGCCAGCAGCTCCATCACGGCGTCGGTCTCGGTCAGCCGGAACATCGAGGCCCGGCCCTCGGGCCGCGACGTGACGAGACCGCAGTCGCGCAGGCAGGCCAGGTGCTTCGACACGGTCGACTGAGCGAGGCCGAGGTGCGCGGTCAGGTCGACGACGCGGTGCTCGCCGAGGGCGAGGTGCTGCAGGATCGCGAGCCGGGAGGGATCGCCGAACCCGTGGAAGAGGCAGGCGGCGGCATCCAGGGCGGCCGCTTCGGCACCACGACCGGCATCGGGTTCTGTCGCTAGCATCGCCATCCGGCGATGTTATCGCCGCCGCTCGGACTGGTCCAGCCGCTCGATCGGCTCGGCGCCGCGTTCGACGAGCAGGTCGTTCATGGCGTCGACCTCCGACTCCTGGGCTAGCACCATCGTCTCGGCGAGGTCGCGTACCTGCTCCACGTCGGCGTGCTCCATGGCGTACTCCGCCATCTCGATGCCGCCCAGGTGATGCCGGATCATGAGCTGGAGGAAGAGGATCTCGGCCGGCTGGCCGCGGGCCGCCCGCAGCTGGTCCATCTCCTCCGACGTCGCCATGCCCGGCATCAGGCCGCCGGTCTCGGTCGGCTCGGTCTCGGCCGCCATGTTGGTCATGTCGTGGCCGCCCGTGCCGTCGCGCATCCATGCCATCGCCGGCTCCGACGAGTGCTGCGGAAGCTGCCAGAGGTCGAGCCAGGCGTACATCTGCCCGATCTGCTGCTGCTGGGTGGTGGCGATGTCGTACGCGATCGTGCGGACCGCGTCGTCGTCGGTGTTGTCCCGGACGATCAGCGACATCTCGACCGCCTGCGCGTGGTGGACGGACATGTCGCGGGCGAAGCCGGCATCGACCGAGTCTTCGGCGGGGAAGGTGGCGCTGTCGTCGTCGGCGACCTGGTAGCCGACGACCAGACCCACTGCCGCCGCGATCGCGACCGCCAGCATCGCCGCTGCGATCAGGTAGGGCTGGCGGCCGCGGTCACTCACTGAACTCGGGCTCTCCCGTCCCGCCGGTGCACGCGGCGCCCGGCTCCAGGGTCTGCTCGCCTTGGACGAATGTGTCGAGGAACTGCTGCAGCCGCGGATCGTCGGCGCTGTCGAGCTGCAGCTGGTAGCCCCAGGCGCTGGCCACGATGTCGCTCGGCAGGTCGTCGTGCGGGGTGACCAGGATGTACGCACCGGGGGTGGCGACCTGGCGCAGCTGGTCGACCTCGTCGTCGGAGAGGTCGTCCCGGTAGGTGATCCACACGGCGCCGTGCTCCAGCGAGTGGACGGCGTTCTCGTCGGTGACGGGCTCGGAGTAGAAGCCGCAGTTCTGCCAGATGTCATTGTGGTCGCCGCCGACCGGCGGGGTCTCCGGATAGTCGACGTCACCCGCAACGTGGTCCCGCTCCGGCACGTCGGCCGCCTCGACCCCGTCGATGCCCACGTCGGCGGCCGGCTCCAGGCGGCTGTTGGCGTTGGCGTCGTCACCCTGCTGGCTGATCCCCCACGCCGTGCCGCCGATGATCGCCAGCCCGACGACCGCGGTGGCGCCGAAGATCAACATGTTGCGCCGTCGCTCGGCGCGCTTCTGTTGCTTCTGCAGCTCCCGCAGCCGCTCCTGGCGCTCCTGGGCCTTCGACTGCTTGCTGGCCTTGGACTTCCTGCTGGCCACGCCTCTCCTCCACCTGCCGCGGGCATTCCCCGGAAGGCTACCGTCCGAGCCTGAGCCGCGGCTGAGGGGACACCGCGGTCTCAACCGGGCCGATCAGGTCAGCGCGTACCCCGCCGCCTCGACGGCCGACCGGACGGCGGTCTCGTCGATCGGTCCGGTGCTGGTCACCGTGACGGCTCCGCTGTGGAGGTCCACCTGGACGCCGGAGACGTCAGCGATCTCGCCGACCTCCTCCTGGACCGAGCGGACGCAGTGCTCGCAGGTCATGCCGGTGACGGTGTAGGTCGCGGTCTGGCTCACGGGCGTACTCCTCAGGAGCGAACGAGGCGGGCGATGGCGTCGGACGCCTCCTGGACCTTGGTCTCGGCCTCGGCGCCACCGGCCCGGGCGGCGTCGACGACGCAGTGACTGAGATGGTCCTCGAGCAGGCCGAGGGCCACCGACTGGGTGGCCTTCGTCATCGCCGAGATCTGGGTCAGGATGTCGATGCAGTACTGCTCCTCCTCGACCATCCGCTGCAGGCCGCGGACCTGGCCCTCGATGCGGCGCAGCCGCTTGAGGTAGGCGTCCTTGTCGTTGATGTAGCCGTGGGCTGCCGTCGCGTCGGTCATGGGGCTGAGCATATACGGGGTAGGGGTATTACTCCAATGCTGGCCGTACGGGACTAGAGTCGGCGCATGGTGTTCACCGAGGCCGAGCGGGCGTACCTCGGATCCCAGCCGCTGGCGCGCCTGGCCACGGTCGACGCCGACGGCCGGCCGCAGAACAACCCGGTCCGGTACTTCGTCGACGCCGACACCGGCACGATCGAGATCTGGGGCATGGGGATGGGCAAGAGCCGCAAGTTCGGCAACGCCCGGGCGAACCCGGCCGTCGCGGTCGTCGTCGACGACATCGTGAGCACCCGGCCGTGGCGGGTCCGCGGTATCGAGATCCGCGGCCGCGCCGAGACGCTGACCGGACAGCGGCCGCCGTACCCCTACTACAGCGGCGAGGTGATCCGGGTCCGTCCGGAGCGGATCATCGCGTGGGGAGTGGAGTCCGACGACGCCGAGCGGACGGCCCGTGATGTCGACACCTGAGTACGTCGTCCACGGCGAGGGTCCGGACGGTCGCCCGATCCTCGGCGTCGCCACGGCCGCCGCGTGGGAGGCGTGGCTGGAGGCCGAGCACGAGACGTCGCCCGGCGTGTGGCTGCGGCTGACCAAGAAGGGCAGCGACTATGCGGGTCCGACGTACGACGAGGCGCTCGAGGTGGCGTTGTGCTTCGGCTGGATCGACGGTCAGTCGCGGTCGTACGACGAGGGGTCCTGGCTGCAGCGCTACACCCCGCGTCGACCACGCGGCAACTGGTCCCGGCGCAATGTCGAGCGTGTGACGGCGCTGATGGAGCAGGGCCGGCTACGTCCCTTCGCACTGCGCCAGGTCGAGGCCGCGAAGGCGGACGGCCGCTGGGAGGCCACGACCTGACGACGGGCCGTCCTCGTTGTATGGGCGGCGGCGAGTGCGGGGTGAGGGCTGCGACGCCACGTCCGATTTCCGCGAGAGATGGCGCCGCCGAGCGACCAGGATGGTGCCATGTCCACGCTCTCCGCCACCGCCCTCCGCATCCAGGCAATCCCACCCACCACACTGCGGCGACTTCGCGCCCAGGGGCACGACGACCACGGCCATCCCTGGCAGCCGCGGGTCGACGACGCGGGTGGGGCACCGCTGCGCTGTTGCCTGCGCGACTCGCGACCCGGTGAGTCCGTCGTCTTGATCTCGTACGCTCCGCTCCGGGCGGCCGACGCGGTCGACGCCGGCCCGTACGACGAGGTCGGGCCGGTGTTCGTCCACGCCGAGGAGTGCGCCGGCCCCGACGACGACCGGACCTACCCGGTCGGATGGGTCGATCGGCCACAGGTGCTTCGGGCGTATCACTCCGACGGCACGATCGCCGGCGGCGTGCGCCTCGACCCCGGCGCCGACCGCGCCGCCGCCGCGACCGAGCTGCTGGCCGACCCGGACATCGCGTTCGTCCACTCGCGCAACGTCGTCTACGGCTGCTACATGCTCGAGATCCGGCGCGCCTGACCGAGGTGTTGGCGCGAAACTGCAGCGCGCAGCCGGTGTTGGTGCGACGTTGCGCCAACACTCGGGTCGACCCGGGACTGCCTACTCCCCGCGCCGGTAGAGCACCGGGTTGAGCGGGGATCTCGGGATCTCGCCGACGGCGGTGCCGGGCACCCCGAGTCTGGCCGCTCCGGCGATCCGGGACCACCTTCGAACGGTGCCCGGTCACTGCGTCGTGGACGGCGCGCCGGCGACCGCGACCGCGAGCGCATGAGGCAGGAGAGCCAGTTACATAGCAAGAAGCGATCGACTCGATCGGAAACTATCGCTTTTCACGATGCTCTGTGGCGCCTAGCGTCGACCACATGACAGCCACTCAGTCCGCGGCGGGACCGGTCCGCGACTCGGCCCTGCCGAACCCGACCGGCACCGGAGCCTCCGCTACGGCGCGGGGCGGACCGGAGCGCTCGACCCGCACGCCGGCGTCGCTGCCACGCCTGGTCCTGGCACTCGCCAGCTGCAACTTCGTGAGCGCCGCGGGCGGGTTCGCGCGGCCGTTCCTGGTGCTGTTCCTGACGCAGGAGCGGCAGCTGCCGACGGCGACCGTGGGTTCCGTGGCCGCGGCCGTGGGCGCCGGGGCGATCGGATCGCTGCTGCTCGGTGGCTGGCTGGGCGACCGGATCGGTCGGCGTCGGACGATGCTGGTCGGCTACCTGGGCAGCGCACTCGGCCTGGTCGCGCTCGGATCCGCGGAGCACGTCCTGGTGATCTGGATGGCGGCCGTCGGAGTCGGTCTGACGTCGGAGCTGCATCGTCCGGCCGGCACGACGACCGTCGCGGACCTCCCCGACTCGGATCAACGGGTTCGCGCCTTCGGGATCCTGTACTGGGCGGCGACGCTCGGCTTCTCGGTCGCCAGCGTCCTCGGCGGAGTGCTGGCCCGGCACGGTTACGGGCTGTTGTTCTGGCTCAACTCGGCGGCCCTCGTCGTCGCGGCACTGATCGTCTGGCGACACGTGCCGGAGACCCGTCCGGCGGGTCCGTCGGAAGACCGTCGCGCCCTGTTGCCGGTGTTGGTGCGCGATCGACTGATGATCGCCGTCGCGCTGCTCATGGTCGGCCACTTCGCCCTGCTGTACCAGGCGTTCTCCACGCTGCCCCTGGTCATGGCGGCCGACGGCCTGGGACCCGGGACGTACGGAGCCATGTTGGCGGTCAACGGGATCGTGATCGTCGTCGTCCAGCCGATCGCGGTCCGGCTGCTCGCCGATCGCGACCGAAGCACGGTGCTCGGACGCTCGATGCTTCTCGTCGGCCTCGGGCTCGGACTGAACGCCGTGGTGGACGGCGGCGTCGGCTATGCCGTCACCACGCTCCTCTGGACGCTCGGCGAGATCGGGGTCGCGGTGATGTTCGGCGTCACGTTCGCCGACCTCGCGCCGGCCGATCTCCGTGGTCGCTATATGGGCATCGCGGCGACCAGCTGGGGACTCGGGACCATGATTGCTCCGGTGGCCGGCACCGCCCTACTCGACCTCGCGGGACCGACGGGGCTGTGGATGACGACCGCGGCGGTCGGGATCGCGCTGTACGCCGGGCAGCGGTCGGTCGCGCCGGGCCTGCGCCGTCGGATCGCGTCGAGGGAGGACTAGCCGATGCTCATCGGTGTCGCGCTGGGAATCGTGTACGTCGTCTGGGGCTCGACCTACCTGGCGATCCGGATCATGGTGGAGGACATACCGCCGCTGCTGGGAGCCGGGGTCCGGTTCCTGACGGCCGGCCTGTTGGTGGCCGGAGCGCTCGTGGTGCGGCACGGACTGCGGCGGCTGGTCGTGACCCCTCGACAGCTGGCGGGCTGTGCCCTGATCGGGCTGCTGTTGCCGGTGCTCGGGCAGGGCATGGTGACCGTCGCCGAGAACGGCGGCGCCCCGTCCGGGCTGACCGCGCTGCTGATCGCAGCCGTGCCGCTGTGGGTGGTGCTCTACCGCGTCCTGTCCGGAGAGCGGCCGGCCGGCCGGACCCTGGTCGGGATCGTCATCGGATTCGGTGGCGTCGCGGCGCTGCTCACGGCGAACGGTCTCGGCGGATCCTTTCCGGCCTGGACTCTGGCCGTCGTCGTCTTCGCCGGGCTGTGCTGGGCCTTCGGCTCGTGGCTCCAGCCGCGGATCCGGCTGCCGCGCGACCCGTTCGTCCTCGTCGCGTACGAGATGCTCGTCGGCGGCGGGCTGCTCATCGTCCTCGGCCTGGCCGGCGGCGAGCGGCTCGACCCGCTGGCGTACTCGGCGCGGTCCTGGATGGCCTGGGGCTATCTGGTCCTGTTCGGATCGGTCGTCGCCTTCTCGGCCTACGTCTGGCTGCTGCAGTCGGCCGCCGTCTCGTTGGTCGCGACGTACGCGTACGTCAATCCGTTGGTCGCCGTCTTCCTGGGTTGGCTGATCCTCGCCGAGCCGGTCACGCTGGCGACCCTCGTCGGCGGGACGGTCGTTGTGCTCGCGGTCGCCGTCGTCGTGAGCGGCGAGCTCAGGCCTCGAAGGCGACAGCCGGTGTCCGACCCGGAGCCGGTCCCCGCCGTACCGGTCGACGATCGATCGCGACCGGGAAAGGAGTGTCGACAGTGAGTACGTACGTCTTGATCCACGGGGCCGGAGACGGCGGCTGGTACTGGCATCTGGTGGCGGCCGAGCTGAGATCCCGCGGGCATGAGGTGCTGGCACCCGACCTGCCCGCCGACGACGACGCGGCGACGCTGACGGACTACGCCGACGCCGTGGTTGCCGACGTCGGTCGGCGGCGGGACCTGGTCGTTGTCGGGCAGTCCTTCGGCGGGTTCACCGCGCCGCTGGTCGCGGATCGGCTTCCGACGCGCGTCCTGGTCCTGGTCGCGGGCATGATTCCGGCCCCGGGCGAGGCACCGGACGCCTGGTGGGCGAACACCGGATATCGACGTGCGGTCGAGGAGCAGGCGAAGCGGGACGGCGGCCTGACCGGCAACGCAGATCCCTATGTCAGCTTCTTTCACGACGTGCCGCGCGAGCTGGCCGACGAGGCGATGCGGAGGGAGCGGGAGCATCCGTCGTCGGCCGCGTCGGCCGCCCCCTGGCCGCTGGACGCCTGGCCGGGCGTGGCGACGAGGTTCGTGCTGTGCCTCGAGGACCGGTTCTTCCCCGCCGACTTCTATCGGCGGCTGGTGGCCGAACGCCTCGACGTCGTGCCGGACGAGATCGCGGCCGGTCACTGCGTCGCCCTGAGCCGGCCGAAGGAGCTGACCGACCTGCTGGAGAGCTACACCAGCCCACCCTGATCAAGCGTTCTCCGTTTGACCTTCATCGCACATCTCTCGGGTCGATCGGTGCGGGCGTCAGGCGGTGTCGCGGACGACGAGTGTGGGTGGCAGCAGGACGGGGTCGGGCAGCCGCTCGGACGGCTCGCGCGCGCCGATCACCTCGTGCAGCATGCGCAGGCAGGCGCGCGCGACGTCGTCGACCGGCTGCGCGACGCTGGTCAGCCCGGTCACCCGCGCGGCCGGCGAGTCGTCGAAGCCGATCACGCCGACGTCGCGACCGGGACGTACGCCGCGCGCCGTGAGCTCGGTCCAGACGCCCAGCGCGAGCGTGTCGCTGACGCAGACGAACGCGGTGACCGGGTCGTCCAGGTCGAGCAGCTCGGCGCAGGCGCGGCGCCCGTTGTCGAGGCTGTCCTCGAACGATCGATGCAGGCTGGTGTCGAGACCGACCGCGGCACCGGATCGCCGCCACCCCTCGTGGCGGTCGTCGCCGACGCCGGATCCGGGCGGCCAGCCGACGAACCCGATCCGGCGGTGGCCGCGGTCGAGCAGGTGCTCGGTCGCGGCCCGGGTGCCGGCGGCGCCGTCGACGTCGACCCAGCCGTGGTCGGCGGTCGCGCCCCACGGTCGGCCGAACGTGACGAAGGCGGCGCCGCGCCGCGCCAGCCACTCCGTACGCCGGTCGCCGACATGCGTACCGGTGAGGACGAACGCGTCCAGGTCGTGGTCGCCGAGCAGCTCGTCGTACGTCGCGATCTCACCGGTGTCGTCGGCCTCCGCGAACAGCATCACCCGATAGCCCTGCTGCTGGGCCTGGGTGGTCAGCGCGTGCAGGAACCGGTCGAGCAGGTCGCTGCCGGCCTTGTGCATGCGGGCCGCGATCAGGTACGACCGCTGCGTCCGCAGGGTTCGGGCCGCCCGATGCGGTCGATAGCCGAGCTCGTCGATGGCCGCCTGCACGCGGGCCAGCGTCTCGGGCCGCACCAGATGCGGCGCGTTGATCGCGTTCGACACGGTCTGCCGGGACACCTGGGCCCGCTCGGCCACCGTGGCGACGGTCGGCCGGCGCTGGCTCGGCGTCGCGCTCACGGGTCCTGCCCGTGGCGCCGCTCGGTCGCGTCGTGGCGCCGCTCGGCTGGGTCGTGGCGCTGGCCGGCTCGGCGCGCGCGAGATCGTACGGTGTTGACGGGTGCGCTTGCGGGCTGGCGCACATCGATCACCTCGTGCCCCGTCGACCTGCGAAGATTAACCGTCCGTGACCTGGTGTAGGCGCATCGTGTGAAAGGAGGCTTTGAACGTTCAAATCTCCACCTAGCGTGGAACTCGCCGTCTGCCGTGTCAAGAGGCTGGCCCGAAAGGAGTCGCCGATGGCCCCGCCCCGCCAACCGTGGCTGCACGAGCTCGTCACCGCGGTCCAGGCTCCGACCGTCCTGCTGTGCGACCCGGACGGCGAGCTGCGTCCGGGCGGCGCCCAGGGCATCTGGCACGCCGACGTCCGCGTCCTCTCGCGGGTTGAGCTCCGCATCGACGGCGAGCCGGTCGAGCCGGTTTCGGGTGGCGCTGAAGGAGCCGGGCGGGCCCGCTTCGTCGGCTTCGTACGGTCACTCGACGGCGCCTCGTCCGATCCGGCCGTGCGGGTCGAGCGGGTACGGACCGTCCGCGCCGGCGCCGTCGACGAGTCGATCGCGCTCACGACCTACGAGTCGATCCCGGTCAACACCACGGTCGAGGTGATCGTCGCCGCCGACCTGGCCCGGATCGGCCCGGTCAAGTCCGGCCACGAGCCGACGGGGCTCGCGATGCCGGACGTCGAAGGCAGCAGCGTGGCCTGGATCGGTGACGGCGTCCGCGCCGAGCTCGTCAGCGACGTGACGGCGGCGGTGTCGGCCGGCCCCGAGTCGGCACGGCTGCGCTGGACCGTCAACCTCGCGCACGCCGGTACCCGGTACATGCGCTGGCGCCTGTACGCCGCCGTCGACAACACGCCGCTGGCCGGCGCCGACAGCGATCCGGAGTGGTCGACGCCGACCCTGACGGCCGGCGACCACCGGCTGCCGATGCTCGCCGAGCGGTCCGTCGACGACCTCGCCGGCTTGCGGATGCGCCGGTCCGGCAGCGCCGACGTGTTCGTGGCCGCCGGTGCGCCCTGGTTCTGCACCCTGTTCGGTCGCGACAGCATCTGGGCGGCCCGGATGCTGCTTCCGCTCGGCACCGACCTCGCCGCCGGGACGCTGCGTACTCTCGCCGCGCTCCAGGGCCGGCGGATCGACCTCGAGACCGGCGAGGCGCCCGGCAAGATCCCGCACGAGCTGCGCGAGACGACCGAGGGCAGCAATGTCGGGTTGCCGCCGCTGTACTACGGCTCGGTCGACTCGACCCCGCTCTGGATCTCTCTCCTGCACGACGCGTGGCGGTGGGGGATGCCTGAGGATCAGGTCAAGGAGCTGCTGCCGAATCTCGAGGCCGCCATGGCGTGGATGGTCGAGCACGGCGACTCCGACGGCGACGGCTTCCTCGAGTACATCGACGACAGCGGTCGGGGCCTCGCCAACCAGGGCTGGAAGGACTCCGGAGACTCGATGCGGTTCGCCGACGGCGAGCAGGCCGAGCCGCCGGTCGTCCTCTGCGAGGTGCAGGGCTACGCGTACGAGGCGGCCCGTCACGGCGCCGACCTGCTCGACGCCTTCGGCCGTCCGGGCACGGGTCGGTGGCGGACCTGGGCGAGCGAGCTGGCCGAGCGGTTCCGGGACCGGTTCTGGGTGGCGGGCAGCCGCGAGCTCGGCCGCTATCCGGCACTGGCGCTGGACGCCGACAAGCGGCCGGTCGACTCGCTGACCAGCAACATCGGGCATCTGCTCGGCACCGGCCTGCTCAACTCCGCCGAGTCCGAGCGGGTGGCGCGGCTGGTGACCCGCCCGGAGCTCGCCAGCGGCTTCGGGCTGCGCACCATGTCGCTGGACGACGGCGCGTACTCACCGCTGAGCTACCACTGCGGGTCGGTCTGGCCGCACGACACGGCGATCGTGATCCGCGGCCTCGCGGCGGTCGGCCGGGGCCATCGGGCGGCCGAGCTGATCGAGGGGCTGCTGGCCGCCGCGGTGCACTTCGACTTCCGGCTGCCCGAGCTGTACGGCGGCGATCCCCGCTCGGCGGTGGCGCGGCCGATCCCATACCCCGCCGCCTGCCGGCCCCAGGCCTGGTCCGCCGCCTCGGCGCTGGCGGTCGTCCAGGCGCTGCTCGGTCTCGAGGCCGACGTTCCGGCCGGCCGGCTGCGGCTGCGGCCGGTCCGACCGAGCCTGGTCGGCCGGCTTCGGGTCGAGGGCCTGTCGGTCGGTGGACACCGCCTCGACGTCCTGTTGACCGAGGACGGCCGTCCCCGCGTCCTCACCGACGACTTCCCCCTCAAGGTCGACATCGGCTGATCCGCGAGTTCCGGACCCGCGATCCGCCCC
>Ga0081538_10002759_pt1 | contig 16843 bp, 19 predicted proteins | sample TabmetS5T2R1_FD_71022 | JGI IMG/M metagenome (GOLD analysis project Ga0081538, IMG submission 71022) | Tabebuia heterophylla rhizosphere microbial communities from the University of Puerto Rico - S5T2R1 | ecosystem: Host-associated > Plants > Roots > Rhizosphere ... | reverse complement strand
CGGGCCGGGCCGACCGGCCGGCCGCCGAGGCCCCCCCCCCGGCGGGGGCGGCCGCGGTAGTGCGCGTGCCAGGTCGTCGCCGGCTCGGCCGGCGGCACCGGCTGGTAGCCCAGCGCCCGCGCCCAGAACCGCGCCAGCAGGGCGGGGTCGTTGGCGTCGATCGTCAGCTGCCAGAACACCATGCCCCGATGCTAGTAGCGGAACGGTGCACGCCACCTCACTAACGTGATACTCTCACTAAAACCGTTAGGAAGGAGCTCGCTGTGGACGCAGGAACGAAGGTCCTCGAACTGGTCGTCTACAAGCTGCACGACGGGATCTCACCCGAACGGTTCCTGGGCACGAACGACGCCGCCTCGAGCTGGATCAGCAAGCAGCCCGGATTCATCTCCCGTGAGCTGGTCTACGACGCCGAGGGCGACCGTTGGGTCGACGTCATCTGGTGGGAGACGCTGGAGCAGGCGCAGGCCGCCAGCGAGCGGTCGATGACCTCCGAGTCGTGCTCGCCGATGTTCGCCCTGATCGACATGGAGTCGGCGCTGATGCTCCACGGCACACCGGTAATCGACCGCGTCGACGCGGCGACGCCACTGCGGGCCTAGCAGCGGCACCATGGCCAACCGGGCCCTCCCCACCATCGAGCCCGAGGAGCTCCTCACCGAGCTCCTCGGGCTGGACCCCGGCCTCCGACGCGAGGCCTACTACGGCGAGCGCTCGATCTTCTACAACCCCCGCGGCGTCGCGCCGCTGGGCACCATCTTCGCCTCGATCAAAGACCGCGACGGTCCCAACGACAAGGCGGCCAAGCTGTCGCGCCAGGGCGTCTACCGCTTGGCCTTCCGCCTCACGTCCGAGAGGTTCGCCGAGCGCTTCGGCCGGCCGCCGCGCCGTCCGCCCAAGGGCGGCTTGGTCGACCTCGCCGGCTACGACCTGACCTGCCTGGGCGAGCTGCTGCCCCATCCGGTCTATGCCTGGATGCGCTGGGTGCAGATCCTGTCGCCGTCGCGGCCGCAGTACGAATCGCTCAAGCCGCTGCTTGCCGAGTCGCTTGAGGTCGCCAAGGCCAAGTGGGCGAAGACGAAGAGGACGGCCAGCTGATGCTCGAGGTGACCTGGCAGTGGATCGCGCTCGACAAGGCCGCCCTCGATGTCGCCAACACCGTCGCGGTCGACAAGGGCGTCGAGCACGACCTGCTCGCGCCCGCCGGCGACTACCAGCGCTGGGCCCAGGCCGCGGCGCAGTCGCCAGAGCTGACGCCCGACCAGGCGGCGGCCATCGCGGTCGCGCAGCCGCAGGTGCTTGCGTTGCGCGGGCACATCCGTGCCATATTGCACGCCACCGCCGCCGGCGAGCCCCTGCCTGGGGCGGCGATCGCGGCCCTGAACACGGCCAGCCGCAAGGCGGCCCAGTGGTCCGAGCTCGGCGACGACCGTCAGGTCCAGCAGCACGCCCTCGGCGATGCCATCCAGCGCCTGCTCGCCCACTACGCGCGCTCGACGATGGAGATCGCCGCCGGCGGCAGCGCCAAGCTGCGCGTCTGCGGGGCGCCGTCGTGCGGCATGTTCTACCGGCCCCGGCGCCGCCAGCAGCGTTGGTGCTCAGAGCCGTGCGGTAACCGCGCCCGCGTCGCTCGCCACTACCGCACCCATCACAAGTCAAGCTCACCGTCCCCCAGGCCACGTTGAGACGGCAGCTCGGCATCGCCGATGCGTCCTGCATCAAGGCGTACGGTGAGCGGCCCAAGACCGCCTACGAGCACGCCTGCTAGACCCGGCCGCCGACACCCATAGGGGATCGTGGGTGGGGCTGAGGAGTGCCGGGTCGAGTTGGTGCTGGGCTGCTCGGCGGGTGAGGATCGCCGGCATGCCAACCGTCCTCGCCGCCCTGCGGCACGACGAGAACGCGAACGGCTCGAGGCCCGGCGGCGGCGCGCCGCCGGGCTGTTCGCCGCTGGCGTCCGCCAGGCCGAGGTCGCCCGCCGGCTTGGTATCCTCGCCCAGGCCGCCTGGGTCTGGCACCGCCGCTTCAAGGCCGGCGGGCCGGAGGCCCTGCGCAGCAAGGGCCCGAGCGGCCCGCGCCGCGGCTGTCGGATGCGCAGCTCGCCGCCGTCGAGCAGGCCTGCTCGACGGCGCGGGCGCCAACGGGTTCGTCGGGGAGCTGTGGACGTTGACCGCGTCGCGCTGGTGATCGAGCGGCTGACCGGCGTGCGCCACCACCCCGCCCACGTCTGGGCGCTGCTGCGCCACCGGCTGGGCTGGACGGTGCAGCGCCCGGCGCGCCGGGCTGCCGAGCGCGACCAGGCGGCGATCGACCAGTGGGTCGCGCGCGACTGGCCGCGGACCAAGCAACGCCCAACGCCTTAGCAACCTCGGCGATCGGCCGTCCGGCCTCGACCAGGTCGAGGACCTTGCGGCGGAACTCCGGCGGATACCCGCGCCTCCCATGCTGTGCTCCTGTCGTTGGCCAGCATGCGGAATCCAACAACGCAACTCCACCGAACTGGGGGAAGACCACCTCCACGAATCCCGGGACGGTTCACACCCGTCATGCGGAGGTGATGCAACCACCCATTGAGACCAGGACCGGTTTCGGACAGCTGCTCGTGAACTGCTGGCATCGCTTGGGGGCGGCGGAAGTGACATCCTCTGTGCGAGTGTGGAGCGGCCTCCGCTCAGGGCCTCCGCTCAGGGCCTCGGCATCGTGGTGATCTGTCTTGATAGTCAGGGTCGCCGTTACGTGAGTCCGTCGACCCGGCGTGGTGCTTCAAGATGTGGCGGCTGGGCGTCGGCGGGTCGCGCCGGGCGGGCAGTGCCGGCCCTGATGAGCGGAACGCCTCTAACCGATGTCTCGCTCACTTGACCGGATGCTCGACAATGTCATCCGACCGCTATGGGCGTCCAAGATGCCCGAGAGCGGCCCAATACGATCTGACCGTCCGTCAGTAGGGCTGCACAGTGACCGAGGCCGAAGCGCTCACCCGGAAGGTCGTCGAGATCTTCGACACTGGTGCTGTCGATCTGATCCCGTCGCTGATCGCCCCTGACTACGTGGATCATCAAGGCTTGGGCGAGCAGGAGATTCGAGGCCCCGACGGCTTTCGAGAGGTCGTGGAGGCAGTGCGTCGGGGCGAAGGTGTCCACGTGACCGTCGAGGATCTCGTCGCCGACGAGGAGCGGGCTGCCGTGCGTCTTCGTTGGTATGGGGTCAACCAGGCGGGCGTCGTCGTCACGCGTGAGACGCTGGACATGCTCCGTTTCGGGAACGGCCGCCTCGTCGAGCATTGGGGCTCGCAGCTCTTCCGACAAGAGGAATAACGCTGCACGGGCACGCGCACGGACGCGACCGGCCACGGCAACGACAGCCTGGGCGCGCCTCATGCAGGCAGCTCGGTGCGGTGAGGTCAGGGTGCGGGGCCCGGTTAGACGCCGAGCGCCTCGGACAGGATCTCGTCGTAGAGCGTGAGGCAGTGGGCGCAGATGCGCGGCGCGTCTGCGGGTCTGGCGAACTTGCCGGCCGGAGGCCCATCCGGCGCCTCGACCATGCCGGCGACCCGCTGGCGCTTCTTGCCGCAGAACAGCCTGAGGCTGCTATGTCCTGTCAAGCCGCCTGAAGGATTTCGACGCCAGGTTGGTCGCAGCGTTCGAGCAGCCGGAACAGCTGCCGAGCGATGACGCGTCGCAGGCACCGCTTGGCGTCGCGGCGGCTCTTGCCCTGGGCGGTGCGGCGGGCCACGTAGGCGCGAGTGTCGGGGTCGATGCGCAGACGCACCAGCAAGATGGTGTGCAGCGCACGGTTGAGCTGCCGGTCGCCGCCGCGGTTGAGCCGATGGCGGGTCACCTGCCCGGAGGAGGCGGGGATCGGGTTGGTACCGGCCAGGGCGGCAAAGGCGGCCTCGGAGCGGAACCGGCCGGCATGCGACCAGCTGACCAGCACCTGCGCGGCGCTCAGGGGCCCGACGCCGGGGACCTCCAGCATCCACGGGGCGACCGCACCGACCAGCACGGTGAGCTCGGCTTCCAACTCGTCGGCCTCGGCGGCCAGGGCCTGGATGCGCTGGGCGGTGGCCCGCAGCGCCCGCGCGGTGGCCTGGTGCTCCAGCGACCTGGTCGGCCGTGCCCGCAGGCCAGCGCAATAGTCGATCTGACCGGCGGTGTTGCGGCCGCGCAGCTCGGCCCGCAGCTCCTCGGGGGCGCCCACCAGCAGCGCCTTGAGCTGGCCGATGGCGGCGACCCGGGCCAGGGTGGCGCAGCGTCGGGTGGTCAGCAGCACCCGCAGGGCCTCCCGCTCACCCCGACGCCGTGGGGTGGCCAGGTGGTCTTGGCCAAGCGCCTCGCGGGCCGCCCGGACCGCGTCCAGCGCGTCGCTCTTAGCGCCGCTGCGGCTGGCTGGCCGCTTGGGTCGACCCACCTCGAGGACCTGCTCGCCGTGCTGCTGCAGGAACCCGGCAAGGCCGGCGCCGAAGCTGCCCGTCCCCTCCACCGCCCAGCAGCGACGGCCAGGCAGCCGCGCGTGGGCGAAGTCCAGCAGCCGCCGATAGCCCGCAGCATCGGCGCTGGTGGTGATCTGGGCCAGCACGCCACCCAGGCGGGTGACGGCGGCCGCGGTCAGGGTGTCGCGGTGGGGGTCGACGCCGATGACGCCGTCGACCCGTTCTGCCAGCATGGGCATCGCGGTGGTCCTCCTTGTGTGGGGGCGGCCGTGGTCGGTGTCGGCCTGGGAGGAGTCACCGCGCGGCAGAACTGTGACGGGTCACAACCCGTGCCGGGTTGGACAGGCTGCTGATCAGGCCAGCGTGGTGGGCCAGGCCGACGCCGGCACCCCGGCAGACAGCTCAGAGCTGAAGGCAACCCACCAGGGGTGCCAGTTGCACAACGAGTCATGCCGCGGTGCCGACGCCAAGCCTGCCAGCGATCCTCCCGGACCGCCTCCCACACACTCACAGTTGCGCAAAGGGTGGTGCGGAGTCGTGTCGCGTGACCTGCCGTAGCTGGGTAGGTTCATGTCGGTCGGGTGGGCCACGCCGCCACCATCGACCAGGGATTCCGGAGCTGGGGAGGCTGCTGGCATGGAAGCCTGGCAGGCGCAGGCGGCCGACTGGCAGGCGCTGCGGCAGCTGCGGTTGCGAGCGTTGGCCGATGCGCCCGACGCCTTCGCCAGCACCCTGGAAGAAGAGGCGGCGTTCCCTGCCGAGGTCTGGCGGCAGCGGGCCGAGGGCGGGCCGGCGTCGGCGAACTTCATCGCCCGCGAGGGCGGCGTCGACGTCGGCTTGGCCGCGGTCTTCGCTGAGCCCGACGTTCCTGGGCGCATGCACCTGGTGTCGATGTGGGTCGACCCGGGCTACCGGCGACGCGGTGTGGCCCGTGCCCTGGTCGACCAGGCCGTGCGCTGGGCGGCTGCACGCCGAGCCCGCGAGGTGGTCTTGTGGGTGGCTGACCAGAACACCGCTGCTCGCCGGCTGTACGAGCGGCTCGGCTTTCGGCCCACTGGTGAGCGCCAGCCGTTGCCGTCCAGCCCGGCACGTACCGAGTCCCTGCTGCGCCTGCCCCTTGCGGGCTCCGTGCAGGCCCCAGGGCAGCAGCAGGGGTCCTAGTCGGCGCGGCCGGAGGCAGTCGGTGAGGGCAGACAGCGCCGCGAACTGACGCGTACCAGCCTGGTTCGAGAACGGCTGCTGAGGGGGACGCTGGAACCGACAGCAGAGCAGGCTGGTCGGTAGGATCGGCCATGGCCTACGACTTCCTTGCCTGCGACCGCGACCAGGCGTTCCTGCTCCCACCCGATGTCCGCGAGTGGCTGCCGGCCGACCACCTGGCCTGGTTCGTCTTGGACGTGGTCGACCAGCTCGACCTGGGTCCGTTCCTCAAGGCCTACCGGGCCGATGGGCACGGCCGGGCCGCTTATGAGCCGCGGATGCTGCTGGGCGTGCTGCTGTATGGCTACTGCACCGGCGTTCGCTCCTCCCGCCAGGTCGAGCGGCGCTGCCACGAAGACATCGCCTTCCGGGTCCTGGCCGGCAACCGCGCCCCGATCACGTGACCATCGCCCGGTTCCGGGTCCGCCACGAACAAGCCCTGGCCGGCCTGCTGGTCCAGTCGCTCAAGCTGTGCGCGGCGGCCGGCATGGTCCGCCTGGGCCTGGTCGCCTTGGACGGGACCAAGGTCGAGGCCAACGCCGCGGCCGCGGCCAACCGCACCCACGCCCACCTCCAGGCCCAGGTCGCCGAGCTGTTGCAGCAGGCAGCTGCCACCGATCAGGCCGAAGACCACCAGCACGGCGCCGCCCATGGCGACGAACCGCCGCGGGCGTTGGCCGGTCGGGCTGAGCGGTTGGCCAGGCTGCAACACGCCAAGGCCCAGTTGGAGGCCGAGGCCGCCGCCCGCCAGCAGCGCTACCAGCAGCGAGTCCAGGCCTTGGCTGCTGCGGCCCGGGCCCGTGGCCAACGACCCCGAGCCCACATCCGACCACGGCGGCGCGATGAGGCCCCCAACCCCAAAGCAACCGTCAACACCACCGACCCCGACAGCCGCTTTGTGCGCGGCAACGGCAGGACCCTGCAGGGCTACAACGCCCAAGCCGCCGCGACGACCGCCCAGGTGGTGGTTGCGGCCGAGCTGACCCAACAGGCCAACGACCTCCAGCAGCTGCCCCCGATGCTCGCCGCCATCCGGACCACCCCGGCCGCCGCTGGCATCGGTGACCCGGTCCAGCAGCTGGCAGCCGACTCTGGCTATTGGTCGATCGCCAACGTGTCGGCGATCCCGGACGCGCCCGAGCTGCTGATCCCCCCGGCCCGCCGTGGCCGCCACGGCAAGCCCCGTAAGGACGGCAAGCCATCGGAATCCCGAAGCGACAGCCTGCGGGCGGCGATGCGGGCCAGGCTGGACAGCACCCACGGCAAGGCACACTACGCCCAGCGCAGCCGGACCATCGAACCGGTCTTCGGGCAGGTCAAGACGGTCCAGGGCGGCGGGCGGTTCCTGCGCCGCGGGCTGGCGGCCTGCCAGGCCGAGTGGAAGCTGCTGTGCGGCACCCACAACCTGCTCAAGCTCTGGCGTAGCACCATGGCCGCCACCAGCTGACCGGGAGAGACCCGACCAGCGCCGGCACGGCACTCCCAGGTCCAAGACACGCCGGTGCTCCCGGCTTTCGATCACCACTCGGCCGACCGGGCGAGAACTCTCTGTGCAACAGGCTTTTAAGAGTCAACTGCCGACTGACGTGCCCTCCGACGGTCGGCCAACCACGGCCACATGTGACCTGGGTCAGCGCGTGGCAAGCGCAAAGATCACCTCGGGCCGCCAATGCAAGGCCCCGTCGCGTTCCCGGCAAGCTTCGATCGCCTGGAAGGCCGCCTGGCGGTAGGCCGCTAAGGTGGGCTGGCTCATCAGTTCCAGCACCGCCCGCTCACCATGCGACCAGTCCGACGCCCACCAGGTGGCCGCGTCGGCGTAGGCCACATCCAGCCGCTCGACCTGGACAACCACCGTGCGGAAGCTGCCCGTGTCAAGCGCCTGCCGCAGGCTGGCCTGATCGTAGCGTCGGCCGAGCGGTTCCAGCGGCGGCGCCAACCGCGCCAGCAGCTCGCCCTTCCAGCTCCACCGCTCGTCCAGGTCGGCCCCAAAGACCGCCACGCCCAGCCTCCCGCCGGGCCGCAGCACCCGCCGGAACCCGCGCAGCGCCTCCACTGGTCGCGGCAGCAGGTACAACGCCGACGCGCACAGCACGGCGTCGAAGCTCCCGGCCCGGAACCCGAGCGCCTCGGCGTCCATCACCAGCACGGCCGCGTTGGCCACGCCCGACTCACGCAGACGCCGCCTAGCCTCGGCCACCATCGGCTCGGCCAGATCGACGCCCACGACCATGCCCGCTGGGCCGACCGGCTGCGTCGTTGCCAACAGGGCCACACCGGTGCCGGTGGCCACGTCGAGCACGCGGGCCCCGGCCTGGAGGTCCGTCAAGGCGACCAGCCGTCTAGCCACCTCGCTGAAGAACGGCGGCCCGGCCCGCTCGTAGGTCGGCGCGGCGCGACCGAACACGCCCGCGATCGACGTCTTGGTCGCTTGCATGCCTGACTCTCCCAGCCGCTCCAGGAGCCCCGCCCTGAACTACCCAACCGCCAGAGCACAACAACAAGCCAGCAAGGCATGCGCAACACGCTGTTAAACGTCAATGGAGCGCTGCCGCCGCGCCAGCAGGCGAGTGTGGTCGATCCGCGCCTCCAGCTCACCCCAGCGCGACAGGCACCACCGCACCCCGTCCAGGTCCGCGCGCCGCTGCTGCTCAGGCCGATCAGCCGCCAGCACGGCGCCCAGCCAGTCGACCAAGTCGTCGAGGTTGCGACGCAGCAGGAAGAAGGCGACCAGGGTCGGGTCGAGGTCCAGCGCCCCAACATCGGCTCGGTAATCCTCGAGAAAGCGCTCGAACCCCTGGCCGGTGAACAGTGCCAAATCGCGTTCGCGGGGTGCCAGCGCGGCGCCGTCCCAGTCGACCGCCCACAGCCGGCCGCCGCGGTCCCCCAACAGGTTGTCGCCGATCAGGTCACCGTGGCATAGCACCCGCTCCCCAGGCTGGGAGCGAGCAGCCTGCCCGAGCATCTGCACGCGCTGCTGCATGCCGAGCAGGGCCCCGCGCTGCGGCCACACCAGCGCCCGCGCCTCCGCAACCAACCCGACAGCGCCTGGCCCAAGTCCGGCCAGGCAGCGCTACAGCCCGTCGGTCCAGACCTCAAACGTCTCGGTGAAGGGGACCGACCCCGCCAGCCGCGGGGTGGCGGCGTGCACGGCGGCCACTAGGCGGGCTACCCGCCTGGCCAGCTCTGGAAGGCGCAGATCCTGGTCGTCGAGCGACCGGCCGTCAACGAACTCGAACACCGCCACTCGCAGCCCATCCAACCAGCACCACAGCTCCCCAGCACGTGTCCGCCGGGGCCTGGGCACCGGCAACCCCAAGCCAGCCAGGGCCTCACCCAGCCGCAGGGAGAACTCGCCCCGTCCAGGCTCAATGGCCCCAGGCCGGCCCAGCTTCAGGAACCACCGCGCGCCGCCATCGTCGGTCACCCGATAGCACCAGGCGGTCTCCCCTACGGGGATGAAGTCCACCACACGCACGGTCAGCCCATAGTGGCGTCCCACGGCGGCGGCCAGCACCCCACGATCCAGCTGCGGCTCCACGAGCATGCCTCATCTTCACGGCAACGCCGACCCTACGAAAGGCCTCCGCTCACCACGCACGGCCCCACTCAGGCATTTCCGCAACAGGCTGGTACGCGTCAAGCATCACCCGAGACCGCACATCCTTGCTTACTTTGCTCGTTAGAAGTTTCTCTACCACTTCAAGGCCGCTCCAGCGACAAGCGGAGGAGACGCCTGGGTAGGAAGCTGCCGCGAGTCCGCCACCTGTCACCCCCATCCGTCTGGCCGTCCGCGGCGAATACCTGGTGACCCCGGACCTCAGGCATGACAGAAAGGGGGGTGCACCAGCATGGTGCGCATCACCCGGTACCCACATCGCATCCGCGCATTGGTCGTCTCCGCTCTCGCGCTGGCCGCGGTGATGCTGGCGGCGAGCGGGCTTCCCGCCGACGCCGCGACCTCGGACGGCCAGGACGCCGCTCCCGTACGAGGTGCGATCCATGGCTACGTCTTCGACGGCGAGCGCTACCGCACCATCGACTTCCCCGGCGCCACCAGGACCGAGGCGTGGGACATCACCAACAGCGGTGACGTCATCGGCTACTACGCCAACGCCGACGGCCGGCTGCACGGCTTCCGCCTGGACAAGCGCGGCAAGTACACGACGATCGACCACCCGGACGGGGACCTAGAAAACGACCTCACCGGCGGCAACGACCGCGGCGTGACCGTCGGCTCCCTCCTCAGGTACGACCCGACGATGGGGGAGGCCCACGGTTACCTGCGGGACGCCCGCGGCAGGTTCACCACCATCGACGTCCCTGGCGCGCTGACCACCCTCGCCTGGAGGATCAACAACCGCGGCCAGGTGGTCGGCATCTACAGCGACGTGGACCGGCAGGTGCCGCTGCGGTTCCTCCGCGGCTACATCTACGAGGACGGGCGGTTCATCAGGATCGACGCTCCCGGTGTGTCCAACACCGCCCTCAACGACATCAACGACCGCGGCCAGGCGACCGGCCAGGCGTTCGATTCGGCCGATCCTAAGAACACCCACTACGCGTTCCTGCGGGAGCGCGACGGCACCTTCACCAGGCTGCCGGATGTGCCGGGCGCGGCGCAGACCATCCACCTCGGGCTCAATAACCGCGGTCAGACCGCTGCTACCGCTGCGTTTCTCAGTGCGGACGGCACCTTTGTAACGCTCCGCGCGTTCCGGTATGAGGACGGGGAGCCCACGCGGATCGCCGTGCCAGGAGCGGTTTCAACGTTTGCGACGGCGATCAACGACCATGGCCACATTGTCGGCTACTACACCGACCCGGCTCCGGGGACGACTGGACCCTCGGCAGCGGCTGCGGCGGCCCTGATGGACCGCATGCTCCCGTAGCCCCCTCACCCGGCGCGCGGATGCCGCAGGCGTGGGTGGTCGGGCGGGAGTGACCGCCGTACCACCCACCAGCTGCCCGCGAGTTCATCGTGACCACCCCTGAACCCGAAGTCCGCGATCAGGCTCGTGGCCTGCCGACCTCCCGCGTCGAGAGACCCTTGGCGTAGTGCGCGGGCCTGCTCGACGGGTGCCACCTACGCGCCTGTGGTCTGGCCGGGATTCGGGCGCCACAGCTTCGATGCAGATTGACGGATCTGTCGCGGTGTGTGCTGTCCCGGATCGGCACGTCGGGGACAAGGAGGCGCAGGAGCAGACCTCAGCGTCCTCGGAAGCGCCTTGCGGTCTGCCGTGGCTGGCGGCCGATGGGCCGCTCTCCGGGTTTGTGAAACGGGCTGGTACGCGTCAATGGCTGCGCGGCCTAAGGCAACGGCGGAGCCGAGGGTTGCGGCGCCGCAGCTGGAAGGGGCCGGGCGTCTGCCCGGCCCCTTCGTCGCTGGAGGTTGCGGGACCGGTCAGCCCTGCAAGTGGAAGGTCAGGACCCCCCTCGGCTGGGTTTCTGAGGCGGGGTCGACCCGCACCTCACCCTCGACGCCCTCATACTTGCCCGAGCCTCCCGTGACGGCCACCGCGTACGGTGCCGGGTCACCAAGGCGAATCAGCGCCTGGCCGGTGATCTGCCCGCCGCGGAACACGTAGGTCGCGATGCACTGCGCCTCTCCGCGCTCCACCGAGGTGACGGTGCAGACTCCACCCTGGTGGCCGACCTCGGTGTCGCCCTTGAGCAGCTGGGTGGTGAATACGATCTGGTCCCCAAGGGCGGTGCCCTCGAAGTGCTGCTCGGTGGTGAGCGCCTCGACGGTGAACGTCCGCTGCTTGTCCTTGTCGCTGGATGAACCCCAGGCCGGACCGATCGCCCCGACCGCCAGCGCGACGAGCGCGACTGCCGCACCGAGCACCACTGACCGCTTGCCCATGAACCCTCCTTGCTCCGCCACCATCCGTGCGTGGTCATCCTCGTCGGGGCTGGGAATACGGGTCAATTGGGCATTCGGCTTGAACTGGTAGATATGGTCCTGCTCCTTGGTAATTTGCCTTCGTCAGCGGCTGGCGCCCGGGCGCCAGCGCCCTCGCCCGGCGGGTGCTGCTGCGCGGCGGGCGGAACGCCCGACCCGTGTCCTGGGGACCGTCCGGCCCGACCGGGGTCAAGCTGGAGCGCCCGCAGGCCGCCAGCTCGCCCTGGGGCCGTCCCAGGCCGCCGGCGGCGGCCGAGGACGAACGACCTTGACCCCGGGGCCTTCGGGCCGGGTGGTGTTCCCGCTGGGTGGGGGCATCGGCCGAACGCGGCCGGGTGCAGGGTCCCGGCCGCGCCGAGGCCGATCCTGGCCTCCGGACCCTCCCGGCCGTGCTATTGCTCTGTCAAATTCCTGACCACTCTCCCGACCGCTGCACAGCGATTTCTTAGACCCCTGGCCTTCCCCCGGATCGGTTCCCGTAGGGGTCCCCTGATCCCTCCCCTGATGGGTCCGCCTGGGGGCGGGGGACCTGTGGGAGCCCGCCTCTGACCGTTTCTGCTGGTCAGATACTCCGCGGGGCGGGAGTCCGCCCGATCAATAGAACGCCCGTCGATGGGCCTCCTTCGTCGGCCCACTCCGGGCGAAATCGTGGAGGCGGACTATTCAGCCGGCCCTGCGGGCCGGGCACGCATTCGCGCGCATCTCAAAAACCAACTTGCGGCTTTGCCGCCATCCCGCATTCCCAATGAGGCCGTTTCTTCATGTACTGCTGAATCGACCGGGCGCACTGCGTGGATGTAGACCACCAGCCTACGGATCTGGCGTTTCGGCCGGTCGGGTCGGCCGAGGGGTCAGCCGTGGGCGGCGGGTGGCTCCTGGAGCGCGTCCTGGCTGGGCTCCCAGAGCTGGATCGGGTTGCCCTCGGGATCGGCGGTGCTGGCGAACCGCCCGTTCGGGTAAGGCTGCGGGTCGGGCGTGACCTCGATCCCGGCCGTACGGAGCTGGGCGACCATGGCGTCCAGGTCGCGGACCCGCAGGTTCAGCATCCACGCCTGCTCCGGGCGGCCGAAGGCGTCGCTGTCGCCCGGGAACGGCGACAACACCGTCGGGCCCGGCTGCTGCCACCAGGGCCGCTGCTGGTAGGTCGCCGGCGCCGGGTCGATGCCGAGGTGGTCGGCGTACCAGCGGGCGAGCGCGTCGGGGTCGCGGGCGCGGAAGAACAGGCCCCCGATGCCGGTGACTCGTTCCATGGGACCTCTCGGTGGTCGGGTCGCTGTCGTGTGGGCGACTGTAACGCCTTGGCGGACGGTCTTCTCGACGGAAAGTCTTCCGACGGCCGCTGTCAGAGCTCCGCCGAGTGATAGCTTGCCTTGCCATCCGATAGTCTGTCGGACGCGCCTTGATCATCCGAATGATCATCCAGACGATCCTCCTCGATCCGTCTGGAGCCGTCTGGACCGACGAGGCATCCAACGTGAGCAGGCCAGATCCGTCTGGAGCCGACCAGATCGACGCCGAGCACCAGGCTACGGATCTGGCGGTTGGAAATGACCTGGCCATGCGACTCCGATAGGCAGCCTAGAAGGCACGCTGCACGGCATACAGGCGCCACTCTCCGGGGACGCCCCGTAGCCGGTGGGCGCCCCGGTCCTGGAACTCGATGCCCGACCCGACCACCAGGTCCTTGACGGTGCTGGACACCAGCACCTCCTCGGACTGGGCCATGGCGGCCACCCGCGCCCCGATGTGCACGGCAATCCCACCGACGTCGTCCCCGACGAACTCGCACTCTCCGGTGTGCAGCCCGGCCCGGATCGACACTCCGATGCTTTGCACGCCGTCGCGGATCGCGCAGGCACAGCGCACCGCCCGCGCCGGGCCGTCGAAGGTGGCCAGGAAGCCGTCGCCCACGGTCTTGACCTCCCGGCCCCGGAAGCGGTCCAGCTCGCGGCGGACGATCCCATGGTGGCTGACCAGGACGTCCCGCCAGCGGCGGTCGCCCAGCTCGGCGGCGTGTTCGGTGGAGCCGACGATGTCGGTGAACAACACCGTGGCCAGCACCCGGTCCGGCTCGGCGATGGGCCGGACGCCGGTGAGGAACTCCTCCACTTCGTCCAGGATGGCGTCCTGGTCGCCGGCCCAGGGCAGGTGATCGGCGCCGGGCAGCTCGACGAAGCGTGCCCCGGGAATGTGGGCCGCCAGGTACCGGCCCTCGTCGATGGAGGTGTCGAGGTCACCGTCGCGGTGCAGCACCAGGGTGGGTACCCGGATCACCGGGAGGGTGTCGCGGATGTCGATCTGCCCGTTCATGCGGCGCAACGCCATTGCCGCGCCCGGGCTCGCCCCCAGCCGTTCCAGCCGCGCCCACCAGCGCCGGAAGCGCTCGTCCCCGGCCAGGCTGGGGGCCAGCAGGTCGACGGAGGCGCCCCGGCCCCACTGCTGGGGGATCGCCTCGATCACCGTCTGGCGTTCTGCGGGGTCCATGGGCCATGGATAGCTGGCGTCGCGGATGGTGCTGGCGAGGGTGGCATACAGGATCAGCGCGCGGGTGCGCTCGGGGTGGGTAGCGGCGAACAGGGCGCTCATCGGGCCACCCTCGGACGGCCCGAACAGGGCCGCCCGCTGGGAGCCGGCGGCGTCCATGACGGCGCGGACGTCGTCCATGCGTTGCTCAAGGGTGGGCAACCGGTCGGGTGGGACCCGGTCGGACAGGCCGGTGCCGCGCTTGTCGAACAGGATCAGCCGGGAGAACGACGCCAGCCGGGTGAGGAACCGGGCTACCAGCGGCTCTTCCCAGTAGTGCTCGACGTGGGACACGAACGGCGGGACGAGCACCAAGTCGATCGGCCCCTGGCCAACGACCTGGTAGGCGATGTGGAGGTCCTCGCTTTTGGCGTAGCTCGTCTCTGGTTCCATCCCAGCCGTCCACCTCTCCTCGCCAGTGTGGTCATGCTAGCGATGCTCAGGTAGAAGGCGGTGGACCAGGTGCCGGGCTGCGGCAGCGACCTCGGCTGCAGCGCCGAGCTCGCTCGCCTTGCCATCCGAGTGAGCAGGCCAGATCCGTCTGGAGCCGACCAGAGCGACGCAGAGCACCAGGCTACGGATCTGGCGGTTGGGGTTCGAATCCCTCGCGATGCGCATCGGCTGGCACTGCGCTGTACGGGCGCGATGAAGTGACGTAGAAGGAGAGCATGTCCGGTCCTGGTCCTGTGTCGAAGGCCGACGACGGTGGGCGGCATCTGGGATCTGTGCTGCTGGTGGTCCTGGTCGTGCTCATCGTCGGGCTTCTCATCGGCTGCAGCGTTGTCTTCCCGAGGTACCTGGCCGCCAGCGACATGGACCATGCCAAGGTCACCCCCGATCGAGCTTGCTCGTGCACGCAACGACGTGCGGACCACCCTGCTCCAGGCCTTCGGCGGCATGGTGCTGCTGCTTGGTGCCTACCTCACGTGGCGGCAGACCCAGCTCAGTCGCGCAGCCAGCCGCGAGGAGCTGCAGCTCACCCGGGAGGGCCAACTTACCGACCGATTCACACGCGCTGTCGACCAGCTGGGGAGCAAGGATGTCGCGGTTCGCGTCGGAGGTATCTACGCGCTGGGGCGGATCGCGGATGAATCCATCACCGATCGAGCGTCGATCGCGGACCTCCTCACCGCCTACGTACGGAGGCCCTCGATCCAAACGCCGCTGGCGTGCGGGTACATCCCGACCTGGAGAACGCCGATCTCCGGAGCTCCGACCTGCGAAGAGCCGATCTCACTGGGATCAGCCTTCGGGGAGCCCGAGCGAATGCCTTCACCGAGTGGCCGGACGGCTTCGATTGGCGGCAGGCTGGCGTCGTCATGGACAAGTCGGAGCCGTTCGAGAGCTGACACCCCGAGCCCTCCTGGGTTGCGACCAGCCAGGGTGGCGACTCTGTCGGGAGGTGCCTGATCTTGATCAGGCGACGACGCCGGCTGGGCTTCCCGGTTGGAGCCTCGACCTTCCGATCCCGCTCGTAAGGTCGCCCTGGTGCGGCGATGCCTGGAGCGAGCCCTGGTACGCCTGGAGCTGGTCGGCTGCGCCACCGCCGTCTCCGTGGCCCTGAACGTCGCCCACGCCCCGACCGCACCAGCGCCCAGCTGGTTGCCGCGCGGCCGCTGGTCGCGCTGCCTGGTGCGCTGGAAGTGCTGATGGGCGCGGCCGCACCGGCCTGCCGCACAACAGCCGCACCCGGGTGCGCGAGCTGGTCGCCCAGGAGCGCGCCACCGGCACCCGGCTAGCCGCCCGCGACGTCGCCGCAGCGGCCGGGTCAGCGAACGCCCCGCATATGAGCTGCTCCGTGCGGTCCGGGCCGAGGAGCTAACGCCATGACCCGGCGGCGCTGCCTGGACTGCCAGGACGGCCGCCACTGCCGCCACACCGGCTACGCCCCGCCGGCATGATCCTGGCGCCGTGTCACTGCCTGGACTGCGACCGGGAGCCGATCCAGGCCCGGCTGTTCGGCGATGCCCTGGTCGAGAACGACCTCGGCGGCCGCGCCGGCTGCGGCCAGCCCGCCACCAAGCGGCGGTCGTTGCCGCGTCAGGACGGCCCGGCCGCCCTCGCCAGGCGCAGGGCCTCGACCGTCCCGTCGGTCCACGGCTCGCCATGGCCCGGCAGCACCACGTCGGCCGCGATCCCCTCCAGAGCCGCCAGCGACCGCAGCGCCTGCGGCGTGTCGTGGTTCAGGCCCGACGGCATGATCTGTGGACCGACCCGGCCGGTCAGCGGGTTCCTGGTCGCCAGCACGTCGCCCGTCAGCAGCACCCCGCGGCCCTCCAGCAGCAGCGCCGCGCTGCCGTCGGTGTGGCCGGGCGCGTGCACGGCCCGGGGACGGCCCGGCAGGTCCAGCGTCTCGCCGTCGGCGAAGGTGGTCACCTCGCGGACCGGGACGATCCTGGTCGCCCCGCGGCGCGCCAGCGAGAACAGGGTCCGGTAGAACTCCGTCCGCAGCAGGTAGGACCTGGCCTTGCCGTCGTTGGAGGGCGCGCTCCCCTCCCTGGCCATGGCGGCGTCGGCCTGGTGGACGAATACCCGCGCATGGGCCGTGGTGCGGGCGCGCTCGGCCGTGCCGATGTGGTCGGCGTGGGCGTGGGTGAGCAGCACGGCCTCGAGGTCGTCCAGCCCGCGGCCAAGGTCGGCCACGGCCCGGACCAGCAGGTCCCAGTCCCCGGGTGCGCCGGCGTCGACCAGCAGGAGCCTGCCGCCCTCCTCGATCAGGTAGAAGTTCACAACGCCCTGCGTCAGCCGATGGATGCCTTCCCTGACCTGCGTCATGGTTGTCCCTCCCT
>Ga0081538_10002758_pt1 | contig 16847 bp, 13 predicted proteins | sample TabmetS5T2R1_FD_71022 | JGI IMG/M metagenome (GOLD analysis project Ga0081538, IMG submission 71022) | Tabebuia heterophylla rhizosphere microbial communities from the University of Puerto Rico - S5T2R1 | ecosystem: Host-associated > Plants > Roots > Rhizosphere ... | reverse complement strand
TACCTGGACGACCACGAGGCCGCCTGGCGGCCGTTCGTGGGCGCCGAGGCCCGCGGCTGGCTGGCGGCCGGCCTGCGCCCCCGGGCGATCACCCGCGACCTCGACTGGGGCGTGCCCGTGCCCCTGCCCGGCTGGGACGACCGCCGCCTGTACGTGTGGTTCGACGCCGTCATCGGCTACCTGTCGGCGTCGGTGGAGTGGGCCGAGCTGTCCGGGGACCCGGACGCCTGGCGGCGCTGGTGGCAGGGGCCCGACGCCCGCCACCGCTACTTCGTCGGCAAGGACAACATCTGGTTCCCCACCGTCTGGTGGCCGGCGATCCTGCTCGGCGCCGACGACGGCCTGCGCCCGCCCGACGAGGTGGTCGCCAACCACTACCTCACCCGATCTGCCGGCAAGCTGTCGGCCAGCCGCGGCCACGCCCCCACGATCGACGAGGGCATCGACCGGGTCGGCCTGGACCCCGCTGCGCCACGCCCTCCAGGCGGTCCACGCCATCGGCCGCTTCGTCAACCGCCGCCTGCCCACCACCGAGCCCTGGCGCCTCCCCGACCCCGCCGCCCATCACGAGCTGACCCGCCTGCTGCCGCTCCTGGACGCCCTGGCCGTGGCCGCCTGGCCGTTCGTCCCCGACACCGCCGCCCGCTCCCGCGCCCTGCTCGGCCGCCCCCCGGCCCCGGATGGCTGGACGCTGGACGAGCGGCCGCCGCGCGTCCCCGCCGCGCCGGCGCCGCCCCTGCCCCGCCCGGCCCCAACCCCCTAGCGTGGACGCCACCGGCCAGGGAAAATGCCGCCGGAGCGACAAAGGAGCTGCGCCTTGCGTATCGAGTCGTCGGTCACCTCTCTGTCATGGATCCCGCTCGGGGCAATGGAAGGCGCCGGGACCGAGTTGGCGTTCCGCCTCGGGATCGCCCACTACGACCCGCCACCGCCGGACGTGCTGGAGGACCTGGAGGCCCTCCAGGCGGCCGACCGCTTCCGGTTCGCCAACGAGCTGCGGGCCTGGATCGAGGTCGAGGACGGCCGTGTCGTCGACTTCGGCCACGCCGGCGGCGGCCGCCTCGGCAGCACCACCTTGCGGCTGGGCTCGCGGGACCTGACCTTCGCGGCCATGCCCTTCCCGGACCTGCGGCCCAAGCCCGAGCTGGGCGACGGCTGGGTCCGGTTCCTGCAGTCGGCCGGCGGCCGCACCGGCGCCCCGGCGCCGCGGCGCATCCGCCGCCCGCCGTTCATCCAGTGGGTCGCCCCGGCCGCCTGGTCGACCCTGGCCCTCACCATCCACTCCGACGGCCGGGCCAGCTACGAGGTCGTCGGGGCCAGCCCCTTCCCGCGGCACTGGATCTACGACCACGAGGGCCGGCTGGTCGCCAAGACCGGCCGGATCGACTTCGACCGCTGGTTCCGGGAGACGGAGATGCAGCGCACCCCCTGGGGCGACGAGGACTCGCCGGCGCTGGTGGTGGCGGCCGAGACGGCCCTGGAGCGGCGGCTGTCGGTGGCCATCATCGACGGCAAGCCCGGTTTCCGGCGTCTGGCGGCCGACCAGGTCCTGGTCGAGCAGGGCGAGGCCGGCACCGACGTCTACCTGCTCTTCGACGGCGTGCTGCGGGTCGAGATCGACGGCCGGGCCGTCACCGAGCTCGGCCCCGGCGCCGTGGTCGGCGAGATGGCCCTGCTCGAGGGGGGCCGGCGCACGGCCACCCTGCGGGCGGTCACGCCCTGCCGGATCGCCGTGGTCGCCGGGGACCAGCTCGACCGGGACGCCCTCGCCGAGGTCGCCCGAGGCCGCCGCGAGCCGGACGACTGACCATGGCCGCGGCCATTCCCAGACGGGCGACCCTGCGCGTCGCCGTCTGGGCCTTCCACCTGATCCTGCCCCTGCTCGGGCTCTGGCTGCTGCTGGCCCAGCCCCACTTCGACGTGGTCCTCGAGCACCACGGCATCCACTTCGGGCTGGTGGTGGGGGTGGCCGCGGTCAACGTGGCCCTGGGCGTGCGCATGAGCGAGGTGTCGCGCCAGCGCGGCGACGCCCGCCTGTTCCTGGTCTCGCTGGTCTTCCTGTCCAGCGCCGGGTTCCTGCTGCTGCACGCCCTGGCCACTCCCCAGATCGTGCTGGGCGGGCGCAACACCGGCTTCACCATCGCCACCCCGGTCGGCCTGCTGCTGGCGGCGGTGTTCGCCGCCGTCTCCTCGCTCGACCTGACCCCGGCCCGGGCCGAGGCCGTGCTGCGCCGCCAGGCCCTGCTCCGCGGCGGCCTGGCCGCGCTGATGGTCGCCTGGGCGGTGGTGTCGCTGCTCGGGCTGCCGCCGCTGGACGCCCCCATGGCCGAGGAGGCCAGCCGGGGCCCGCTGACCGCCATGGCCGTCGCCGGGGTGGCCCTGTACGCGCTGGCCGCGATCCGCTACTGGCGGCTGTACCGGCGGCGCCCCTCGGTGATCCTGATCGCCGTCCTCACCGCCTTCGCCCTCCTGGCCGAGGCCATGATCGCCGTCGCCCTGGCCCGCAACTGGCACGCCTCCTGGTGGGAGTGGCACCTGCTGATGGCGTTCGCCTTCGCCTTCGTCTACTACAGCGCCCACGTGCAGTACGCCCGCGAGGGCTCCTGGTCGAGCCTGTTCCGCGGCATCTACCTGCAGGAGACCATCGAGCAGATCCGCCGCGAGCACACCGCCGCCCTGGAGGCGCTGGTCGAGGCCATGCAGCGGCCCCAGGGCGACGGCGCCGAGCGGCCCCTGGGCCGGGTGGTGGCCGAGCTGGCCGAGCGCTTCGACCTGACCGAGGGCCAGGCCTCGGTGCTGGAGCAGGCCGCCCAGGCGCTGGTGGCCGAGCGCGAGCAGATCGAGCGGCTGCGGGCCCTGGTCGCGGTCGGGGCCGAGGCCCGGGTGATCGTGGACGAGCGCCAGCTGCTGGAGCGCGGGGTCGAACTGACCGGCCAGGCGCTGCGGCCCGACGCGCTCCGGGTCGGGCTCGTCGAGGGCGAGCAGCTGGTGTTCCCGTCCTCGATGCGGGCCGAGGGCTGGCCCGAGGGAGGTCCGGAGCGCTCAAGCAGCGAAGCGATAGCCCTCCGGCTGGAAGGCGACGGCGAGCAGCCGGCGGGCGACGGCGGCGACCCGGCCGGGGCCTCGCTCAAGTCCCTGGAGCCGGTCGAGGAGACCGAGGACGGCGGAGGGCGGCTGGTCCTGCCCCTGACGGTCAAGGACCGGCCGGCCGGGGTGCTGGACGTGCGCCGGACCGAGGGGCCGTTCGCCGACCGGGACCGGTGGCTGCTGCGGGCCCTGGCCAGCCAGCTGTCCATCGGGCTGGAGAACGCCCGGCTGTACCGCCAGCTCGACGGGCTGTTCCGCCAGTACATGTCGCCGGACGTGGCCACCGCCCTGCTGGCCGACCCGACCCAGGCGGCCCTGGGCGGCGACGTGGCCGAGGTGACGGTGCTGTTCGCCGACCTGCGCGGCTTCACGCCGTTCTCCGAGCGGACCTCGCCGGAGCGGGTGGTGGCCATGCTCAACCAGTACTTCGGCCGGGCCGTGCCGGTGCTGCTGGCGAACGGGGGCACGGTGGTCCAGTTCGTCGGCGACGCGGTCATGGCCCTGTTCAACGCCCCGGCCCGCCAGCCCGACCACGCCCTGCGGGCGGCCAGGGCGGCCCTTGGCCTGCAGGCGGCGATCGAGGCGGTGGCCGAGCGGGAGCCCGACTGGCCCCGGTTCCGGGTCGGGGTCAACACCGGGCCCGCCCTCATCGGCAACATCGGCAGCGACGAGTTCCGCAACTTCACCGCCATCGGCGACACCGTCAACCTGGGCGCCCGCCTCGAGCAGGAGGTCGCCGAGGCCGGCCAGGTGGTGGTCGGCGACGCCACCCACGCCGCCATCAAGCACCTGGCCATCGCCCGCCCCCTCGACCCCATCGAGGTCAAGGGCAAGCGCGACCCCGTCGCCTGCTGGGTCCTCGAGGGCCTCAAGGACGACCCCGCCACCTGGGCCAAGTCCCCCCGGCCCCCAGAGACGGCTCCCCCTTGATGTAGACGAACGTTCGTGCTTTTATGAGGGCATGAGCAAGGGAACGGCGACCAGGCAGGCCGTGCTCGACGAGGCGGCCCGGGTGGCCAGCCGGGTCGGGCTGGGTGGCCTGACCATCGGCTCGCTGGCCGCCGCGACCCAACTCTCCAAGAGCGGGCTGTTCGCCCACTTCCAGTCCAAGGAGTCGCTCCAGCTCCAGCTGCTGGAGCACACCCGCGCCCGCTTCATCGAGCAGGTGGTCCGCCCCGCCCTGGCCGCCCCCCGCGGCGAGCCGAGGATGCGCGAGCTGTTCCGGCGCTGGCTGGCCTGGGACACCGACGGCCTGCCCGGCGGCTGCCTGTTCGTGGCGGCCAGCGCCGAGTTCGACGACCAGCCGGGCCCGGTCCGCGACCGGCTGGCCCAGGACCAGCGCGACTGGCTGGACACCCTCGCCCAGGTGTTCCGGACCGGCGTCGCCGAGGGCCACTTCCGCCCCGACGCCGACCCCGAGCAGTTCGCCTACGAGCTGCACGGGACCATGCTGGCCTACAACCACGCCAGCCGCCTGCTGGGCGACCCGGACGCCACCGCCCGCGCCACCCGCGCCTTCGAGGCGCTGCTGCTCGCCGCCCGCCCTCCGGCCTCCTGAAGGAGAACACCATGCCCTCCAGCCGGCTCGCCGCGATCCAGAAAAGCACGATCGTTCGGTCGTTCGAGTTGCTGGAGCGGTTCGCGCCCGGCCTCGGGGCGCGCTGGGCGGAGGCGCTCTGGTTCCGCATCCCCCCGGCCCGCGGCCGCCGCGACCGGCTGGCCCCGCCGGGCCGCCCCTTCCACGTCCCCGTGCTCGGCGGCACGGTCGCCGGCGAGACCTGGGGCGAGGGCCCGGCCGTCTACCTGGTCCACGGGTGGGGCGGATGGCGCGGCCAGCTGGACGCGCTGGTCGGCCCGCTGACCGCGGCCGGCTACCGGGTGGTGGCCTACGACGCGCCCAGCCACGGCGACTCCGGCCCGGGCCCGGAGGGGCCGGGTCGCAGCTCGGTCGTCGAGTTCGCCGCCGCCCTGGCCGCGGTCGCGGCCGCCCACGGCCCGGCCGCCGCCGTGGTCGCCCACTCCCTGGGGGCCACCGCGACCGCGCTCGCCATGCGCGACGGCCTGGCCGCGGACCGGGCCGTGTTCGTCTCCCCCATGGCCGACCCGCTCCCCTACACCCGCGCCTTCGCCGCCCGCCTCGGCTTCGGCGAGCGGGTCCGCACCCGCCTGGTGGACCGGATCGAGCGCCGGGTCGCCATGCCGATGTCGGCCTTCGCCGTGCCCGCGGTCGCCGCCCAGGTCGCGACCCCGCCCCTGCTGCTGATCCACGACCGCCAGGACAGCGAGACCGGCTGGTCGGACAGCGACGCCATCGCCCGCGCCTGGCCGGCGGCCCGACTGGTCACCACCGCCGGCCTCGGCCACCGGCGCATCCTCCGCGCCCCGGCGGTGGTGGCCGAGATCGCCGGGTTCGTGGGGAGCGCGGCCGCGGTCAGCGACCGCTGAAGCGGGGCGGGCGGCGCTCGGTGGCGGCGGTCATGCCCTCCTGGGCGTCCTCGGAGGCGAACAGGTCGGCCAGCTCGTCCAGCTCGCGCTCCAGCGCGTCCTCCAGCGCGCGCTCCAGGCCGTCGTTGACCACCCGGGTGACGGCGGCCACGGCCAGGGGGGCGCCGGCGGCCAGGGCGGCGGCCAGGTCGGCCACCGCCTGCTCGAACTCGCCCGCCGGGACCAGCCGGTCGACCATGCCCAGGCGCTCGGCCTCGGCCGGGGTGACGGCGCGGCCGGTGGTCATCAGGTCAAGGGCCCGGCCCCGGCCGATCAGGCGGGCCAGCCGCTGGGCGCCGCCGGCCACGGGAAGCAGGCCGAGGGCCACCTCGGGCAGCCCGATCCGGTAGCGGCCGGCCGCGGCGACGCGGATGTCGCAGGCCAGCGCGATCTCGTAGCCGCCGCCGAGGGCGTGGCCGGCGATGGCGGCCATGAACAAGGGGGCCTCGTTGGCGAAGCGGCCGAGCACCTGGTGGGCGCGGCGGCACAGGTCCATGCGGTCGTCGGCCGACCGGGCCAGCAGCTCGGCCACGTCGACCCCGGCCGAGAAGTGGTCCTCGCTGGCCGACCGGACCACCGCCACCGCCGCCTCGGCCTCGGCGACCTCGCCGACGCAGCGGTCCAGCTCCTCCAGGAAGGCGGCGTCGTAGCTGTTGGACGGCGGCCGGTCGAGGGTGATCCACGCCACCCGGTCCCGGACTTCGGCCGTTACCGCCATCTGCCGCGCTCCTTCCGGGTCACTTGGGGGCCATGCGGATGGCCCCGTCGAGGCGGATGGTCTCGCCGTTGAGCATCGGGTTCTCGACGATGTGGCGGACCAGGGCGGCGTACTCCTCGGGGCGGCCCAGCCGCGGGGGGAACGGCACCTGGGCGCCGAGCGAGGCCCGCACGTGCTCGGGCATGCCGGCCAGCATCGGGGTGTCGAAGATCCCGGGGGCCACGGCCATCACCCGGATGCCGAGACGGGCCAGCTCGCGGGCGATGGGCAGGGTCATGCCGGCCACCCCGGCCTTGCTGGCCGCATACGCGGCCTGGCCGATCTGGCCGTCGAAGGCGGCCACCGAGGCGGTGTGGACGATCACGCCCCGCTCGCCGTCGGCCAGCGGCTCGTTGCCGGCCATGGCCTCGGCGGCCAGCCGGGTCACGTTGAAGGTGCCGACCAGGTTGACCTGGATCGCGGCCACGAAGCGGGCCAGCGGGTGCGGGCCCTGGCGGCCCAGGACCCGCTCGGCCGGGGCGATGCCGGCGCAGCTGACGGCGATGTGGAGGCCGCCGCCGAGCTCCGCGGCCGCGGCCACGGCGGCGCGGGTGGCGTCCTCGTCGGTGACGTCGGTGGCCACGAACCGGGCCCGCTCCCCCAGCCCGTCCGCGACCTGCCGGCCGCGCTCGGCGTCGACGTCGGCCACCACCACCGACCCGCCGGCCTCGACGACCATCCTGGCCGTGGCCGCTCCCAGCCCCGACCCGCCTCCGGTGACCAGCGCCGTCCTGCCCGCGATGTCCACGCTGCCGCTCCTCCCTCGACCGAGAGGGGCACCGTACGACAACCGCCGGCCATCCCGCTCTGGACATCGGGGGCCAAGGCTGTTTCTCTGACATTCCCCCGCAAATTGGAGGTGTGCAATGGCGAGCACTCCGGGTCCCTCCCGCCGGGTCGAGCTGCCGGTGCTCCAGGTGGGCCGGCGCAACCACAAGAGCTGCCGCTGGGGCTGCGGCGACGCCTGCGCCAAGGAGCCGCCCAACCGCTCGGGCAACGAGACCTACGCCGCGGTGGTCGAGCGGGCCCTGAGCCGACGCTCGTTCCTGGCCGCGGGCGGGGTCGGGGTCCTGGTCATCGGGGCCGCGGCCTCCCCGGCCGACGCCTCCGAGGCGCCGCCGGTCGGCCCCTACCGGCCGACTCCCACCGGGCGCCGGCTGCGCTTCACCCCGATCGCCCCCAACACCGTCGACGACGTGGTCCTGGCCGACGGCTACACCGACCGGCTGCTGATCGCCTGGGGCGACCCCATCCGCCCGGGGGCGCCCGAGTTCGACATCGACGGCCAGAGCCCGCGCAACCAGGCCCGCCAGTTCGGCTACAACAACGACTACCTGGCCTTCTTCCCGCTCCCGTGGTGGAGCGCGAACAGCTTCATCGGCCTGCTGTGGGCCAACCACGAGTACACCAACCCGGAGCTGATGTTCCGCGGCTACGACGCCGAGAACCCGACCCGGGAGCAGGTCGACATCGAGCTCCAGGCCCACGGCGGCAGCGTGGTGCTCATCCAGCGGGGCAAACGCGGCGGCCCGTTCCGCCACCGCCCGCTGTCGCGCTACAACCGGCGCATCACCGCCACCACGCCCATGCGCCTCACCGGCCCGGCCGCCGGCGACCCCCTGATGCGCACCAGCGAGGACCCGAGCGGCCGCCGGGTCAAGGGGATGCTCAACAACTGCGCCGGCGGGGTCACCCCCTGGGGCACGGTGCTGACCTGCGAGGAGAACTTCCACCAGTACTTCGCCAACCTCGACCAGGTCACCGACGAGCGGGTCCGGGCCTGGCACGAGCGGTACGTCCTGCCCGAGGGCGCCTCGGATCGCAAGTGGGAGCGCTACCACGACCGTTTCGACCTGGCCAAGGAGCCGCGCGAGCCGTTCCGCTTCGGCTGGGTGGTCGAGATCGACCCCTACGACCCGCACTTCACCCCGCGCAAGCACACCAGCCTGGGCCGCCTGAAGCACGAGGGAGCGACCACCACCCTGACCCGCAACCACCGGGTGGCCGTCTACACCGGCGACGACGAGCGCTTCGACTACTTCTACAAGTTCGTCAGCAAGGGCAAGTTCCGCAAGTGGGACCGCAGGCACAACCTGAGGCTGCTCACCGAGGGCACCCTGTACGTGGCCAAGCTGTCCGACGACGGCACCGGCCGGTGGATCCCCCTGCGCCACGGCGAGGGCCCCCTCACCGCCGCCAACGGCTTCGCCAACCAGGCCGAGGTGCTGATCAACACCCGGGGCGCCGGCGACGCCGTCGGGGCGACCGCCATGGACCGCCCCGAGGACATCCAGCGCAACCCGGTCAACGGGCGGATCTACGTGAACCTGACCAACAACACCGCCAGGACCGAGCCCGACCCGGGCAACCCGCGGGTCCCCAACCCCTACGGGCACGTGCTGGAGCTGCGCGAGGACGGCGACGACCCCGGCGCGACCTCCTTCCGCTGGCGGATCTTCCTGCTCTGCGGCGACCCGGCCGACCCCGACACCTACTTCGCCGGCTACCCCAAGGACCGCGTCAGCCCCATCGGCTCACCCGACAACATGACCTTCGACAACGAGGGCAACATCTGGCTGGCCACCGACGGGACCCAGCCCACCGGGGGCAACAACGGCCTGTTCGCCTGCCCGACCCGGGGCTCCGAGCGCGGCCACGTGCAGTTGTTCGCCACCGTCCCGGTGGGGGCCGAGACCTGCGGCCCGCTGCTCACCCGGGACAACCGGTCGCTGTTCATCGCCGTCCAGCATCCCGGCGAGGGCGGCACGGTCGAGGAGCCGGCCAGCCACTGGCCGGACGGCGGGGACAGCCTGCCGCGGCCGGGCGTGGTCACCATCTGGCGCAGCGCCAAGGGCGACCCGACGATCGGGCGGTAGGGGCGGTCTCAGCCGGAGCCGAGCAGCCAGCTCGGCCGGTTGCCCTCCCGCCACTTGAGGCTGCAGCCCATGCTGGGGCGGTGGGGCTCGGGCACCGGCTGGCCGTCCAGGACCCGGTCGAGGGCGTCGCGCAGCAGGGCGCCGGTCACCGGCCGGCCGTTGCGGGGCGTGCTGTCGTCGAAGGCGCCGCGGTAGGCCAACAGCCGGGCGGCGTCGTAGAGGAACAGGTCAGGGGTGCACATGGCCCGGTAGGCGGCCGCGACCTGCTGGCGCTCGTCGAGCAGGTAGGGGAAGCCGAAGCCGGCCCGCCGGGCCTGCTCGGCCATGCCGGCCGGCCCGTCCTCGGGATAGGCGTCGAGGTCGTTGCTGCAGATGCCGACCGCGGCCAGGCCCCGCCCGGCGTACTCGGCCACGGTGGCGGCCAGCGCCTGCTCGACGTGGCGGACGTACGGGCAGTGGTTGCAGAGGAACATCACCAGCAGCGCCCGCCCGTCGAGGTCGGCCAGCTTGACGGTGGACCCGTCGGCCGAAGCCAGCTCGAAGTCGTGCGCCGGGGTGCCGAGCGGCACCATCAGCGAGGAAGCAGCCATGCGCGGTTCTCCTGGGGCCCTGGGGTCCTTCGTCTTCCCGTCCCGAGGGGACGGTCCTACGCTATCGGACATGGCCTACCGCTTCACGCCGGCGGACCGAGGGGCGTTCAAGCGCTGCCGGCGGCAGTGGGACTTCGGGGCCAGGGAGCGCCAGAACTACGAGCCCGCCCGGCCCGCCCCCGCCGCCGACCTCGGCCTGGCCATCCGCGACGCCCTCGCCGTCTACTACTTCCCCGGCATGTGGGACTGGCAGCGCTCGGTGGTGCTGCCGCTGGTCCTCCAGGGGCTCGCCCGGTCCCTGGGTCGCCAGCCGGCGGCCGGGGCCGAGCACCGGGCCGCCGGCGAGGCGCTGCTGGGCCGGTACTTCGAGTGGGCCCCGGGGGTCGACCGCCTCTCCCCCATCCAGGTCGAGAGCACGTTCGAGGTCAACCTGCCCGACCCGGCCGGCGGGGGCCGGGAGCTGGTCCTGGCCGACGGCCGCCCGGTCCGTTACCAGGGTCGGGTCGACCTGCTGGTCGGGGACGAGCGCGATCGCTACTGGGTGGTCGCGCACCGGGTCGTCGACCGGTTCGGGACCGTCGACGAGCTGCTGCTGGACGAGGAGCTGGTCGCCGCCTGCTGGGCCGTGGAGCGGACCTACCCGGGGCTGCCGGTCGCCGGGACGATCCACAATGAGCTCCTCCGACCGGCGAATCTGCCGGTCGGAATGGACCAGCCGCCGCCGAAGGCGGCTCCAAGCCGTTCTCTACGTCGGCGGCGGAGCCGCCGACACGAGCGGGGCCTGCCCCAGCACGATGCCAGCGGCGGGGGTCGGTCGCTGCCCTATGCCCGGGCCCGCGGCGGCGCCGTGGCCTGGCCGCCCGCGACCACGTCGGTGACCAGCCAGGGCGACCGGTGGTTCCGGCGGACCCACATCCCGCGGGAGCGGCCCGAGCTGGAGGCCATGGGGGCCAGGCTGGCCGCCGAGGCCCTGGAGATGGTCGACCCGGGGCTGCGCCTGTACCCGAGCCCCGCTCCCGGGCACTGCGGCGGCTGCCAGTTCGTGACCCCGTGCCTGGCGCTGGAGCGCGGCGACGACGTCGCCGCCGTGCTCGCGGCGGGCTACCGGGACCGGGGCCCGGAGCGGGTCGAACCCGGCCGGCTCGGCAGCGCCACCTGGGGCACCGGCCGCGGCGCGGCGCCGCCCCGGTTCGGCGCCCCCTGAGACAGCGGCGCGACCGGCTGGCGCAGCGGCAGGCGGAGCTCGAAGCGGGCCCCGCTGGCGACGGCGGCGTCGGTGACGACCAGATCGCCGCCCTGGGCCCGGGCCAGCTGGCGGGCGATGTAGAGCCCCAGGCCGAGACCGCGGCCGGGCTCCAGGCGGGTGAACCGCTCGAAGATCCGCTCGCGCTGCTCGAGCGGGACGCCGGCCCCGTCGTCCTCGACGGCCAGCACCACCTCGTCCCCGTCGCGCTGGCCCACCAGCCACACCGGGCGGTCCTCGGGCCCGTACTTGCAGGCGTTGTCGACCAGGTTGCCGAGGATCTGCAGGACGGCGTCGGGGCCCAGGCGCACCGGCAGGCCGCGGTCGCAGCGCACCCGCACCCGGTCGCCGCAGGCCCCCGCCCGGGCCTCGCTGGCCGCCTCGGCCAGCAGGTCGACGGCGTCGACGTCGACGCGCTCGACCGCGGCGGCCAGGAAGGTGCCCCGGCCGTTCTCGGACTGGGCGGCCAGCAGGAGCTGCTCGATCAGCACCCGCAGGCGCCGCGCCTGGCGGTCGGCCATCTCCAGCATCTCCTGGCGCTCCCCCGGTCCCAGCGGCGGGCCGGCGCTGAGCAGCCGCAGCGCGCCGACCACGGTGGTGAGCGGCGTGCGCAGCTCGTGGGAGACCATCGCCAGCAGGTCATCCTTCATCTGGTCGGTCTCCTTGAGCTTGCGCGCCACCTCCTGCTCCTGGGCGCGCAGCTCCGCCTCCCGCCGGGCCGCCCGCTCGGCGTCGGCGCGGTCCAGCACGGCCGTGCTCTCGCTGCGCAGCAGCAGGTAGGCGCAGAGCACCGGCACGAGGGCGAGCACCAGCAGGGCGGGACGCTCGGCCGCCAGCACCAGCAGCAGCACCCCGACCTGGGTCAGGACCAGGATCAGCACCGACTGGCGCAGGACCCGGGTCGGGCTGAGGATCCGGCGGACCTCCTCGTCCAGGACCACGAACCCGAAGAACAGCCCGCACTTGACGGCCACGAACACCGCCGTCCCGGTCAGGATGGCCGGCAGGGCGGAGCTGGCCGTGACCTGGCCGCCGGCCAGCGCGATCCAGACCGCGGCCCCGGCGGCCAGCCCGATGACGTGGGTGCCGACGTTGAAGGTCAGCTTGCGCAGCGGCTTGTGGTGGGCCAGGTCGTAGAGCGCGCAGGAGGCGGCCACCACCAGGCCGGCGACCCCGGGGCCGGCCGCCAAGGCCAGCGCGAAGGCGAACGGCGCGTCGACGTGGACGGTCGGCCCGCGCCCGTCCCGGCTGAGCGGGATGCCCAGGAACGGCGCCGTCAGCACCACCAGGGTGAGCAGGGCCGACTCCGGCAGGTTGGCCCGCAGCCGGTCGAGGTCAACGTTCGCCGCGAGCGTGCACAGGACCACAAAGCCGATCGCAGAGACGACGGCCATGTACGTCCTGAGCCTGCCCACCATCGCGCAAGTCTCCCCCGCCGCCCGGTTTCGCGGCAAGCGCCCGGTATGGCGGCAAACCACCCAGGCGCGCCGCGGCCCTCGCCGGCCTGCTGTTGCTGTGGCTCGGGGCGACCGCCGACCGCCGGCGTGGCAGCATCTAGGTTCGGCGAACCCGCAGCGAGGAGAGCAGGTGACCGAGCCCGAGGGGGCGGGGCGGACGTGGCCGGCGCGGCGGCGGCTGGTCCTCAGGCTGGCGCTGGCGGTGGCGGTGGTGGCCGCCATCTACTTCGGGCTGCTGCCCAGGCTGGTCGACGTCGACCAGGTGGTGGCGACGCTGCGGGCGATGACCTGGTTGGAGCTGGCCACCCTGCTGGTCGCGGCCATCTGGAACCTCGCCTCCTACCTGTTGCCGCAGCTGGCGGCGCTGCCCGGGCTGTCGTTGCGGCACGCGGTGCTGGAGAGCCATGCCTCGACCGCGGTCGGGAACCTCATGCCGGTGGGGCAGGCGGTCGGGCTGGGGGTGACCTACCGGTTCTACACCTCGTACGGGTTCGAGCGGAGCCCGATCGCCCTGTCGCTGCTGGTGCAGGGGGTGTGGAACAACTTCGTCAAGCTGGGCATGCCGATCGTGGCCCTGGGGCTGCTGGTGGCCAGCGGGGACGCCGCCGGGGAGCTGGCGCCGGCGGCGGTGGTCGGGCTGGCGCTGTTCGCGCTCGCCCTGGGCGGGTTCGCCTTCGGGTTGTCCGGAGAGGGGCGGGCCGCCCGGCTGGGCAGGGCCATGGCCGGCGGGGTGGAGCGCGCGCGGCGGCTGGTGCGGCGGCCCGGCCGGCCGGACTGGGAGCGTGGCGCGGTGGCCTTCCGAGCCCAGGCGATCACGCTGCTGCGGCAGCGCTGGCACTGGCTGACCCTGACCACCCTGGCCAGCCACCTGTCGCTGTTCCTGGTGCTGCTGCTGGCCCTGCGTCATGTGGGGGTCTCGGAGGCGGAGGTGAGCTGGGTCGAGGCGCTGGCCGCGTTCGCGCTGGTGCGGCTGCTGTCGGCCTTCCCGATCACCCCGGGCGGGCTGGGCGTGGTCGAGCTCGGCCTGGCCGGCGGGCTGATCCTGGCCGGCGGGGACGAGGCCCAGGTGGTGGCCGCGGTGCTGGTGTTCCGGCTGCTCACCTTCGTCCTGCCCATCCCCATCGGCGCCCTCACCTGGTGGCTGTGGCGGCGCGGCTCGTGGTATCCGTTGTCAGTCCACGAGCCGACGTGAGAGGAGCCGACACCGCCTCATGACGTCCGCGCCGGAGGTGCCGGACCTTCCGGTGGTGCTGCTGTCGCACCGCGGCCCGGTGTCGTTCGGGCGCGACGAGTCGGGCCGCCGCACCAGCAGCCGCGGCGCCGGCGGCCTGGTCACCGCCCTGACCGGGCTGGCGTCGGACCTGCCCGACGCCGTCTGGGTGTGCGCGGCCAGCTCCGAGGAGGACGCCGCCGTGGCCGCCGAGCACGACGGCCAGGCCGTCGAGGTCACCCTGGACAGCGAGCCGCGGCTGGTCGAGGAGGGCGACGCCGCCGAGGGGGCGCCGACCATACGCCTGCGCCTGGTCGAGGTCGACCAGCAGGCCCACGACGACTTCTACACGGTGATCGCCAACCCGCTGCTCTGGTTCCTCCAGCACGGCATGTACGGCCTGGCCCTGGCCCCGGTGCTGACCCGGCGCGAGCACGCCGCCTGGGACGACGGCTATGCGGCCGTCAACCAGGTCTTCGCCGACGCGGTGGTCGAGGAGGTGCGGGCCCGCGGCGGCCGCGCCCTGGTGATGCTCCACGACTACCACTTCTACCTGGTCGGCCGGGAGGTGAGGGAGCGCTGCCCGGAGGCGCTGCTGTCGTTCTTCCTGCACATCCCCATGCCCGGCCCCGACGCCTGGCGGATCCTGCCGCCGGCCTGGCGCGAGGCGGTGCTCAACGGGCTGCTCGGCAACGACGTGGTCGCCTTCCACACCGAGGGCTTCGCCCGCAACTTCCTGCTCTGCGCCCAGGAGCTGCTCGGCCTGCCGGTCGACCTGGAGGCCATGACCGTCCAGGTCGGCGACCGCCAGGTGGCGGCCCGCCACTACCCCATCTCGATCGACGTCGCCGCCATCCGCCAGCTGGCGGCCAGCGACGAGGTGGCCGAGCACGCCGACGCCCTGATCGAGGCCTTCTGCCGCGAGGACCGCCAGCTGATCCTGCGGGTCGACCGCACCGACCCCTCCAAGAACATCGTCCGCGGGTTCGAGGCGTTCGCGACCCTGCTGGAGGACCACCCGGAGCTGGCCGGCAAGGTCAGCTTCCTGGCCCTGCTGCAGCCGAGCCGCCAGGACGTGCCCGAGTACGCCGACTACCTGACCGAGATCGGCGGCGCGGTGGCCCGGGTCAACGCCGCCCACGGCGGCGAAGGCTGGGAGCCGGTGGACCTGCGCCTGGTCGACGACCTGGCGCTGGCCGTGGCCGCCTACACCGTCTGCGACGTGCTGATGGTCAACGCCCTGGCCGACGGCATGAACCTGGTCGCCAAGGAGTCGGTGGTGGTCAACCGCCGCGACAGCGTCCTCGCCCTGTCCGAGAACACCGGCGCCCACCAGGAGCTGGGCGCGTTCGCGGTCACCCTGCACCCGTTCGACATCCAGCAGCAGGCCGACGCCCTCCACGAGGCCCTGACCATGGACCGGGGCCTGCGCCGGGCCCGCCGCGAGGCCGCGGCCAGGGTGGTCGAGGAGAACGACATCGCCAAGTGGCTGGAGGCCCAGCTGGCCGACCTCGGCGTCGTCCGCGAGGCGGGCCGCTAGCCGATGCCCGGGAGCGGCGTGGCGACCGGCGCCGGCGCGGCGACCGGGCGCCCGCCGGCCACCCGGTCCCTGCCCGACCCCCGGTGGGTGGAGCTGCTGGTCTGCTCGACCGCGCTGGCCGGCGCCCGGCTGGCCGGACGGCTGGCCCTGCCGGTGGCGCTGCTGGCCGGGGTCGTGGCCGTCCACGGCCTGGTGCTTGCTCGCTGGCCGGCCCGGCGGGCGGTGCGGCTGGCCTGGTTCGCGGTGCTGCTGGTCCTGCTGGGGGTGCTGCCGGCGGTCGGGTACGTCCGGGCCACCGACCGGGGCGTGGCCACCCTCGGCCACGACGGCGGCGTGCACGTCAGCGACGAGGCCGTCCGCGTCCTGCTGTCCGGCCGCGACCCCTACCAGGCTTCGTATGCGGAGGCTCTGGCCGAGTGGCGGATCGACGTGGAGGGCCGCCCGGCGCCCAACCCCCTGGCTGACCGCTACCCCTACTGGCCGGGCTCGCTCGCCCTGCTGGCGGTGGTCGAGGGACCGCTGCGGGTGGTCGGCGCCGATCCCGACCCGCGCCTGCTCTACCTGCTGGTCTGGTGCCTGCTGGGGCTCTGGCTGGCCAGCTGGAGCCTGCGCGCCCGCGGCGACCTGCTGCTGGCCCTGGCGGTGTGCCTGAACCCGCTGCTGCTGCCCTACATGTGGCAGGGCGTCAACGACGTCCTGCTGGTCGCGGGGATGGCGGTGGCCGCCCTGGCCCTGGCCGGCCGGCGGGTGGTGCTGGCCGGGCTGGCCCTGGGCGTGGCCGTCTCGGTGAAGCTGCTGATCGCCCCGATGGCGCTGCTGTTCCTGGTCTGGCTGGCCGCCGAGGCCCGCCGGGGCCGGCTGGAGCGGGGTCGCGCCTGGCGGGCGGCCGCGGCCACCGTGGTCCCGGGGGCGCTGGTGGCGTTGCCGTTCCTGGCCTGGCACCCGGGCGACTTCCTCGGCGACGCCGTCGCCTACCACCTGGCGCTGGTCGACGACGCCTACCCGGTCGCCGGGCACGGGCTCCCGGCGCTGCTGCTGCGGGCCGGGGTGCTCGACGACCCGTTCGGGCCGTCGCCGCCGTGGGCGACGGCCCTCCCGGCGGCGGCGGTGGTGGTCGCCGGCGTCTGGTGGGTCTGGACCCGTCCCGGCTGGCGGACCCTGCTGTGGGTCTCGGGCCTGGTCCTGGGCGGGGTCCTCTTCTTCCACCGGAGCTTCATGTTCTACTACGTCGACGTCCCGGCCACCGCGCTGCTGCTGGCGGCGCTGGTCAGGCCTCCAGCACCTCCTTGAGGACGGCGACCCGCTCGCGCCACCAGGCCTTGAGCTCGGCGGCCGCCTCGGCGTCGGGGACCCGCTCGTGGACGAGGGCGACCTGGCTCTTGGCGTCGCCGCGGGCGGTGAAGGCGATCACCAGCCGGGTCGAGCCGTCGTCCCAGTTGGCTCGGATCGACTTGCCGGGCTTGGCCGCGCGGACCTCGAGCCTGGCCCCGGGGAGCCAGCGCTCGCGCAGGCCGGGGTCCATGAAGGCCTCGTACAGGCGGTCGACCGGCACGGCCACGGTCTTGGAGGCGCTCGCCTCGAACAGGCCGCCGCGGCGCTGGCC
>Ga0081538_10002757_pt1 | contig 16857 bp, 29 predicted proteins | sample TabmetS5T2R1_FD_71022 | JGI IMG/M metagenome (GOLD analysis project Ga0081538, IMG submission 71022) | Tabebuia heterophylla rhizosphere microbial communities from the University of Puerto Rico - S5T2R1 | ecosystem: Host-associated > Plants > Roots > Rhizosphere ... | reverse complement strand
ATCGAAAAAAATCTTAGTTAGGAACTTTTTTGGCCTGCGCTCCGTTTAAAGGTTAGCGAACAGTTGTCCACACGGCTGACCTGTTCGTTCTAATCACCTAACGTCAGAGCGGCTCGATCTCAATTCAAGGGGAGGGAATTCTTATGCGAAAAATCCAACAATCGAGGGGAATTTTTGGCCTGCTGGGCGTTTTTACGTTTCTGGCTCCAACAGTTTTGACGATGACATCGGCGTTTGCGGCAGAGGCCAGGGAATATGAAGTAACCGTAACCAACCTTACGCGAGGCCAGCGCTTTACGCCGATTCTTGTCGCTACTCACCAGCAGGGCGTCCGTCTATTTGAGTTAGGTTCCCCCGCCAGCGCACAACTCAGGACTTTGGCGGAGGAAGGGGATACCGGCCCGTTGGCGGCGTTGCTGGCCAGCATGCCTGAGGTCAAAGATGTCGTTACCTCGATGCCGCCACCTCCGGCGAGCAACTTGATCGACCCTGGGGAGTCTATAACATTGCGAGTTGAAACTAGCGGCGCCTTCGACCACTTGAGTGTTGCCGCGATGCTCATTCCCACCAACGATGGGTTTTTCGCTCTCAACGGCGTTGAAGGACCGAGAGGCGACAAAGAACTTACTCTGTTTTCGCCAGCCTACGATGCCGGAACTGAGGCGAACGATGAGTCCTGTGCATCTATACCGGGTCCAGGTTTCATCGAATGCAACGGTGATGGCGGCGGCGCGATGATTGGCGGAGGCGAAGGTTACGTCCATATTCACGCGGGCATTCATGGTGTTGGCGGCGGGCTACCGACCAGTAATCTCAACCCGTCTTTGCGAGACTGGCGCAACCCCGTGGCCAAGATTGCAATTCGCCGCATCCGATGATTCGGTATCCTTGCTGATGGTTGTTGCCGGTTCGCGGTTTTGCGCGCAATGCAACATAAAACCTGGGTCCGTTGAGATGAGGCAAGTTGCATCATGCGGTACGCTAAGGTCATAGCCTTGATGGCAACCCTGCTATTGGCTATTGCCGGTGTCACCGTTCTCAAGGAAGGTCTCTGGCTTAGAGAGAACGCATCGCTCAGATCAGCTTCGGACGTTTTCTTGAAACTAGACGGCGAGGTGCTCAATCCGCCCCCTCCGGCACCCGTGTTCTGGCTCAAAGACGTCAACGGAAAATCCTTCAGCCTTCGTGATTACGGAGGCAAGGTCGTCTTGCTAAACTTTTGGGCAACCTGGTGCCCATCGTGCAAATTTGAAATGCCCTCTATGGACGCCTTCCACAAGGAGCTAGGTGACAAGGGTTTAGTCGTGCTCGCCGTCAATGTTCGCGAAAGCGTCGACGAGGTAAAAGCTTTCTTTCAGGAGCATCGGCTCTCGTTCCCGGCCCTTTTGGATGAAGATGGTGATGTCTTTGAACGGTTCAGCGTCTGGTCGCTCCCAACAACTTTTATTATCGGCAAGAAAGGGGAACTGTTGGGGAAGGTGATCGGCTACCGTGACTGGGGAAGCGATCAGACAATAGGTGTCTTGCAAAGGCTCTCGGAAGAATACTAGGTAGGACTGTTGCTCATTTAAATAGGGCCCCCGTGGTCATTCCTCGACGTGATCTTCGAGCAGAAGCACACATCATTCAACAATCGGTTGTCAACTCAAGGCTTCACCTTATTCCTTCGAACCCGTGGAGGTAGAGTTCCGTGTTCGGATAGTGGTCCACCCAACCAAACCAAAAGGACGGTGTCATGGGCACGGGCTCCAGTTTTTTTCCTTTGAATGAGCCCTCAATCGCTCTGCCACTAAGTCTATCCCATACAGACTTTGTGGTGTCATCCACTAGAAGCGGTCCTTTCTTTTCAGAACCTGCTGCCTGTTTGAAAGAAAGGTTTTTGCCATCTAAGCTTCTTTTGAAAATAACCCCCGTGGCCGATTCCGCGTCAAAAACAACCAGTAGGGGTACGGTTTGAAAAGTGTCGTTAACTACGGGCTGCCGGCTCAAAACGGAGAAAGGATAGGCCTTGGCTTTTTCATTCAGGACCAGGCCCAGGACATATTCTTTGGGATAGATCCTCTTGTCTGAAACGCGGGTGGGAATTATTCCAGTGTCGGTAGATCGGTAGTAGGACTCATACGGGTCTCTCGTCGAAGAAAAGAAGCTCTCTCGGCCACTGGACAGGACCTTTGAGGTAGGGTGAAGTTTTCTCCAGGTATCCCATCGGGTGAGCATGGACTGGAGCGGTTTGAGTTTTTCTCCCTTCAACGGACCCGTTACAGCCGCGCCTGCCAGATGGCTCCAGAGGCTTTCCGTCTGATGATCGTACATGATGAGAGAGTTAGCATGTAGCTTCCCTGAGACGCCGAAGGTCAGCTCCTTACTTTTGATTCGACGGTCATACACGATGGCCGTATAGCAGAGCGGTCACCAGGTGACCGCTATCGGTTGACCTGCCACCGTATCGTTGACGATCTCATGGCGGCTTAAAGTAGCGACGGGATAGGCACGGCTGTCGCCGCCGAGTTCGACACCCACGACCAGGTCCCTACCGCTAAGCCAAACGGCGATTTTAGAGTCTCCAAAGGTAGGCCTGAGAATAGCCGGAATGGCGTCCTTGGGCAGGACCGTGACGATCTCGTCCGGGCGGAGATCAGCCGCCGCTGCTGGGATAGTCGTCAATACGACAGCGAGGCTTAGCGGGAATAGAAAAAACTTCATCAGGAGGAGGACTCCTAAGGTTCTCACAAGAATCCCTGGTAAGAAGTTCCCCGAAATCTCGGCTCCACTGAGCCTGGCCTGAATGGCGTGCTACTAACCCGGATTATTTCAGTGGCAGGTAACGATCAAGGGACGAGCCCTCCGGATCGAAGGCAATGGGCCTCTACCTTGAAGCGGTCTGCAAACCTGGGTTCTGGAGCAGATACCTGGGAAACAATTCAAGCGCAGGGCCAAGCATCACAAAAGTCATTGAAGCTGTTCGTCTCTGTGCCTTCGCTCCTCCAAGCTCATCCCTTGATCGACACAGTGTCGTGGTTTCTCCTCGGAGCATGAAATCCGGATTAGCGAATCTTTTTGAGTTCAGCCATTATTTGCTCATTGGACGGCCTCTTTCGGTAATTCACCTCGACGAACTTCCAGCGTACGATCCCTTGCGGGTCGATGACGTAGGTCGCTGGGTGTGGCCAGCCTTTGCCGTCCGGGTTAAAGATCCCATAGCGGTCGATGACTTTGTGGCTTTTGTCCTCTAGGAAGGGGAAGTCATAGTCTCCCGGAAACTTATCCTGCAGCTTCTGGATGAATTTCTTGGAATCATCGTGGCTATCGATGCTCACCGTGAGAATTTGAATCTTCTCTTTTTCCTCTTTATTTAGCAGACTTTTCAGCTCGCCGAGCTGTTGCGTGCAGTAGGGTCACCATTGACCACGGTAAAAAACTAGAATCACACTCTTTTTTCCGCGGAAATCAGACAGTGAGACCTGTTTCCCATCGATGTTTTCGAGCGTGAAATCGGGCGCCGGCTGACCCACCTTGACCCGGTCGAGATCCGTTGGCGGCAGGTTGGCGCCGTCTTTTGGCCCTAACTGCGCAAAAGCAGGTGCACACGTTATGGATAGGGCAAAGGCAAAAGCGACTAGACTTCGGACGACCATGAAAGATTCCTCCTTCGTAATAATAACAGCCAGGGTATTCGTCCAGTTCCCTAGAGAAACGATTTTACCCATTTTTACACTTTTTCTTCGCGAGGCAACAAAGGCTATCCTGCCCTGATAGGGACAGTCTCAACGGTTCGTCTCGTCTTCTACCCAGGTCCCTTTTCCGTAATAGCTTCTCCGGCTTGATTTTTTGGCCAGCCGCATGTTGACTGCTTATATTATTGATAGTAGTTAGCCAACCAGGTCGTGTTGGGTGACGTGACAAGTCGAACTGGAATAGATGGGGTTGAATGCGTCATGGTCGGATCAACCGCGAAATGCGGCGTGAAATAGACGATCGATTTCAACCCTTTCCAATTTTGCGATGACTCCTGGACAGCGGAATAAACCTGAAAGGAGGACTTGAAAGGTGCCTTTTATTAGAACGATCAGCGAGTCGGAGGCGACAGGTAAGATCAAAGAGGTTTACCTGAAAAGAATGAATCATCACTCCGGTAAGGTCTCAAATATCGCGAAGATTTTTAGTCTGAGGCCCGATCTTCTTGAAGCCCAGCATGTATTTTCCAGGGCGATTCAGTTTGGCGGTTCCAGCCTTGGAGTCAAACGTGAAGAGATGATCTCCGTCCTCGTGGGCGCGCTGCTTAAGTGCAGCTATTGAACCGTCGCCCACGGAGAGTTTCTCCGTAAAGAAGTCGATGGAGATTACGATCTCGTGATGGCGGTCGCGCACGATTTTCGCAATTCGCGCCTGGATGCCAAGGATAAGGCCATGCTCGAGTACGCTGAGAAAATTACCCTGCGTCCGAGCGAAGTGGACGAGCCCGATGTTCGGAAACTCAAGGAAGCAGGTTGGAGTGAGGCGGAGATTCTCGATATCGCTGCGGTCACCAGTTACAGAAACTTTATCACGCGTATGGCGGATGCGCTGGGTGTCCAATTAACGGAGGACTACACGAGCTTGCGGAAGGACTACGTCGACTCACTCATGGTTGGAAAAAAACTGCTGTAGAGACTCGAGCAGAAACCGGGAAACAGGATGCATGCGCAGAGTACAGAGTGGAAGTAGTGATTTATCCTGACCATCCAAAGAGTAAGAGCTCTAATAACAAATAGTACCTGAGCAGGAGGGAGACCATGAGCAAAGCACCGGGGAAGATCGATCGAGCCGCTTTTCGCGAAGTGCATAGACAACAGCAGGAACGAGCGAAGCAAGGCCCGGAGGGATACACGACGACAACGCGGGCAGTGATCCGGCTCATAGAGGGTCAATTAAAAGAAGCGCGAATCGGCGAGTACACCATCCAATGCGACGAGGCGAAGTCGCGCAAAGGTGGGGGCAAGGCGCCTTCGCCGCTGCAATACTTTGTCGCCGCCACGGGATTTTGAATGTTCAGTCAACTGACGCGGTACGCGTCGCAATTGGATGTCGAAATCGAGGACGCGGAAATGGATATCCGTATGACCTACGACACTCGCGGTAAGCTCCTGTTAGCCGATGTATCTCCGGCCTGCCAGGATCTAACCTACGTTTTCAAGATCACAAGTCCGGCGCCGTCCGCGAAGGTTCAAGAAATGTTGCAGTTAATCGAAAGAGGTTGTCATACGATCAACTCGTTGAAAAACCCGGTGCCCGTCTCGGGAAAACTTATCCATAACGGACTGGAGGTTAGGGGGTCGATTAAATAGGGTTTTTGTGAGGAACGTTCCTGGAGCGGCGAAGCCGCACCAAAAAGAATCCGAATATCTCCCGCAAAGGCTGCAAAGAAAAAACAATATTTATCCGAACTTGGCGTTCTTCGCGCCTTGGTGGGAGGAATATCCGGTTAGTTCTCTGACTCAGTGTACTCGGTGCCTCGGCGGTGCAATTTCCCGCTTTTTCTTCACCAGTCAGCCACGGTGTTTCTGCCCTCCCTCGAGCCACAAAACCTGCCCCTTGATATAAACTCCGGCCTCCCCTCGCTGCCGCGGCAATCTTTGAACGACAAGGCATTCATATCCTTTAGCGTTTGGGTTTCGGAAACCCATCGGGGTCGAAAGATGCCCCGTTAAGGGTGAACTGCCGCTCTACCGGCGTCGGGTGCAAGATGGTCTGCATGACGTAGCAGCCATTCTCGGCGTTCCTCATCACGGCTGCGACTTTTTCCGCCGGTTCATTGGATTGCAATTCACAACGCGTTTCAAAACCCAAACCGACCGCCTGCACGGTTTCGCGCAACACTGAACCTTCGCTTTTGAAACGGGCGGTCACAAAGACTTTGGCTTTGTCGATCTTGGTTTTCATCATTTCCCCGTACCGGGAAATTTGAGTGAGCAGTCAGAAAGCCAAGGAAAGCCCAAAGTAAGCCAACGGCGGCGGCGCCGAGTTGTCGCCGCCAATGCGCTCCGCTTCGTCGCAATAGACCGTAAAGCCCCGTGCATGTCCTTCTTTACGCATGCGCTCCAGTGTCTGTGCATCCGCCTCAAGCATGATCTCTCTTTTGACTTGAATATCCTCGGCCATGGGTGGTCTCCTTTCGATCGAATCGTTTATGTTCGCGCACATTAAGATGAATCGGTATTCAACGGCAAACCGGACGGCTGACCGCGTCTGCGCTCTCCTAAAATGTGAGTGCTGCAGGATCTTGGCCGTGCTAACATGCCGTGGGTCATTTCAGATCTGCTGCGCCTTTCTTCGCTTAAAAAACTGGACGTGACTTAGCGCGTCATCGGCCACGATGCGGCCGATGGGCCCGATGCTATAGGAGGCGTCGACTACTTTCTTGTCCGAGTCCAGAATGAAGTTCGTAGCGTGGATGATTTTTCGCCGCTCCTCCCAAAAGGCGCCCACTTTGTCCGCATCTCTGGGCACTTGAAGTCCATAGGCAACCGGGAAAGTAAGCTTCAGCTTGTCCACCGTCTCCTTGGCTTTGTCGAGCGGGTCCACGGAAAGGGCCACGACCTCGACGTTTTCTTTTTTGAACTCCTCGATGTGTGATTGATAATCGGCCAACTGCCGATTGCAGTAAGGTCACCACCCGCCGCGGTAAAAGATGAGCACGGAGTATTCGCCGGACAAGTCTTGCGGCAGGTGCAGCGTCCGCCCATCCACAGTTTGGACTGTGTATTCGGGAAATAAATCGCCCATATTCAGTTGCTTTGCCATTGGATCCTCCTAATCATGTAGACAGTTTAGCGGTTGGTGTCGTCCTCGACCCAGACGCGTTTCCCGTAGTAACCTCTGCGGCTTGCGGTCATGACGAATTTTTGAAACTCCTTATCGTCCCGGTATTTCTGCATGTCGTAGCGCTCGTAGTGGGTCATCTCTTCCACTTCGCGCCGCGGCCGGGCCGGAATCGGTTTGCTCGCGTAGCCGAGGGGAATCAGGTGATAAACCCGCAGAGGCTCAGGCACGCCAAGCAGAACTTTGAGCATGGTTTCCATATAAGGGGAACTGGCGTCGCTAACATACTGAGATGCCAAGCCGAGGGAGGTGGCAGCCAAATGAATCAACAGCGTGGCATTGGCTAAACCCGTGTAGAAGTGAGAATCCGCTTTATCCAACATCGTTCTGACGGGATAGGTCTCTTTGACTCTCGGATCACCCAACACAATCAGATGCACCGGCGCATGCCTGAAGCCATCGCCGGTCATCTTCGCGTCTCCGCGAACAGCCAGCTCCATCTCCTTTTTGTGTTCTTGCTGTCTGAGAAAGAGATCGGCGATCTCATGGCGGGTCTTCTCATTACGTACGACGATAAATTCCCACGGTTGGCCGTTGCCGCCAGACGGAGCCCAGCGGGCGCAATCGAGAACCTTTTGCACCATTTTATCGGGAACGTTCTTTGTCTTGTCGTACCCGCGAATGCTTCTCCGGTTAGCGGCAAGCTCTTTTAAATCATCGATGCTTATCATAAGGATCCTCCAGTTCTAGGGGAAACGCGCCATCTTACGTGGTCCGCCGCTTGAGGGTAAGCTCATAACTAAAGAGGTCGGTGCGATAGAAACCAACGGATCGCAAAACCATATCCTTTTTATGCAGATAATCTCTCTCGACGTAAAGCACAGGAGAGCCGGCAGGAATCCCAAGATGGGCAGACACGACATCGTCCGCTAGCTTGGCTGCGACCACGTGTTTGACCCCGCTGATTTTCACGCGAAGGGTGGCCTCAATGGCATTCGAGAGAGGCTGCCGCCCGAGCCGCTTTTCCGAGATTCTGGCGGCGATTCGGGAGGGCACATAAGAGATGACATAGGCGATGGGTTGCCGGTGTGACATCCGAAGACGGACGATCCGCGTGACCTTGTCATTGGCCGCGAGCCGAAATTCCTGCCTGATTTCTTTTGCCGGATCGACGGGCTCGATCGCTATGAGTTTGAAACTCGTCCCGTAGCGCCTAAGAGTTACCAAATCCTCTGCTTCGACTTCTAGGTTGATCGACTGGCGGACCAGGCCGCTCCAGTTGACAAAGGTCCCTTTGGCTCTTTCGCGGCGGACGTAGCCCTCTTGAACCAGGTGTGCCAAAGCCTGGCGAATCGTAATAGCGCTGACACCGATCTGTCGCGCCAGCTCCAGCTCTCCCGGAATTTGAAAACCAGGACTCCACTTTCCGGAGAGAATATTCTCCTGAATCTCCAGCATGACTTTAAAGTAGAGAGGAAAGGGCGAAACAGGCCTTCGGGTTAGAGGCATGTTGACTACTTATATACTTAGTAGTAGTTAGTCAACTTGATCTTTTGCCGAGGTGGGCACTCGGGCTCATCATTCCGAAAAACCAGCTTGGGTTGAATCAGAGAGTCGAAAGGAAACGCTTATGCCATGGATCAAGATCATCCCGGAGCATGAAGCCAAAGGGGAGCTGAATGAAGTTTACCGGAAGATTCGCGAGCAGCGCCAGGGTGAAAAGATCAATCGGGATCGCGACGCGTCAGCCGGCGGCCCGCCCATTAGCCCGCCGATGCTGCACAGCCTCAACCCCAAGGCGATGTGGCACACCGCGGAGTTGATGTGGGAAATCATGCGCGGCGAATCTCGGCTCACGACGGCGCAGCGAGAGATGATCGCGACGGTTACCTCAGCGGCGCTCAACTGTCGATTCTGAACCGTCGCCCACGCAGAGTTTCTGCGTCAAGAGGGCGGCGACGATCTGGCGGTGGAACAAGTGAAGTCGGATTGGCGCGAGATGGAATTGACACCGGCCGAGGTCGCGATGCTGGAGTATGCCGAGAAATTAACTTTGACTCCCAGTGCCATGACCGAAGAGGATGTCCAGAAACTTCGAGACGTGGGTTGGACCGACCGAGACATCCTCGACATCGTTCACGTGTGCGCTTATTTCAATTTTCGTGTGCGTGTGGTCGATGGACTCGGACTTGAAGTTGCCGACTGGCAGATTCAGCGCGCAAGAGTGGGTGCCGAGCGCGCTGCGAAACTAGCAGAGCGGCGCGGGGTTGCCATGCCGCGGGACCTCTGGGGTGTTCGTTAGCAGGGGGTGTATGAGCTTTATAAAAGTTATTTTGGAAGCAGAGGCGACCGGGGAAGTAAAAGCCGTGTACGAGCAAACCCTCGCGGGTCTGCGGCCGTCCGTGCGCGCAAGAAGAGGGAACAAACTTCCTCCCATCGTAAGAATCTTCGGCCTCTGTCCTCCCCTTCTCGAAGCCCGGGTGGATTTTGACAAAGGAATTTACCGGCCCGGCACTTCCGGCCTGGGACGGCGCAAGGAAGAACTGATAGCGACGCAGGTGGCGGCGCTGAGCGGGTGCCGGTTCTGAGGCATCGGTCACGGGGAGTTTCTCCGTGTCGATGGCCAAATGCCGGTAGATGAAGTCGCCAAGGTCATTTCCAATTGGCGGAAAGCTGACTTGGACGATCAGGAAAAAGCCATGTTGGCTTTTACTGAAAAATTTACCCTGACGCCGGATCAAATGGCCGACGAAGACATCGACCAATTGCGCCAAGCCGGATTCAATGAAGATCAGATCCTCGCCATCGGTCTGGGGGCGGGATACAGAAACTGGGTCGACCGGATTGCCGACTTGCTTGGTGTCGAAGAAGAAAAGTTCGACTTTCCCGAGGAGATTCTGAAAGCTTTCGGCGTGACGCTCGAGCAACTACAGAGTTCTCTTTACGAGGAGACGGAATGACGCGTCTACGCACCGTGCCCGGTAATAGCTTCGACGCGCTGTTGAACGGCGCTCCTGGCGCGCTGGAGGCGGACAGGAGGATGCGACGCCAAATTCAGACGGGAATCAATTCTCGGTGGTATGCGATGATCGGCGTTGCCGTAGCCGGCTTACTTCGTTGCGAGAGGTTCGTCGACCATCTGCGCGGGCCGTTGGAGAAATCCTTCGCTGTGCAACTGGCCGCGGACTGGACGAAACTTCCGCTTACGGACGAGGAAAAAGCGATTCTCGCTTATACGGAAAAGGGTACTATGGATGAGGCGTCTGTGCGCCGGCACGATGTGAACGCCCTGCGCCAGGCCGGTCTCGCCGATAAAGATATTCTTCTGATCGCGACCGCCATCGCGTACCACAACTACTCGATTCGGATGGCCGCAGCCTTCGACGTGATACCTCGTTAGATGTGAGACTCATGGATTTGCGAAGGAGATCGGTTTGACGCTGAAATGCTGAGCTGCTATTGCGCCATTAGCACCAGAAACTGGTGCCCAAGCGATCTTCCTAACGGGTCGCTGAAAAAACATAGGAATGCTTCGAGAACCGCAGCATGAACGGCAAATCATCAACCCTATCAAGTCCCGTCTGTAACGGTTTTTGAGGGCTTGCCCAAACTTTTCACCGTGGTCGCGGTTTTACGAGGAGGAATGCCCATGCAAATTTTAAAAGGTGACTTGAGTAACATAAAAGGAATTCCGCCGAGCGGGTTGTGCGTGGGCGTTCATCGCGCCGGCGCTGTCCACCAAAAAATGGTCGCCAAGTACGGCGATCATCTGGCGGTTTGGTCGCTGAGACCGGATCTTGATTTCATTGCTTTCAAAAAAGAGGGTTTGGGAGAGGAGGGAATTCGCTCCACTAGCGATATGGAATCTATAGACGCTTCGAGCGAAAAGCTCATTTATGGCGTGCGGGGAGCCCCGCCCGAGGTTAGGGAAAAGGCCCGTCAAAAAGGGCTCACCCTGCTGGCGGATGCGACCTGTCCTTTTGTCACGCAGCAAGAAGAGGCGGAGATCCAGTTGCTCGAGTCCGGGTGTCATCTCGTGGTCCTCAGCAGTCGAACGCATCACGGCATCCCAAGGCTTCAAGGGATTGCACGAGAAAAAGGCAAAGAGGTCTTCATCGTCGAGCGCGAGGAGGACGTCGATACGATTCGGCTGACTCGTTTCGAGCCTATCGGCGTGATCGTGCAGACGACATTCTGGATGGAAACCTACAAAAAGATCATTGCGCGCATTCTCGAGCGTTTTGCCAACGTTCAAATTAGAAACACCGCCTGTATCGACTCGCTGCAGCGTCTGCCGGAAGTCGAGAAGCTCGCCAAACAAGTCGATGCGATCATTATCTTCGGCTGGACCGAAGGGATGACAACTCGGATGGTTGAGGTCGCCCGTGCTTTTAATGAGCACGTGCACAAAATCGAAAAAGTGGACGATCTCCAACTCGAGTGGCTGCGGGGCAAGGAGAAAGTGGGAATTATCGGCGCCAATGAGACCCCGGATTGGATGATCAATGAAGCGATCGAGCGAATCAAGAGCATGGCAGCATGAGCGATGCCTAAAGTGACGTTTGTGCCCGCCGGGCAGTCTTTCGAAGTCGCGTCGGGAACCACTATACTCGTCTCGGCGATCCAGAATGGTTTGCAGCTGCGCCACGACTGCACCGAAGCGATTTGCGGCACGGATCGGGTCAGGATCCTTTCTGGCAAAGAAAACCTCAGTGAAAAAACCGAGAACGAGGAGTTAACCCTCGAGATGATGAACGCCGGGCCAAACGAGAGGCTGGGGTGTGTGGCCCGGGTTTTGGGCGACGTGACGGTCGAACTATCGGACTAAATTGGTACAAGGTCAATGGCCAAACCAACTGCTTAGATTAGAGGGGAATATCGATGCGCGGAACAACACCACGACGAGAACAAGGCATGGCCGACCCGGTCTTGGCTGAGATGGTTCATGCGCTGGGATTGAAAGAGGCTCCACATTACGCTGCGATCAAGCCAACCATTCAGGCTTACCGCCGCCGATGGGTTGAGCTTGCGCCGTATCGCGATGGGCCGGTGCCGGCAGAACGCACACCAACCGTCGATGCTGCGGCAACGACAAAGCTGATCAAAGAGAAGGCGATGGAGCTGGGCGCGAACATGGTCGGGGTATGCCGCTTACAGCCACACATGATCGATCTCGGGGAGGACGTGGCGCATGAGTTCGTGATCGCATGCTGCGTGGCGGAAGATTACGAGAAGGTGATGCAGGGGGCCGATGCCGTTGAAGAAGAAGCGATGCGCACTTACGTGAGATGCACCGAGATCGCCAACGAGTTGGCCGCGCATATTCGATCCTTGGGCTATCCGGCGCGCGCGCACCACAACGGCGGCAGCGAAGTACAGGCAATTCCCATTTTTTATCAGGTTGGCTTCGGCGAGCTTGGGCGTCACGGCAGCCTGATCCATGAAAAGTATGGCGCCAGCTTTCGTCCCGGCTTTGTCACCACCGATTTGCCCCTTGTGGAAGATAAGCCGCATGAGTTCGGCGTCCAGGACTTTTGCATGAACTGCAATGTCTGCCAGCTCAACTGTCCCGGCGACGCCATTCCCAAAGAATATGTCGTGACCCACGGCATCAAGCGCTGGCTCATCGATTTAGAAAAGTGCTATCCCTACTCGCGTCTACGCGATCAATATTGCCATCTGTGCGTTGACGTTTGCCCCTATAACGTGAAGTCCCATCCGGAAACTTACAAGGCGTTTATGAAAGAGCGAAAGCAGGTTGGCTACAAGACGCCGAAATCTTGATAGGTATTCAATGGAAAAACTCTACGTCAATGAAATTCGGCCCACCGGCGAAGTGAGCACCATCGGGCTCTTTTATTCACGTGGTGAGGCGGAGGATATCGTCGCGCAACTGCGGAGCCTCCCGGAAAAGGCAGACTGCCGCTATGAAATTGTTGAAGCCGCTACCGGTTCTCCATCGACCAACCCACCTAAGATGCGCGAATCCGGGAGGGCGTAAGTCAAGCCTCTTTAGAGGCGGTTGCAGCAGCTAAGAAATGTTTCTTGGGTACTTGAAGGATCGGTTGAGTTCCCGGGGTCACCCGTTATTTTCCACTTTTTGCTGAGCGAGCGCGGAACGCGCGGTGCACAACGGAGCGAAAGAGGTTTGGGGTCATCCGTTTAAACCAGCAGATCAACGCCAACGAGCGCGGCAGCACGACTTCGAAGCGATTTCTCTCGATAGCCCTGATCACTGCCGCTGAAACAAATTCCGGACTGATGACCAACGAAGCGGGAGACTTGGGCGGCATATCGGCGAACGGCTTGTTGAAGTCGGTTCGCACTGGACCGGGGCAGATCACCGATACATTGATTCCAAGGGGTGCGAGCTCGTGGTAGAGACTCTCGCTTAGGCCGTTTATGGCAAACTTAGAGGCGCAGTAACCGGCCACGTTCAGTGTGCCGATCTTTCCTGCCACGGAGGAGATATTCACGATGTGCCCGCTGCGCCGCGCAATCATCGACGGCAACACTTCGTACGTACAGTAAACCGTTCCCAGGTAGTTGATTCTCATTATTTCTTCGATGGTACTAATGGACGTTTCGACGAAAGGCTTGCGCATGCCAACACCGGCGTTGTTGATCAGAATGTCGATCTTGCCGAATTCGGAAAGAACGTTGGTCACCATCGCCCGCACTTGATCGAGTTGAGCCACGTCGCACTTGATGACGGTGGACGAAGGGCTGCGATGTTCTAATTCTCGAGAAAGCGCCTGCAACCGATCTAGGGAGCGACCGCATCCCACGACGACGGCCCCCCGCTCCGCCAAATCGACGGCAAGGCACCGACCAATGCCGCTCGATGCGCCCGTAATCAGCACGACTCGGTTTTGAAATGTCATCTATATGCGACTTTTCTATTCGGCGCAGAAACTTGCCATTTATCCCGACGCCCACCTTAACGGACCCTTACCTGAATGTTATGCTCGAAAGTGAAGCATTTCGTCGTGTGACGAGTCAAGATGAATGGAAACAATGGCCATCTAAAGCGACGCCGGGTTGTCGTGACAGGCTTGGGCGCGATGAGCCCCAACGGGGCCGGCATCGAAGAGTTTTGGGAGGCCACCCGCAGCGGCCGGAGCGGCATCGATACCATTACGTCCTTCGATCCTGAATCTCTTTCCTGTCGCATCGCCGGTGAGGTTAAGAATTTTCAGCCTGAAAATTATCTCCCGCCCCGAGAGTTGAAGCGCGTGGGACGCGTGGTTCCCCTGGCCATCGCTGCGACTAAAGAAGCGCTGCGAGCCGCCCGAGTTTGTTTGCAGGGAATGAGCCTGGAGGAAAAGCGCTCCTGGGGCGTTGTGCTTGGCAGCGGCGGTGGCGCGCCGGATTTTATCGAGGAGCAGTATCGTCTCTACTTCAGCGATCAATTGCGCAAAGTCAGCGCCTATAACGTTTCCAGCTCGACTCTCGGCACGATCTCCAGCGAAGTGTCACTGTGCTTCGATTTTCGCGGGCTGAGCCACATGGTCTCGACGGGATGCACCAGTTCGACGGATGCGATCGGCTATGCTTTTAACCTGATCGGCTTCGGTCTCGCCGATCATCTGATCACGGGCGGGGTCGACGCGACGATCACGCCCGGGATTATGCGAGGCTTCTGTATTATGCAGGTAGTCTCTAACTCCCATAACGAGAGCCCGCGATGCGGTTCGCGACCGTTTGATCGCTTGCGGGATGGCTTCGTCCTTGGCGAAGGAGCGTGGATATTGGTGTTGGAAGAGCGAGAGCATGCGCTCGGGCGCGGCGCGCCGGTTTTCGCCGAAGTCATGGGCTATGGATCCACCTGTGACGCCTATCATCGCGTCCGTTTAGACCCGCGGGGAGAAGAGCCGGCCCGCGCCATGGCGCTAGCGATCCAAGATGCGGGAATCTGCAAGGATGAAATCGGTTATCTAGCCCTGCACGGCACATCGACGGTCTTGAACGATAAGACGGAAACCCTGGCCGTCAAGCTCTGCTTCGGACGAGGCGCCTATCAAATTCCCATGAGTTCGCTTAAATCGATGATCGGCCATCCCCAAGGGGCTTCCGGAGCCGCAGGAGTGGTGAGCGCAATCCTCGGGATGAACGACAGTTTTCTTCCGCCGACAATCAACTACCAGGAGCCCGATCCCGACTGTGATCTCGATTACATCCCTAATCACGGCATTGCCAGATCAGTCGACTACGTGCTTTGTAACTGCATCGGTTTCGGATCCAAAAATTCCGCCCTGGTCATCGGTCGGGGAAATTCGGAATGAAGCGCAGCACGGAAAAAGAGATGATGGATCTGCCGGGAAATCCCAGAGAGCTCCTGGTGGAGGATCTGCGCAATTTACGCATCATCAATCGTTATCTCGGCGGCTATCGGGGCGTCATGAAGGGGTTAAAGCGGCTGGTTCGTAAGGATAGAATGAGCCGGTTTTCTCTTCTCGATGTCGGCACAGGGAGCGCCGATATTCCCAAAGTGATCGTGCGGTGGGCCCGAAACCAAGGTGTTGCGGCCAGAGTTGTCGCCCTCGAGCCCGAACCGGTGACCGCCGCGGAAGCCGCACATCTGACGCGACAATGGCCGGAAATCACGGTGATCCGGGGTGACGGAATGACGCCGCCATTCCAGGCGACCTCCTTTGATTTCGTTCTAGCGTCTCAGATGCTGCATCATTTTTCCGACGACAGAATCATTATGCTGCTCAAGACCTGGTCTAGATTGGCGCGAAAGGCGATCCTGGTGAGCGATCTGGTGCGCGATCCCCTGGCTTATTACGGCATCCGTTTAATCACTCATCTGTTCACGCGAAATCAGATGACACGTTTCGATGGTCCGCTTTCGGTGCGCCGGGCTTTAACGTTGAACGAGTGGCGAGAACTTTTCCGAGAGGCCGCTGTCGGCCGATTTCGAGTTGTTCCAATTTTCCCCTACCGCCAGATGACAGTTATTTCCGTTTCAAAATGATCATGGAGCGTTTCGACGTCGCCATCGTGGGTGCCGGTCCGGCCGGATCAGCGGCGGCCATTGCTTTGTCGCGCAAAGGTTATTCGGTCGCGCTGCTTGATAAACAGCAGTTTCCCAGAGAGAAGCTCTGCGGGGATTTCCTGAATCCCGTCAGTTGGCCGCTGCTGCGCGAGCTGGAAATAGATAGAGAGGTTCTCGCGTGCCGCCACGAAAAGATAACGCGGTTTCGCTTTACTTCATTTTCCGGCGATGAAACCGAAGTTCCATTGCCGGGAAGTGAGGATGGAACCTGCATCGGTCTTGGCATGCGCCGCTTCGATTTAGATCATGTTTTGTTGAAGAAGGCAGCGAGCGAAGGCGCGACGCTTTTCCAAGAATGCAATTTAACCGATCTCCAAACAGAGGCGCAAAGCTGGCTGCTACGATTTGATCGCGCGGGCATGATCGAGGCATTGCGAGCGAGGGTGTTAATCGGCGCCGACGGTAGAAACTCCTGGGTGGCGCGTCGGTTGGGATTGGTCGACCCGGGGACAATGAACGGTCGGTCGGTCGGTTTTCAGTTTCGTTTGGCGGGTTCGAACTGGAACACCGACAAAGTTGAGATTCATCTTTTTCCCGGCGGTTACGCCGGGATTGTCGGGGTCGGTGGCGGTACGGTGAATCTCTGCTTAGCGATTGAAAAAGATCGATTGCGGGATCGCCGGCCGCAGCCGTTCTTACTGGACACCTGTCTGCCACAGAATTCGCGGCTAGAAGAGGTTCTCAACGGCTCGCGCGTTAGCGAAACACGCTCGACTTATCCGGTCTACTTCCCACCCAGGCGTGCTTATGGCGAGGGCCTCTTGCTCGTAGGCGATGCCGCGCGGGTCAACGAACCGGTCACCGGCGAAGGAATTTACTTCGCGTTGAAAAGCGGCGCGCTGGCGGCGCAGACTATAGATCAGGCATTCCAAAAGAGCGACTTTTCTGCCGCGCATTTGAGCTCATACGAGTGGGAGTGCCGGTCGGCTTTCCGTATGCGACGAGGAATCAATGCGCTTGTTCGCTGGCTGATCTATCGTCCTCCTCTGCTGTCTCCA
>Ga0081538_10002756_pt1 | contig 16861 bp, 18 predicted proteins | sample TabmetS5T2R1_FD_71022 | JGI IMG/M metagenome (GOLD analysis project Ga0081538, IMG submission 71022) | Tabebuia heterophylla rhizosphere microbial communities from the University of Puerto Rico - S5T2R1 | ecosystem: Host-associated > Plants > Roots > Rhizosphere ... | reverse complement strand
GTCCAAAACGAACGGCGCGACCCGCCCGGCAAACCCAGGCGGGTCGCTTGGACCGGCGGCTGGTGGGGGGACGCGCCGATCAAACTCATCGGTTCTTACCCGGAGTCACCGCGCTCACAGGGTTCGATCCGAGGCGTGAAACTCTGCTAATAGAGCTGAAGGCTCCTCTTGGCCCGCTGGAACAACGTGCGCTCCGTCCTGAAACGCGGTGCAACCGGCCTCGCCGAAGCAAAGGCTCGGAAGGGCGCGGCTGACACGACCGGGCGCGCCAAATGTCCCGCCTGTCGAGGGATCGGCCGAACGATATTGCCGGAGCCGAGATGAGGATCGTAGGACTGGGCGAGGGCCGGGGAAGCAATGAGGGTGGCAAAAGCCACGACAGTGACAAGCTTGTTCATGACACGTCTCCTTGATGAGCATGCTGCCCACCTGCAGCTAAGTTCGGGTTGTCGTGAGTCGATGTAACGGTTGCTCCGTTCACGACGACGTGTCTCCATTCACAACGACGTGTCCGACGTGTGAACGTGCGCGAATGCGTCTTGCCTATGCATCGGAACCAGGCCGACGATCGTTGTCGCCTCGTTGAAACGGGAACTGTTACGGACGCCGACGCGTCACGGCTTGAGGTCCACCGCCGCCCGGTAGCTGCCGTCCATGTAGAAGGGCACGGACATGTGCTCGTGCGTCACCTGCCACGCCCCGTCGATCTTTCGTAAGCCGACGGTGTGGCGCGTCCACACGTCATTGTGCTCGCCATCGATCTTCGTTCCGCTGATCCGCACGAAACCGTGGCAGAAGGCCACGTCCTCGCCCGCCGTGACGATGAAATCCCGAACTTCATAGCCGATCGGGCCTCGCCACGTGGAGAACCAGTCCTCGAGGCCCTTCTTGTCGACCGCATCGGCGCCCGCGTATTGAAGCGGAGGCGCGAGGTCGAACCGCACGGCGTTCGCCGCATAATGCGACATGACACGATCGGCGTCCTTGGCGCGAAATGCCTTCGCCATGTCATCGATCAGGATTCGGATCGTTGCTTCGTCGAGAGCTTTTTTCGTCATCATTTGTCTCCTTCCCGGCGGATTTTCGCGGTCCGCATGGAGCGGCGCGAAATGCCGGATCAGCGGCTTCGCTCCATCCGGGCTGCGACCGAGCGCATACCCCGAGGACGAACAAAGGGACTGCAGTCCGACAGCGCCGCGGAATGATTTTTCGGCGGAAGCTCGGAGGAGGTGGCGAGCCGCTACAGTGGCGAGGGAGCTGCATAAAGCCGCGGCTCAATTCACCTTGATCGGTGCGCCCTCGCTCGTCGCCTTCTTGATGATCCCGGCCTTTTCCAACGCCGCGGTCAGCTGCCGGCATTGGTTGAGCAACTCGACCGCGGCCTTGGCGGTCAGTGCCAGCCGGCACACCGGGTATTGCCGTCCGCTCTGCGGCTCGTCCGCCTTGGGCGGGTCGAGGCGCGTCACCAGGAACTCCATGCGCAGCGTGTTGCCATCGAACGACCACGGCCCGACCGAATCGGCAAACGTCTCGAACAGGTCGGCACGATCCTGGTAGGCGAGCTTCGGCCGCCGTCGCTTGTTTTCCGCCATGTCACACCCTCACGAAACAACGCGCGCACAGGCGCTCCGCCGGCGCCCGGATTATGGCAGCTTCAATCGATCAAGCCCCACCGCTTCAGACCGACCCGAGTTGACGCACCTCACCGCGCCGCGCGGAAATCCCGGAACACCATGTCGGGCGCGCTCAGATTGTGGCGCGACGGAATGGTGCGGCCGGCCCATAGCTCCACCGCGTCGGCGCGCTTGAACGTCATTACCGGCTCGTGGCGCCAGGCCTGAGAGCCTCTTGCCCGCCAGCCGATCTGGGCGACGTCGGCGTTGACCTCGGTCACGAACATCGAGCGCAGGGCCGCGAACGGCGAGCCTGAGATCGACGCGTCCAGCGTCACGTCGAGTGCAATCCGCTCCTGATCGAGCGCATCGAGGCGCAGGCTCGCCGCGCCGCCGCGCGCGAAGTTCAGGCGAAAGCTGCGCGTGGCCGGATCGAAGGCGATGTCCTTGATGTCGATCAGCGGCCGGCCTGCCGTCTCCACCGGGCCGACGAGGAACGACGAGCCATAGGCGCTCCAGCGCAGGTGCGCTGGCGGCAATGGCCGCGCGCGCCAGTAGCCGTCGGCCGGATAGAGGACCAGAACCTCCTCGGCGCGCTCCTGGAACCGGGTCCACAGTTGCAGCAAGTGCAGTCCGGTCTCGACCCGGTCGCCGGGCGTTCCCGCGCCCACGCGCACCGGCACGTTGCCCGGCCGCCAGTAGCTCGCGAAGGTGTGGCCGACCAGCTGCCATTCGTTGGTTTCATAAAGCGTCACGCGGCGCGGCTCGGCGTTGTGGGCCGGATCGCCCGACATGTCGCAGTTGCGGAAATCGGGTGCGTAGCGATCGACCACGATGGTGCCCATGTAGGCCGGATGCAACGCCTCGACGGTGAAACGACGCACCTCCGGTGAGGCAAGCTTGACGTAGACATTGTCCGTCTCGGCACACAGCGTCGGTTCGCTCGCATTGACGACGTCGATGGAGATCTCGTCCGCGGCGTGGGCGCTAACAATGAGAAATACGAGAACAGAAGCGAGGACGCCTCCGGTTCGGAAAGCGGTGCGGCATTTTCCAATCGCTCCCTCTTCGGGCAGAGCTACAGCATGTGGCGAGGCCACTTGCTCCGCCTCCCGCTGACAGGGGGAGGCGGGTGGAGTTCTATTTTTCCCAGAGGTCTTGTCGCGAACATGCTGAATGTCAGCCGAAGTGACCCCCACCCGGGCGCCTCCGCCTTCCTCGGCGACCGACCTCCCCCTTTCAGGAGGAGTTGGGAGTTCGCGGCGAGTCATATGCGACAGCACTGCCCCTTCGGGGGAGGGATGAAGCGGCGTGGTGTGAAGATCACAGCCGCGCATAAATGTCTCCGGAATTGGCCTCGACCGGCAATGCGGCGAGCCAACGTGCGATCTCCGCCGCGTCCTGCCAGGTGGCGTGCACCAGCGCCTGGCTTTCGCCAAGCGCAACATTGTAGCGGGTATACCCGAGCGCTTGGCAACGCCGCAGGCACGCTTGCGCGACGTCGCGTTGGATCGTGGTAAATTCGAACGACAGCGCAGGAATTGGCTGCGTGAGGCCCGCCAGCGCTTCGGCCTCGAACCCCTCCACGTCGATTTTCGCAAACGCCGGCATCCCGTGCCGGGCAATGAGCCGATCGAGGGTGGTCATGGCCACGTCGATGCTCTTGGTCCAGCGCTGGCCCTCCCACCCCGGCACACCACGGGCGGCGGCGATGAAGGCGTGCGAAGCCGTCGATACCGTCGGGTTGTCAGTATTGACCCTGAGGGCAACGGTCCCGGGTTCGCGGCCGAGCGCCAGCGGCTCGATCGCCACGGACGGATCGCGGCTGTAAAGGAGCTTGAGAACGGTGACCAGCGGCGGTTGCGGCTCCACCGCCACCACGCGCGCGCCGAGGTGGCGGAACGCGGCGACGCGATCGCCCACGTGGGCGCCGACGTCGAACACCAGATCACCCGCCGTCACGAACTGTGCGTACAGTTGCCGCATGGCCGCGCGGCGGCGCCGGTCGCCGTAATAGAGGCGCAGCGAGCGAACAACGCCGCGCGCGGTCCGCAAGGTTTCGAGCACGCTGTTATCGATGCCGTTCTGCGGCCTCAATGGCGGCAAGCTCGAGCCCGCGCAAGGGCGCGGGCGGATCGGTCTCCTCGGGCAGACGGCCGATGCCGATGCGGGCGCAGGTGCGGCCGAAACCGGGCCACGCCGTCACGACCGCCAGCGGCACCGCAATCGCGAGCCCGCCGGCGATGAACAAGGCGTAAGGAATGGCCGATGGATGGGTGAGCGCGAGAACGCCGATCGCGCCGAGCCCGAGCACGGCCTGCGGCCACAGCCGGCGCAGCGCGGTCCGCCACGGCACGGCGTGATCGTCCCGCGTCTGGCCGATCCAGCCGATGGTGCGGCCGCACAGGAGCCCGCCGAGGAAGATCGTATGGCCGAGCCACATGATCGGGGAGAGCGCCAGGAAGAACACCGTTTCGGTCGCCACGTTGGCGACAAAGCGGACGCCGCCGCCGAAGGCGCGCCTGAGCTTCGGCCGGGTCAGCACATCGAGCACGGTGGCGATCTTCGGCGCAAACCACATGATCAGCACGACGATGAACAGCGCCATGCCGGCATCGGCGCGGATGAATTGCGCCGGGCTTTCCGCCCTCGCGACAGCGAGCGTCCCGACGATTAGCAGGCCCATCCAGGCGGGCGAGCCGAGGAACATCAGCACCGCAAAGGCGAGCTGGTAGCGGCTGACCAGCGGCACGCCGGGCCAGAACAGGAAGTGCCAATACTGCAGCGTGCCCTGGCACCAGCGCAGGTCGCGCCGGATGAACTCGATCAGCGTCGGCGGATTCTCCTCCCAGCCGAGATCCTCCTCGGGCAGCACCCGTACCTCGTAGCCGGCGCGGCGCATCAGCACCGCCTCGACCTGATCGTGGCTCAGCACGTGGCCGCCAAGCGGGCCGCCGCGCGGCAGTGGCGGAATGTGGCAATGGGCGATGAAGGGCTTGAGGCGCACGGCGGCGTTGTGGCCCCAATAGGGTCCGCAGTCGCCCTGCCACCACGCACTGCCGATGGTGTAGGAGCGCATGCCGAGCCGCATGCCGAACTGGAAGATGCGCGCGAACGCGCTGGTCGACGGCATGCCGACCACAAGGCCTTGCAGGATCCCGAGCCGCGGGTTCGCCTGCATCACGCGCACCAGCCGCAGCACCGCCTCGGCGGTCATGAAGCTGTCGGCGTCGAGCGTGACGGCGAGCTCGTGGCAGTGGCCCCAGCGCGCGCAGAAGTCGCGGATGTTGCCGGCCTTGAAGCCGGTGTTGATCGGGCGCCGCCGATAGGTGAAGGGGATCCGGTCCTTCCACGCCGCCGCGAAGGCGGCAAGCTCGCCGTCCTCGGCAGCCGCGATGTCGGCCCGGTCGGTGTCGCTCAGCAGGTACAGGTGAAAGCTTTTCTCCACCCCGGCCGCGAGCAGGCCGGTCAGCAGGGGCTTGAGATTGCGGATCACCCGCTCAGGGCTCTCGTTGCGCAGGCAGACGAGGATCGCGGTCGAGGCGGTGATCGGCTCGGTCCCGCGCACGCGTGCCGCTACCGGGCACACCACGGCGGTGGGGTCGCGCGCAAAGCGCATGATGAGAAAGCCGATCGTCGCGTTCCAGAAGCCGATCACCGACCAAGGCAGGGTGACGGCGAACAGCGCCAGCAGCGTGGCGTCGAACGCGTCGAGGCCGCCTACCGACAATGCCGCCGCCAGCAGCCACAGCAGCGCCGCCATGGTGGCCGCGACCAGGGCGAAGAACAGGGCCTGACGGCCCGCAAGCGAGGTGCGGGGCGCAGCCGTGGCCACGTCCAGACGGTCGAGCCGGTCGAGCAAGGACTTAGATTTCCTCTCGTGCTGGGTCAGGATATAGCGGGATTGGGCGACCCAAGTCCACGGGATGGGACGTGAACGGGCGATCGGAACAGGCCAGCGCGCTGTGGTACGTCGGTCCGGGACAGGCGGAAATTCGTCCCGAGCGGGCGGCGCCGCCCGGTCCCGGCGAAGTCCGGGTACGGGCGCTCTATGGCGCGGTCAGCCGCGGCACCGAGCGGCTGGTGTTCTTCGGCCGCATCCCGGCAAGCGAGCACGAGCGCATGCGCGCGCCGCTGATGGCCGGCGCCTTTCCGTTCCCCGTCAAGTACGGCTACATCAACGTCGGCCGCGTCGACAGCGGCCCGCGCGACCTCGTCGGCCGGACGGTCTTCACGCTCTACCCGCACCAGGACCTGTTCACCGTGCCGGCCGATGCGGTCATCCCGGTGCCGAGCAATGTGCCGCCCACGCGTGCCGTGCTCGCTGCCAACATGGAGACCTCGCTCAATGCGCTGTGGGACGCCGCGCCCGGGCCGGCCGACCGGATCGCGGTGATCGGCGCCGGCGCGGTCGGTGCGCTGGTGGCGCGATTGTGCGCGCGCATTCCCGGCACGCAGGTGACGCTGGTGGACATCGAGCCGGCCCGCGCCGAGCTGGCGCGCGCGCTCGGCTTGGGCTTTGCGCTGCCGGACGCGGCGCCGGAGCAATGCGATCTCGTCATCCATGCCAGCGCCAGCGCGGCCGGTCTCGCGACCGCGCTCCGCCTTGCCGGCAGGGAGGCCACGGTGGTCGAGCTCAGCTGGTATGGCGCGGGTGAGATCCCGGTGCCGCTGGGCGGCGCCTTTCACAGCCAGCGCCTGCGCATCCTGTCGAGCCAGGTCGGCAGCGTCGCCACCTCGCACCGCCCGCGCTGGGACCATCGCCGCCGCCGCGTCGCGGCGCTAGCGCTGCTGGATGATCCGGCGCTCGATGCGCTGATCGCGCCGGCGATCCCGTTCAACGACCTGCCGGCGCGGCTCCCGGACATCCTCGAACCGACCGGTGGCGTGTTGTGTCAGCTTGTCCGCTACAATGGCGAATAGCTCCATCCAAGAGGTGCCTTTTGTTCGCAGTGGAAGTGTCCGATCACATCATGATTGCGCATTCGTTCCGCGGCGCGGTGTTCGGTGCGGCGCAGGCGCTGCACGGTGCAACCTTTGCGGTCTCCGCCGCCTTCATGGTGGAACAGCTCGACGAGAACGGCATCGTCGTCGACATCGGGCGCGCGTTCGAGGTGCTCAAGGCGGTGCTGGCTCCGCTCAACTACCGCAACCTCGATGAGCTGCCGGAATTCAAGGAAGTCAACACCACGACCGAGTTCCTGACCATGCACGTCTACGCCCGGCTCGCCGACGCGGTGCGCTCGGGCCAGCTCGGCCGCGATGGGCGCGAGATCGCCGCCATCCGCGTCACCATCGCGGAATCGCCGTCGGCGCGCGCGTGGTTCGAGGCGCCGTTGTGGTGAGCCGCAGCTTCGTCTTTGCCGTGCCGGGCGATCTCGATACGCCCACCGGAGGCTATGCCTACGACCGGCGGATGATTGCCGAGCTCGAGCGTCTCGGCTGGCACGCCGACGTTCTCGATCTGGGCAGCGAATTTCCGCGCCCGAGCGCGGCCGCGCGGAGCGCTGCGCAGGCGCAGCTCGAGGCTGTGCCGAAGGGCCGGTGCATCGTGATCGACGGCCTTGCGCTCGGCGTGCTCCCCGAGGCGGCGGTCGCTTTGCACGCCAGCCACAAGGTGGTCGCGCTGGTTCATCACCCTCTGGCGCTGGAAACCGGACTGTCGCCAGCGGAAGCGGATGCGTTGCGGGAAAGCGAGCGCGCGGCGCTCGCCGCGGTCCATCACGTGATCGTGACCGGCGCCGCGACCGCGCGGCTGCTTGCCTCCGACTATGCGGTTGCGGCAGCGCGCATCAGTGTTGTGCCGCCCGGCGTCGATCCCGTAGCGCCCGGGCGGGCGGGCGGCGACGGGACGGTCGCCCTCCTGTCGGTCGGCGCGCTGGTGCCGCGCAAGGGCTACGATGTGCTGCTCGCCGCCCTGGCGACGATCACGCACCTGCCATGGCGGCTCACCATCGCCGGCGCGCGCGACCGCAGCCCGGCAACCGCGGCCGCGCTCGATGCGACCATCGCGACGCTCGCGCTCGCCGACCGGGTGACGCTGGCCGGCGCGGTTGCCGATGACCGGCTCTCCGGGCTCTATGCCGAGGCCGATCTGTTCGTGCTGGCGTCGCGCTTCGAAGGCTATGGCATGGCGCTCGCCGCGGCGATCGCGCACGGCGTGCCGGTCATCGCCACGCGGGCCGGCGCAATCCCCGAGACGGTGCCGGCGGGCGCCGGCATTCTGGTGGCGCCGGACGACGCGCCCGCGCTCGCCGCGGCGCTGCGCCGGGTGATCGAGAATGCGCAGGAGCGGCACCGCCTCGCCGCCGGCGCCCGCGCGGCCGCCGCGCAGCTTCCGGCCTGGTCGCAATCGGCCAGGATCTTCTCGTCCGTGCTCGAGGCGGTGATATGAGTTTCACCGCCGACTGGCTGGCGCTGCGCGAGCCCTATGATGCGCACGCGCGCAACCGCGAGGTGCTGGCCGCGGTGGCAGCCGTCTTCGCCGACCGATCCGGCATGACCATCGTCGACCTTGCCTGCGGAACCGGATCGACGCTGCGTGCGCTCCGGCCGCATCTTGCCCCGCGCCAGAGCTGGCGGCTAGTCGACAACGATCTCGGCCTGTTGGCGCGCTCTGCCGGCGGCACGCACCCGGCGTTCGCGAGCATCACGACCATCCCGATCGACCTGGCACGCGACCTGGAGGCGGCGCTCGACGGTCCGGTCGATCTGGTGACCGCATCGGCCCTGCTCGATCTGGTATCCGCCCCATGGCTCGAGCGCTTCGTCGTCGAGACGGCGGCGCGCCGGCTGCCCGTCTATGTGGCGCTCAATTATGATGGCCGCGCGGCGCTCGAGCCGGCCGATCCGTTCGACCAGATGATCATCGCCGCGGTCAATCGCCACCAGCGCCGGGACAAGGGATTTGGTGCCGCGCTCGGACCGGCGGCAGCCGCAACCGCGATAGCGCAGTTCGCAGCGGTGCAATACACGGTGATCCAGGGGATATCCGACTGGGTGGTCGGACCCGACGATCGGGACATGCAGAACGAGATCCTGTCGGGCTGGGCCGGCGCGGCGCGCGAGCTCACCGATCTTGCTTCGGCCGAGATCATCGAGTGGCTCGCCCGCCGCCGCGACCTTGTCGCCGCCGGCCGCTCGCGGCTGCGCGTGGGTCACGTCGATTTCTTCGCCCGCCCGATCGGGCTTCGCTGAGCCGACAGGTCGCAGTCGAACAACGTGTCGTCGCCGAGGCGATGGGCCTGCATTGGCGGACGCAAGCCCTGGTCGCACCGGTCGACCGGATCCAGCGCGAATGCGGCCGCCCCGGCGCCGAGAATGAGCGGCGCGACCATGACGTGCAGGCGGTCGAGGCAGCCGGCAGCGAGAAAGCGCGAGATGGTCTGCGCGCCGCCTTCGATCATGATGCGGCGGAATCCACGCGCCGCCAGGCAGCCCAGCATGGCGGCCGGCGCGATATGGCCGTTCTCCGCCGGCAGCGCCAGGCATTCGACGCCGGGTGGCAATCGCAGGCTTGTGCCTTCGTTCGTCACCACCAGCCGATCGGCGCCGTCGGCGGCCAGCACGCGGGCGCTTGCCGGCAGCCGCCCGCGTGGATCGATGACCACCCGTGCCGGATGCGGCCCGCTCACCCGCCGCACGGTCAACTGCGGATCATCGGCCAGCACCGTGCCGATGCCGATGACCACGGCATCGACGATGGCGCGCAGCCGATGCAGATGCGCCAAGCCGTCGGGGCCGTTGATGTAATGCGAGTGACCGCTCGCGGTGGCGATGCGGCCGTCGAGCGACTGGCCGATCTGCCCGACGACGACGAGATCATCGACCGTTCCTCGGCGCAGCGGCCCGAACAGCTCCTCCCACGGCGCCGGCAGAACGGCGCCGGCGCGCACCGCGGCCGGCACCGCAGTCCAGGACTCGTCGGTAGAACGGCTGAAACAGGCGGACTGCGCGCCTGCGCCGGCCATGCGCGATCGGCGCAGGGTGACGGGAGCTGCCGGTCCGCCGTTATCCTCTTGATTTTCAGCCATGTTTCATTCTGAAATGCGCGCACGGGGAAGTGCCGTCGGACCAGCCTGGGCTGGAATATCGACGGGAACCAGGGGTTTGATCCTGGCATAATAGCCAGCTCAGAACATCTGCGATGAAAAACAGTGAGGCGCGTATGGGTCTCCGCGCGTTCGGGGAAGCGGTGGACATTGGCGTTCAGCGCGGCCTTGCCGAGTTCCGCGCCGGACGCCCGGTGCTCATCCAGACAGCGAGCGAGGCGGTGCTGGCCATGCCGGTCGATGGCGCCAATGCCGATCGCATCGCCGCGTTCCAGGCCCTGGTCCATCCGACGCTCCCGCGTCTGGTCATCACTGCGCGGCGCGCGCGCGTGCTCGGGGTCGAGGCGATGCAGCCGGTTCTGCTCAAGCTCGCCGCGACCGATGATGCCGGCTCGATCTTCGCGCTTGCCGCCGTCGCCAACGTCGATCGGAAGATCGCCGCGAGCGCGGCCGGGCCGGCGGCGATTGCAGCAATCGAACTGGCCAAGCTGACCCAGAAGCTCCCCGCCTTGCTGGTCGCTGCTTGCGACGCGCGGCCGGCGCCCGCCTTCGATCCGCCGCTGGTCGAGGTCGCCGCCACGGCCGTGGCCAGATTTCACCGCGACATCATCCGTTCGCTGGCGATTGCCGGTGAGGCGCAGGTTCCGCTGCATAGCGGGCTCACCACGCGCTTCGTCGTGTTCCGCGATGCGATCGGCGGCGCACCGATCGCCATCATCGTCGGCGAGCCGGACTTTTCCCGGCCGGTGCCGACCCGGCTGCATTCGGCCTGCCTCACCGGCGACGTGTTCGGTTCGCGCCGCTGCGATTGCGGCGACCAGTTGCGGCTTGCCTTGACCTGCCTGGCGGAGGCGGGCGGCGGCGTCATCCTCTACCTGGAGCAGGAAGGACGCGGATTGGGCCTCGCCAACAAGATGCGCGCCTATGAGCTGCAGGATGCCGGCTTCGATACGGTCGATGCCAACACCACCCTCGGCTTCGACGACGACGAACGCGACTACGGGGCCGCCGCCCGCATGCTGGAGCTGCTCGGCTGCACGCAGGTGATCATGCTCACCAACAATCCCGACAAGATCGATGGTCTCGCCGACGCCGGGATCGAGATCTCCGGCCGCATCCCGCTCAACACGCCCATCAACATCCACAACCGCCGCTACCTCGCCGCCCTGGCGACGCGTGCCGGTCACCTGCTCGACGACGTGCTCGCCGGCGACGGCGAGCCGGGGATCAGCAATCGGTAGTCAATAAGCAGCAGCAATCAGCAATCAGTGCGGCCTGCGTGACGTCCCCGGAGTCCTGATCACTGATTCCTGAACCCTGGTAGGGAGGCCCCATGGTCGACACTGCCATTCAGGCCGGCCCGCCGGCCTACACGGTGACCGCGCGAACGCTGCACTGGCTCACCGCCGTTCTCGTCCTCGTTCAGATCCCGCTGGGTCTGGCGATCGTCAACGTGGAACTCGGAGCCTGGAAGGACGCCCTCTACAATCTTCACAAGTCGATCGGCGCGACCCTCATCCCGATCGTGCTGGTTCGCCTCGTCTATCGGTGGACCCATCGGCCGGGGCCGCTGCCGCAGGACATCCCGCCGCTCCGGCGCTTGGCCGCCGAGACGATGCACTGGATTCTCTACGCCCTGCTGGTGGTACAGGGCTTCGTCGGCTGGATCGCGACCTCGGCCTACCCGGCGCCGATCCCGGTGTTCGGCCTGTTCGAGCTGCCGCCGATCTGGCGCCAGGATCGGCCGCTGTCGGATCAGCTCTACGTGCTGCACCGGGCGATCGGCATTGCGCTCGCGATTCTGCTCGTCGGCCATATCGGTGCAGCGCTGCAGCACCATTTCATCCGCAAGGACCGGGTGCTCATGCGGATGATCAGCGGCGGCTGAAAGCCGCGACCGCGGCATCCGAGAAGAGCGCAAGCTATGCCAATTGCGCCACCTCTCCCGGCGGTTCTCGGACTCGAGTGAGTTGCGTGGCAAATTCCGAAGGGTCGCATAATGCGCTGATCGGAGGTTGTGACGTCATCCAGCCCAACTTGCGCTTTTTGTGAGGAAGGCCCGAGAGGCCCCTAGGATCTACGGCGCTATTTCGGTTTCCACTCGCGCGCCCGCTTCTGCGCTTCGGCGATCTGGTCGGGCGTCATTTTGTTCGCCAGCAGGTCGCGACTGGTGACGGCGGCGCTGCGACGGGTGTCGGACGCCGGGAAGTGCGCGGCCGCAAGATTGAACCACATATACGCGCTGACATTGTCTGCCTGCCCGGCCTCGCCCCTGGCGTAGGAAAGCCCGAGATTATACTGGGCTTGGGCGTCGCCCTGATCGGCGGCGAGGCGATACCACTTCGCCGCCTCGGCGTAGTCCTGCGGCACGCCTTGACCTTCGGAAAACATGACCCCGAGGTTGAATTGGGCGGCCGCATCGCCCTGGTCGGCAGCGCGGCGAAACCACTTCACCGCTTCGTTGTGGTCCTGCGCCATGCCGCGGCCGCGGTAATAGACGAGCCCGAGCATGGACTGGGCGCGGGCATCGCCCTCTGCGGCGAGCGGACGCGCCAGCCGCAACACGGTTGCGTAGTCGCCCTTCCGATAGGCAGCGTAAGCGGCATCAGCGTTCGGGGCCGGGCTCGCGAGTCCAATTGCTTGCGCCAGACCGGTGATGGATTGCTGGATCGGCTCACGATAGACGCCAAGCGCGAAGCCAAGTGCCAACATGAGCACGGCGACGGCTGCGGTGACCTCGCGTCTGAATCCCGTCCAGCGTCCGGCTACTTCCGCGCACTGCTTCAGCGCCGTCTGCAAGGTCGAAACGCGCCGCTCCAGGGCTTCGGTTTCCCGGTCTCTGCCGAATCGCAATCGCGGCAATACCGACATCGCCGCCAATCCCCATGAATGCTGTTTTGCTGGGCATAGATAATAATGCGGTCCCCCCAGGGTCAACATGAAGCCGGTGAAGGCCGCGCCGGCGCCGCGCAATGCGCTAGGCAAGGCTCATCAGAGGTCCCAAAAGTGGCACGCGGCCGGCCACCCCTAAATCATGGTCTCGAGCCGGACGTAGCTCGCTTCCATTCCGTGCTCCATGCCGGTTCCCAGCATGGCCGCCCGCGTCTCGGCGTCAGGCAAGGTCATCCGCATTGTCATCAGCGTACCGGTCCCATCCGGCTCGAACCTCGTTTCGACGTGGTTGTCCGGCGTCGGGTCGGGCAGGTGCATGCGCTCCAGATGCACGATCCGGCTGAATGGCACCAGCTCCAGATACTCGCCGGTCAGGTGGAACCCGCCCCCTTTGTCGTCGGTCCACTCGTAGCGGATCTTCCCACCCGGGCGCGCCTCGTTGACACAAACGGGCATCGTCCAGCCGTCCGGGCCGAGAAGCCACTTCTGGATCAGCTTCGGCTCGGTATGCGCGCGGTAGACCGCCTCGGGCGGCGCCGCGAAGCGCCGGGTCACGACGACATGCCTGTCGCCCTCGGTCTTCAGTGTCATCTTGCTCATGGCATATCCTTTCGCTCTTCGGGCTGCATGGCGGCCAGAACCTCGTCCAGCCGGTCATAATTCGTGGCCAAGGCTTCCCGCAGCATCGCAAGCCATTGATCGATGACGGCAATACCGTCTGGCGCCAGCCTGCAAGGGCGTTTGGTGCCCTCGACACGGCGGACAATCAGTCCCGCGCTCTCGAGCACTTTCAGGTGCCGAGAGACGGCAGGCTGCGTCATCTCGAACGGCTCGGCTAATTCCATTACCGTCGCCTCGCCCAAAGCGAGACGGGCAAGGATAGCCCGACGTGTGGGGTCGGCGAGCGCAGAGAAGGCGGCATCGAGGTTCGGCATATGCTGCAGTCGTTATATAATAAATATCTTATATAAATGATTGTTTATTGTCAACTGACCTCTCATGAATGCCAACGATGTCATCAGGATCGGCCGCAAGGCGGGTTCGCGCCCCATAAATCGCAGCCTCGAACTAGAGCACTCATGCCTTGGTCCGGCGAAGCCCCAGCGTGTCCGCCATCCGGACCAGATCGGCCAACGACCTCGCGCCCATCTTTCGCATGACATTGCCGCGATGAACCTTCACGGTGATCTCGGACACTCCGATTTCGGCAGCAATCTGTTTGTTCATGAGACCGGCGGTGACGAAGGTGATCACCTCCTGCTCGCGCGGGGTCAGCGATTCGAAGCGGGTTCGAAGATCGGAAGCGGTCTTCTCGCTCCCGCGTCGGACGCGATCCCGTTCGAGCCCAAGCTGCACCGCGTCCAATAGTTCCTGATCGCGAAACGGCTTGGTCAGGAACTCGATTGCTCCCGCCTTCATCGCCCGCACCGTCATCGGGATGTCGCCGTGGCCGGTAATGAAGATGATTGGAATCAGAATGTTGGCCTTGGCCAACTCGGTCTGGAAATCCAAACCGCTCGCGCCCGGCAACCGGATATCAAGAACAAGGCAGCTGGGAGCGTTCGGGAGCTTGGCGCTCAGGAATTCGGTGGTGGACGCGAATGTCTCGACCCGCAAACCGACCGATCGGAAAAGACTGTCCAGCGACTGGCGCATGGCCGCATCGTCATCGATGACGATGACGATGGGCTCGACATCCGGCGATTGCTTGTTCATGGGGAATAGGGATAGCGCAGTTTGCCCGATGCCAATTCCTTGGGATAGACGATCACCTGGGTGCCGGGTCGTTTGAATTGTTCGAGGTCGTTCCCCTTCACACCCTGAAACTGGATGTGCAGCACCCGGGGCTTTGCCCATTCGCCGTTGGGCGCGTATTTCACTTCTCCGACGATCGTGCTGAAGCTTTGCATGCGCAGATGGTCGCCGAGTTTGGCATGGTCGAGGCTTCCGACCGCCGCGACCGTCTGACCGAGGATTTGCAGGTTCGCATAGGCGAACGGCGGAACGAAGTACCCGAGCGGGTCCATCCCGCCACCGGCCGCTTTGACTTGGTAGCGCTTCAGGAACTCTTCGATGCCGGGGAAATGGATGGTCGGCTCGGGCACGTAGAAATCGTGCACCACTATGTTGTTGAGCTGCGCACCTAACTGGGTCTTCATGGCTCCGTATTGCAGGCCGACCATGCTGCCGCCGAACAGCTTCGTCTTCAGCCCGATCTCGTTAGCGGCCCGCACGATCCCGACCGAATCGATCGGGTAGGACGCGACGTACACGAAATCCGGGTTGGTGGCGGCAACTGCGCGGATGATCGGCGTGAAATCGGCCGTATTCGGCGGATAGCTTCGTTCGTAGACGATCTTGAAGCCCATAGCCACGGCATTGTCGTGGGCGCCTTCGGCCGCCTTCTTTGCGAAATCCATGTCGGCGCTGACTATTGCGACGGTTTGCAGCCCGGGTTGCTGGTCCTTCGCGATCTCGAAGAAGCCGCGCGAGATTTCATGAACCGCGTCCGGCCCCGCCGGGAACATGGAAAAATAGTTCGGGTAGCGGAATTGCTCGTTCACCGCGAGGGCAAACAAGCTCATCAGGACCAGTTTCTTCGGCATCACAACCGGCATCGCCGGCATCGACATGTTGGTTCCGTAGCTCGAGAGGACCAGGTCGATCTTGTCGACGTTCAAGAGCTTGGTGTAAATGCCCGGCACCAGCGTGGGATTGCTCTGGTCGTCATAGTAGACCAGCTTGACCGCGCGACCGAGCAGCCCGCCCTTGGCGTTGATGTCTTCTTCCCACATCTGATAGGCGGTCAATACGGCCTTGCCGTTCGACGCCAGCCCACCTGTGATCGGAATGCTGAAGCCGACCTTGATCGGATCGGCCGCCTTGACCACGGAAGCTGCGGCGATGGCTACGGTCGCCCCGAGGAGGAACGCGACCGCCCGAAAGTTTGCTCCTACAAGGCGTGTCGGTCGAATGCACATCGAGCGTCTGCCCCTCGTACGCAGGAAGTTCAATCGCCGACCTTGGGCGATATCGCCACCGTCGGCACCGAAAACTGAAAGACGGCCCCGTGGCAGGCGCCATTTGCCGCTTCGAGGCAGCCGCCGTGGGCTTCGACGATCGACCGGCAAATCGACAGCCCCATGCCCATGCCATTCGGTTTCGTGGTGAACAAGGGATCGAAGATGCGGCCGATGATGCTCGCGCCCAGTCCCGTGCCTGAATCCTCGACAGCGACTTGCACGCTATCGGTATCCAAGCGTGAGCGAATGCTTACGACTCGCGGCCGATCCGTGACCTGCTTCATTGCATCCGCACCGTTGATGATCAGATTCATGATCACCTGCTGGAGCTGAACGCGGTCGCCGAGCACGGGCGGCAGGCCTGCGGGCAATTCGGTTCGTACCGACACGCCCCGGCTCTGCAGTGCACTCTGGGCGAGCGTGAGGACGTCGCGGATGGCATCGTTGATATTGAGCCCGACAAATTCCGGTTTGTCATTCCTCAAAAGCGTGCGAATGCGCCCGATCACGTCGCTTGCGCGGTTCGCTTCCTTGACGATGCGATTGACCGCTTGTTGCGCCTCCTCGAGATTCGGCGTGTCGCGCGCCAGCCATCGCAGGGAGGCATTACCGTTAGTCACGACGGCGGCGAGTGGCTGGTTGATCTCATGGGCGATTGCGGCTGCAAGCTCACCCATCGTCGTCAGCCTCGCCACCCGCGCGAGCTCGGCCTGCGCCTCGTGCAGGGCCGCCTCGCCTCGCTTGCGCTCGGTCTCGTCCATCGACACGCCGATATATTCGACAACGTCGCCGGACTCCTCGAAGATCGGTTTGCCCACACTATGAATGTGCTTGATCGTTCCGTCGCGCAGTACCGCACGAAATGGAATGCTGTAGGCCCTCTTCTCACGGACCGCTCGCCTGCTCTCTTCTTCGAGAAAGGTTCGATCCTCGGGGTGGACCAGTTCGAGAAACACCTGATATGACAGTCTCGTCGTTGCGGGATCGAGGCCAAAGATGCGCCACTCTTCCGGCGACCAGAACAGCTCTCCGGACTTTGTGTTCCTTGCCCAGCACCCCGTATGGCTCAGCTTTTCAGCTTCGGCCAGATACGTTGCGGTTCGCCTCAATTCGCGCTCCGCATGATGGCGGTCGGTAATGTCGATGGCGGTAGCGAGAAATACTGGAGGGTCGGATTTGTTGCCGGGGATGGTGGAAACAAACGTGTTGACCCAGATTATGGTGCCGTCCTTGCGCCGGTACCGGGTTACGACTTCATAGTTGCTCTTCTTGCCGTCTCGAA